>Ga0137393_10000331_pt1 | contig 27820 bp, 25 predicted proteins | sample 15con2h34BmetaG_FD_101396 | JGI IMG/M metagenome (GOLD analysis project Ga0137393, IMG submission 101396) | Vadose zone soil microbial communities from Angelo Coast Range Reserve, California, USA - 15con2h3.4B metaG | ecosystem: Environmental > Terrestrial > Soil > Vadose zone > Saprolite...
GCCATTAGCGGCGCGATCAGCGAACCCGCGTGGAGGACCAAGCCGAGCTGGTACCTGGTCACCACCGAGGACAAGATGATTCCACCTGACGCCCAGCGTGCTATGTCCAAGCGCGCGGGTGCTGCGGTTGTTGAGGTCAAGGGAAGTCACGCCATCTACGTATCGCAGCCAAGGGCTGTCGCAGATCTTATTGAACAGGCTGCGACGAAGGTGAAGGCCGCCACGGCTTAGAAAGTTCGCTTCGCACGGGCCGAATCTACCCAAGCCGCGCGAGTGTACGGTCAATGTCGTTTTAGACCTCACGATGCTAGTCCGGATTCCTGCCGAGTCACGGTCTGGTTGGTACCGACAAACGCTAGCGCTTGTATTCACTGGTCTGGCCACTTCCGGGCGGCGCGTCGAAAGATCGTAAATCCGCAAGACGCTCATCGCGCTCGTGATGGGCGTACATCGGATTTGAACGATCCGCGCGCTTGAAGCCTGATCGTATGGAAGCGGCTACGTCCCTGAGGGACCTTGCCGCATTGCCTGGGAACCGTTTTGAAGCGCTGGTAGGCGACCGCAAGGGCCAGTACAGCATCCGCATTAACGATCAATGGCGGATTTGCTTCGAGTGGGCCGACCGCTCGCCGGGGCCGTCAAACGTGGAGATTGTTGACTATCACTAGGAGCATCGCTATGGCACTGACCGCAATCCATCCGGGTGAACACCTGGCTGAAGAACTGGAAGCACTCGATATGAGCGCTGCTGAACTGGCGCGAAAGATCAACGTGCCGACCAATCGCATCACGCAAATCTTGAACGGAACGCGCGCCATCACGGGCGACACTGCCCTGCGCCTCGCTCATTTCTTTGGCACGAGCGCTCAGTTTTGGCTGAATCTACAGAGCCTCTACGAGCTGCGGCTCGCCCAAGAGAAGGTAGGGAAATCCATCAAGGCACTTCCCACGCTAAAACGGCGCGAGCTCGTCCACGCGTGAAGGGTTAACGCGACGAATTCCGGGAACGACAGACCTCGGCCTAAAAACTGGCAAGCTCCTCGATCCTATTTCCCAATCAGCATTTTATGCTCTGCGATTGCGCCCCTTGCTTGCGCTTGGTACCGGAGAACTGAAGGCCGAAACAGTCTACTCGGGTCGCAAGAGGTCGGCGTCGTTGTGTAACTCTCGGCCTGATCGGCAGTAGAATCTGCTTGCCATGGCTGCCGAAGTGAAGCTCGAGCTGATCATTGAAGCCCTCGAAATGGCCGACGATTCGGTCTCGTCCTATCTGGACGTAGAAACAGGCGAAGTGCGTTCGATCACGGAAGAGGAGTTCGATCTCGCAGAGGATCCACAGACAGTCATCGAGGAATTGCCAGACTGGCAACGTGAGGCGGTCAAACTCGCGCGGAGTATCCAGGAACAGGAGGGCAAGCGATACCTGACGCTACCTGACAAGTTCGAAGTCCACGAGTGGGCCATCATGGATCGCTTCTCCGAAACACTGAAAGACGCACGGCTGCGAAATGATTTCCATGACGGCATTCGCGGTGCAGGCGCCTTCCGCCTATTCAAACGCCTACTTACGGAATACAACTTGTGGGACGCTTGGAATCGGTTTAAGCAAGTCGAACTTCGGCAGATGGCCATCCAATGGTGCGAAGAGAACGGCATTACCTTCCGTCAGCTTTAACGGAGATGGAAGAGTATCGATACACGTCCGGTGAGCTAGATACAACCGCATGAGCTGACCGCACAGTCTCAGAAGAGGGAACTTGAGGCACTTCTCCGGTAACCCGACTCGAACGAAGCCGCTGGCGCGGCGGACGCTTCGCGTGTGCTATGCTCTGCACGTCATGCCCCAGCGTAACGCATCGAATTGCGGTTCTCGCACATGCTCATTTTATAAGTACCGCAAAACCAATGGCTTACAGATGGGTGAAAAGATTGAATTCCCATAGCGATTAGCCCGCATCAGCCGCAACCGCCAGCGTCTTCGTTCAAGTCGTTGTATCGAAAGCGCGCAAACACACCGTGCGCGTGTGTGCAGCTTGCTCACTCGCGCTTCCGATACAACACTTATCGTCCACCTGGAGTGGGCGGCGTAGACTCGATGAGTTGCATCGCATGGGCGAGCGGAGGGAATTGTATGCGACGGAAGTTTGGATGTTTGTCCTTGGCCGGATTTGTAACTTCGTTGGCGATCGGCGCGATTCCTGTTGATGCGGGCATTCGGCCGAGTTTCAGCTTGGATGGTTCTTCGTGGAGCGCCACGCACATTGTGTTAGTGCAAACGACGCCCACCGATGGAGTCTTCTCAGTAGTGGAATCCTGGAAGGGCGATTTGAAGGCGGGGGACTCGCTGGAGATTTCCGAACTGAAACCAAACAAGGATGCAGTCCCGATATCGAGCTTTCCAAAACCACACGGATTTGGTTCTCAGGACACGCAAGGAATTAGTGAACAAATCCCGAGGCAGCCCGCTGGTTCACGAATGATTCTGTTTCTGAGGAAAAAAGAGGAAGGTGGCGCAGCCTCTCCGACAGCGAATGGCACAGAGACGCACTGGGAATCCCCCAGTACGTGGGGCGGAATGAAGGTTTCGGCCATATGGATTGATGGCGGAAAAGGCTTTTGCTTTCGTCAGTGGATGAACCCAGGGCCGAGCGCACTTTCGGAATGCTGGCAGTTTCCGGTGATGTCCTCGGATGTGGCTGTATTAAACGCGCGAATCCAGCGGATTTTGCAGGTGCAGAAGTATCTGGCTGAGACCATGGCGATTAAGAACAACGCTGAAGTAAGGGCGGATCGACTTGGCCGCATCGCGCTGGGTGACGTGTGGCAAGCACAAAGAGAAGCGCTGGATGCTTTGGGAAAGTCCGGAACCGTTGCATTGCCCGAGATATTGCAAGTCATGGATCAGCCCCCCGTGCCCTATGACGGCAACGTGACGATCCGGTCGTTTGTGGAAGCAGCGGGGAAAGACAGCGGAAAACTACTGCATGCGAGGTTGCAGCAAGATCTGATTTACTGGAAGGCTGTTGGACCAACGTTGACGGCAAATTGGTTGGGCCAACTGGTGGAGCCGGGAGCGTCGCTCTTTGTGAAGTTCGACGAAACTAGATTGCTGATTCGCGAGTTGGATCAGGAGCAGTACGCACCTGCAGCACGAACGGCTGCTGAGTTGCGCGATTTTTGGGTTTCGCAGCCTCAGTTGTACGATCCGAAGTGGGGCAAGCGCGATCTCCGCAATGGCGGAACCGCTCTTGAAATGATACGCGCCGAGTCGTTCGAATTGGCCAAGCAGTGCGATGATTTCGTCAAGCACATGGCAGACCCCTCAAAAAAAAAATAACCAGCGGCACTGAAGGATGAATGAAGGCAAATTTGAATCGCTAACAAACGAAGCTCATCGATTTCGTCGTAAAGGATGTAACCCCTAGTCTTTCCATTCTGAATGAGCTGCTTTAGTTGCTCAGACTTGTCGTCACTCTCCACACAGCCTCCCTGTCAGCTGGCGGTCATTTCCGTGAAGTCGGGAAGTGATGGCAAGCGATTTGAGCGTCGGCGCTCAGCGTAACACCATGAAGGATTAATGCTGCGCCTGGACTTGCTACAACATGGCAGGCGATCCTGGGAGCACCCGAATTTGGATCGGCAATTTTCTGCTTGAGGACATTTCAAGGGGCGACACGGAGCATAGTTCTTATGCCAGCGAAACGTGGTGTTGCGACTTACGATCGCAATCGGGTAGCTGTGGAGCTGGCAGGACTTGCTTTTGGTCGAGCTACGACTCATTTGTCTTCTATCATTCTGTCCCTTCGAGCCTTCTGGCATTTGAACCGGTTTGCTAAACGGAAAGACCTGCAAACCCAAGAACTTGCGAAAGGAATGGGACAAAGATAAACTCACTTCAGTGCGTTTCGCTCGTCTGCTGAGCGGCCAGACTCTATAAGGGTACTCAACGAAAGGAGAGAGTCATTCTTCCAGCGAATCGTGAGGATTGCCCGTCGCAATATCACTGGGTCGTCCCCGGCGCACTGAGGAAAGCGGATCGAGAGTTGAACTACACAGCGCCGATTTCGGAAGCCAGTGATGGCAGCCTGATGGAAGTTTGATGGCAGTTATCCGAAAATAGGTTTGTCACGGCAATAAGTCTTTTATTATCAAGGGCCGAGGTAGCTCAGTGGTAGAGCAGCCGATTCGTAAAGCAGTGCTCCCCTCACAGTACCGTTGAAAACACTGATTTTAAGCCACTTCATAACGGCTTCGACACTGGGGTAAAGGGTTGCGTGGTACGCAATTTGGAACGCAGTTTTCCGGGCGTCGTTGTACAATGTCTTATGCAAAGAGGGACCATTTCCCATCGTGGTCGGCACTGGGTCCTGCGCTTTTGGGAATACCAGATTAGGAACGGCGTTCGTGTTCGAGTTAACGTTCACAAGAAACTCGCCCCTGTTGGTCCGGCCTATCCTGATAAGCGTTCAGTGGAGTCGTTGGCATGGAAGGAACTGGAACCAGTCAACACGCGGCTACAAACACCCGAGTCTGCTACTCCCATCACCGAGTTCATCGAAACCGTCTACCTACCGATGGCGAAGCAGTTCCTTCGACCTTCAACGTACAAAAATTACAAAATCGACGAATATGAGCGGCACTTCCGCCATCGGCTGGGAAGCCTCCGTCTCCGCGATTTCCGTACCGCTCACGGGCAGCGTTTGATTTCCGCCATCGCTAGGGAAAACCCCGAACTCGGCCACAAGACCTTGTTGCGGTTGAAAAGTTTTCTCTCCGGTGTATTCCGCCACGCGAAGACGGAAGGCTATCTGGACGACCAGAATCCGATGCGTGACGTGACTCTTCCGAGGAGCGTCCGCAGGTCGAAGTTTCGGGGCGACACGTACACGGTGGATGAAATCACCATCTTGCTCGCAAACACGTACTCGTCCGACTATCAAGGGCGTGTTGCATTCGCAGTAGTAGCAACCGCAGCGTTTACAGGTTTGCGGCTGGCGGAACTTCGTGGCTTGCAGTGGAGAGATTTTCAAGACGACAGACTTTCAGTGGAGAGAACCATGTGGCGGACCAAGGAAGGTCTGCCGAAGACGGAGTCCAGCGAGAACACGGTTCCCGTGATTCCCATCCTGCGCTCCATGCTGGAAAACTACCGCCAATATCTGGAAGGACCTGTGGAGGAAGAAAATCTCGGCAAGGTGTTGAAGCCGACTGACTGGATGTTTCAAGGTGAACGGCGCGGGACATCGATGACCTTGCCGAATCTGGTACGCCGTGTCATCGTCCCGCTCTTAACACGGTGTTCCGTCTGTCACACGCCGAAACATCTTCACGATAGTCACGACGGGGACCACGCGTTTCAGCTAGACGAATCGATTCCGAAATGGAAGGGCTGGCACTGCTTCCGCCGGTCCCTCTCATCCAACCTTTACACACTGGGCGTGAAGCCGAAGGTCATACAAGCCATCCTCCGCCACAGCGACATTGCTACCACCCTCAGCTTCTACGTGGAAACCTCGGAAGCGGAGTCGAGAGATGCGTTGGACAAACTGCTGGGGTTGGTGAAATAATCTTCACAAGGCCGAGGTAGCTCAGTTGGCAGAGCGACGGTTTCGTAAACCGTAGGTCGCGAGTTCAATTCTCGCCCTCGGCTCCACTCCGTACTTCTCACGACATCAAATGCCAGTAATCCAACGTAAACTCGCTTCATCATTGCCTGCACCGACGACTGACCAACGCGGTATGAACCTCAAAGCCGCCGCCAAGTATCTCGGTACATCCGTGTGGCAGGTGCGCAAATTCATTCGGGAGGGAGCCGTTCTTAGATTCAGAATCGGCAACAAGGATATGGTTGACCGCGCCGACTTGGATGCGTTGATTGAAAGATTGAAGGCGGCGGTATGAACGTACGAACATTTGTACGCACACTTGTACGTACGGAGGCAAATTAGCCGGGGTTTGCCTTCAAATCTCCGGCAAGCGACGTTGCTACCCGAATACTAAGCTGCCTCCATAAAGAGAAAGCCCGCAAAGTAGCGGCCCGCGTTTGAAAAAGTCCTCGTCCGGCAGACCGCGCTTTCCTAAACGACTGCGGCATCTTCCTTCACATGTTGTCGTGGCGTTCTGCAACTTTGGTTTCAAAGGACGAAAGGAAAGTAAAGGCTCTTGTCTACGTTTATTCCGGTGATGGCGTTTTTCTTGAAGAATTCAAGCCTTTTGATGTTCATTTTCCGAAACCATAGACGGTCAATATTCAAGGAGCAAAACAATGAAGTTTCTCCGAATCGCGGCCTTCGCAATCTGCTCGTTTTTGGCGTTCGGTTCCGTCGAAGCGCAACATCACACCAGTAGCCGTCCTAGTTATGGCGGCGGTAAACATAGCAAGTCCCACGGAGGACATTACCAGGGGCAGCGGAATTCTCATCACAAGGGTGGGCACTACAAGAACCCGAAAACGAGCGACCAGTATGGTCGTCACAAGCATTGACGCGAGATGAGCCTGCTGGCCCTGCCTTTACAGTGATTGACCCGTGGGACGAGCAGGTGGACACGTACCCCACGGAAGAAGCCGCAAAGTAAGACATCGAACGCTGCAAGAAGGAAGACCTGATGTACGAAACAGCGAAGCAACTGGTGGACACCGCTGTCAACACGCACATGCAGATGTTTCAAGTTGGCCGCGAGACGGCGCGGTACTGGGTTTGCAGCGCGGCAGAAGCTTCTGATTAAAGAACTGCGTCGGCACTTGTGGGCCACAAGGCAAGCGAATCCACTTGTCCGATAACCGCGTTAATCAGATTGACGAGCAAAGAGGGACGAATCCGTTCTCATCTAGCATCCGAAAGCCCGTGCTGCACTTGGGGAATCAGTGCAGCTAGTCAAGACGCCACACGCGCAGTAATCCGTCAACTTGCAGGGCGAAAAGAGAGCCGTCCGGTGAGACGGCGAATCCGAGCTTATGTTGAGGCGGCGGAGAAGCCGCCGTACTAAAGACAATCTTGCGCTCTGCCAAATCATATACGCAAAGCTCCATGTAGGTGATGTGCGGAGATTTTTCTTGGTTTCTCGTCCGAACGAATGCGAAGCGCCGGCCGCCGCGCGAAGATTGAATTTCTCCTCCGATCTGATACCCGGGAAAATCGATTTCAGGGAATTCGTCACGGGAGCGCGCCAGTATCAATCTAGGACACCCGCCAGTAATCGCTAAGACATCGTCGTTGATGAATACGGCGGAGTTGCACCCAGATTCTGCGATTAGCCTTCCAGCCCAGGTGTTCTTGTTGAACAACTCCGGGCCTTTAGGCGGCACGGAATCGTTGACGCCGTAAACGAACAGACGCAGCGCGCCATTGAACGCGGTGGGAAAATAAACAACCCGTGTATCGGAAACAGTTTCAAACTGATGGCCCGGCGTAAGTTTGGATCGCTTCGTTAGGAGCGTGGCGGGATCTAGCAGATCTATTCTTGTAAGCCAACCTCGCTTGGCGTCGTACCAGTCCTGGAATTCGTAGACTGAATGCCCACTGGGAGACACTGAAAAGCGGGGCAGAAGATCTCCCGGCACTTCCAATTTCTTGCTTGCGACTTCCCGAAGTTCCCTGGAGTAGATTTTCACCCATGCATTGTCTTGAACGAGAAAGCTGCCATTCTCAAGCGCGTGCAACGCATTCCAATTTCCTTCATTGCCCCAGGTGCGCTGGCCGCTTACAGCGCCCGCAAGCGGGTCCAAGAAAATACTGTGAAACACAACTTCGCTGCCGGGAGTGCCGTCGCGCCGGGAAAGTCCAGGGTGATCGTTCTTACGGTAGAACGAAACAGCCAGGATTCCGTCATCAAGAAAAGCCACCGAATCCTGTAGAAAGGCATACGCGCGGAAATCTCGTTCCGCAACCGGGTGCCTGTAACCAAACGTCCGTAAATCGAGGGAAAGGATCAGCCGGGCTCCCTCATTGCAGGAACCAAGCGGATTCCAGAGAAGGACTAGACAACTGGAAACCAGAACGACCTTGAATAACCCTTTCATAGGGAATAGCTCCGACGTTGAAGACGGACCCATTCTACAACCGTCGCGCTGGCTCGCAGTGTCGGTTGAAGGTACCGGGTAACTCCCGATTAGCATCGACTGCGCATTACCGGAGATGTGAAGTAAAACTTCACTTGTCCGGTTTGCGCTGCCAGCTCAACCGGTCGATGCAACACCATCTAATCAGTTGATCCGACAATACTTCCCCTGGAGAACCGATCTATTTGGCTGTACTCGGTCAAAACCTAGCCAGGGTAGCGTTCGGCTGGTCTAACCTAGCGAGCGATTTTAGCCATTGTTTTCAATGCAAGGTGGGTTCGAGCTGAGTGTTGCGTCGACCCATTGAGACCACCGCGTTAATCAGGCACTGGACAGTGAGGTTCTACTTGGTGCTCTCAACTGGTGTCCATTGCGCCGATGCAATCTTCCACTTGCCAGAGCTCCGCACGAACACCACCGTGGTCCCGTCCTGCGAGTTTTCCTTAACTGATTTGGTATGAAGAATGCCCGTGAGGATGGCCGTATCTCCGAATCGCCGCACAGAAACGTCGCTCAACGTGCGCTCTGTCTGCGGGTCGCGCTTCGGCTGCTTGCCCGCTCGCGCCGTCGTTTTGGTCCAAACTCCCATCCCCATTACAAGCGTTAAATTATCCATCTCCATCTGGTCCATAGTTGCACCATCGCCGCTGTCGAATGCTTTCATCCATTTGGCGTGCAGGGCTTCAAGTTCGGAGCGTAGGTCGGCGTCTGTGCCTTGGGCCATGAGAGGCGTCGAGCACAGAAGAGTGACCAAGATCAGAATTGCAGAGTACATTTGTCCTCCTCCGCCTTCTAGTAAGCTGGTGGCAGATTGTAGTGCGCTTCGTGCGCTCTCAGCAAGCGGGCGGCGCGACTGGCAACTCCTGGTAAGTCTTAGTGTTGTATCGGAAGCGCGAAGGGCAAGGCGCATGCATGAGCATGGTGTGTTCGCGCGCTTTCGATACAACGACTTGAAGGGAGCCGCCCGCGATTGCGGCGGACGCGGACCCTATGCAAATTCAATGGTGGGAAGGAGCGGCGTCGAGCTGTGCCGAGGCTGTGCCGCAGAGCGCGACATGTGACGGTAGGAGCCCGGAAGCTGGCTGTTGCGAAAAAAGATGGTGAAAAGCGTGGTCAACAAAGTCGTTCGAGAATCCCCAATTATCGTGCGGCAAGCGGCGGGCATTTACAGAATGATTGGAGCGTATGTTCCCGCGAGTTTGGATCGCAGCGACAGCCTTCATTGCCACGAACGTCGACGATCTGTTCCTGCTGACCTTTTGGTTTGTGAAGCGCTCTCGCTTCGCTACGGTACTGCTAGGACAACTCGTCGGATTCTCGGCAATCCTACTCCTTAGCCTCGCCGGTTATTGGGGCTGCGGCTCTTGCCCGAGTCCGCAGGTCACTGGCTCGGATTGGCTCCAATTGCTATCGGCATCAAGCAACTCCTAGCCTCAACGGACAAGGGTTCCAGAACGCAGCCTGAGTCGGCGTGGACTGTTGCGACCATCACGTTCGCAAACTGCTTCGACAATCTCGCTGTATACACGCCCTTGTTCGGGAGATTTTCGCCCTGGCAAGTCGGCTTGATCGCGATCAGCTTCTATTTGCTCTTGTTCCTTATGTCATCGCAGCGCATTTTGCTGCTTCGCGTCTTAAACGGAACGACCAATCCACAGATGGGCTCACCGCATCGCTCCGGTCGTCATCATCGGGCTCGCGATCCTGTTTTCTTACTGACCTCTTGGTGTAAACCGTGCGTGACCGACAGTCAAGTCTGGGAGCCGACATTACCTATATTCGGCTCATGCGGAGTTAGCGGTGACCCTGGACGGGGTTCTCCCGCAAAGTCGTCCGTTGGGCGCTGGATCGAACATGAGCAAGCCGGCTGACGATCGGGCTCTGGAGCAGGCCATCGAGAAGCGCCAGCCGGAACCAGATCTCGTGCGTCACTCGGACCGAGGATTGCAATATGTCTGGGCCGAATAGTTGCGGCGCTTACGGATTCTTTATGAACCCCTCAGGACTTTCTCAGGGATGATTCGCTACATTGCCTTTGATTCCGGGGACAATCCAGTTGGTTGAATCGGTTGCAGTTTGAGAAGAGCGAATTAAATCGTACGCCTTGTCCCCCTGTGTGCCGTGACTCTAACTGTCTTAGCAACGATTTGTTTCCTTGCATGTGTCTTCTACGTCTCCGTCCTATTTCAATGGATCCGAGACACGAAGCGCAAGCCCTCAACTTCCCCCGTAGTTGATAACGAAGTCGGCGGGAGGTACGCGAAGAAAGGCCCATACATCGTTGGTCCCCTGAGGGCCGCCGAAAAACACAATCGCCTTACGGTGACTGCGCACGAGAGGATCGCGAAATCGTTGAGCCAGTGCAAGAAATGATAGGATAGAAGAATGCGCAGGTTCCTGTTGAGGAGACTTGTGTCACTCAAGTTGGTCGGAGCGTCGTGCGGCAGCCCTCCAGCTAGCACCCGTGACTACCGCCGGACAGAGCGAGTTCAGACTGCGGATCTGTCTTTGCCGATTTCACGGGCGTGTGGGTTGCACCGAGTGAGACCTGAAAGGGAAGCTGGCGAGCATACCGCGGTCAGCCCTTGAACGCCACATTCCTTCTAGCGGTCGAAGATCTTGTAGCCGGTCTTGCGCGAGATCCCGAACTCCCTGCAGAGTTCCGCCATCGGCTCGCCGGCGAGCCACAAACTGCAGCCTTTCGTCCATCACCGAACGCTCCTTCCATGTCATCACTCCCTCCCCACAAAAAGGGGAAAAGTGTCACCCATGTGTCCGGTGCGATCTGTTATGTGTCGGGTCGCTCAACGGTCCGCTCAAAAAAAGGGAATCAACCTCTTACACATCCGGAGTGCTCGGGAACCCTCATTTGGTAACAGCCATTCCTTAGTCCATTTTCTTCATGTGATTATGAATGCTATCATCCCGGAGCCGAACTCCTGGTTTTCAATTAGTTGGAAAGCGACCGAGCATTCGGTTGCGAGCCGAAGGCGCATGAATGACTACCGAATTCCATCGTCAAAGTACCCGGTCTGCGCGCTGATCCGGTAGTCAGGCGAAGAGACTTTGAGGGGATGAAAGCGATTTAGGCGAACCTCTGGCACCAAGACCTCGATCACGGCTTGCCCATCCAGCATCAGAGCAAGCCGCTGAGCAATTTCTCGCGCCTTGCCAGGATTATTTCCGACTTCCCACAATCTGCCACCGGTCTTGGGTGCCAACTCGGCCAAATCCCATCCATAGCGTCGGATAGCCTTTGGGCCATAGAAGCTGTGGTCCGCGAACAAGACAACATAGCAAGCAATGTGCGCTCGTTGTGCCAATCGCGCCAGACTGCCCCACCCGATAGTACTCCCGTGGTCGTTGCCTTCCGCGAAGACAATTACCGCCTTTGTCCCTGGCCCGTCGTCGAGCTTTTCGAATGCGCGCTTCATTGCATCGAAAAGAAGCAAGGTCTCATCGTGCTTGGCGGTCTCTGCCCTCAATGAAACTGTGAAGGTCTTCAGCCCTTCAAAGTCGTCGGTAAGATTTCCTGACGAATGGATCTCCGTGCCATAGCTCATCACGATGGCTTGTGCTTTTTCCTTCCTGAACTCGGACAGAAGTTCCAGCGCGGTCTGTTGCTCGAGTGGCAGAACCTTTTGTTGATGGAAATTGGAATCGAGTAACAGCGCGATCCGTTTCGGTCCCGCACTCTTTGGGCCATCCACAACTTGCAATTTTTTGCCGTGTTCAATGACTTGAATATCCCTCACCGCATTGGATGCAATAGGGGTTCCATGCTGATCGCTGACATGAATGATCAAAGTGACCTTCTCCTGACCGGAGTCACTCTTTCCAGAGTTAGAAGATCGTGTGATCGAGAAACAGAGCGTCGCCAATAGCGGACCACAAAATACAGCGAGGACTGCTGTCCGGAGACGCCGGTCTTTCAACGTTCTCTCATGGAGATAAGACATTTACTCAGTCCTTCCAGAATCGGACTTGTGCTAACTGCTTTCTCCAAAATCCGCCTCTGGTTCTGGCAGCTTGTCGCCATCTCGAGCAACCCACACATACAAGGTCGGCAGCAAGAAAATGCTCAGCAGCAGGGCCCCGATCAGCCCTCCGACAATGACGATCGCGAACGGCCGCTGCGAGTCCGACCCGATGCCACGCGAAAGTGCGGCGGGGAGAAGGCCGAGAGTAGCCACCAGCATCGTCATCATGATGGGACGAAGGCGAAGAACGGCGCCTTCGATCGCTGCGGATTCGATCGTGTGGCCTGTTGCACGCAGCTGGTTGATGTACTCCAGCATAATGACGCCGGTTTGAACGGAAACGCCAAAAAGCGCCAAGAAACCAATACCGGAGGAAACACTGAAGTGCGTGCCGGTGAGCAAAAGTGCAAGTAGTCCGCCAACGGGGGCCATGGCCACATTTGCAAGAATGAGCAGGGCCCATTTCGCGGAACTGAACATCGTGTATAGGATGACGAAAATTCCCAGGATCGTAAGCGGCAGCACGATCATGAGGCGCTTCTGCGAGCGCTTCTGGCTCTCGTATTCGCCGGCCCAATCAATGTGATAGCCGATGGGCAGCTTCACCTGCTCGTTCACCCTTTGGATGGCCTCTTCGACCGCGCCACCAAGGTCGCGGCCACGGACGCTGTATTTGATCGCAAGGTAGCGCGAATTCTCTTCGCGGTAGATTTCAGAGGCCCCGTCCCGAGTCTCAACTCTCGAAAGCTGGGTGAGCGAAACGCGCGCGCCGGAAGGTGACAGTGGTCGAATATTCTCGATGGCCTCTTTTGTGTCACGGTAAGGCGCCTGGTAGCGTATGACAAGGTCGTACCGCAGCTCACCCTGTAATACCTGAGTGACCGCGCTGCCCCCCACGGCGGTCTGAATGGCGTCCTGAATATCCGCGACGTTGATTTGGTAGCGTGCGGCTGCCTTTCGATCGACGATGAAATTGAGACTGGGCTGGCCGATTACGCGAAATACTCCGAGGTCTTCGATCCCACGGATGTTGCGCATGATGCCCACGATCTGGTCGGCAGTTCCCTCGAGAAGTCGTAAATCATCTCCGTAAATTTTGACAGCGAGCTCACCTTTGACTCCACTGACCGCTTCTTCCATGTTGTCCGAAATGGGCTGGGAAAAATTCCACAGAACACCCGGAATCTTGCCGAGCTCTCGATCCATCGCTCCGATCAACTCGTCCTTATCTTCGTGAAAAACGGGACGCCATTTGTTTTTGGGCAAAAGGTCGACAAAGTATTCGGTATTGAAAAAGCCTGTGGTATCTGTGCCGTCATCGGGCCGGCCGACTTGCGAAACTACCTGTGTAACCTCGGGGAAAGACGCAAAGACAATACGTGCCTGATTCATGACTCGCGCGCCTTCTGTGGGTCCAGTGCTCGGTGCCAGCGTGCCGCGGGCCCAAATGGCGCCTTCATCAAGGTGTGGCAAGAACTCCGAACCGATCACTCCACCGAATACTAGAAAGAGCGCGACACACAAGACAAAGATCGCCGCGCCCACAGTCACAAGACGATGCTCAATCGCCCATTGCACGGAGTTTCGATAGGAGCGTTTCAGGTAATCCATCACCGGGTTGTGCCATTCACGGACACCATCTTTGAAAAATACGCTGGAAAGGACCGGCGCAATAAGCATGGAGAATAGCAGCGCGCCAAGGAGCGCAAAGGCCACGGTCCAGGCCATAGGCTTGAACAAGCGTCCCTCAACCCGCTGCAAAGTGAAGATCGGCAAATAGGCGGTAATAATGATTGCGATGGCGTAAAACACCGGCCGCTGTACCTCGTAGGCGGCTTCGCGGATGCGCTCCAAGGGAGTCTTCTGGGCACTTGCCGCCAGGCTGAAATGCCGGACGATGTTTTCGATGATGACGACGGTCCCGTCGACAACCATTCCAAAATCGAGTGCGCCCAAGGAAAGTAGATTTGCAGGGATCTTGTTCAGGTCGAGACAGATCGATGCGAACAACAAAGAAAACGGAATCGTCAGCGCGACGATAAGCGAGCCGCGTAGGTTGCCGAGAAAGAGAAACAGAATGATGGAAACAAGAAGGATACCTTCGGTGAGATTATGCAGAACCGTATGCGTGGTGTAATGCACCAAGTTGCTGCGATCCAGGAACGGCATGATTTTCACACCGGGCGGGAGGATACGCCCATTCAGCTCTTTGACCTTGTTGTGTATTGCGGTCAACGTCTCGTCGGAATTCGCCCCTTTGCGGAGGAGTACGATTCCTTCCACGACGTCCTCGTTATCGATGATGGTGCCATCCGCGCGGTGAATTGCTTTTCCAATTTGCCCGAGCCGGATCTTAGAACCTTGCGCTACGGTCGCAATGTCCCTCACTCGAATGGCAGTACCGTTTTTCGTCGTGACGACGGTCTGCTCGATGTCCCGCACACTGGTAAATAGACCGAGGGCCCGGACATTGATTTGCTGCAAGCCTACTTCCACGAAACTTCCGCCAGCGTTGGTGTTATTGCTGGCGATTTGTTGCTCGATTTGGCTGATGCTTAATCCGTAGGAGACGAGCTTGGTCGGATCCAGCCGGACCTGATACTCGCGCGTTAGTCCTCCGAAACTGACAACGTCAACGACATTCGGAACTGATTTGAATTGTTTTTCGAGCGTCCAGTCCTCGATGGATTTCAGTTCCATCAGGTCATACTTAGGGTTTGTGCTTTTCAGCGTGTACCAGTAGATCTGCCCAACCGGGCTCCAATCTGTTCCCATTTGTGGCGTAACACCAATTGGTAATGCGACCCCCGAGAGTCTTTCTAGAACTTTTTGCCGGTTCCAATCGTTGCTCGACTCATCATCGAAAATAAGCATCACGCTCGAAAGCCCAAACAGAGAGACCGAACGAAGATGCTCCAAGTGCGGCATTCCATTCATTTGAATTTCGACCGGTACGGTGACTTGCTGCTCTACCTCTTCAGCAGCTCGGCCAGGCCATTGCGTGATGATTTGGACGTAGTTATTGGCTACGTCCGGATAGGCCTCCACGGGGAGGTTGTGAAACGAGATTGCGCCCCAGAGAAGCAACAGAATGGCAAGCGCCAGAATGATGAAACGGTTGTCGAGTGCGTAGCCGACAAAGGCGCGAATCATTGGATTGTCCTTAGGTCGCTCAGATGGACTCTCACCTATTGCTCCACGGTGTTCTGCAGAACCAGTGCGTTGCTTACGACCTGCTGACCTGGCTGCATACCTGACACGATTTCTTGCATGTTGTTCGGCAATGAACTTCCCGCAACAACTTCCACGCGTCGAAACTTCTTGTCTCCCGCCGGAATATAGACCCAGTCACGGTCGTGCAAGTGGAGGACGGCGGAAGCGGGAACGCTTGCGCGCGCCTCCTTCTTCTGACCGTGAATCCTAGCGGTGACAAACATACCCACTCGCATTAGTCCGGGGTTGCGCACTTCGATGCGGACCTTGGCCGTGCGAAGACTTGGGTCGAGGATCGGGCCTACATTATTGATTCGCCCCGTGAATAGCTTGTCGGGATAGGCGTTCAGACGAATCTCCGCTGTTTCTCCGACATGCACTTTGGCAAGATCATTTTCATAGACGTCGCAGAGAATCCACACGTTGGAGAGGTCCGAGATCGTGAAGGGGTTGGGAGAACTCAGGCCGGCCACACCCGAGGCATTGGTGACCTGCTGGTCGGTGATCACGCCTGAAACCGGAGCCCGAATCTCGACTATCGCAGCCGGATGATCGATATCGCCGCCGAGAACGCGAAGCCTTTCCGTCGTGTTCTCCACGTCGACTCTCGCTTTGTCTGCCGCGTCTTGTGACACTTGTAGGTCGTTCAACGAGACTGCGCCCTTGTCGTACAAAAGCCTTGATCGCTCCAATTGCGTGCGGGCGAGCCGTTCGTCGGCAACAGCCTTTCGATAATCGGAAAATGCTGTGGATAGGTCCGCGCTTTGGACACGCAGCAGGAGCTGGCCTTTTTTGACCGTATCGCCGAGGCGCGCGTGAATCTCCACTACGCGGCCAGTTGCAATCGAAATGACGGGAACGGTCCTGGAAATGTCGGGATTGACCGTCCCGGTTGCAGTCAACTGTGATGTCGCAGCATGCTCAATCGTCGCCGCCAGCGGGAACTGCTCGGGATGGTCTACCCGCACGACGTTTACGTCTTCCTCGTGCTCGACCTTCGTCGGCGGGGGCGTCTCGGCCTTTGCGTCCCCCTTGGTCTGGCCGCATGCCGCAACGAACAGGCCTAGAGTGAACAGTAGGGCGGCCGTTTCCAAACGCGAGTGCCTCACTGGATGACCTCACGCCCCACGGAGAGATTCAATTGGTTTGCCGCCTCCAAATACGAAGCGAGCAAACTCAAATAATTCAATTGCACGCGACGGTAATCCGCCTGCGCATTCAGAAAATCGAGGAGAGATGTGGCGCCATGCTCATAAGAAAATGAAATCGTGTCGCGGATTCTCGAGGCCTGTTGCAAATAGCGGTCCCTGTACGGCTGTAGAAGAATCACAGTGCTCGTCACCGAGGCGTATGCAGAATCCACATCGCTGAACACTTGGGCGCGCGTCGCCTGCACTAGCTTGTCATTCCGGTCGACGTCCAGCTTAGTTCGAAGCTTTTCGCCCTGGTTGCGGTCGAAAATGCGGATGGGAATGGACACGCTGGCACCGAGGGTATTGAAGGCGAACGGATTGTTGAACGATGGATTCCGCGAATACCAGCTGGCGACGACGGGGTCAGTGCTGCCGTTGGCCCAAGCAAGGCGATTATCTGTTTTGGACTTCTCCACCGACTGCATGGCGGCCTTGAGGTCCGGCCGAGTATCGAGCGCGACCTTGTGAAACTCGTCCAGAGGAGCGATCTGCGCCGAAAAGTCGAAAGGGCCCGTGACATCGAGTTGCTCGACGGGAGTACGATCATTCAAAAGCGCAAGAAGCTGAATCTTCGCAGTACGCAAATTTACCTCTGCGGTCTGCAAATCGGATTCGTACTGAACCCGTTGCAGTTCGAGCCGATCCACGTCCACCTGGGCAATCGCACCGGCCTTGTAGCGTTCACGATTCACGTCGAGCAGATGGTCGTAATAGGACAGATTCTCTTTGGCTAGCGCTAGAACGGCCTTCCCCTGAAGTGTCTGAATGAATGCTTGGCGCAGATTGAACAGGAGAGTTCTCTCCTCGTCGGCGAGTTGCGAGGTTGTGATCGCTGTCGCTTGCCGGGCGCTGTCCCTACGCAACTCGCGCTTGTGCTGGCGCTCGATCAGCTGGCTCACGCCGGGTGATTTCACAAGGCCGGCCAGTGGATGCCAATGTCCTGCGTAGGGTGTTAGCTGAAGCCCGTCCGCGGTGAAAGTGAATTGGGGATTGGGGCGCAAATACGCCGTGATCTCTTGCGCTTTCGACTCATCGATGCCAATCTGCCCCGCCCGCAAAGACGGATTCGCTGTCTCGAATTTGTCCCGAACCTCCTGCCAAGTCAGCGCTTTCTGAGCGAAGCCGCTTTCTGCCAAGGCCGCGGCTACAAACAACCCAACGCACAGACGACTCAAGAAACGTTTCATGAAGCCCCCCATCATCTCGATGGCAAAGAAACACATTGTTTACACACGTCGCGCGTGAATGCGAGCTGCTACAAGTAGGCGAGAACGCGACTTCCGACGCGAGACTGCGCTTCCTAAAGCTGTGCGGAGGTTGCCTTAGCGCCAGTCTGCGTACTGCTTAGCAGCGGGTTAGCAATGAAGAAGGAAAGAAGGTGGAGCTCGACCGAAGAAAGAAACGATGGGAATGAGAGTCGAAATATCGGAAGTCCACGAAATAGGGAGCCTAGCGATGTCTTGAACCGATAAAACTCTGCCGGCGTCTTCGCAGTCCCCTGCGACATTGCGCGAGAGAAGGAGTGCAACGGCATCTTTCATCTCATCCGTCATGCACGTCCAAGACTCTCTAGAAGTTTGGAAGGCTGCTGGAAATGTAGAGGGATCGGAAGCTTTAAAGTTTCCCCGGCCGTCGTTCAGAAGAATCGCTACAGGGCGGTTCGTCCACGCCGTCATAATCACGACATCGAGAAAATCGTCGCCGTTTACATCGCGCGACGCGATCTGGAGTCCGCCCGTCGGCGCTGTGATGCCCAGGGTCTGTCGCGACCCGCCGCTCAGTTGGAAAGCAATCCAATAGTGGGTGTCCCAGGAACTGCTTTGTCCGACATGAACGATGGCAAGGTCGGGCCGTCTGTCCCCATCGAAGTCTGCTACCGCAAATTGAGACGTGAGTTGCGAGGAAGGCCAACTCCGGGGAACACCAGGCGATGAGTTTCCGCAGGGAGCGAAGCCCAGAGTTGCGCACAAGAATGCAAATGCCGCATAGATGGCTCTGGACCAAGAAGGACTGCTCTGGCGCAGCGTTTTCATGAGCACAAACTTGCGAATCCCAAAACGATGAACAGACTTCAATTCCAGATGATCAGAACCCCTTCACTGTAAATATCGAAAGGATACCATTCACACCGAAGAATACAAAATCTTATCGGTGACCCATGCTCCGGACTTACTGTATTTTGGAGACGTATCGAGAGGAGCGAATTCCATGGACAAAGAAGCCGTCTGCGCCAAGATTCGTGAAATCGGCATCGTTCCCGCAGTTCGCACAACTTCGGCTGAGGAAGCCCGTTTTGCGGCGGAAGTAATCGCCAAGAGTGGGATCCCCATCGTCGAGATCACCATGACTGTGCCGGGAGCGATGGATGTAATTTCCTATCTCACAAAAAATCTCCCCGATGTGATCATCGGCGCGGGAACTCTGCTGGACCTGGAAACGACGCGCCTCTGTGTGGACGCTGGCGTTCAGTTTTTGACCAGTCCTAGCCTCGACCGGGAAATCGTGGAATTCGCCACAAAGGAGAACCTTACAATGCTGGCTGGTGCTCTTACGCCGACCGAGGTCATCACGGCGTGGAAGACGGGTTCCGACTTCGTGAAAGTGTTTCCCTGCGCCCAAGTAGGCGGTGACAGCTACATCCGGGCGCTAAGAGGACCGTTTCCTCGCGTACCCTTGATCGCCGCGGGCGGCGTAAATCAACAAACGGCAGGTAATTTCATCCTGGCAGGGGCAGATGCACTCGGCATAGGCCGTGAGCTTATCCCGAAGGAGGCCCTGCAGCACAGACAGGAAGGGCGAATTCGCGAATTGGCACGCAGGTTCCTAAACTTCGTGAAAATCGCTCGCAGCCATAAGTCCAACGGTGACAGTCTTCCGCGACTGTCACCGTAATTGTCCTAAATAGGTTCCGGTATGCCGCACTCCGGTGTAAAACTCCCACTCTCGGCTCCAGATTGTCAGTCCGAAACCTCCAAACCGAAATCAAGTCTCTCTGTTTGGATCCGCGTCAGGCTGGACGCAACGCGCGAAAAGTCTCAAGACAACGCCGCGCCGTATCGAGTTCAGAATACCGGCTGCCTTCCTGTTCCATCAGATAATATTCGGCGCCACCGGTGCTCTCCGCTGCGGCAAAAATGTTTTTCCAATCGCCCGCTCCTTCCCCGAAGAGAACCTTGTAGCCTTTCGCAGCATCGGGAGACCAATCCTTGAGATGAAGTGAGCGAATCCGCCCGGGGTTCGCGCGAATCCACGTTACCGGGTCCGAGCCCGCCTCGAGACATGTACCCACGTCCAACTGGAGCATGACGGAAGGCTTGGTATTCCGGGCAAGGACTTCGATGGGGCGCTGATTTTCGACGGGAGTAAATTCGCGCTGATGATTGTGATAGCCGGCTTTCAAACCGGAAGATTCGAGTTGCTCGGCGGCGAAATTCAGAGCATCCGCCACGGCTTTCCAGCCGTCCAGCCCCGGCTTCGCGTCCGACGAGGCCATCACCACATATTTACTCCCGAGAATCAGGTTCAGGTCGCGGGTCCGGCCGATTTTTTCCTTATTCAGATACGAACTGTCATTGTGCGTCGAGAAACAACGGATGCCCAGGTCGTCCAGCAGCTTCCGCATCTGCTTGGTCTGACTCTCGGTCCACTCGAAATAGGGCGCGTAAAACTCGACGCCTTGATAGCCCATCTGAGCGACGGCTCGAACGGTGGCCTCCGGGTTTTTTTTCAGCTCGTTTCGAACAGAATAAAGTTCGAGCCCGACTGGGATCGATCCGGAACCTCGTGCAGAAAGAGCCCATGGCAGCATTGCGGAAAAGGCAAGGAACGAACGGCGGGACAAAGTTGGTGATGGCATTGCTGAATCCTACTTGAGAATCAGTGCTTTTTCACGGCATTTTGCAAAACACTTCTTGCATCGATGACACCACGGACGGAACAAACGCGTTCGAACCCGCCTGTTATTCCCTCAGCGCAGTGGATTTGGAACTATGTCCGGGAACGATACTCTTCACGATCACATACAGCACTGGAATGAAAATCAGGTTCAGCGTCGTCGCCGCGATCATGCCGCCGAAAACGGTTGTACCAACGGAAATGCGCCCGGCCCGGCCTGCCCCCCGCGCCAAAACCAGCGGCAGCACGCCCAGGATAAACGCGAGAGAGGTCATCAAAATCGGCCGTAGCCGGATCCTCGCCGCTTCCACTGCCGCCTCCACCACGGACATGCCTTGATCCCGCAATTGTTCGGCAAACTCCACAATCAAAATGGCATTCTTGCTGGCGAGACCGATCAGCATCACTAAACCAATCTGGCAGTACACGTCATTCTGCAATCCGCGCAGCGCCTGCGCGCCGACGGCGCCAAGAATCGCGACGGGCACCGCCAGCAAAACGATGAACGGCAGCACATAACTTTCGTATTGCGCCGCCAGTGTCAAGTACACTACGACCAGGCCGAGCGCGAACAGGATCAGCGCTTTTCCGCCGGACTCGATTTCTTCCAGCGACAGCCCGCTCCATTCGAACGTCATTCCATTCGGCAGCTCCTTCTTTGCCAGCGCTTCCATCGTGGCGATACCTTCGCCCGAGCTCCGCCCCGGCGCGGCAGAACCGTTGATTTCCGCGGAGCGAAACAAGTTGTAGTGGCGAATCACCTGCGGATTGGCCGTCTGCTCGACGGTCACAAGATTGTCGAGAGGAATCATCTTGCCGGCGTCTGAGCGCAAATAGTATTGCCCGATATCTTGTGCTTGCGAGCGAAACTGCGTATCGGCTTGCACGTACACGCGGTACGAACGATTGTTGAAGTCGAAATCGTTCACGTACACCGATCCCATGTACACCTGCAAAGCGTTGGTAATCTGGTTGAACGGCACTTGCAAGCTCTTCGCTTTTTCGCGGTCGATGCGCACAAGATATTGCGGATCATTCGCGGTGAAGCTTGTAAAAAGCCCGGTTACATCTTTGCTCGCGTTGCCCTTGGCGACCAATTTGTTCGCCGCGTTGGCGATGTCTTGTAACGAATTGCGTCCCAGGTCTTCCAATTCGAATTGAAATCCGCCGAACTGGCCCAGTCCCTGCACCGCCGGCGGATTGAACGGCACAACCAGCGCGCCGGAAACGGCGGAGAGTTTTCCGCGCAACCTTTGAATTACTGTAGCCGCCGAATGCGCATCCCCCTTGCGTTCCTCAAAGGGCCGCAGGTTTGCAAAGAGAATTGCCTGGTTGGATGCCGCACCGGAAAAGCTGAACCCCACGACCGTGAAAATGCCAGTGATTTCCGGATCGCGCGAAATCAACTCTTCCGCTTTCCCGCAGATATCGCGCGTATACGAGAGCGATGCGCCCTGCGGGGCCTGAACGATAAACATCAAGTAGCCCTGATCGTCCTCGGGAATGAAAGCCCGCGGCACGCGCTGGTAGAGCGCGTAAGTGGCGCCGAGAAGCACAAGGAAAACCGCGAGTGAAGCCACGCGCCAATGCAACGATCGCCGCACGCTGTTCCGGTAGAGTTCCGAACCGGCGTTGAAGGCATCGTTGAATAGCTTGAAGAATTTGCCCTGGGCACGCTCCCGGTGATGTCCGAGGAAAATCGCGGAGAGCGCCGGAGTCAACGTCAATGCGTTGAACGCGGAAATGGCCACGGAAAAGGCAATCGTCAGCGCAAATTGCCGGAACAAAATCCCCGTGGTGCCCGGGAAAAGCGCGACGGGCACGAATACCGCCACCAGCACCAGCGAAGTGGCGATCACCGCGCCCGCAACTTCCTTCATCGCCACCGACGCCGCGTTGTGCGGCTCCGTGATGCCCTCCACGATGTGCCGCTCCACGTTTTCAATCACGACGATGGCATCGTCCACAACCAGGCCCGTGGCCAGCGTAATTCCGAAAAGCGTCAGCGTATTGATGGAAAAGCCCAGCAGTTTTACGAAAATGAATGTGCCGATCAACGACACGGGAATGGTGATCGCCGGAATGAACGTGCTCCGCCAGTCTTGCAGAAACAAGTAAATCACGATGACCACGAGCGCGATGGCTTCCAGCAGCGTGATCAGCACGTCCCGGATCGATTCGCCGATTACTGTTGTGGTGTCGAACGCTACCGCGGCTTTGATTCCCGGAGGAAAGTTTTTCGAGAGCCGCAGCAGTTCGGCCTTCGCGGCTCTGTCCACATCCAGCGCGTTCGCACCCGGAAGTTGCGTTACCGCCAGACCCACCGCGTCGTGCCCGTTGAACCGGAGGAGCGTGCCGTAATTCTCCGCCCCCAGCTCCGCGCGGCCCACGTCCTTCACGCGCACCAGCGTCCCGTCGCTTCCGGTCTTCAAAATAATGTTGTCGAATTCAGAAGCTTCGCTCAGCCGCCCGACCGCGCGCACGCTGATCTGATAGGCTTGGCCTTCCGGCGACGGCGGCTGGCCGACTTGGCCCGCGGCAACCTGTACGTTTTGCTCTTGCAGCGCGCTCAAGACGTTGGTGGCGGTCAGCCCGCGCTGCGCCATTTTCGCGGGATCGAGCCACAGCCGCATCGCGTACTTGCGCTCGCCGAAGACGATCGCGTCGCCCACGCCCTTCACGCGCTTCAGCGCATCCTTGACGTAAACATCCAGATAGTTGCTCAGGAACAGGCTGTCGTATTGCCCGTCCGAATACACGCCTGCGCCGAGAACGAATCCGCCAATCTGCTTGGTGATGATGATGCCGGTATTTTTGACTTCGTTGGGGAGCCGGCCGAGCGCCTGGTTCACGCGGTTCTGGACGTCCACCGATGCCAGGTCCACATTTCGCGTGACGTCAAAAACGACTGTCACCTGGCTCGTTCCGTCGTTGCCGCTCGTCGAGGAGATATACTTCATGCCCTCGACGCCATTGATGGCCTGTTCCAGCGGAATGGTAACCGCGGATTCCACCGTCTGTGCGTTTGCTCCGATGTAGCCGCTGCTTACAATGACCTGCGGCGGCGCAAGGTCGGGAAATTCCGCAATCGGCAGCGAGGGAATGGATATCGCGCCTGCGAGAATAATAAACAGCGCGCAGACCGTCGCGAAGACCGGGCGCCGGATGAAAAAATCAACGAACAAGGAGGAGTTCCGCCTGAGGTTGAAATGGATTGGAGCGGTTCATGTAGTTGACAGGCACTACCGCGCGGCGGTGCCCTTGCTGTCGCCGCCCACTTGCTCGGTGACGGCCATGCCGTCCTGCAAAAACTGCGTGCCGGAAACGATGACGTGGTCTCCCGGCTTCAAACCCTCCAGCACCGCAAAATCGTTCCCCAGGGTCTCACCGAGCTTCAACGTTTTCTGCCGTGCCACAGTTCCTTTCGCCTCCTTCACAGAAACGAATGCGAAAAATTGGCCGTTGATGCGCTGTACGGCAAGCACGGGGATCACCGGGCCTTCGTGCATACCCCAGGTAATCTGCGCGCGTACCTGCTGCGCGATGCGCAGTTTGCCCGACGAATTCTCAACCGTGGCCTTGGCAAGGACGCTTTGTGTTTCCGTATCCACTTGCGGCGAAACGAACGTAATGCGTGTGTCTCCGGCGGAATTGCCTGCGCTGTCCAGCAAACGCACGGGCAAACCCGCCTTGAGATTGCGCGCGCGTTCGGCAGGAACGTAGATGTAGGCTTCCAGCGCTCCCGGCTCGTCGACCGTTGTGAGCATCGTCGCAACCGTCACGCGGTCGCCCGTTCGAACCGGAATATCGCCCACGATCCCATCCATCGGCGAGGTCACACTGTAGTAGTGAAGCTGAACTTTCTGCTGCCGTACTTGCTCATCGAGCGCCTTCAACTGCGAGAGCGCGGCGTCATACGCGGTTTGCGCGTTGTCGAATTCTTGCTTGCTGATCACTCCGGTATCCAGCAACTTCTGCGCCCGCTCCAGGGAAATCTTGGCGTACCGCACGTTGGCTTCTTGCGCTGCGCGGGAGGCCTCCTGGCTGTTCAGTACGGCTTCTTGTCGCAGGGGATCAATTTGCAGCAGCGGAGTTCCGGCCGCCACTCGTTCGCCGGATTTCACGAAAATTCTTGTGATTAGCCCTTCCACTTGCGGATTGATAGCCGCCGAATGCCGCGACTTCAACAGCGAGAGGTACTCCGTGGTCTCGGGAATTTTCACCGCCGCCGCAATCTGCACCTGCACGGGGATGGCCGGGGCTGCGGCGGCAGGATTCTCGGCAGCGCTCTTCTGGCAGCCGAATTCGAATGCGCCGACCCCAAGTGCCAGCAGCAAAGCACAAGCCGCGCGTCCTGCGCCTCGGCTTCTCTGTACATTTCGAATTGAGATAGTTCGGTTCATCTACGTCCGTAGCGCTCAAATCTTACGATAATTATCAGCAAGCGCAAAATGCGGTCGGGGTCCGGTCCTTATTGGACGCTTCCGAAACCAATTGGTTATTTCAGGGTGGCAATCGGAGGCTAGTAGAAATCGCGGGAGTCGATTCTCTTGCTCGAGAGGCCCAGCTGCAGGACGTCCATCTGGTCCGGACGGTCAAATACTTTTCCTGGAAAGAAGATCTTCGCGAGCACACGGACGCCGCCAAACGCAGCTCCCAGAACCACAGCCACGAGCATAAACAGCATCGTGGCGATCATGATCTTGGCGAGCATCGTCGCCCAGGGGGGGTCGGTCAGCGTGTGCTTTGGCTCATGCCAGGTGACGCTGGTCTCGTAATTCACAGCCGCCCGCAGGGAATTGCCGTAGGCCGCCGATGATGGTCGCAACACCACGGAAAGCAGCGAGGCGTCGCGCTCGATCGTGGTGCCGGCCTGCTTGGCCTCCGGCGAAAGCGTTTGCTCCAAATGCCGAAGATGCTGTTGCGCAAGCTGCGGCGTCGGATATTCGATCAGCAACAATCCGGCGGAATCTTTGCCATTGCGATACTCCGCTACGATGGCCTCCGCTCTGGATGCGAAACCTGCTTCCTTCGTGAGCGCGGCGAATTCATCTCGCCTCAGCGCAGCCAGGCCGCTCTGGAATCCCGCAGGCCCAAGCGCGTACTTCTGCGTCCCATCCAGAAACCCTTTCGGCAAGCACAAGCGGATCGGCGGGAGCGGCGTCGGGTCGGCATGCGCGCTCACGGCATTCACAAAGGTCGTCAGGTCCACCGTAGAGATGGCTTGCACCGGGCGCACTTCCAGGATAAAGCTGCCCAGCAGCACCAGCATTCGATCGCCGTCCACGGCCGAAGTCCTGTTCAGCGTCGTGGGCTGCATACTGGGATTCAGATACGCGGTATACACCTCGTAAGCGCTGGTCGGATCTTTATATTTCTCCAAGGACGCCTGGATTTTGGCAGCGTCCGATGTGTATTGGCAGAATTCGCCCGGTTTGCGCCCCGCTTCCTTCCAAATATTTACATAGTTGAGCGGCGCTTCGGTTTCAACCCACATCGGCGTGGGCTGCCCGGACCAGTTTCCAAAATGAGTGGGGAGGGCCTGCTGCTCGGCACACACGGGCAGCCCCACGGCAAGCGCCAATAGGAAAGCCACAATGAAGTGAAGTTTTCGCATCCCGGCTTCTATTAGACACCAAAACACTAGTTCTGGTTGCGGGATTGTTCCACGGGGGTCGCCGACCCGTTCCGGCCACCCATCGGCCTCCCTGGCAGGTTAACGGTCACGCTGTTCATGCTCTGGAGATAGCTGGCGACGCCCTGGTACAGCCCCTCTGCCATCTTCTGACGCTGTTCGGGCTGCTTCAGCAGCTTTTCGTCCGCCGGATTGCTCAAAAACGAAATCTCCGTCAGGATCGACGGCATGTCCGCGCCGATCAGGACCACGAACGGCGCCTTCCGCACACCGCGGTTCCGGATCGACTTCCCGGACTTCTCGACCCGCTTCGCCAGCGAATCCTGAATGTCTTCTGCAAACTCCTTGGACTCGTCAATTTTTTCCGTCCGTGCGATTCTCTTGACCAGGTCTTGCAATTCGTGAACACCTTCCTGGGAAGAAGCGTTCTCGCGCGCCGCGACTTCCATCGCTTCCGCTGAACCCCTCAAGTTTAGGTAGTAAGTCTCGATGCCGCGCGCCGCATGATCGCGGCTGGAATTCGCGTGAATGGAAATGAATAGGTCCGCTTTCGCCTGATTCGCGATATTCGTGCGTTCTTCTAGCGGAATGAACGTATCATCTGCGCGCGTAAAAACCACCTCCGCGCCGGGCAGGCGCTGCTGAATAATTTTCCCGAGCCGCAGCGCCACGTCCAGGCAGAGATCTTTCTCCATCAATCCCGTCGGCCCGATCGTTCCGGTATCGTGCCCGCCATGGCCTGCGTCAATCACGATCCGGCTAATCTTCAGTCCCAGCGCGCGCGTGAGTGTGGATTGCCCGTCGCGTGTCGGCAGCGGCGCAGTCGAAGGCTGAACTAGTTCCGGTTTCGCGCTGGCAGCCGCCTTCGCGGATTTGGATTTCAAGTTTTTCGCCGTCGAACTCACATTGCGTCCCGTCACCGGGGCGCCCCCCGCAAGCGAGCCACTGATGGCGCTATTGGAATTTCCCGCCGGCGCGGGAAGCGGATTCTCGCTCGAATCTCTTGCAGCAACGTTCTGGACGGATTTGCCTGCGCTGTTCGATGATGCGCTCGTGTCTTCACCGTCCGCTTGCTCTTCGCGTCTTGCTTTGGCGCGTACTGCCGCCGTTCCGGAATTTCCATACAAATTGATCAAAAGCTGTGTAGGATTGTTCGTCAGTGAAGCGGTGTAATCCTTCACGCCGTCCACGTTCAGCACCACGCGCACCACGCCCTGATCATTCTGTGCCACCCGCACCGCCGTCAGCAGGCCGCCGTCCACGCGAATACTTTCGCGCGCCACTTCCGGCGTCAGCCGTGCCGCATGCAAGTCAAAGAAAATGCGGTCCGGATTCGCAATACGCCTAGAGGTGTACTGTACGCTGTCTTCTAGATCGATGGTTACGCGCGCGGCTTCGCCGTCTGCAGCCGCGCGAATTCGTCGCACGCGCGGAACTTGCCGCGAATCCGGCCGCCCAACGGATCGGCCTCCGGAATGCCCGGAATGCATTGGCGCACTCGCGCGCGCCACATCATCGGCTGGTTCCGCCGGCGCAGAATTTGCCGCCGCAGTCAGCGCCGAAGACGAAGCTTCGCTGTTCTGCAGCAGCGCCAGTTCCGCCAGTGACTCCTGCGCTTCGCGTTTCCGCGGCGAACGCGGATAGCGCTTCAAGAAATCTTCATACGTTTTCTTCGCCAGTTCGGCATCGCCCAGCCGGTCGCGCTGCAATTTTGCAATCCGCAGGATGGCATCCTGGCAATACTTGCTCTTCGGATACTCGCGCACCAGAAACTGATACGAGTCCGCCGCCGACTGGTAGTAGCTGCGCCCGAAGCGGTCGCCCATTTCCGTGTACACCTCGGCGA
>Ga0137393_10000351_pt1 | contig 27076 bp, 25 predicted proteins | sample 15con2h34BmetaG_FD_101396 | JGI IMG/M metagenome (GOLD analysis project Ga0137393, IMG submission 101396) | Vadose zone soil microbial communities from Angelo Coast Range Reserve, California, USA - 15con2h3.4B metaG | ecosystem: Environmental > Terrestrial > Soil > Vadose zone > Saprolite...
GCTTGGAAATCCCTTCGGGATTCCCACTTTCCCACAGCCACAACAGCAACAAACGTTCTTCGGTTACATATCAAATGGCGCGACATGGATAGCTAGGGTTACATTCTCAAATGGCTTGACGCGCATGACCCGGGGTGTTGGGTTCACTTGGACGATTAGTGGCGTAGTCGGAAAAGCCCTTTCAAAATCAACAAATCTGTCAGGCAAGTTTCTGGCACCAGTGACGCGTCTAAGACGCAGTCGGAACTTATTGGGAGTTAGCCGTCCGTGAAACGATCTATCCATTGTGATTTGGCGTCATCCCGCTATCGCACTCGCACTGATTGCGTTGATCGTCGCCAATCTCACGATGATTGCCATCGGCGTGGCGAGGTACCCAGCATTTTTGTCCCAACCCGGAGCGCACACTGTCGTGCTGGAATCGGTATCTGCTCTGGTTGCATACGCAGTCGCCGTGGTGTGGATCGCAAGGACGCGAGGCGCAAAGTGGGACGCGATCTTAAGATGTGCAACTCTGTTCGGCCTTCTAAGCGGAACTCTTGAGGCATTGAATATTGGGATCGAGGACGGCATCCCGATTGCCATCCATAACCCGGCTCTGCCCATTGGTTTCATGCTCACGATATTCACTTCGTGGCGGGGTGGCTGGATTTCAAACTACACGCTCTCTGAACTCAATCCGTGCCGGTCTGCTCGGCGCGGTTTCAACCGCTGGCATTTGTATGCTTGTTGCGGTTGCAATCGGTTTCGTGATTCAGTTTTTTCTTGCTCCACCCGAACCGGCATATGTCGCAACTTGGGCAGAGTTCAAGAGGAGCGGATGGACTGACCCACGGGCCTTTGGGTTGGCGAACACGCTTGATTCAGGATTTACTCATCTCGTTATCGCGCCGGTAGCTGCACTCGTCTTCGGAGGAGTCGCTTCTTTCATTGCCCGGCTTAGGTCTTCCAAAGAAGTTTCAACCGTCCCTGTAGGGCGTTCCGGCTAGAGCCTCACGAGCCTTTGGTCGTTAAAGCAACCACAGTTTACTCGGGTCGAGGAGCCGACATTGTTACGGTGCAGCAACGCTAGCTGTCATTCCAAAGGGTGAAAGTCCCTTCGACAGAACAGTCCAGTGACTGTCGTAGTTATACCCAGCGGCGAGAAGGGTGACCGACTCGTCGGAAGCCTGGAGGTAAAAGTCCCGGTGGCCGGAAGAACTCTGGTCAGATCTGCACAGGGGGCGAGCCACTTGACAGGCCGTAGCAAAAGCGAACCAGGAAGCCCCGAAAAGTCGGCCCTGCGTGAAGCGGATTGCAGGATAGTCGGGAGAGCCGAGCCGCTCATAGCATGCCGAAGGTCTATGTCGGAACCGCACGTCTGGAACAAACCGGTTGCGATCTCCCCGGGGTCGTAGAGGACGGCATGTCAGGAAGGAAGGACAGTGAAAGCGTGGAACCACTCGGAGGTCGCCTAGGCGCAGTGTGCACAGCGAAGGCATCTCGTATAAGCCGCAGGCGGCGAAATCGGGATGTGCCTGCGCATGGGGCGGATGGGGCCGATTAAGCGTAGATGGACCGGGACAGAACAACCCGGACCGGAGCGAGGGCCCCTGGGGTAGAGCAGCAGAGCCGCTCAAACGGAGGTGCACCAGCGCGCACCGTCCCCCGGCACAGAACGGGGATCTGACGGGGGAAGCGGGGAGCACGAAGGACGAAGGCAACCGAGTGACGCGCGGGATGCGTCGAACGGGCAGGCCTTGTCTGATAAACCGGCCTTGAGGCCGTACGGGGGAAAACCCGCGGTACGGAATTTTAGGGAGGGCAATGGAAACGTCGGCATCATGCGAAGCCCGCTACGCGCCATTGCTCTACCCGACCAATCAAGCGGATTTTTCCACATGGGGCGAGTTTCGTTCCACAATTCAATGCCACTGGGCGTGTCGTCGACGTTCTCAGAAGTATGGTACTGCCGCGCCAGCGCGGTTCACTATTTTTCCGTGATGGGCTAGCGCCGATAGCTAAGAAGTTGCCCGCGACAGAGCCTGTACTTCAGGGGACGCAGGAGATTCGTGAAAGGTGAGCCGCGGAGCTCGCAAGAGAAGGAAGAGTTCGCCGGCCCAGAGCAAGATGTCCAGAAGGCGGCCGCGTTCGAGATTATCAAGATTCTCGGAATGGAGACTAATGTCCAGCGCCTTGCGGGAACACTCTTCGATGAAAGCTCGCATGGAAGCCAAGTCGACGGACTGAGAGCTGAAGCTGCGGCCACGGGGGTCCAAGCGCTCGAGGTTCTCATAACAACAGAGCAGGAAATGCTCCAGGCAGAGGTCCTGCCGATTCAGTGATGCAACCGAGAGGCGGCCGCAAGAGCGTTTAGCGCAGTTTCGTTCGTGAAGATTGGTTTCCATGGCCCCCAAGCCCAGCGCTCAAACTCGACGCTTCTTTCGTACTAGAGACTAAAATCCTCATATAAGCTTAGATGCTTCAGACCGCGCAGGCGGTTTCCTCTTCCGCGGACGGGCCAAGCGCGGTGGAAGAATTCTCAGGGGGATCTGACGGAGGAGAAGTCTCAACGAGCACGGGCAAGTGAGCGTTGAGAGTTTGCACGCGCAGGCAACGGTCCAGGTACGGCGCCAGCAGGGCGCGCACCCAGCGCAGATTTTCATTCGGAAGTTTCTGGCGTTCCTGGCCTCTCCAGAGAGTGACCACGGTGAGGAGCCGGGCTTCCTGGTCGGAAACCATTACGAGGCATCCGGCAAAACCAGTAACCTCCATTAGCGCGCCGGCGAGCGCCGAAGGAATCGCCAATTGCGCGCGATGCGCTTCGTGGGGCTTAGCTACGAACTCAATGCTCAGGGCGGCCACTTGGAAATTGCCCGTTGCGGAAACCTTCGGCGGGCAGGACTGCATGGCCGAGCTATTTGCGAATGAAAACGCGACTTCGTTTGCGGGGTTCGAGTGTCTTAGCATACTTGGCACAAATCCTCCAAAGTATTGGCCCGCCCTGGAAAGGAGGCAGGCGCATCCTTGCCTGTTCAGGGCAGGCCCGAATGCGCCCACTGGGGCACGTGGGGACCGGGGTAGGTTCCCCACGGATCAAGGATTCCCGAATAAACGGGCGTCCTGGAGGATAGTGCAGGTCAGCCTCGTTCCGTTTCGGCACTCAGGCAAGAATCTTTGATGGATTGCCCCGGAGGGAGGGCGAATATATACTCCTCGTCCAAGACTCGAGGGTCCCGTTGGAATTTTTTGCGTTTGACAAAGATTATGTGGAACGTCTGCGGGATGGAGACCGTTCGACGGAACACCACTTTGTTGCTTATTTTGAACAACTTCTGCGGATCAAACTAAGGGCCCGGACGCTGGCATCGGACAAGGTGGAGGATCTGCGCCAGGAGACGTTCATCCGCGTCATTGCGGCCTTGCGGCGCGAAGGCGGTGTGCGGCAGCCAGAGCGCTTTGGCGCTTTCGTTAACTCCATTTGTAACAATGTCTTACTGGAATACTATCGATCTTCCGCAAAGAGCCAGCAGATGGAGGACGTGCACATGGACATTCCAGACAAAGTCTTGGACCTGGAGGGTATGCTGGTCACCAAGCAAGTTGCTGAGCGCGTGCGCCAAATCCTCGAGGAAATGCCCCCAAAGGACCGCAAGTTGCTACGCTCTATCTTCCTGGAAGAAAACGACAAAGATGCCGTATGCCGCGAATTCGGCGTAGAGCGCGACTACCTGAGGGTATTGCTCCACAGAGCCAAAGATAAGTTCAGGGCATTGTATGAGAAGGACCAGATGCGGATTGCGCGGCCGGCGATCCATTGAGGAATCCAGTGAAACGATTTTGCTATCTCCTGCACTATCTACCGGATGGCACAAATGGATCATAACGAAGCAGTGCGACTACAGGCTGCAGAAAAATACGTCCTAGGAGAGTTTCCCCCGAACCTGCGCGATGAATTTGAAGAGCATTTCTTTGATTGTGCGGAATGTGCCGTTGATGTGAAGGCCATCGCGGCCTTTGCAGATGGCAGCCGGGAAGTCCTTCGTGCCGAAACTGAGAAGTTGGCGGAGAAGAAAGCTGCTGCGATAGGGGCCGGGTGGTTGAGGTGGTTCCGTCCGGTGATTGCGGTGCCTGCCTTTGCAGCCCTTCTGTTGATCATCGGCTATCAGAGTTTTGTCGCTATTCCGAAGGCCAAGGAAGCGGCCGCCAGCGGCGCGTCGCAAATTCTATTCAGTTCGCATTCTCTGCGCGGGGTCAACACGGCCGGCGAGGAGGGCCGCACACTCTCGATCCGCCCGGATGAAGCGTTTTTCTTGAATTTTGACTTTGTTCCGACGCGCAGCTTTGACAGCTACATCGCTCAACTCGAAGACGCAGAAGGGCGCGTGCTCTTGCGGGCGAAGATCGCGGGCGGGAACGCCAACCAGGAGGCGCATTTTCCCATTTCTGCGGGAATGCTCCATCCCGGCAAGTACGTCCTGGCCTTCTACGGCGACCCTGGTGCCAGTGGCAAGATCAATCCGCAGAATGACGCGGGCCGGTTGCCTTTAACAGTTGAATTTCGTCCCTAAATGAATAAGGATTGGGCTTCATCCTAGCCCAGAGGTGTCCCCATGTCCACGCAGCGCCGCATCCCCTTTCACTTTCACGCGGAAGGCCACGCTTTCAGCGGAGAGTTTCGCCATCCTACGTGGTGTCTGATTCCGACACAGGCTTCAGCATCCTTGCCAACGATCGGCGGGCATTCTTCAGCGCATGCCGAAAATTTCCAATTCCAGGATTTTGTGTCGTTCAAGTCGGCTCAAACGCACATTTCAGGAAAGCACCGTCGCGACGATACGTTTGCAACTCACGCGACAACGACCCTTCACGGCTTGAACATTCTCGGAGTGGTGACCGCCGACCTCGTCGTTTGTCGCCTCACCTCGGTCCACCGCCCGAAAGAGCGAGAGGGGCACATCATCGCGGAGGACAGCCGGTTTGAAGGGCTCCGCATCAAGGGAGAAGATGTAAAAGTGACTCTCCGCCACGACTTGCTGGTCAAGTGCAAGACGTTCGAGGACCTGACAAAGGGCATTGCAAGTGACACCAAATCCGGAAAAATAGCGGTGACCAAGGAGGGGGTGGCGGTTTGCTCTCTCGTGGAGAAAATCGAGACGAAGTTGAAAGGCGTCGACGCCAAACGCCATCTTATCGAGGTACCCAATTTTGGAAAAATCTTCTTGGCCGAGATTTTCGCCGAGCCAGGAACCCGAACCCTGACCATGCTCCGTTTGGAACTCGGCTCTCCTCACGTCGCGAACATCACAGCAGCCGAGACTCGTACAAATGGTCAGCCCCCTCCTCCTCCGCTATAGTGCGGGGCGCCTGATAACCCAGGCTTGCTTAACCCTCGTCGTAACCTGGGGATACTTCTGCGGGTGCAGCAGGCGGCCCGATCCACAAGCACTACATGATCGCATTACTCTGCAAATCCGGCACGGCAACTTGAAATCTGCGTCTGCAGACGTGGATTGGGGGTTGGCACGATATTGCAGTAAGAGCCTGGAATGGTGTTGGCGCTTTCGGATCCTAAAAGGCCACATACTCGTCTCTCAGTCGGCATACGAGAGTGCCGTCGCGACTTTGCAAGGTGATTTGCCTTCCTCGCTGTCTCAGACCGACGTGGCCGTACGGAAGTATCTGATCGAGGGAATGGCGTACAGAATCGCCCAAGATTTCGTTTCGTCGGGTAAGAAATTCGCTCAGGCCGAAGAGCTTGCCAACAATTCCCATCCGGAAATGCTCTGTGAAGTACTCAATTTCCGCGCAGCGTTGGAGATGGCTGAAAAGAAGTACGCCGAGGCCGAAGCGACTTACGGCCGAGCTCTGGGGTTCGCGCGCGAGCACCATCGATCCGATCAAGAGGCTAGCGCACTGGTGAGCTTTGCTTGGCTGGCAATGAGCCGACGGCGGTTCGACGAGGCGATCGATCGGGGCCACGCGGCCTTAACCCTTGCGCGTTCACTCGAAATGGAGGGCCTTGTCGCCACGACGCTCGGAAACCTGGGGTGGAGTTATTTTGAACTAGGAGACTTTGACAATGCGCTCGAATTCTACAAGCAGGGCGCGGAGACCTCGGCAAAAAGCGATCTTCCTGGCTATTCGGCCTACTGGTTTACGGGCGTTGCAAACTCCAACATCGCCCAACACGATTACAAATCCGCAGAGGATCTTGCTCGCAGCACGCTTGATCGCGCTTACGCAATGAAAAACGCGGAAACAACCACCGTGTGTCTGAACACGCTTGCGGAAGTCATGTTGCGAACTCACCGGTTGGGCGAGGCGAAGAGGTATAACCAAGAAGCATTGAAAATCGAGAGTTCTGGCGGTGATACGTTTGGCGTTTCCGATTCGCTGATCTTGGCCGGTCACATTGCAGCCGCCGAAAAGCGATTCAGCGATGCAGATCAATTCTTTCACCGCGTCCTTTCCGGACCCAGTCCTGATGCGCCTCTGCGCTGGCAAGCCGAAGCCGGGCTTGCGGGGGTTCGAGACGGTGAGGGGAAGCCAAGGGAAGCCGAACGACTGTACCTGCAAGCTATCGAGACCATCGAGAATGCGCGACACTCCATTAACCATGACGAGCTGCGGCTAAGTTTTCTGTCAAGTAGTATCTCAGTCTACGGCCAGTATGTTGATTTCCTGATTCGGTATGACAGGCCCGCCGATGCCTTGCGCCAAGCGGAGTTGAGCCGGGCCCGGACTCTGGGAGAAGGCCTGTCCTCGAATGCCAAAGCAAGTTCAACGAGGCTGCCAGGCGTACAGCCTCAGCAGTTGGCGGGCCGGCTGAACGCGGCACTACTCTTCTATTGGCTGGACGAGGAGCATTCCTCGCTCTGGGTGATCACTCCCGCGAAGACCGCTTATTTTGCCCTGCCTCCGGCTTCGGAAATCGATCGGCTTGTTCAGGCTTACCGGCGAGCGATTGTCGACTCCAAGGATGTTCTCGCGACGGAGGACAGGCTGACCGGCGAGAAACTCTACGCAACACTCATCGCACCGGCTCAAAAATTGATTGCGGCAAACTCGCGCGTGATTCTGCTGCCGGATGGAAGCCTCTACGGATTGAACTTTGAGACGTTAATCGCGCCGGGGCTGAAGCCGCACTATTGGATCGAAGATGTGACCTTGATTACGGCAAACTCGCTGACGCTGCTGGCTGGCGGGGGAACCAACCGTTCCGCGACGAAAACAAGAAATCTGCTGCTAGTTGGAAATCCCAAAGAAGCCAACGCGGCATTCCCGCCCCTGTCCCAGGGGCCGATCGAGATGAAAAAAATAGAGCCCTACTTCCCGGAACCCGATCGGGTGGTATTAGAAGACGCGCGGGCTACACCCAGCGCGTACCTCGGCAGCAATCCGGAACGCTTTTCCTACGTGCATTTCGTGACGCACGGGACAGCCAGCCGCGCACGCCCGTTGGAATCCGCGGTAATCCTCAGCCCGGAAGGCGATTCCTACAAGTTGTATGCGAGAGACATTGTCACGCGGCACTTGCGCGCGGAACTGGTGACCATCTCCGCCTGCTACGGGTCGGGATCGCGCGCGTATTCGGGAGAAGGGCTGATCGGCCTTTCCTGGGCCTTTCTGCGTGCGGGAGCCCACAACGTCATCGGGGCGTTATGGGAAGTAGCCGATGCCCCCGCTACGCCAGAGTTAATGGATGGGCTCTACCGTGAATTGAGAAACGGCAAAGATCCGGCCACCGCGCTGCGTGCGGCCAAACTCTCACTCCTCCATTCCGCCAATCCGAATTCCGTTTTCAGAAAGCCCTTTTACTGGGCACCCTTCCAGCTGTACGCCGGATCGTAATGGGCTTGAAGCTTCTTGAGTAGAGGCGCCGCGCCAATTAGCTCGTTGTCTTCAGTGGATTGACCGACAGCCGCACATTGATGATCTTGTTGAGCACGTCGAACCAGAAAGGCGCGCCAAGGACGATGGCGGAACGAACTGAGCGCGATCCCCAGGATTTTCAATAGCCATTCGTTTGCGGTGCTGGGCAAGGAGCGAAAGTCCCCGTGAGTCGAGCTCCAGCCGATGGGCGGGGTGTTCGCCCGGCGGACTTCAATGGCGACCTGATCGAACGAGAGGTTGGGCGCGCCGGCGTCCGCCGGATTTCCCGACTGGACTTTCTTCGTGGCCGCGGCGACGATCGGGCCACGCAGTGCCTCGTCGCTCCACAATTCGCGGACGATCATGATGGCATCGGCGTTCAGGGCGAGGCATAGGAGCAAACCCGGCACGAAAATGATCTGTTGCGCCATGCGCTTATACCGGCCGCCGACACGTTCCATGGTGTCACTCGAACCACTGCTCGACCTTGTCGCGCGCCGCTTTGAGAGTACCTGTGAGCAATCGATCAAGCCGCGAAGAGTGCGGCGCAATTTGTCATCCGGCAAGCGAATTTCCTGTGAAATCCGAGTCGTGCTAGGAGGCGGATTCCGCAGCCATGGACTTCGCTTCTTCTGCCGTGTATCCCAAGCTCTCCAAAAGTTCGGCGGTATGTTCGCCGAGCAAGGGCGGCGGCAATCGGTAGTTCACCGGAGTTTCGGAAAACCGGATGGGATTCGCAACGCTCTTCGCGGCGCCCAAGGCTGGATGTTCAATTTGGACGATCAAACCCCGCGCGCGTGTTTGCGCATCGTTCAACGCTTCGGGCACCGTATTGATGGGCGCGGCCGGAATATCCGCCGCGGCGAGCTTTCCCAGCCACGTTCGTGCCGAGGTTTGCTGAAACAGGGTCTGGAGCAGCGGGACCAGGATTTCACGGTTCTTGATTCGCAGCGCATTGGTCTGAAATCGTTCATCGCGCCCGATGTCATCCTGAATTTCCAGCGCCTGAACGAATCTCTTCCACAGTGTTTCCGTGCCTATTCCGACGACAAAATATCGATCGTCGCTGCCGCGATACACCTCATACGGCACGATGTTTGGATGAGCATTTCCCCAGCGCGTTGGTGATACGCCGGCGTTCAAGTAGCTGCTTCCCACGTTGGCGAGCCACGTTAATTGCGAATCGAAAAGCGCCATGTCCAGGAACTGTCCTCGTCCCGTCTTTTCGCGCGCAAGCAGCGCTGCGAGAATTCCCATCGCAGAGTACATCCCGCAAGTCATGTCCGCGATGGCGATGGGGTATCGCATCGGCCCGCCGCCGGATTCGCCCGTGAAACTCATCACGCCGGCTTCCGCTTGGGCGAGAATGTCATAACCGGGACGGCCTGCCTTGGGCCCGGTGAAACCGTAGCCGGTAATGCTGCAGTAGATGAGACGCGGGTGTTTGGCGCTGAGAGATTCATAATCCATGCCACGTTTCTTCAGCGAAGCAAGGGAAGGCTGATTGGTGATGAAAACGTCCGCGGTCGCGAGAAGTTTTTGCAATGCATCCGCGCTCCGAGGATTATCGTAATTCAGCGCGATCGATCGCTTGTTGCGATTCGCCGCCAGATAGTACGCGGATTCGCTGCCCACGAACGGCGGGCCCCAGCCCCGCGACTGGTCGCCGATTCCCGGCCGCTCCACTTTGATGACGTCGGCGCCGAAATCCCCCAGCAGCATTGCGCAGTACGGTCCGGCCAACGCTTCGGTCATCTCTATTACTCGAATCGCATCGAGAGTGCTTTTCACGGCGCGTGATTATAGCTGACATCCAACGGAGTTATCTTCGCTTTCGAATAGCCGGAAACTTGTAGGAATTGAGTCCCTTTCCTTCTTCCATCGTTACGTACTGATCCGCTCGAACATTCTTGATGATTTCGTGCGCGCCGCTCGGCCAAGTGATTTCCAGGGTGTCGACTTTGGCGTGTTCTCCTAACCCAAAATGTATTCGTGGGTCCTGTGCCGAGCAATAGCTCATCCCACCCTTGGCCTGGTCATAGCTAACGAAGTATCCTCAATGCAAGATTCCTTTTCGTTTCCAAAACTCCCCAGCAATCCAGCCCTCGACGGCACCCACCTGGCGCTCAGGCAAATCCTGCCCACATTTAGGGTGTTTGCCGGATTGCTCACTCCCGATGCTCCAACTATGGTTTGCCATAGCCCTGCGTTCGTGCCTTTGTTTCAAAGGGCCCGCCCAAGCCCGCAGGTATGAGGAAGATCCGTGGCAACCGCATCGGCAAAGGTACCTTATTCCAGAAGAATGACTTCTCGCATCGAAACCATGGGTGACGTTTGGGTGTATTGGCGCTGTGAGGGCATGGATGATGTCTCCCGCGTTTGCGACCTGAGTGTAGGTGGACTATTCGTCTCCACGCCGGTTCCGCCGCCTGTGGGCTCGAAAGCCAAGCTCGATTTTCTTGTTCAGGATGGACAGATCAGGGCCGAAGCTGTCGTCCGGCACCATGTTCCCCGTGGCGGACTGGGCCTGAAATTCACAGCGATACCGGACAAGGACTGCCCGCAACTCGTGGCGCTACTCAACAGGATTCGCACTCTGTCGTCTACTCCGAAGGTTCCTTCCTTCGTACTTGCGTCCCGTTAGCCGCGTCCGAAGTCAGCGGCCCCGAATTTCTTGCTAGGAACGTTTTGGTTGGTATTCCAACCAGAATTCAAGTTTCGTGTTGCCGAAAGAATCTGCTCCGGCACTATCCCAGCGTCACGGGTACCCCGGCCAAGGTTCATCCTGCGGATAGGCTGGGCCGACGGTCGCCACCGGGCCGGGGTGCCTTGCGACTTTGTGCCCCCGCCAGCCTTGCCCGGAATTTCTCAGTTTGATTTCCCATTTTGCATCCGCCTTTGGCGCAAATCCTCGTTCCAAGCCGGAAGCGGTCCCGCAATTCTACTTCTTTGACTTCGCGCGTCCCCGCCGGAACCGTGGGCCAACTCTTCGCAATAACTTCCCTGAAATGAATCGCATGCATGGACAGTAGCCTTTATCTTCACCCGGGGCTTGGCAGGAATACTTGAGTGCAACATGACTGCTGGCGCGGTGCCCGCAGGAGCAGACCTCCTGCCCACGCTCTTGAGAAGCGGCCGCCTCTCGGCTGGTTTCGTCAACCACAGGTTCGTCCCTCCCATTTTCTTACTGGTCATGGTGCCTCGCTGCCCGCATGACACGCAGCGGACCCGCCTCTCGCGCGGCGCGACGAGCGGGGCGTCTCACTTTTCTTTTATCATCCCTCGCCCTGCGACGCCATCGCACACTTTTCTGCAGCTGTTTTGAATCGCCTCCGGAGTGTTAAATCCCTTGCCATCGCGCAATTTCCATCCCCGGTCGGTCCCGCCTCGCGCATTCGTTAGAATCACTAAGTAGTTAGATATCTATAATCAGTAAATAACATGCTACCACTCCTTGTGGCCATCGCGCCCCACTCGGTGCTCTGTTCCCTGGCAATTGCAATACCTTTAGATCCACAATTCCGCGATTCTAAATGTTTTTTATTCAAACGCTTACGCGCTCCTCGAAGTTCCGTATTTCCTAAATCCTTTGCTTGCTTGTCCGCCGTGGCGGGTCACTCTTTGCCAAAACAGCAGGGTGTATACCAACAATTCCATTCTGGAACTCCTCGCGTCCCTTCAGCAGAGCTCCGCGCTCTTTCTTTTCAAGCACTTACAAATCGCCCCTTTCGCAACCTCTTTCTTTTGATAACCATGCAGACCCGACGGTGTGGGGTGCCCCGCTGAATTCTCTTCCCATTCCGAACCGCGAAGCATTAACCTCTCTGTTTGCCACGCAGGCAAGAAACAAGGGGTGCAGTGTGGATGTGTTTCATAGGATTACAGATCTGTTCAGGATGAGCCGAAATTCCATCATAGTTCTCTTTCTGACCGCGTTTCTATCGCCCGGGGTGGCCGCACAAGCCAGCCGCAAGGTCATTATTGATCAGGATGCCGCCGGTCCCGGCGGTACGGACATGCAAGCGATCCTCGCGCTGGTCAATTCGCCGGACACGGAAGTCTTGGGCATCACCGTCCTTACGGGCGATGCTTGGCGCGACGAAGAAATCCAGCACACCCTTCGACTTCTGGAGATCATCGGCCGCACGGACATCCCTGTCCTGCCCGGCGCGGCCTTCCCACTCGTCAACAGCCAGGAATACATCGCCAAGTGGGAAACGCTCTACGGAAAAATCATCTATCAGGGCGCTTGGAATTACGCCAAGGGCCATGCGGTTCACGGGCCCAACGAAATTCCGCCGATGCCCGAGGGAGCACCCACGACCAAGCCTTCTACCGAAGACGCCGCGCATTTCCTGGTCCGCATGGTGAATAAGTATCCGCATGAAGTCACTGTCTACGCCGCCGGGCCGATGACCGACCTGGCTCTGGCCCTCGCGCTCGATCCCCGTTTCGCGGAGCTCGCCAAAGAACTGATCGTCATGGGCGGAAGCATCAATCCACAAACCGATGATCCCGAATTTGCGGTCACACCCAAGCGTGAATTCAATTTCTGGATGGATCCGGAAGCTTCCCGCGCCGTCCTCCACGCGCACTGGCCGCGTTTCGTCCTCACCACCGTGGACATTTCCTTAAAAACGCGAATGGAAAAATCATTGATCGAGCAGGTCCGGAAAAGCCCAACGCCCGCAGCCCAATACGTCGCCAAGTACGCGGAAGCAAATTATTTGTGGGACGAACTCGCCGCCGTGGCCTGGCTGGATCCCTCGATCATCACGAAATCGCAAAAACTCTTCATTGACGTCAACCTCGATCACGGCGCCGGGTACGGCGACACTCTCGCGTGGGCTCCCGGCCAGCAACCCGGCATGGGCGAACAATTGGTCGAAGTTCAACAAAACCTCGATAAAGGAAAATTCTACAAAGAATACGTCGAACTGCTCATGCGCCCCACTCCCGGCGCGCACAGCGAAAGAGGCCATCCTTAGCGAAGTCGCTGCTGCTCCAATTCAGCCTTCTTTCTCTCCTCATGGCGCTCTGCGTCCTGTTCTTCTGGGCTCTCTCTTAATTCTTTTTCCTGGATCCTTCTGGAGAGGAAGCTCCAGCGAAAGCCCGTTTGTACTCGGCGTCTGATGGATCCAGTTCGGACGCTTTCCGGAACGCCGCGCGGGCGCCTCCCCGATCGCCCTTCTGTAACCGAATTTTGCCAACCTCAAAAAAAGCGTCCGCCTCTTTCGGATCTATTTGCGTCACTTTTTCAAACGCCGCCAGCGCTTCGTCTTGCTTTCCCTGCTGCGCGGCAATCACGCCCGACACGTACAGAAAATCAGGCTGGAAGGGCTGAATCGCCAGCGCGCGCTGAATGGCTTGGCGCGCTTCCTCGGGCCGGTGCATGGAAAAATGAATCTTCGCCTGCTGCGAATAAGCAAAGCCATTGCTCGGATTTTTCTCCAAGGCTTGATTCAACAATTCGAGCGCATCGGGAAATCTATTTTGCCGCGCCAGATCATTCGCCTCTTCGACCAGGTGCTTCGATTGCGTCTCATCTTCGGAACGCTTCCGGTCGGCTTGCGAAGCCGCTGCAAACTCGTCGCGTGCGCTTGCCGCAAGCTCGGTTTGGCCCGCGCATTCATAAGCGTTTCCCAGGAGGAACAGCGATTGTGTGTCGAGCGCAGGTGGATTCGACGTCGGCCGCAGCACTTCTGCCGCGTGCTCGCATTGCTTCAGGCGCACCAGGATTTTTGCCAGCAAGGTACGCCCGGGCAGATATTCCGGCTTCCATCACTATTCTGTGGTTTGGTACGCCGGACGCTGAATAGTCCGATCGAGGCCTGACGCTGGTGTGCCGATTCCGTTTGGGCCGGGAGCCTAACGCGTTGACGGCTCTCCCTTTAGTGCGGTCGCATGGGCGATCGGAGAGCGAGAGAGCACAAGAACAGGGTGCAGGGATCCGGGAAACTGTTCCAGTTCGGCACAGGGTGATTCCCGCCGTCTAAAAACCGCAATGCTTGGCATGAAAGACCAATCAAAAGCGAACTCCACCGGGAACGGCAATCACGTCGTTCCCCGCAAGGTATTGCGGCTCCAAAACTCGACGCGCGCCCGGCGCGCATGTGTCGCGGTCGTGTTCGTTGCTCTGTATGTGCTGCTGGATCGCTCGACCGTTTTTTTTCAAATGTGGTCCGGGGTCAGCGCCTGGTATCCGCCCAGTGGATTGAGTCTTGCGATGTTGATCGGATTCGGCAGCAGCTACATGCCGCTGGTCATGCTGAGTGGCGCGATTGCGGGCGTGGTGAATTATCATCAGTCGATTTTCTCCTTCAATACGATCGGTGTGAACCTGGCAGTCTCCGGAGGCTATTGGGCGGCAGCATTTGTTCTGAGGAAAGTGCTCAAGATTGATTGGCGGCTTCGCTCCATGCGGGACGTGTTCAGTCTGCTGGCCGTTTCTTTGGTGTCCTCCTGCGCAGTCGCATTCGCCGGAGCCCTGATGGGGATTGCCGATCAGGCGATCAAGCCTTCCGAGTATGTGCATGCCTCAATCACCTGGTGGGTAGGCGACGCGGTTACGTTGGCAACTCTGACGCCTTTCTTGCTGATGTATGTGATGCCCTGGCTGTTCCGATTTTGCCGCGTGCCGGGCACAAACGCGGTGAAACGCGCCGCGAAAAAGAACGTGTTGCGTTACGGCTCACAAACGATGCTGGTGTGGATCGAATCCCTGCTGTTGACAGCAGGCATCGGCGGAACACTGTGGATTGTCTTTCTGGGGAGCTACTCCCACCGTTCCGAACTTTTTTATCTTTTTTTTCTGCCGATTATCTGGATGGCAGTGCGCCGGGGTTTGCGCGGCGTAACCGCGGGAATTTTGGCGCTGAACTTTGGCATCATCGTGCTGCTTCGAATCTACCCCCAGGATAATCAGCAACTCGCCGTGGTGCAGTTTCTCATGCTGATTCTATCGCTGACGGGGTTGGTCTTGGGCGCGGTTATCAGTGAGCGCGATCGTTCGGAACATCGTCTCGCTGAAGAGGAAGAGCGCATTCGCCTATTGCTGGAGTCCACGGCGGAGGCAATTTATGGAGTTGATCTGGCAGGTGCCTGCACGTTCTGTAATCCTGCTTTCCTGCGTCTGATGGGTTATGAGTCGCGCGGTGCGGTTCTTGGAGAAAACATCCACAATCTCCTGCACCATACGCTGCCGAACGGACTGCCCTATCCTCGGGAGGAATGCCCGCTGGTATACGCATTGCTGAATGGAAAGAGACTCCATGCTCCCGACGAGCTTGTTTGGCGCGCGGATGGAAGCAGTCTGGCGGTCGAAATGTGGTCTCATCCGGTGATACACAAGGGAGAATTGCGCGGGTCCGTTGTAACGTTCCTGGACGCGACCGAGCGCAAGCTAGCCGAAAAGGCCCTGCATCAAGTGAAAGAGGACGCGGAGGCGGCGAATCGCGCAAAGAGCGATTTTCTCGCCAACATGAGCCACGAAATCCGGACGCCCATGAATGGAATTCTGGGCATGACCGATCTCGCGCTCGAGACCGAACTCAACCCAGAGCAGCGGGAATATCTGGGGATGGTGAAGTCTTCCGGGGAATCGTTGCTCACGCTTCTGAATGACATTCTCGATCTATCGAAGATCGAAGCCGGCAAATTTGAATTGGACTCCTCAGACTTCTCCATCGAAAACTGCATTGAAGAAGCCCTGCAGCCGCTGGCCATCAGCGCGCAGCAGAAAGGCATCGAGATGGTTTGGGACATTGCTACGGACGTTCCGAACATCGTCTGCGGCGATCCCACCCGCTTGCGGCAGGTGCTTATCAATCTGGCGGGGAACGCGCTGAAATTCACAAACGAGGGTGAGGTAGCAATTCAGGTGGGCTGCGACAGTCCGCGGGATGAAAACTTCCTGATTCACTTCATAGTTTCCGACACGGGCATTGGCATCTCGCAGGAAAATCAAAAAAAAATTTTCAGCGCATTTTCTCAAGCGGATATGTCCACGACGCGGCGGTTCGGCGGCACGGGTCTGGGTTTATCCATCTCGGAACGATTGGTCAAACTGATGGGAGGCCGAATCTGGGTGGAGAGCGCGGAGGGGAAGGGCAGCCGATTTCACTTCCAGGTGCTTTTGCAGCCGGCGCAAGGTGCGGAAGTCGAAATCCAACCCGCTCCCACGCGGACTTTCCACTCCGGCAGCCGGGTTCTCGTTGTGGATGACAATGCGACGAATCGCAAACTTCTCGAACGCCTGCTTCTGCAATGGGAGCTGATCCCCGTACTTACTCAAGGCGGGGACGAGGCCATTCGGAGGATCAAAGAATCGTGGGCGAAGGAGCAAAAATTCTCCGCGATGATCCTGGATCAAGAGATGCCTAGGCTCGGAGGCATTGAGTTGGTAGAGATGTTGCAGAAGGGCTCTGTGCTACCCCCACCGCCGGTCATACTGATGCTCTCCCGGCCGCTGGAGTCGAAAGCACGTTTGGAATGTGAGCGGTTAGGAATTACTCGCACGATTCTGAAGCCGATTCGGCGCGCCTGGCTGTTCGAAGCATTGCAGCGAATGGCCGGAGATCCGAAGAACGAGCCGGCGCCCGCGAAAATCAAGGGGTCCACGCTTGGCGGAGTCAGCCTGCGCGTACTGGTAGCGGATGATAACCTCGTCAATCAGCTCTTGATCTCGCGTTTGTTGGAAAAGATGGGACATCAGGTGGTCGTGGCGAGCGACGGAATGGCCGTGCTCCGGATTCTGGGGCAACGCAAAATCGATTTCATCGCCATGGACATGCAGATGCCCATCCTGGATGGCGTAGAAACGACGCGAAAGATCCGGGCCATGGAAACAGGCGCCGGCGGACATGTTCCAATTATCGCCATGACCGCGAACGCGTTCGAAGAGGACCGCCGCAAGTGTTTCGAAGCCGGCATGGACGGATTCGTGGTCAAGCCGGTCAGCCCACAATCCATTCGGGAGGAGATGGAGCGGGTACTCGCACTCCAGTTAGTTATAGCAGGGAAAGATGCTGCGGTCCGGCGGAATCCCTGAAGCTGCGCCCTCCCTCGTCTGTCTCAAACAGAATGGCCCAGGAAACGCGCAAGGATTGCCAGCCGCGGCAGGCTGCAAGCCTCGAAAATGCAATTGCGGGCTGGAAAGTATTTCTGCCTGTGCGCTTGCTTGCACGCGGCGATTCCCGGACAATATGGGGTTTAATGCTGAAGATTTTTTCTGCAGGGCCGCGGCAGCTCCGCGCCCAACAGTGAAACGAGTGAGATGTCAAGCCCGGTGAACTCGACAAAGCGTATTGTGGCCTACTTTTCGATGGAGATTGCCCTGGAAAACGCCATGCCCAGCTACAGCGGCGGGCTTGGTGTTCTCGCCGGAGACACGATTCGCGCGGCCGCCGATCTGCGACTTCCGATGGTGGCGGTCTCTTTGCTGTATCGGAAGGGATACTTCACACAAAGGCTTGCCGAAGACGGTTTGCAAACCGAAGAGCCCGTCGAGTGGCGCGTCGAGGATTTCTTGCAGGAGGAACCGGCGCGGGCGAGCGTCTCGATCGAGGACCGGCGCGTAGATCTGCGCTGCTGGCGCTACACCGTGAAGGGTGTGCGCGGCTTCGAAGTTCCGGTTTATTTTCTGGATGCCGATTTGCCCTCCAATGCCGTTTCGGATCGAAACCTTACGGGCACGCTTTATGGAGGCGACTCTTACTATCGCCTCTGCCAGGAAGTGGTGCTGGGGATCGGGGGCGTACGGATCCTGCGCGCTCTGGGTTACAACGACCTCACCCGTTACCACATGAATGAGGGGCACGCGGCGCTCCTCTCCCTGGAACTTCTCGCCGAAGAGGCGCGGGAAGCCGGCCGCGCCTCCATCCGCGGCGAGGATATCGAAAGAGTCCGAGGAAAGTGCGTGTTCACGACGCACACACCTGTCCCCGCAGGTCACGACCGCTTCCCGATGGAATACCTCACTCGCGTGTTTCCAAAGCAGACCGAATTTCTGGATCTGAAAGACGCGTCCGCTGCGGATTTCATGAAACGTGTTTTGCAAGTCGAACAAACTTACCCCGGAATCCAGGAGGCGGCGCGAGGCGGCGCTACTCTCAATCTGACGCAACTCGCGCTGAGCCTCAGCACGTACGTCAATGGCGTCGCGAAAGTACACGGGGAGACTTCTCGCCAGATGTTTCCGCACGTTCCCATCGAAGCGATTACCAACGGGGTTCACGGCGGCACGTGGACTTCTCCCGCGTTTCAGCAGCTTTTTGACCGCTACATTCCATCGTGGCGGGAAGACAACTATAGCCTGCGCGGTGCGCTGGGCCTGCCGGCAGAAGACGTGTGGTCCGCGCATCTCATCGCGAAGCATGAATTGTTTGAAGAGGTAAGAAAAAAGACAGGTCTTAATTTTGATGCTGACGTTTTCACGATTGGATTTGCGCGCCGCGCCACCGGATACAAGCGCGCCGACCTCATTCTTGCCGATTTGGACAGGCTCCGGCAGATTGCCAAGAACGCGGGCGCATTTCAAATTATCTATGCGGGCAAAGCGCATCCTAATGACGGGGGAGGGAAGGACATCATCCGCCATATTTTCCAGGCGAAGAAAGCGTTGCGAAAAGCAGTTCCGATCGTCTTCCTGGACGACTACAACCTGGACCTAGGCGGAAAAATTACTTCCGGAGTTGATCTCTGGCTCAATACACCGCAGTTTCCCCTGGAGGCTTCCGGTACGAGCGGCATGAAGGCGGCGCTGAATGGTGTGCCGAGTTTGAGCATCCTGGATGGCTGGTGGGTAGAGGGCCACATCGAAGGCGTGACCGGCTGGTCGATCGGGGAATCGCGGCGCGTGGCCTCGGTGGGAGTGGCGACGGATAATGCCGCCGAAGCGGAATCTCTTTACAGCAAGCTGGAAGGCGTGATTCTTCCGCTTTACTATGCCGAGCGCAGCCGGTTTTTGGGAATCATGCAGCACGCGATCGCCATCAATGGATCGTTCTTCAATACCCAGCGAATGGTGCAACAGTACATCACCGACGCATACCTGCACTGAGACGTCAGGTAAGAATCGCGCGATCGAGGCGCGGTTACAGGTGGAGAGTCTTTTCCTCAGCGCAGATGATTCTTGTACATCGCCATTCCCACTGCGGCGTCCATCCCCAATTTGCTCAGCGCGCCGATTTCCCTGCGAGTCCTGATGCCCCCGGCGGCGATGATGGGGTGCGGCGTGGCGCCGCGCAGCTTTCGAAACCAAGCGAGGTTTACGCCGGACATTGTGCCTTCGCGGTCTACATCGGTACAGAGGAATCCCGCGCAGAATGGCTCGAGCTGTGACATCACGTTTTCGGCTTGGAGTGCCAGGCGCTTGCGCCAGCCGTGAATGGTGATCTTTTCCCGGGCGGTGTCCAAGGCAATGATAATTCTCTTGCGAGGGAGTTTCCTGGCGAGTTGACGGAGCAAACGGACATTTATCTTGCCGTTGTGAAAAGCAGCGCTTCCGATAATGATCTGGAAGGGACCCCATCCGGCAACTTCCTGGGCGCGAGAAATGGTGCGAATTCCCCCGCCGACGCGAACCTTCATCTTGAAATCTTTGCGTGCTCTCGCGCACAGCTCTCGAACGAGGTCATCGTTCGTTCCCTTTCCCATCGCGGCGTCGAGATCGATGACGTGCAGCCAGGAATAGGATTTGAATTTCTGCAACAGGCCAAAAACATCCGCAACGGCAAGTTCGCGTTTTTTGCCGTGGACCAACTGGACAGCTTGCCCACCCTGCAGATCGATGCAAGGAATCAACACGGGAGCCGCACCCGGACGCCTTGCTCTGCGAGAAATTCCTTGAGGGCGCGAATCGGTTGGAGCGCATCGTGGAAGATCGAGGCGGCGAGAGCCGCGTCCGCCGCGCCGTTTGTGAAGATTTCGACGAAATGTTCAGGCATCCTGGCGCCGCCAGAGGCAATCACGGGAACGGACACGCTTTTCGAAATTGCTGCGGTTAGCGCAACGTCAAACCCGCTTTGCGTGCCGTCGCGGTCCACCGAAGTCAGCAAAATCTCTCCTGCGCCGCAAACAACGCCTTTCCCGGCCCACGCGACCGCGTTCAGGGAAGCGGATTCACGTCCGCCGCGCACCATGACGTCCCAGTGATCGCCGGTGAGTTTCGCGTCGATCGCGAGAACGACGGCTTGCGCGCCGAATTCCCGGGACAGCTCCGAAATAAGTTCCGGCCGCTCGACGGCGGCGGTGTTGACCGTGACTTTGTCCGCGCCGGCGCGGACGACGGCGCGAGCGTCTTCGAGGGTTCGAATGCCGCCGCCGGCGGTGAGAGGAATAGCAAGCTCGGCGGCGACGCGGCGAATGGTTTCCAGGAAAGTTGGACGACGGTCACGCGATGCCGCGATATCGAGGACCACGAGTTCGTCGGCGCCTTCGGCGTTGTAGCGCGCGGCGAGCGCGACGGGATCACCGGCGTCGCGCAGTCCGACAAAGTTAACCCCTTTCACGACGCGATCGCCGTCGGTATCGAGGCAGGGAATGATGCGGTGGGCAAGGCTCATGCGGCGAGCCTCAGAAAATTTTGCAGGACGCGCGCGCCGGGAGCGCCGCTTTTTTCCGGATGGAATTGCACGGCGAAGATATTTTGTTGTTCGAGGACGGCGGTAAATTCCGAGCCGTGCGAGCAGGTCGCAACCGCGGCTTCATTCGAATCACGCGCGGCGTAGGAATGAGCGAAATAGAAGTATGCGTCCTTGGGGATGCCCTGCAACAGGCGCGACTCGCGCTTTTCCGCGACCTGATTCCAGCCCATGTGCGGGAGCTTTACGTTGGATGGCAGAGCGCTGACTTTTCCCGGCAACAGATGCAAACCGTTCAGTTGCGTCGCTTCTTCGCTGGATTCATACAGGACTTGCAGTCCGAGGCAGATGCCCAGGAAAGGCACGCCTCGATGGATCGCATCGATTAGTGGGGCGCGCAGGTTTTGTTCGTCGAGAGCGCGAACTAAGGCGGCGATGTGGCCGACGCCAGGAAGCAAAAGCGCTTCGGCGTTCGAGACGAATTCGGGTGAATTTGTCCGTTGCGAATCGGCGCCGAGGCGTTGCAGGGCGCGTTCCACGGAAGGAACGTTGCCTGCGCCGTAGTCGACGATGGTGATTTTCATAGCAGACCCTTGGTGCTGGGCAGGACCCGCCGGAGCCGCTTGTCGCGCGTCACGGCGAAACGCAGCGCGCGCGCGAAGGCTTTGAACATCGCTTCGACCTGATGATGAGAGGAACGTCCATACAGCGAACGCAGGTGCACGTTGGCGCGGGCGGCTTGCGCGAAGCCTTGAAAGAAATCATCGACGAGCTCGACCTGGAAGTCGCCGACGCGCTTCGCTGAGATTTTCGCGTTTACGACACAAAAGGGGCGGCCACCAAGATCGATGGCGGCAGCAGCCAGAGTTTCGTCCATCGGCATCAGGAAATATCCGGCGCGTAGGATGCCGCGCTTCGAAGCGAGAGCTTTTTGCACGGCTTCGCCGAAGGTGATCCCGACATCTTCGACGGTGTGATGCTGGTCCACGTCGAGATCGCCGCGGGCTTGCACTTGCAGATCGAATGCGCCGTGACGGGCGACGAGTTCAAGCATGTGGTCGAAAAAGCGAATGCCTGTCGCGATGCGGGCATTTCCGCGGCCATCGAGATTCAGCTTCAGATGAATCTCGGTTTCGTTCGTTTTGCGTTGGATTGTGGCGGTGCGTGGCATTTTGATTTGTCTAACGCGCGGATGCTAGCGGCGCGCTTTCCACTCCCTTCGAATGGCTTGCAGCAAGCGGTGCATTTCGGGGCGCGTTCCGATAGTGATTCGAACGAATCCCGGGCTCATGTCCTTGCTACGGTCGCGAAGAAGGATGCCCTGGGTCTCGAGCTTTCGAAAGAGCGCGCGGCCGGGTGAGCCGAAATCGGCCAGCAAGAAATTGCCGGCACTTGGATACGTCTTCACGCCAAGGCTGTTCAGCTCCATTGCCAGCGATGCGCGCAAATGCTTCACATTTTTCACATATGTTTGCATTGCGGCGCGGTCGCGCACTGCGGCCTCGGCGGCCACCAGGGCGGCGAGATTCACGGGAAAGGGCGGCATCGCTCGCCGCACAAGGGAGAGCGAGTCTTCGCACGCGATAACCGCGCCGAGGCGCAGCGCAGCGAGTCCGGCCACTTTTGAAAAAGTTCTTGCGACGAACAGTTGCGGAAATTTGCGAATCCACGGGACCACCGTAGCGCCGGAGAATTCCGCGTAAGCTTCATCCATGACTACCGCGGTGTGCGTGGCGGCATTCAGTATCTTTCGAATCGCGTCCGGCTGAAGAAGTGTTCCGGTGGGATTGTTGGGATTGGCGATGAAGAGAACGCGCGGTTTTTTGTGCAGCGCGAGGAGAACAGCTTCGAGAGGGAAGTGCATTTCGTTGGTATAACGCGTGACGGCGATTCGAGCGCCGTAGATCTCGGCATAGTAGCGGTACATCGGAAACGTTGGCTCGCAAATCAGGATGCTGCTGCGGGGGTCGACGAAAGCGTCGAAGAAAACGCGCAGGGCATCGTCTCCGCCATTCGCCAGCAAAAGTTCTTGCGGGCGCACGCCGAAATGATGCGCTAGCCGGTTTGTCGGCGCCTGGTATTCCGGATACATGGCGATTTGCCTAGCGGTGAGCTTGGCCAGCGCGCGCCTCACTGCGGGCGAGCAGCCCGAGGTGTTCTCGTTGAAGTCCAGGCGCAGCTTGTTCGAACGTCCTTCAGCGGGCGCTTCGTAGGTGCGGCGATTTAGAATTGCTTCACGCACCGGTAAATGGACTTTCATCGGCGGACCCTCACGGCGTTGCGGTGTGCCGTCAAGCCTTCGGATTCTGCCAGAGTTTCGACCGCATGGCCGAGGCGAAGGAAGCCTTTGCGGGTGATGGATTGCACGCTGATGCACTTCACAAAATCCGTCGTTGAAAGTCCGCCACGTTTACGAGCCCAGCCGCCTGTTGGAAGGACGTGATTACTCCCGCTCGCGTAGTCGCCTAGAGGTTGAGCTGCCCACGGGCCTAGAAACACAGTCCCGGCGGAGCGGATCTTTTGCAGGAACCCGTTTGCGTTTTCTGGAAGACTGAGATGCTCCGGGGCGTAACGATTCACGAAATCGCAGGCTTGCGCCAAAGATCCAGCGACCAGGATTGCCCCGGCCTGCCCGGTGGAAAACTTGGCGTTGTCCAACGGCAATTCGGCGAGTTGCCATTGGATCTCGCGCTGCACTTCACGGGCGAGGGAACGCGAGGTGGTGACAAATAAGCTTACGGCGTCTTTCGCATGTTCGGCCTGCGCCAAAAGATCAGCGGCAATCCAGCGCGCATTACCGTGTTCGCAGAAAACAATCGCTTCGGTAGGGCCGGCAGGCAAATCGATCGCACAGTCACTGCTGACCAGCTGCTTGGCGGCGGTGACGTACTTATTGCCTGGTCCGAAAATCTTTTCGACGCGAGGAATCGACTCGGTGCCGTAGGCAAGTGCGGCAATGGCTTGAGAGCCGCCGATACGAGCGATGTGCTTGATCCCGAGGACGGTGGCGGCTGCAAGAAGCGCGGTGTTCGGCCGCGGGCAAACGACTTCAATCTTGGGTACGCCGGCGATGATGGCCGGCACGACGGTCATGATCAGGGTAGAGACGAGAGAAAATTGTCCCCCGGGAATGTAGCAGCCGATGGATTCGATCGGGCGTACCACTTGGCTGATCTTCACCCCGGATTCGACCTCGATCGTCCACGGCTTCGGCAATTGCCTTTCTGCAAGACGCCGGACATTGCGCGCGGCGTGTTCGACGGCGCGGACAAAATCCACGGTCACTTGCCTGCGGGCGGCGCGAATTTCGCTTTCCGAGATCCATAGACTCTCGCGCCGGAGATCGATACCGTCAAGCTTCTTGGCCCACGCGAATAAGGCTGTGTCTCCGCGCTTGTGAACGTCAGCGACGATCTCGGATGCAACTTGCCCCGCTTCCGCGTCACGCTCTTGGCGCGCACCCAGGAGCTTTTTCTCAACCGCGGGTGTGAGTTTCACGATGCGCATTAGAGCACGATCTTGTTCAAAGGATATTCGACGATCCCTTGCGCCTTGGCCGCTTTGAGTTTTGGCAAGATTTGCCGGACCACGGCTTCTTCGACAATGGTGTTGATAGCCACCCACTCCGGGTCGCTCAAAGCCGAGATCGTTGGCTTCTTCAGTGCGGGGAGTACGCCGAGCACCTCAGCCAGATCATCGCGATGGACGTTGAGAAGGAGACCGACTTTGCTTGCGGCGGCGATGGCCCCTTGGAGCATCAGGATCAGATTCTCCGCCTTCTCTCGTTTCCAGGCATCAGCGGCTGCGGCGCAATTCATGATGAAAACGGTCGCGGATTCCAGCACGGTATCCACGATGCGCAAGCGGTTCGCCCGCAGCGAGGCTCCCGTTTCCGTAACTTCGACGATGGCATCAGCAAGCTGAGGCACTTTTACTTCCGTTGCGCCCCAGGAAAATTCCACGCGTGCTTTGACGCCATGCCGCGCGAGGTAGTCTTGCGTGATTCGAACGACCTCGGTGGCGATCACTTTACCTTCCAATCCGCCGGCACTTTGAATCGCGGAATCTTCCGGCACCGCCAGGACCCAGCGGACACGTGCCAGCCGCTGTTTGGCGTAAATCAGTTCGGACATCTCCTCGACCGAGGCGCCCGTTTCCACGACCCAATCGTGCCCCGTGATTCCGGCATCCAGCGCCCCGGTTTCGACGTAACGAGCCATTTCTTGCGCACGCACCATGAGGCATTCGATCTCCGGGTCATCAATCGTCGGAACGTAATTTCGCGCTCCCAGGGTGATTTTCCACCCCGCGCGAGCGAAGAGCTCGAGCGTCGCTTCCTGCAAACTACCTTTTGGGATTCCCAGCTTCAGCCGGCTCATTGGGACTTCTCCTTCGCGTAGACTTTTTCCGGAGTGAAGGTGCGCTCAGCGACGATTCTTGCGCTGCCCTCGGGATCCAATTCACGAAAGAAGCAGCTTCGATACCCTTCGTGGCAGACGCCCGGTCCCACCGGCTCGACGCGCACGAGCAGGGCATCGGCATCGCAGTCCACCCGCAACTCGAGCACTTTCAAGACGTGCCCGCTCGTTTCGCCTTTTTTCCATAGCTTGTTTCTGGAGCGGCTGAAGAACACGACTTCGCCGGTCCTTTGTGTTTGGGCGAACGCTTCGGGGTTCATGAAACCAAGCATCAGCACGTCGCCGGTGCGCTGGTCCTGAATGATGGCCGGTACCAGCCCGCCAGCTTTTTGAAAGTCCATTTCCACTTTGCGTACCCCCTGAAAGTCACAAGCTGAAAACAAAAGACCCGCTGGGCCTTAGTGCGCCAGCGGGCCGAAGAGTGCTTTGTTTAGCGAATCGCTATGCACACCTCAGCGGGCGCGGCGTGTGGCCGTGATGATGATGTGCCCGAGCTGTGAATGTGCCGTTCATTGCCAACTCTGAAAGTAAAAGAAATCGCCCGGCATGTCAACCAGAGCCTTTTGGGCTCCCAATACTATTCAGGCATGCAGTTGCAACGTCAAAGGGGTACATTGAATCTGATATTGCCGACGAACCATTAGAGAGGCACCTAGCTGAGGGAGAGGTCATGGGCGAGAAAATCCGAAAAGACAGCGCCGAGTGGAAACAGCAACTCACGCAAAATCAATACCTTGTCACACGCCAAAAGGGAACGGAACCACCCTTCACCGGGGAGTACGAAGATAAGGAAACGCCGGGCACCTACAAATGTGTTTGCTGCGGCCAGCCCTTGTTTCGCTCTGATACAAAATTTCACTCCGGCTCAGGGTGGCCCAGCTTCTACGCCCCGGCCAGCGAGGAAGCCGTGGAGTCGGAGACGGATACGAGCCATGGGATGAGGCGAACGGAGGTAAAGTGCAGCCGGTGCGATGCTCATTTGGGCCACGTGTTTGACGATGGACCGCAACCCACGGGAATGCGCTATTGCATCAACTCGGTCGCACTGGAATTGGAGGAAGACTAAAAAAGCGCCCCAGTTTTACCAGGGCGCTTTTTTCAGCTCTGCTTTTCTCAAGGATCCAGGAAATAGATTTTAGGCAGCGGGGCAGGAACATGCCACCAGCGCCGCCACCGGGTCGCTCTCGCGATCCCAGGCAGCCAGGAGCAGCACTTTCGTGCCGGTCGGATATTTGAAAATGTAATAAGTCGTCGAAAGGCCGTCGATTTCGTAGAAACCGGGCCGGCGCGGATCGGGCCGCGTTGGCGCGCACCCGAGCAGAAGCAGGCGCAATTCATCGAGTTGCTCCTGCGAGTGGTTTCGCAGATCTTCCATCAAGGGCGGTTGTTTGGTCACGGTGAGCATCATTGGGTTTCTCCGCCACATTCAGCTTATCTCCTTCCTCACCAGTAAAGACGTATAAAGGCGTGAAATGTTTCGTGGCCCACAACAATTTTCTGTGACAAATTGGCCTATTGGCCACTCTTATGCCGCCGCGTGAATGGTCGCGCTTATTGGATGCGCGAGGGAGGGAGCGGTTAGTTTTCTGTGAGCCATTGTTGCGGGGGAGAGTGCGGCGCCCGCAGCCGCTCTGAGTGGCTGGTCCAGTGTTCCCTCCGCGGCGATGTTTTCCATTTCAGTTTTGCCGTTTTTCTGCTGTAATGAAGCGCGCATTATTGTCTTGCCCGGTACTTGTGCGGCACTAGATTCCCTGAGATAGTGCTGCCTAGCTTCCAAAAACTGGGATGGTCAAAGTGACAAAAACGATGGAGAAAAAGAACTCGAAAAAAGGGAAAGCTGCTTTCAGCACGGACCGCCGCCGCAAGCACCATCATTTCCTCGTAAGCGTTTATTACGCGGATGGAGAAAAGTTCGGCCGCGTGTATACGGACAAGGGCAAAGCCACGCGCTTCGCGGAGAGGCAGCGCCGTTCGCCGGTGGTCAAGTCAGCCCGTATCACACAGGTGTCCTGATCGTTCTCGGAATGGTGTTTGGCCCTTCGATGGCGAACGGAGCCAACGCTTGTCGCCGCCGCGGGGGCATGTTATAAAAAGAGAGTGGTTGAGCGGCCTTAGTATAGTGGTAGTACGGAACCTTGCCAAGGTTCAGGTGTCGGTTCGATTCCGATAGGCCGCTCCATAATTTCAGCTACTTACAGCGACTGCATCTTCAGCGTGGGACCA
>Ga0137393_10000353_pt1 | contig 27029 bp, 24 predicted proteins | sample 15con2h34BmetaG_FD_101396 | JGI IMG/M metagenome (GOLD analysis project Ga0137393, IMG submission 101396) | Vadose zone soil microbial communities from Angelo Coast Range Reserve, California, USA - 15con2h3.4B metaG | ecosystem: Environmental > Terrestrial > Soil > Vadose zone > Saprolite...
ATTCTGACGCCCGGCCTCGTTCAAATGGTCAGCGTTCTCGCGCTGAACCGCCTCGAGCTGCGCGAGATGATCAACCAGGAGATGATCGCGAACCCACTTCTGGAAGAGCAGAGCGAAGAGCCTACCCAGTCCGACAATTACAGCGACGAAGCCTTCCTCAAAGCGGAGTCGGAAAAAGTTCCGGAAAAGCCTGCATCCAATCCTTTCGACGAGTTCGATGTCGGCAGTTTCTTCAATCAATACCTGGACAGTGGCGGAGATGGCGGTCAATCCCAGGAACGCGAAGTTTCCGAGCGCCCGTCCTTCGAAAAGTTTCTCTCCTCGCAGAGCGGGCTTTCCGATCACCTCGAATGGCAGCTCAGCGTGACGATCTGTTCAGACACTGTGAAGGAAATCGCCGAGAACATTATCGGAAACCTCGATGAGAACGGATATCTCACGGCGTCCAACGAAGATCTGCTGCAGAACGGAAAATATTTGCAGGACGATCTGGACGATGCGCTGGCCGTCGTGCAGGATTTCGATCCCATCGGGGTCGGCGCGCGAGATTTGCGCGAATGCCTGCTGCTGCAACTGAAGGCTTTCGACCCTCAGAACACGCTGGCGCAGCAAATCGTCTCTGAACATTTGAAGCAAGTCCAGTCCAACCAGCTGAAGGAAGTAGCGCGCGCCCTGAACAGGCCGCTCGAAGTGGTGAAACACTCTCTGGACACGATCAAGAAGCTCGATCCGCGTCCCGGCCTCCGCTACAACAAAACGGAGCCGCGGCTCGTCGAGCCGGACGTGTACTTCCGGAAAGTGGACGACCAGTGGCAGCCGTTCCTGAATGAAGACGATATGCCGCAACTGCGGCTGAGTCCGACCTACCGGCGGCTGCTGGTGAAGGACGCCGCGGACCGCGACGTTCGAAATTACGTTAAAGAGCGCTTCACCGCCGCCGTCCAGTTGATGAAGAACATCGAGCAGAGAAAACACACCATTCTGCGGGTCTGCCAGTCCATCATCGCGCGCCAGGGCGAATTTCTCGATCATGGGCAGGATGCCCTCAAGCCTATGATGATCAAGGAAGTGGCCGAAGAAGTCGGCGTACACCCTTCGACGGTAAGCCGCGCGGTGGCCAGCAAGTATGCGCATACGCCCCAGGGCGTGCTGGAGTTGCGTTCCTTCTTTAGCGAATCGGTCAACGGGCCGGAGGGCAGCGGCATGTCCTTGCTCACGCTCAAGCGGCTCGTCAAAAAGATGATTGAAGAAGAAGATTCGACCAAACCGCTGACCGACGAACAGATTGCCAAGAAACTCGATGACACCGGCATTCACGTCACCCGCCGCACCGTTGCGAAGTACCGCGAAGACATGCGCATACCCAGCACCCATCAGCGCCGGGAAAAGAATTGAGCCCGCGCCTCCCGTGAAGCCGCAAGCGCGACAGGACTCACGGCATCTCGTCATCCTCACCGGGCTTTCCGGCTCAGGGAAGAGCACCGTCCTGCATGCGTTCGAAGACATGGGTTTTTATTGCGTGGATAATTTGCCGGTGGAGCTGATGCCCATCTTTGCGGAGTTGCACGCAGCGGGCGAAGGCGATTTCGCTCGCGCCGCGCTGCTCGTGGACGCGCGCGAGGGCGCGCAATTGGAAAAATTGCCGGCGCTGCTCAGACATTTGAAAAAAGATCATCCCATGACGCTCGTTTTCATCGAGGCGAGCGAAGATGCCCTGCTGCGCCGTTACAGCGAGACGCGCCGTCCGCACCCTCTCGGGAGGAACTACTCGGTGCGCGAGAGTCTGTCTCATGAACGCGCGTTGATGGATCCCATTCGCAAGCTCGCGGACGTGGTCATCGATACCACGCAATTCAACGTGCATGAATTGCGTCATTTCATAACCGAGCGGTTTAAGAATCCAGACAAGCGCCCGATGCTCGTCTCGGTCGTGAGTTTTGGATATCGCTACGGCGTGCCGTCGGATGCCGACCTCGTCTTCGACGTGCGTTTCCTGCCGAATCCCCATTTTGTGCCGCGCCTGCGGCCCTTCACCGGCAAAGACGCGAAGGTCCGGCGCTATATCCGCTCCTTTCCTCAGACGGGAGAATTCTTGCGGCGTATCGAAGGCCTGCTCACCTATTTGATCCCGCACTATATTCGCGAAGGAAAAAGCTATCTCACCATTGCGTTTGGGTGCACCGGTGGAAAGCATCGCTCGGTGATGCTCGCGGAAGCCGTGGAGAAGTCCATGAAGAAGCACGGCTATTCGGCCAAGGTCATTCACCGCGACATCGAGAAGTAGGAGCCCGGGCGCGCGTCTTCGAATTCCGCCCTCCCCGGAAACTTGACACGCCGCGACGCGGCGAATAGCGTACCAAGTGCTGATCCTGAGGGGGAGTTTGGGGCGTGGCCTCATTGTTTTCACCACAATTGAAACGTCTCTTCGGTTACGTGCGGCCCTACCGGTTTCGCATGAGCCTGGGAGTCGCGTTGCTGGCGATCGTTGCGCTGGCCGAGGGCGCCGTCACACTGCTGATCGTGCCCATTTTTGATCGTGTACTCAATCCAGCCAGCAGTGATTCCAACGTTTTGCTCTTCAAGGTGCCCTTCGGCGGCCCGCCGGTTTACGTGAACCATCTCTTTCCGCACAGCATTCACAACGTTTGGACGGTCGTCACCCTTTCGATGCTGGTGCTGTTCGGAATCAAGTCGCTGTGCGAGTTTGCCGGCGTTAGCTTGATTCAGTACGTCGGGCACCGCGCCATCACGGATTTGCGCAACGCTGTCTACGCTAAAATTATTCGCCAGCCCATCGGATTTTTCCAGCAGCAGTCCGCCGGAAGGGTGTTCTCCGCGGTCATTAACGACGTGGAGCGCGCGCGCCTTGCCATTTCCGAATATCTCGCCGAACTGTTTCGCCAGATTTTTCTGTTTCCTGTATTCCTGTTCATTTTGCTTTACATCGATTGGAGGATGACGTTGGCCTGCGGCGTGTTTCTGCCTTTGATTGTCTGGCCCATCGGCAAGTTGGGCCGCCGCATCCGCCGTTCCGTGGAGAATAGCCAGACGCGGCTTGGCGAACTTACACAGATTCTTCAGGAGACCGTCGGCGGCAATCGCATCGTAAAAGCTTTCGGCATGGAAGATTTCGAAATAGCGAATTTCCAGGCCGCTTCCAAACGTCTGCTGCGTGAAACGATGCGCTGGGTTCGCGCGCAAGTGGCCACCTCGCCGCTGATGGACTTGCTTCAGCCGGTCGTCATTTCCCTCCTTCTCCTTTATGCCCGCGACCGCATCCGCCTGAATTTAATGACCACAGGAATGTTCATCGCCTTCGTTTACGCGCTTTTCAAGTCCTACGAACCGGTCAAGCGTATTGGCGCAGTCTATCAGCAATTCCAGCAGGCGCAGGGCGCCACTGCGCAAGTCCTTGCCTACCTCGATCTCACCGAGGAAGACCAGGACGTTCCCGCCGCGGTTGAGCTTCCCGCCTTTGCCCGCGAGGTCCAGTATGACCGCGTCAGTTTCTCCTACGACGCGACTCCGGTTTTGCGGAATATTGAGTTCATTGCCCGCAAGGGCGAAGTCGTCGCCTTCGTCGGCACCAGCGGCGCGGGCAAGACGACGCTCGTCAATTTGCTTCCGCGTTTTTACGATGTCACCTCTGGCACAGTGCGCATCGACGGTCTCGACGTCCGGGAAGCAAAGCTCCGCTCTCTGCGCGGACAAATCGCCATGGTCACGCAGGAAAATATCCTGTTCCACGACACCGTTTGGAACAACATCTGCTATGGTTTGAAAAGTGTTTCCAGGGAAAAAGTCGTAGCCGCGGCACAAGCAGCGCTGGCGCACGATTTCATCATGGAACTCCCGAAAGGCTACGACACCCTGATCGGTGAGCGCGGCACGCGTCTCAGCGGTGGGCAACGGCAGCGCATCGCGATCGCACGGGCGATCCTGAAAGACTCGCCAATTCTCATTTTGGACGAAGCTACTTCGGAACTCGATGCCGAGTCGGAACTGTTCGTGCAGAAGGCCCTCGTCAACTTGATGGTGGGGCGGACCACTTTCGTGATTGCGCATCGCCTCTCGACGATTCGCCGCGCGGACAAGATTCTCGTTCTGGAAGACGGGCAGATCAGCGAAAGCGGAACGCACGCGGAACTGTTGGCGCGCGGCGGCATCTATTCCCGGCTTTACGATTTGCAATTTGCGGATGACGACATGCAGGCCGCGCCTGCGAATCTGACGGCAACAACCAATCCCTTATGAGCGAAAAAAAAGCAGCGCAAACGAAACAAGCCGAGTGTCTTTCGATGACCGGTTACGCGCAGGCACGCAAAGAACAAGACGGCTGGGCTGTTCGCGTCAGCGTCAAGAGCGTGAACCACCGGTTTCTCGATCTCAAACTCCGCATGCCCGAGGGATTCGACTTTTATGAATTGCGGCTTCGGCAAATGGTCCGCGAGCGAATTCATCGAGGGCACTTGGACGTGCATGTCTATATTGAGCCGGGCACGGCGGCGCCCGTGCAGGTGAACAAGGAAATTGCGAAAGCGTATCTCCGTGCAGCGGAAGTATTGCGCCAGGAGACCAGCGCCGCGGCCAGCGTTGACGTAGTTTCTTTGCTGCGGCTCCCGGGCGTGATCTCCGGACTTTCCGGGGCTGTGCCGGAGACGGAAGAAGAGCAGGAATGTCTCGCGCTGGTCCTCGAAAGCTGCTTGCGTGAAGCGCTCGCTAAGCTGGATGATATGCGGCGCGCCGAAGGAAAGCATCTCGTCGAAGAACTCCGCGAACGACTGGCGCGTATCGGCGTGCTCACTGAAGAGGTGCGCAGGCTGGTCGTGACATTACGCCCGGCATTCGCGCGACGATTGGAGGCGCGGCTGAAGGAATTGCTCGGCGGGACCTCGATTGAACCTGCGCGGCTTGCACAGGAGGCCGCGCTGCTTGCGGAGCGCAGCGATATCAGTGAAGAATTAGACCGGTTGCGGAGCCATCTGCAGCAGTTTACGAAACTTCTGGATGGAGCCGGCGAGCTGGGGAAAAAGCTGGATTTTCTGCTCCAAGAAATGCATCGCGAAGCGAACACGCTTTTGTCCAAAACGCCAGGCGTAGAAAACGAAGCGCTGGCGATCACCGGGCTGGCGCTGGAGATCAAGGCGGAAATCGAAAAACTGCGGGAGCAGGTACAAAACATCGAATGAGCACGGTGACGGAGATTGCGCCGCTGGTGGTGATCGTTTCGGGCCCTTCGGGCTCGGGTAAATCCACGCTGGTGCAGAAAATTCTTGAGCTGCCCGGGACCATGCCCTCGATCTCATGTACTACACGGGCGCGCCGCGCGACCGAGGCCAGCGGGAAGTGTTATGATTTTGTTACGGGAACGGAATTCGACGCCATGGTCGCGCGCGGCGAGTTCCTGGAGTACGCGCGAGTTTTCGGGAAGCATTCCTACGGCACGCCGAAAAAGTGGCTGGAGGAATCGCGGAAGAAGGGACTCGATCTGGTCCTCGAGATCGATGTGCAAGGCGCGGCGCAGGTAAAGGAAAAGCTGCCGGAGTCCGTGGCGATTTTTATTTTGCCGCCGTCGCGGGAAGAGCTGGAACGAAGACTGCGTGCCCGCGGTCAGGATTCCGATGAAGAGATTGCGCGGCGGCTGGCCAAGGCGCGGGACGAGATTGCGATGTCCGGCAAATACTACGATTATTGTGTGGTGAACGAAGACGTGGAGCGTGCGGGACGCGAAGCGCAATCGATTGTAATCGCGCTGCGCTGCACGAGCGCGCGGCGCCGGGCCTGGGTGGAAAGACTTCTGGCATCGTTTGGGGGGAAAGACTGAAATGACTGTGCTGACGAAAGCTCCTGAGAGCCAGTTTGCATATGTAGTGCTTGCCGCAAGACGCGCGCGGCAGCTTATGGCGGGTGCGCCGCCGTTGATCGAGAATCCAAGAACACTGAAGGCCACGCGAATCGCATGCGATGAGCTGGAGCACAGCCTGATCGAGTACGAATTCGTGGAGCCGGATTCAATCGATACGGACAAGGACGGCAACAAGCGGCGAAAGTAGCGCGCTGCGGAAGGCAGGAATGCGAATCACGCTTGGTGTGACCGGTGGCGTCGCGGCTTATAAAGCCGCGGAGCTCGTGCGCCGTCTGCAGCAGGGCGGATTCACTGTGCAGGTGGTGATGACGCGCGGCGCGCGGGAATTCGTTACACCGCTCACATTTGCATCGCTGAGCGGGCAGAAAGTGATTACCGACCTCTTCGGCGATTCCTCGGGCGGCGGAGCCAACCTCGAAAGTGCCATCGAACACATCGCCGTCGCGCAACGAACGGATTTATTGCTGGTGGCGCCGGCGACGGCGGACATCATCGCGAAATTTGCGCGCGGGATTGCGGATGATTTTCTGACGACACTGTACCTGGCTTCGACCGCTCCGGTAGTGATCGCGCCGGCAATGAACGTGAATATGTGGAACCACGCGGCGACGCAGGAAAATGTGAAGATGTTACGCGCGCGCGGCGTGACGATTGTCGATCCTGCGGAGGGCTACCTGGCTTGCGGGATGACGGGCGCGGGGCGGCTGGCAGGGCAAGATGACATTATCGTCGCCGTTCGCGAAGTCCTGAAGGCGGAGCGCGACTTGACCGGCGACACCGTTCTAGTGACCGCTGGGCCGACATATGAGGACCTTGATCCGGTTCGCTATTTGACGAACCGCTCATCCGGGAAAATGGGCTATGCGGTTGCGGAAGCGGCGGCGCGGCGCGGTGCGAAAGTGATTCTGGTCAGCGGGCCGGTAAATCTGGAGACCCCCACGGGCGTGGAACGCGCGGATGTTCGCTCCGCGAAAGAGATGCACCGCGCTGTCGTCGCGCGAATCGCGGATGCTTCCATTGCGATCCTTGCGGCAGCCGTTGCGGATTACCGCCCCCTGGAGCAGCATGCGGAGAAAATCAAGAAGGGCAGCGCGCCGCTGACGATTTCGTTCGAAGCGACTACGGACATTCTGGCGGAAGTAGCCAAGAACAAAGGGCAGAGAATTGTTGTCGGATTCGCCGCGGAAACAGATCACGTGGCGGAAAACGCGCGCAAGAAACTTCTGGCGAAAAACGCCGATCTAATCGTGGCCAACGACGTCACCGCGGAAGGCGCGGGTTTTGATCACGACACCAATATCGTCACTCTTTTTTCGCGCGACGGCCGCGACCTCGCCCTGCCGAAATTGAACAAGAGTGAGGTGGCGCAGCGGATCCTGGACGAAGTGGTGCGGCTGCGAGGCGTACTCCAGGGAACGACGGCTGCGAAACGTTCCGCTGTTTGATCCGCCATGGCCGAGCGCATCCCGGAAGCTCTCCAGAGAAAAATTACGGATCGCCTCCACTTCTACGAAGATCTTGGAATCCGCCAGTTCTATCAGGACCGAATCGCTGGGCCTCGCGAAAACTCGCCACCCTTTGCTTTTGTTTCGCCGCCAGACACTACAGAGGAAATGCCTTTGCCGAAACCCCTACGCAAGCCCGAATTGCCGAAAGCTGCGCCAGTCGCCGCGGCGGTTGCGCCGAAAATTTCGCCGTTGCCTTTGCCGGTGGCGGCAGGGCCATCGCTTTTTGAATTCGTTGACAAGATAGCAGATGATTCGTTGCTTAAGATTCGCGAAGACCTTGGCGAGTGCACGCGCTGCAAACTTCACGGAACGCGGCACACCATTGTTTTCGGGGATGGAAACCCGAAAGCAGAACTTGTTTTTGTCGGCGAGGGGCCCGGCGCGGATGAAGACGCGCAGGGATTGCCGTTCGTCGGGCGCGCCGGAAAATTGCTGACGCAGATGATTGAGGCCATGGGCTTGCAGCGCAAAGACGTTTACATCTGTAACGTGGTGAAATGCCGTCCGCCGGAAAACCGCCAGCCGGAAGAAGACGAGGTCAGCACTTGCTCGCCATTTCTCTTGCGGCAGATCGACGCTATCGCTCCGAAAGTAATTGTCTGCCTCGGCGCGGTTGCGGCGAAAACGCTACTGCAAACCAACCGCGGCATTTCACAATTTCGCGGAGAGTGGCTGGAATTCCGCGGAAGAAAATTGCTGGCAACGTATCATCCTGCGTATTTGCTGCGCAATCCGCCCGCGAAAAGTGAAGTCTGGAAAGATCTTCAAAAAGTGATGGCCGTGCTCGGCCTCGAAGTCAAAAAAGGCAAGTCCGGGTAATCCATCCATGGGAATTCTGCTGGGCCTTCTGACGGCGCTCACCTGGGGGGGCGCCGATTTTCTCGCGCGATTTGCCACCCGCCGCATCGGCACGCTTCGCGCCATGTTTTACATGCAGGGCATCGGGCTTCTCCTGCTCACAATTTGTTTGCCCTGGCTCGGAGGATGGGGACACCTCACGGACGGATCCGGCTGGCCGCCATGGGCGTGGGGGTTGCTCGCGGGCGGCCTCAACGCGTTTTCAACGCTGGCGCTTTATCGGGCATTTGAAATCGGAAAAATGTCCGTGGTCGCGCCTCTCTCGGCAAGTTATCCGGCACTGACCCTCTTGCTGTCGCGGTTGAGCGGCGAGCTACTGACCGGCGTGCGGACGGCGGGAATTTTCTGCGTGTTGCTGGGCGCGATTGTCGTGGCAAGAGGAGAGAAGGCCCCAGAGGCCGGGGATCCCGAGACAATGAACCGCAGCGGAGCCGGAATCGGTTGGGCGATTCTCTCGGGAATAGGATTCGGCTTTCTTTTCTGGCTGCTGGGAACGCAGATCGTCCCGCGGGTGGGCGCTACGCAGACGGTTTGGATGATCCGCCTGACCAGTACGGCAGCGGCCGCGATTCTGATTTTCTCCGGAAGGCAACCGATGCGCCTGCCGCGAGATAACACCACGTGGCTGGTATCGGCGATGGGTTTTCTCGATACGGGAGCCTTCATCTTCAGCAATCGCAGCATGCAGATGGAACACATCGCGGTAGTGAGCGTGCTAGGTTCCCTCTATGGAGCAGTGACCGTGGCACTCGCGGCAATCTTTCTGCGCGAACGCATTTCACGCTGGCAGCTTGCGGGCATTGTTACGATCTTCGCGGGGATTTTCATGATTAGCCGGTAGTTTTTCTGCTTCCTCCAGAATCATTCGAGCGTCCCTCTTTCTGCTGTGTTTCCTCCTGCTGATACACTACACGGCGAGATGAACCCCGCTCTTTGCAATGTAGCGCTGGCGGTGCCGCTGCGCACTACGTTTACCTACGCGATCCCAGAAGCGCTGCGCGGAACTCTGCAGCCCGGCAGCCGCGTGTTGGCGCCATTCCGCACAAAAACGATGGTCGGCGTCGTCGTCGAATTTGCGGAGAGCGCACCGGTAGAAACAAAAATTCGTGAGATCACGCGAATCTTGGATTTTGTTCCCGCGCTCACACCAAAATTGATCGAGCTGGCGCAATGGATTGCGGGGTACTACCTGGCGCCCATCGGCGAAGTGTTCCGAGCGATGCTGCCGCCGTTGACGGAGCTGAAATCGCAGCGACAAATTCATTTGATGGCTGCGGGACGTGAGGCAGCCGAAAGTTTGAGCGGCGGTGAATTGTCGCACGGGCTCACGCGCGGCGAAGTAGAGCTCCTCGCAAAACTTAAGAATAAAAGTGGCGCTGTGCTGTTTGGTCCGGCGGCAAAACTTGGCGTCGATGCTTCGGGATTGCAAAGACTGCAGCGGCGCGGGCTAATTGAAATTCGAGAAATTACCGCAAGAAGAAAGCGCAAAGTGCAACGCATCGTGGCGTGGAAAGGAGGCGAAGCGGCGCTTGCGGAGCGGTTGGCGAAAAAAGATCAAGAGAAGGATACCGCAGAGACGCAGAGTGCGAAGAGGAAGCGTGGAGAACAGCGCGTGCGGGAATTGCTCGAAACGGAGCGAGGGCCGCTGCCGTTGTCGCGATTGCTGAAGCTCGCGAAGGTGACGCACGCGTTGATCGAACGGATGTTGCGCGACGGATTGCTGGAAAGCTGGGAAGAGCCGATCGATCCGGCGGAAGATCCGTTTGACGCGGGGTACACGCCGCCGGCGCATGAGTTGAATGTAGACCAGGAGAGCGTGCTCAAGGCGATCCGTGCGCGATTTGAACTGGGCGAATTCGGCGTACAGTTGCTGCATGGGGTGACCGGTAGCGGGAAGACCGAAGTGTATCTGCGCGCAGTGCAGGACACGCTGGCGCGCGGGAAGACCGCGATCATTCTGGTGCCGGAAATTGCGCTGACGCTTTGGATTGGGCGGCAATGCCGGTCGTGGTTCGGTGCGAAGTTCGAGGGCGTGGCGGTGCTGCACTCGGCGCTGAGTGACGTCGAGCGGGCGCGCGAATGGTGGCGCGTGAGGAACGGCGAGGCAAGAGTCGTGGTGGGGACGCGGTCGGCGATTTTTGCACCGCTCGAAAATGTCGGGTTGATCATCGTCGATGAAGAACAGGAGAACAGTTACAAGCAGGAAGAGACGCCGCGCTATCACGGACGCGATGTAGCCATCGTGCGCGCGAAGATGGAAGGCGCGCTGGCCCTGCTGGGATCGGCGACGCCTTCGATGGAAACGTATCATCACGCGCGCAATGGGAAATATGAATTGCTTACGCTGGCTTCGCGCGTGGCGGAGCGTTCGCTTGCGAGTGTCGAAATCGTGGACCTGCGCGAGGAGTTTCAGCAAACGCACCAGGCCAGCCCGATCTCCACGAAGCTGCATGCGGGAATTCAGGAATGCCTGACGAATGGCACGCAGGCGCTGGTGTTGATCAACCGGCGCGGATATTCGTGGTCGGTCCTCTGCAGAAGCTGCGGTGCATCGGTGCAATGCGCGAATTGCAGCATCTCGATGACGCATCACAAACAGCGCAACCGGCTGGAGTGCCACTACTGCGGCTCGATCCAGCAGATTCCGATGCAATGCCCGGAGTGCCAGTCAAAATACGTTTATTTTTTTGGTGAAGGCTCCGAGCACTTGGAAGAACGGCTGCGCAAAGAGTTTCCCAGCGCGCGAATCGCGCGGCTGGACCGGGATACGGCGCGGACGAAGCGGCAGTACCAAGAAACGCTCGGAGCGTTCGCGGGAGGCGCACTGGATATTCTGGTCGGCACACAGATGCTAGCGAAAGGACATGATTTTCAACGCGTGACGCTGGTCGGCGTGGTTTCCGCGGATTCGTCGTTGAGCCTGCCGGACTTTCGGGCAGCAGAGCGGACGTTTCAATTGCTGACGCAGGTAGCCGGCCGCGCGGGCCGCGGGGAACTCGCCGGCCTAGTTCTCATCCAAAGCTTTTATCCCGAGCATTACGCCATTCAGGACGCCGTCAAGCAGGACTACGTCTCTTTCTTCGAGCGGGAATTGCATTTCCGGCGAATGATGGCGTACCCGCCGTTCACTTCGCTGGGGAATGTGATTGTGAGAGACACAAGTCTCGAGAGGGCGATCCGCTGGTCAAGGCAGCTTTCCGAATATTTTTCACCGCATGACGACAAAGGCGTGCGCATCCTGGGGCCGGCCATGGCGCCTCTTGCCCGATTAAAAAAGGAGCACCGGTTTCAATTTCTGCTGAAATCGCCGAAGCGATCGGTGCTGACGAAGTTGCTGGGCGGGGTGACGGCCTATTGTGATGCCAAGGAGATCCCGCAGACCGCCGTGCTGGTTGATGTGGATCCGCTGAGCTTGCTGTAGGCAGATGCGACTCGGGACTGGTTCTTCCCGGGGCTGCGGGATAGCATCCTGGGATTTCTAGTTAACGATAACACTCCCCTCGCCCTTATGGTTTTTGTAAGAGTGGTGCTTCTAAAAAGCTTAGCTTTTCTGTCAGTCCTTTGTTTTCAACACTTACAAGCAAGTCCACAAGTGTTGATTCTAAGGGACTTGCATTGGGCCAGAATTGTGCAGAGGCACAAAGGGACGAGCTTCGTTTATAGAAGATCCTGCGGCAGGGTTATTTATTATTTGCCGCGCCGCGAGCCTTCACGATGGCGGGGGTATTTGCGGAGCGGCCCCCAGCCGTTCCCACGACTTGGATCGGAGCCGGCTTGGAATTTAATCGATTCGTTACGGAGGCCGCCTCCGCGCCTTGTTTCCAGAACACTAGGCGTCCCACGCGCTTGTCCCAGTCGATGCACAGGGTGTCGCCCATCTTCACCTGTTCCGTCGCCAAGAGGTTGGCCAGCGGGAAGACCAGGTGCCGCTCGATGGCTCGCTTCAGGTGCCGCGCGCCATAGCGCTGATCCGTCCCTTCGTGCAAGAGAAATTGGCGGCCCGCATCGGTCACGTGGAACAGGAACTGGCACTTCTCGGTTTCCAGAACGCGCTGTTGGACGCGGCTCAGTTCGATTTGCAGTATTTCCTCGAGTTGGTGCAGCTGCAGCGAATGAAACACGACGATTTTGTCGAGGCGGTTCATAAATTCCGGGGAAAACTTGCGCCTGGCTGCTTCCACAGCAGTGCGTTCCACCTTTTCGTCAAGTCCAGTTGCCGGTTTATCCTTCGGTTGGACAAAACCCATGCCGCCCTGCATCAATTCCATGATTTCCGCGCCGCCCAGGTTCGAGGTCATGAAAATCACTGTTCGTGACAGGTCGACTCTGCGATTGTCGCCCAGCGTCAGAGTGGCCTTGTCCAGCATGCCCAGAAGGAGTTGCCAGAGAGCGTCATTGGCTTTCTCGATTTCATCAAAGAGGAGGAAGCTCAGCTTGAGCTTGTCGGTGTGGGTTGCCGCCAAGGCTTCCTGGGTGATCAGCGGATGTGTCTCGCGGTGGCCCAGATATCCTGGAGGAGAACCAATCAGTTTTGCAATCTCATGGGAATGCTGGAATTCTCCGCAGTCCACCTTGATCACCGCGCGCGAGTCCCCAAAGAGGATTTCCGCGGCGGCCTCGACGATGCGCGTCTTCCCGGACCCCGTCGGGCCGAGGAACAAGAAGCTTCCTACAGGACGGCCTGGCGGGTTCAAGCCTGCGGAAAGGACCTGGTATAGATTAACCATGGCCTGCAACGCTTCACCCTGGCTGACGATTTTCGAACGCAGGGCCTCCTCAAATTCCATGGCTTCCGAACTGCGCAGGGTCGAATCAAGAATCACTGGTTGGGTGCACATACTGCCATCCTAGCGAACGCTTTGCCCGAGAACAGTTCTGGCGAAAGAGTTCTGCTCAACATTTACGTAGACTCCGAGGATATAGTGATTAAGGGGGGCCCGCCGAATCATTGCGGCGGAAACACGCGGCGGTAGTTCGGTGAACGCCGGGCGCGATTGTTTCGGCTTCCCAGTTTGATGAGTCTTGCGTTGATCGTGCTGCTGCCGCATGTTCTTGGACCAACCCCGGTTGATCAGGGCTGGGAAGGAGGGTGCTTCCAAACAAGGGCGCCTAAAGATCTGTATGGTGGGCCGCCGATCTTGCAAGGGGAGCCCTTCCTGCCTAAGGCCAAGCTAACTGCGAGACGAGGAGGAGACAATCGGGGCAACGCCGTAATCGGGTGTACGGTGAATCTTGGTATGCCGAAGTTTTGCGCACCGCAATACCAATGCAGGTGAAAACCGGATGGCTCGGTAGTTAGAGGTTTCAACTGAGTAAACGAAAGGATCCGGCTCCGAGTTCTTCCGAGGAGATGACATAGGTCAATCAGAAGTCAAGAGCGAAGAGCGGTTGCATGTCACGCCTTTCCTGGCGCAAGGATTTAGGGAGGGCATGCTCAATGCTGTCGAACGCCTGCCGACAATCGCTTTGACACTATCTGTCCGCGTCTCTACACTGACCGGTATGGTTGCACACCTCGAACCTGAAACTGCGTCCCGCCTAAGGCAGCTGGTCACCGACGGCGAAGGTGCTTTTGGGTGGTTTCGCCGCAAGAGCGAGAACCGCCGCCGTTTATGAGCGGTTTTATAGCGCCACTACAATCGAAGTAGATGCATAACAAATAATGTCGATTTCGTCCAAATCTTGCCGTGCGCGCCTATTTGGGCTCCTGATGCTGATGGTGTGGACCCCCAGCACGTATTCCCAGGACCGAAATCCTGCTTCTCTGGCTTCTTCACAGGCTGAGGATAATGTAGGGCAGTTTGTGAGCCGGCTTCGCGGGAAGGCGAAGGCTCTTGAAGGCAGTTCCGGCATGCGGCTCGGTTTCCAGGAATTCACTTCGGCGCACAAGCTGCCGCCTGAAAGCATCCGCTATTCGGACTATGTTGTCGTGCGCTTGTTGTTTGAGGCCACCAGGGATGCGGGGTTTTGGAACTTGCATTGGGCCATCACGGACCAGCCGCCGAACTCGGACAGGATCTGGAAACAATGGCAGGGCATCTCGAAACCATCTCCTTTGGAATCAACGGCTACGGCGGAGTGCGATGAACTCTCCGCGCTCTATGCTTTTCTTGTGGAGCGTGCCGGGGTCAAGAGCGTCGGACTGCTGTGGCCGGCGCCAAATCACACGGTTGCTGTCTGGGTGGTGCGTCCGGCGTCGGGTCCGGTTGTCCGTGTGGTGGTGCCCACAACGCAGATCTTTCTTGGCGAAACCGACCGCTTTGATACGAGGAAGTTTGATCCGTGGCACCAGAAGACGATTTATGAATACACGCGCCGCGACGTTCCGGACTCGTTTCAAATTCCCAAACCACTATTCGACTTCTTCCTCGAGCAGGTAGACAAGTATGGAGCCGCTTCCGATGCGACGCTTCAACAACTCAGGTACTTGCGAGAAGGTGTTTTCCTGAGGTCTTGGACGCCCGAACAAGCAGCCCGAGAGGCATTGAAGAATCCTAATGCCCTCGGGCCCGGTCCAGCCGAGGACTTAGCGGCACTCCAGAATTTTGCGAAGGACATGCGATCCGAACCTCTCCGCTGAATGCCGCGTGCGCGTCCAGGGCATGAAGTGACTCGTTTGCAAATCTCAATGTGAGTCAGGATGGGGCAGGGTGTCGCTAGATGAGACAGATTCCGAAAGTGGCGACGGTTGAATCGAAGTGACTCTATGTTTATTTACAAGCGTTTACGGCACGGAGGAGGGAGAGAAATTCTTGGCATGAATTGTGCAACGTACAGAAAATGACAGACAGCGAGGTTTCCCGTAGCAGAAGATTGCACGGTGCGCGACGGTTGGCAACCAGGGGAAATGGTGCACCGGCGGCGCTGGCGAAACCACAACCGCAGCCATCAAATGACTGAAGGGTGTGGCGGCCCGCGTCCAGCCGGAATGTTTCCCCCAACCGCAAAGTCCACCGAGGGAAAGCCTCAAGAGTGGGCGGTAGGTCGAGATGCTGTACGAACTGCGGAAACCCGAGAAGCGACTGCAACGAGCGAAATTCCTGCCCATCCTCATCCTGAACCTCGCAATAACAAGCTTCATCCCTAATGCAAGAGCGCAGAGCGCCGAAGCCGCGGCGCCGACAGGAACGATTTCCGGAACGGTACTTTCGCAAAGTGACCATCGAACGATGAGCCAAGTGGGCGTGCGACTGAAATCGCATGCCGCGGGCGTATTTCATAGCATTTTGACGGACTATGACGGGCGCTTCGAAGTGGGCGGACTTCCCCCGGGGATCTACGAAATCAACGTGGAAGAATCCGGGTACGATACGGTACGAACAAAGGCAGAGCTCGAGGGGCCGTCGTTGAAGATGATGATTTATTTGACGCCAGTGAAATGGTCTCCAGCGCGCCAAAACAAATACACGGTGTCCGTGCGCGAATTGGGGATCCCGGAGAAAGCGCGGGAAGAATATCAGAAGGGAATGGTTTGCCTGGCCAAGGACGACGCCGCTGGGGGTGCAAATCACTTCACAAAGGCCGTCAAAGCATTTCCCGAATATTACGAAGCGCTGTCCAAGTTGGGATTGGCGGAAATTCGTTTGGGCCGCAAGGAGGAGGCGAGAAAGGCTTTCCAGGCGGCGATTGACCTAAGCAAGGGGAGGCACGCCGCAGCCGAGTTTGGATTGGGCTATCTCCTGTACGTGGAAGGAAATGCGGGCGAGGCGGAAGCAATTCTGCGAAGGGGATTGGAAGTGGATGGGAACGCACCGGATGGTCACGTCATCCTGGGCTTGGCGCTATTGCGTTTAGACCGGCTGGATGAGGCTGAGAGAAGCGCGCGCGAAGCACTCCTGCGGAAACCTGGACTCGCCGAGGCATACCTGGTGCTGGCGGATGTGTATGCGCGGAGACGGAATTATCGGGAGCAACTGCAAGATTTGGAAACTTATCTGCAGCTCGAACCTAGTGGGCCTGCGAGCGCACGCGCGCACCAAGCGCGCGAGATGGCTCTGAAGATGTTGGACGGATCCCAGCCCCAACAATGAGTTTGGCCTTTGGCCTGAACAAAAGCCTGCGAAGTTCCAGCACTTTTCGGCACCGCTAAAAGCCGTCCCGAAAACCATCTATGAGACGGCTAGAAAACACCAACTGAGGGTCCAGCCTGTCGGCCAGTCTGTGGATCAAAACGCGGTGGGCAGCTACATGAGTTCTTCAACAAAGGAACGGGCCACGTCGAGAGGCACATGAGGGTTGTGATGGACCAGTGGGCCTTCGTTCAACACCGGCTCCGCCCCGTGAAGGGTGGGAACGTCGGTGCGCTCGAAGAATTTCCCGATGGGAATCTCTTCTCCCCAGAGCAGTGATTTTTCCATGGCGGCCATCCAGTTGGCGGGGTCATGCGCGGAGTCGTCCTCGAGCTTCTTCACGCGCGGACGGAACCACTGATAGGTATTGTCGTGATTGTAGGTGACGCAGGGGCTGAATACGTCCAGGAACGAGAAGCCGCGATGCTCGATGCCTCGCTTGATCAGCTCGGTGAGATGTTTCTGCTCGCCGCTGTAACCGCGCGCGACGAAAGTAGCGCCCGCGGCGAGAGCCAGGGAAATGGGATTAATCGGTGCTTCGATGTTGCCGAAGGGCATGCTTTTCGTCTTCATGCCGACGCGACTGGTCGGCGACGTTTGGCCCGTGGTCAGGCCGTAGATCTGGTTGTCCATAACGATATAGAGCAGGTCCACATTGCGGCGCATGGAGTGGACGAAATGATTGCCGCCGATCCCGAAACCGTCACCGTCGCCGCCAGTCACCAGCACAGTGAGTTCATGATTGGCGAGCTTCAGACCAGTGGCCACGGCGAGAGCGCGGCCGTGCAGGGTGTGCATGCCGTACGTATTCATGTACCCGGGAAAGTTGGAAGAACATCCGATGCCGCTGATGGTCACGACGCTATGGTTCGGTATGCACAGTTCGACCAAGGCTTTTTGAACCGCCGCAAGCACACCGAAATCGCCGCATCCGGGACACCAGTCGGGATCGACTCTGCCCTTCATATCGGCCATGGTCAGTTGACTGGAACGCTGTACGCCTGTCGCCATTTGCGCCTCCTCTTCAGACCATAATTTCGTGCATGGGAACGGAGAGTTTCGTTTGCCCGGCGAGTTGTTCCTTCACGGCTTCCACAATGTGGTGCGGCATGAAGGGTTCGCCGTCGTATTTGCGAATGTGGCCGTCTGCCACAAAGCTGGTCTCGCTGCGCAGGTAGCGCGCAAACTGACCGCTGTAGTTGTTCTCCACGATGATGGTGTGCCGCGAGTGTTTCAGAATTTCGAGAATTGCGTCGCCATGCAGTGGCACAAGCCAGCGAATCTGGAGTTGATTGGCAGAGATTCCTTGTTCATTGAGAATCTCACAGGATTCCTCGATCACACTTTTCGTTGAGCCCCAGCCGATTAACGTAACATCGGCGTCGCGCGGGCCCAACAGCGCTGGCCGCGGGACGGCGGCCTCGATGCCGGCTACTTTGCGCATGCGCTTTTCCATCATGGCGCGGCGCTTGATGGGATTGGTGAATTCGTCGCTAATCAGTACACCGTCTTCCATGTGTTCGTCCGTGGCGACGGTGTGGATGTGGCCGGGTACGCCGGGAATCGCGCGCGGGGAAATGCCGCTCTCGGTGATTTTGTAGCGTTTGTAATCCCCGTTCGTGGAGACGGCGGGCTTCGCTCCGTTGCCGTTGGCGGAGGTGATGAGCTCGCCGCGGTCGATGGAGGGGCTGAAATCCAGATCTTTCGGATGTACGCTAAGCCGGCCTTCCGACAGCAGCAAATCGCAAAGCACGAGACCTGGACACTGGAAGCGATCGGCGATATTGAAAATCTCGGGGATGAGTTTGAAGCAATCGCCGATGTCCAGCGGAGCAGCTATCACCCGCGGATAGTCACCAAAAGCGGCGCCGAGCATTTGCCACAGGTCGCCCTGCTCGGTCTTGGTGGGAACGCCGGTGGACGGGCCAGCACGCTGGCAGTTGATGACCACCACCGGAGTTTCGATCATGGCGGACATGCCGAGGCCCTCGCTCATCAGAGCGAAGCCGCCGCCGGAGGTTGCGCACATGGCGCGGACACCGGCGTGAGCCGCGCCGATGGTCATGTTGATCACGCCGATCTCGTCTTCTACTTGCCGGACCATGATGCCGGCTTTGCGCGCGTGCGCGGCCATCCAGTGCAGAACGCCAGTGGAAGGGCTCATGGGGTAGGCGCAATAAAATTTCACCCCTGCGGCTGCCCCACCCATGGCCATCGCAGTATTGCCGCTCAGAATCGCGTAGCGATTTTCGGTCTTGGGAAGCGGATTCGGGAAAGCCGTAAAGTGCGCGGCGGCGTAGTCATACCCGACGCGCGCAACTCCAACGTTTTCGGCCACCATGGCCTCGCCTTTTTTCTTGAACTGCTCCCGGAGGACTTCCTCTAGCGCGGAGAAGCCGATGCCCATCATGTGGAGGCCGGCGCCCATGGCGAGGGTGTTCTGCGCGACTTTATTTCTAGTGATGTCAACCAACTCGGAAACCGGGAGCGGACAGAGCTGCACGCCGTCAGCGGCGGAACCCGGCTTAATCGTGTCCGAATTGTAGATACACGCTGCACCCGCCGTGAGGAGCGTCAGGTGGCGATCCATCGTGTCCTGGTTGAGAGGGATGAGCAGGTCGATGCGGTCACCCATGTTGGTGACGCTTTCCGGGCCCGTGCGAATCGTTAGGAGAGTATGGCCTCCGCGAATGATGGATTGATAGGCGTTGTAGGCATTCAGGTGAAGGCCGCGCCGGCTGAAGATTTTTGCGAAGATGTCACCTGGGGTGGCGACTCCCTGGCCGGCCGCGCCTCCGATACCGATAGCGAAGGTCTGCTTCATAACGCCCTCTCTAACTGAGTGCCGGCCGGTCCACGAAGCCCTAGCGCTCGGCCGGGCTCAAATCCACGTGTGTATTCCTGTGCGAGGATCTCCTTGTTTGAAGGTCCAGCTAGGTCTTCCTGGTAGCGGGAGTATACACCCGATTTCTCGATATTGTCGTCATGCCAGAAATAGGTGGCCGGTCGGTTCCCGGTCTGTACGTTTGCCAGGCATCACGCAACGAACTGTTGATGACTGGATTGCTCTGGGCAGTTGAAGTCGACCTCTTACGTGTCTCGCGCCTATCTTGTTACCCTCTTTCGTCAACATGGGCTGGTTTCTGACATTTTTGTCGTGTACCTATTGATGATCGAGCTGCTCCGCAGCCGAAGCTGGCCGGTTGCGATGGGAACGGTATTAAGGGTTGATTGCCCACGTGCTTTTTACGGATGCGCTGTTGCCACGGTCTATTACGAATACATCGTCGATGAGGAAAAGTATGGGGCAGCCTATGAAAAGCCTTTATTTGGCACGATTCGGGAACAGAGTACGCAGACCAGTTTGTTAAGGGAGTAGACTTCAAATTACGCTTGAAGCCGGGAGACCTCTCGATATCCGTACCCATCGGGAAGTGTGCCCAACTACGAGATTGAGGATGACGCCACAGATTCAGGAATGAGCGCGTTTGTGCCAGAAGAAGTAGGCGGGGAGACCGAGGAGCAGGATCACAATCGCGGCCTTGAGATTGTTGAATTGGGCCGGGTCGCTAAAGGCGAGAAAAATGGCGTTGCCAACGATGGCCGCTGCGGCGAGGACGAAGACGAGTGGAGTCCAGGGGTAGCCGGGAACGCGGTAGGGAATGGGCTGGCCTTGCAAGGTGCGCCGGATGGGAAAGATGGCCGCGGCACCGAGGCCATAAAAAATCCAACCGATAAAAATCACTCCGCCGATGAGCTTGCTGAACGAGCCGAGCGTGCCGGCGGAGACAAGGATGCACGACCATACGCCCAGGCCAATGATGGCCGCGGCGGGGGTTTGAAAGCGCGGGTGAACTTCGGCGAGTTTCTTGAAGAAAAGATTGTCATTGGCCATGGCGTAGAAGACGCGGGGAGCAGTGAGCAGGACACTGTTGGCGGCGCTGAAGGTGGAAATCAGGATCGTAAGCGCAACGATTTTGACGGCCCATGGGCCGAGAACCTGGCCGACGGCGGTGGCGGCGATGGTGTCGCTGGCAGCCATGCCCGCGGGGCCGAGGGCGAAGAGGTACGCGACGACGGCGAGGAGATAGAGGCCGACAAGGATTAGCGAGCCGGTGAGGAACGCACGGGGAAAATTCTTCTGCGGGTCAATGACTTCGCCGGCGCTGTAGGTTCCGAATTGCCAGCCTTCATAGGCCCACAGAACGGTGATCATCGCCAGGCCAAAATTGGACCACAGGCTGAGCCCGTGCTGCGTCGCGCCCATGGCGGCAGGAATTTCGTGGGCGTGCTGGCCGATGGAGAGGAGCACGGCGCTGAGGAGGACGATGATGCCGACCTTGACGAGCGTGGTCCAATTCTGAAGGTCGGAACTTTTGCGTGCGCCCCAAACATTTACGGCGGTCACAATTCCGATTACCACGACGGCAACCATAGTCTGTCCTGTGAGAGAAATCGGAACAATTCTTGCCAAGTATTCGCTGAAAGCGCGCGCGAGGGCAGCCACGGAGCCGCTGGCGATAACGAGAAAAAGACACCAGCCATAGAAGAAGGCAGATATACGGCCAAATCCATCGCGAATGTAGCAATAGAGGCCGCCAGCTTCGGGGTTGGCGGCAGCGAGTTCGGCATACGTGAGCGCGCCGAGCAAAGAGAGGACGCCGCCGACCGTCCAGACGAGGAGCGAGAGCCCGACGGAGCCGTCCACTTGGCGAAGAATGGGGCCGGGCGTTCGAAAGATGCCGGAGCCGATGACCGAGCCGATGAAGAGAAGCAAAAGATCGCGGAAGCGAAGTGTGCGAAGAAGCGTTGGCATGAGAGTCCTGCTGCGTATCGGAGCTAGCAGTTGGGAGGCATCATAACCGGAGTGGGGAAAGGGTCAATGGAAAGTTATGGCGGCCGACGCTGCTTAGGAACCAACCAGGATGGGGGTAAGCATGAAACAGAGGAGGAAGACGACGAGTGTAAGGAAGGCGCCGAGGCGGCGAAGGGGATTGAGTGGCGTTGGGTCGTGGATGGGCGGGACACGAAGGAGTCGCATTCCAAGCAGCATGGCGCCCCAGATGTACCAGGATTGCCAGAAATGAAGCAGGCCCAGGGCAATGAGAGCAAAAGGAACGAGAAGGGAGGTAAAGCGATGCAGGCGCGGGCTAATGGAACGAAGGACATGTCCGCCGTCCAACTGGCCTACGGGGAGCAGGTTCACGGAAGTCACGAACAGACCGATCCATGCGGCGCGGCCGATGGGCGGAAGGAGAAGCGAGCCGGCGTCGACACCGGGGTGCAGGAAGGCATGGAAAAATCGCAGCAGCAGAGGCATGCCGAAGGCGACGTCCGCGTGATCGAGATTCGCGAGGCCCGGCACGAATTTTGCATGAACGATTCCATAGAGGAGAGCCGGGACGGCGAAGACGAAGCCCACGAGCGGGCCCGAAGCGCCTACATCAAAGAGGGCGCGGTTGGTGCTAATAGAGGAGCGGATCAGAATGAAAGCGCCGAACGTCCCTATGAGCGAAGGAAAAGGAAGGAAGTAAGGATAGCTGGAGCGAATGCGATGATGGCGGCAAGCGAAGAAGTGGCCGAGTTCATGAGCAAGAAGAATGGTGAGCAGCGTAAGGGCGAAGGGGAGGCCCGCGAGGAGTCTGGCAGGATGCTGGTAGAAAAGTTTGTAGGCGTGGACAAACTCGTCGAAAGAAGCAGCTAGATTCTGGGAATACGCATTGGCGAATTGAGTGCCCGCTGCGAGGCAGGTGCAAAGCGTGAGGAGGAACAAAACGCCTGCGAGTATAAGAGTCCCGGTGGGAGGGCGCGGAGGAACGGGAAAGAATTGCGACTGGAGGAAGGGCTCGGCGTGCCAATCCACATGGATTGGGATAGGGCTTGATGGGTTTTTTGGAAGCGGCGAGTTCACAAAATGTTCGTAGAAGCGGAGACCGGCAACGAGATTCGAATGCGCTAGTCCGATTTCTTGGCGCCCTCGAGGCCCTGGAGTTCTTTACCGGGCTTGAACCGGACGGCTTTGCCGGGAGGAATGTTGACTTCTTCGCCGGTGCGGGGATTGCGGCCGATGCCGGTCTTGCGCGGCTTGACGCTGAAGACGCCGAAGCGGCGGAGCTCGATGCGCTGGCTGCGGCCGAGGGCCTGCTTGAGGGATTCGAATACGGTTTCGACGGCCTGCTCGGCCTTGGTACGGCTGATGTTCGTCGAGGCGACGACGGCATTCACGATGTCTAACTTAATCACACGAGCCTCCGAAGAATCCGTGGGCAGATGCTAGAGGGTGCGGCGTGGGTTGTCAAGACGTGAGGGGTAATTTACACTGAACCTCTTTTGGGCGGGCACTTTCCAAATTGTTTCAGCAGTTCGCCAAAAAATCATTCGTTGGGAAAAATGGATAAGGGAGGAATGGATGGCCGTTAAGCCCGACCGCTGGATCCGGCGCATGTCGCTGGAGCACAAGATGATCGAGCCGTTCACGGACCGGCAAGTACGCGAAGGCGTAATCAGCTACGGAGTGTCGTCGTACGGTTACGACATCCGCGTGGCCGACGAGTTCCGGATTTTCACAAACGTGAATTCGACGATCGTCGATCCGAAGCATTTCGATGCGCGGTCGCTGGTGGACATCAAGAGCGAAGTTTGCCTGATTCCGCCGAATTCGTTTGCGCTGGCGAGGTCAGTGGAATATTTCCGGATTCCGCGGAATGTTTTGACGATTTGCGTGGGGAAGTCCACGTACGCGCGGTGCGGGATTATTGTGAACGTGACACCGTTCGAACCGGAGTGGGAAGGTTTCGTGACGCTGGAAATCAGCAATACGACGCCGCTGCCCGCAAAAATTTATGCGAACGAAGGACTCTGCCAGGTGATTTTCTTTGAATCGGACGAAGAGTGCGAAGTGAGCTACAAGGACAAGAAGGGAAAGTACCAGGCGCAGAGCGGGATCGTGCTGCCGCGGCTTTGAGCAGGTTGCTCGAGAATCGCTAGACTTCTTTTCCCGTCAACTCTGGAGAGTGCTTGGTGTCCAGCGGATAGCCGCGCTGGCGCCAGGCTTCGAGGCCTCCCTGAAGCGGCCTGATCTGCCTGATGCCGTGTTTTCTGAGGAGGAGCGCCACACGGGCGCTCGTGGCTTCGTTTGGTCAAGTGCAGTAGAGAATGACCTCGCGATCGCGCGGCAGGCGGTCGGTTTGCTCCTCCAGCTCCTTGGCGTCCATGCGAAACGCGCCGGGAATGGTTTCGGGCTCGGCTTCGAAATCCATGGAATGCCGCAGGTCGACGATGACGAGTTCCTCGCCGGCGTCAAGTTTTCTCTTTAGTTCGTCAGCCGTGATGCGCGCGATGCGCAGTTCGCGAAGGAAACGCTGCCGGGCGAGGAATTTGTAACCGATGTAAGCTGCCAACGCGCCCAGGACCAGAACCAACAGGCCGCTCCCGAGATGTTCCAGATGCTCCGCGATGCGTTCGATCTCCCCACTGAACGCGAAACCCAGGCCGAGGAACGTGCCTGCCCACAAGATGGTACCGACGGCATCGTAGAGAAGAAAGCGGCCAACGCGCATGTGAAAGACACCCGCGAGAGGAGGCGCAACGGTGCTCAAGCCGGGAACAAATTTAGCAAGGAGCAGCGAACGGGCGCCTCGTTTTGCGAACACACCTTCGGTGCGGCGAACGCAGGAGTCGGGCTCGAGGGAAATCTTGCAGAGAAGCTGTAGAACTTTTATGCCTTTACGGCGGCCGAGGCCGTACCAGATGGAGTCGGCCGCTACGGCCGCAAGCACGGCGTAAAGCAGCGAGGCGAAAAGACTCAGGTGGCCGGTTCCCGCGAGCGCTCCGGCGGCCAGGAGCAATGGCATGGAAGGGAGGGGCAGGCCGATTTGCTCGGCAAAAACCCACGAGAGCAAGAGCGTATACCCATGATGGAGAAGAAATTCAACGGTGCGGTGCATGGCTGGGCTGCTGCTGCGGTCTCCTATTATTTCGAAAGGAAAGGAGCAGTATGCCCCCATTGGCCTGACATCACAAACTCGCTGAGGGGCTTGCGTGTTCTGGCAGCAGCCTCGCGATCCTTCAAAGATGCGGGGAGGGATTCGGGATCGCCGGGGTAGCCGATGGCTAAAGCAGCAAAAGCATCCCAGTCTGCAGGAATCTGAAATGCTTGACGCGCCTTCTGCGGATCGAAACCGGCCATTTGATGAACAAAGATCCCTCGCGAAGTGGCTTCCACCGTGAGAAAGGCTGACGCTGCGCCCAAATCGTAGGGAGCGTTGCGGTTCGGAGCGTTGTTCTTCGTGAACGTGAGCTTGGCAACGGCGAGCGCGAGAACCGGGGCATTCTTGGCCCAGTTCACGTTGAACTCCACCAGAACGCCAAGCGTTTTGGCAAAGTTTTCTTTGTCGTCTTTCGTGGCCACCAGATAGGCCCAGGGCTGTTCGTTGTTGCTTGAGGGCGCCCACCGGGCGGCTTCAAACAGGCTGCGCAGGACATCAGGAGGAACCGGCTTGTCACCGAAGGCGCGCGGACTCCAGCGTTCGCGAATCAAGTCATGAATGGGAAATTCTGCGGGCGCAAGCTTTTGCATACTTTTCCTCGAGTACTGTAGTTGATTAGATGACGGAGCGCGAGCGGACGGTGCAAGCGCTATTGCACCGCCCGCGCGACTCCCCGAGTTGCAAATGGACTGAAACCGGGCGGATTACTTGTCCTTCTTGACCAGTTCCACGTCGATGATGATGGAAACATCGTCGCCGACCACGACGCCGCCGTTGTCCAGCGTAGCGTTCCACTTCACGCCGAAGTCCTGGCGATTGATTTTGGTGGTCGCGGTCGCGGCGCTGCGGGTGTTGCCCCAGGGATCCTTCATCGGAGCCGTCGGACCCTCGACGTCGAGCACAACTTCCTTGGTCGTGCCGCGAATGGTGAGATCGCCGGTGACCTTAAGCTTGCCGGGAGCGACCTGTTCGACTCTCTTGGACTTGAACGTGATCGAAGGGTAGTGGGCGACATCGAAGAATTTTTCGCTGCGAAGGTCGTTATCGCGGTCGGGCACGCGCGTATCCACTGAGTTGGCGTCAATGGTCACTTCGACTGTGGACTTGGAGATGTCCTTGTCGTCCAGCACGACAGAGCCGGTCACTTTGCTGAAGGCCCCGCGGACGGTTGAGATGGCCATGTGCCGGACGGAAAACTGCGCGGAAGAATGCGCAGGATCGATCTGCCAATTGGAATTGGCCGCCGGGGCAGGCAGTGAAAGAGCGGCTGCAAGGCCGGCGGTTAAAGCGATTCGTGAAAGAATGGCTCCCATTTCTGTTCTCCTCTAGTCGTTGATTGTTTCTGAAACTCGTTCTCAAAGATCGGTTACTCAAGTTTGCGTGTGCGAACTTCCTCGAGCAGCCGACTGAGAATTTTCAGCTGGGTTGCGGGCATGTGCCGGAACTGGCGCTTGTGCAGTTCGTGGACCGGCTGGTCAAGGGTTTTCAGGAGTCTAAGGGCCTGCGGTGTGATGCGCGTCTCTACGACGCGCCGGTCGTCGGTCTGACGTTCGCGGGTGATGAGGCCGCGCTTTTCCATGCGGTCGAGAAGGCGGGTCATGTCCGGGTCATGAGAAATCATGCGATCGCCGATGCCCCGGCAAGGCAGGCCTTCGGGCTCGGCGCCGCGAAGAATGCGAAGGACGTTGTACTGCGTGCCGGTAAGGCCGGCGGCTTTCAGGAGCTGCTCCGCCTCCTGGGAGAGACCGTCGGCGGTTCGCAGGAGAGCGACAAAAATCCGGTCTTGCACGGGGATGGAGACGCCGGAAGATTTGGATCGCAAACTCATGGAAGGAGTATAGTTGTTATAACGACTACTGTCAAGAGGAAAAATTGGCAGGCGCGGGGATGCCGCTATGGTTTGCGCAGCGGGCGCACGTGGATTTCACTGATAAAGCTGCGCGGGCCCTGCATGAGGATGGTCTCCACGGCGTGGGCCACATCCTCCGGACCGAGCGCCCGGGAAGGGTCCTTAGGGGCACGGCCGGAGAATTCCGTGGCGGTGCTGCCGGGACAAATCACGCTGACGCGGATTCCGTGATCGCGGAGATCTTCGGCCATACAGCCGGAAAGACCGATGACACCCCATTTGGAGGCGCAATAAATGCCGCCGTTGGCGAAGGTGTTTTTGCCCGCCAGGGAACTGATGTTGATAATGTCGCCGGCGCCCCGGCGGATCATGGAGGGCACGACGGCGCGGGAAACGAGAAACACGCTCTTCAGATTGGTGTTGTGAACGCGATCCCATTCTTCCTCGGTCTTCTCATGGGCGGGACCGAAGATGCCAATTCCCGCGTTATTCACGAGAATGGTGATCGGTCCGAGAGCGGCGGCCGCTTCCGCGACAAGGCTGGCGACATCCGCGGAAAGCGTCACGTCGGCAATCGCAGAGAAAACGCGAACGCCGGCGTTGCCAAGGGCCTCGGCGGACTTCGCGAGCGCCGCGCGATCCCGGCTGCAGATGGCCACGGAAGCTCCCAGCGAAGCAAGACGTTGCGCGATGGCTCGGCCGATGCCGCGGCTGGCACCGGTAACCAGCGCCACCGCGCCGGAAAGCAGTTTCTGTTTGGGGGATACCGCATTTGCTGTACTTATTCCAGCCATCAGAATTCTTCCTCCACCGGGCCACTCTTTTTGTGCGAAACTCATCTTATCATCAGGGTTTTTCGCGGTACTCGGGATCCCCGGAAGCTGCGAAGGG
>Ga0137393_10000359_pt1 | contig 26871 bp, 20 predicted proteins | sample 15con2h34BmetaG_FD_101396 | JGI IMG/M metagenome (GOLD analysis project Ga0137393, IMG submission 101396) | Vadose zone soil microbial communities from Angelo Coast Range Reserve, California, USA - 15con2h3.4B metaG | ecosystem: Environmental > Terrestrial > Soil > Vadose zone > Saprolite...
GAGGTTGCAGCAACAATGAGATGCTTTCGTCGAGACTGCGCGATCGTTGCTCCAGCGTTTCCGGCGATGGGCAGAACGGTCAGGAATGGAATACTGGAGTGGAAGGATTGTTCCGGAGCCGGCGGCGTCGATATCCAGGAACTACTCGAGCAACAGGGCATCCCACCCCAGCGGATTGTCAGGGCAAGCGTTGCGGCCCATGACGCCGCCGGCTTTGAGGCCCTTTTACGGACCAGGAACGCGAATCCAGGGATGTTCATCCTTGTGGATTCCGCCGAGCAGGAAGATCTGAAGATTCTGGTGTCCAGGGCCTACCATCTCAGACAGCACCTTCTTTGGGTGGGGGCGGCGGGACTAGGAATCGCTTTGGCCGGTCAACGGGGAAACGCGGCAGCCAAGCAATCAGCCAAGCAATCTAGGACGTCGCCAAAGGATGCGGCACTTCTCTTCTGGATTGGGTCCACACATCCCGCAACTCAACGTCAACGGGACGCCCTATTGAAGGATTCGGCTGCCATAGAGATTGTCGCTGGACCGGGCACAGTGGCCATTGCGCGCCGCGCAATCCAGGAAAAACGATGTCTCATCGTGAAAGTCGAGCGCGAATACGCCACCAGGCACTCCCTTGACGTCTTTCTCAAGGGGTTAAGAGATCTCCCACTTGCAGGAATGCTTTTCACCGGCGGCGATACAGCGACGCTTGTTTGCCATTGCTTAGGTGCGTACGCCATCCGGTTACTGGATGAAATTGCTCCCGGCATGCCCTGGGGGACTCTTTGCGGGGGCAGCTTCGACGGTTTACCGGTAGTCACTAAGGCTGGGGGATTTGGAGGTCGCGACGCATTACTGCATTGTGCAGAGTTCTTCGGTTTACGTCGGAAGGTAATGGCATGATCCGTGAAACTGGCACACCGACAATCGCCGTGACTATGGGCGATCCCGCAGGCGTTGGCCCAGAGATTGTGCTCAAGGCTCTGTCGGCGCCTGAAATACAGAGCCTCGCGTCGTGGGTGGTTGTGGGAGATCGAGTTGCTCTGGAAAAAGCGGCCGCCACCTGCGGAATTTCTCCTACGACACCAGGTGCCAAAGTGCAGGACTTAGGAATGTTCCAGTCTCCTGAACAATTCACTTTCGGTGAGTTGAATGGAAAGTGTGGCCGGGCGGCATTGGAATACGTCAGGCGCGCAACTCAGATGTGCCTTTCAGGAGAGGCGCAAGCCATGGTGACCGCACCCTTAAACAAAGAGGCCGTCACATTGTCCGGCACAAGGTTCTCCGGACACACGGAGTATATTGCAGAGCTGTGCGGAGCTCCCGAGTCACGCATGCTGCTTGCCAGCCGGAGACTCAGCGTAGTTCACGTGACCACGCACATTGCATTGCGCAAAGCACTTGACCCATCGAGTGAAAGGATCCTCCGCACAATTGAACTGGGCAATGAAGCCATGAAACTTCTTGGAGTCGAGCGTCCGCGCATTGCCATGTGCGGCCTCAATCCTCATGCCGGCGAGCACGGGCTTTTCGGCGATGAAGAAATAGAACGGATCACTCCAGCCATCGCGGCCGCTACTCAGAAAGGCATCAATATAGACGGGCCGCACGCGCCCGACACGATTTTTCTTCTGGCCTCGCGCGGCGCCTATGACCTGGTTGTCGCGATGTATCACGATCAAGGTCACATCGCCATGAAGTTGATCGACTTTGAGCAGACGGTCAACGTAACCCTCGGGATCTCCATCATTCGCACCTCGGTAGACCACGGGACCGCATTCGATATCGCAGGCAAGAACAAAGCTGACCCGGAAAACATGATCGCCGCCATGAAGATGGGGGCTGCCATGGCCGCTCGACGGATGCGCCGTGGACGCTCGGACAAAACTCTTTTACATGCGGATTGACTAGGCTGTCAGTACCACGGCAGAAACCATTCTTGAGAGTGGACGATGGGCTTACGTTGGATTGATGCTGTGCTGGTGGTGGCGTACCTGGTCGCGATCCTCGCGATCGGGCTCCGCTTTGCCCACCGGCAGACGACAACCGAGACATATTTTGTCGCAAAGCGCTCGATTCCTGCGTGGGCACTTGGCCTGTCGATGCTGGCGACCATCATTAGCGCCGTAACTTTCATCGCCTACCCCGGGGCGGGATACGCGGGTGACTGGTCGCTGCTGGTTCCGGGAGTGATGGTAGTGGTCGTACCGGCGATGGTGGGCTTCGTGGTGATTCCGTTTTACCGGCAAGCAGTGGGGATGAGTACCTATGAATATTTTGGCAAGCGCTTCGGATATCCAGCGCGTGTGTACTCATCTCTCGCCTTTGCGCTGGGGACGTTGTCCAAAATGGCTTTTGTGGTTTACCTGTTGGCGCTGACCGTCGCCGGCATGACCGGTCTGCGGTTAGACTTTGTCATCGTTGGGGTCGCTGCCATCACTGTTGGCTATACGCTTCTTGGCGGCTTGGAGGCGGTGATCTGGGCGGATGTCGTGCAAGGGCTTATTCTATGGGCCGGCGTTCTTACCTGTCTGGGATATCTTCTATGGCTGCAGCCGGGAGGACCCTCTGCCGCGTGGCAACTGGCTCGCGCAAACCATAAGTTCTATATGGGAAGCGCTGCGTGGAGCTTCTCAAGACCGACCATTGCTGTGCTCTCGCTCTACGGATTCTTCTGGTACTTGCAAAAATACACGGCTGACCAAACGATGGTGCAGCGTTACCTGGCGGCAAACAGCGATAAGGCTGCGCTCAAGGGCGTATTCCTCGGAGCGGCGTTGTGCATCCCAGTATGGACGCTTTTCATGTTCTTGGGAACGCAGCTCTGGGCGTTTTACCGGCTCGCCGGAGAACCACTCCCAAGCCGGGTAACCAAAGGGGATCAAGTATTCCCGTATTTCATACGGACGCACATTCCGCCCGGAATTGCCGGATTGTTTGTTGCCGCCTTATTCGGTGCGGCGATGGCCACGCTGTCATCCGATTTAAACTGTCTCTCCCTCGTGGCAGTTGAGGATTTCTACCGCAAGCTGCGTCCGCGCGCGACCGATCGACGGCGATTGCGGGTGGCAAAGTACTGCGTTGCACTATGCGGCCTGGTTACCGCTGCATTGGCAATTCGTCTCGCACATAGCCGCGAGACCGCGCTTTCGCTCTGGTACACGGTGTCAGCCATCGTTGCCGGCGGCCTGGCCGGATTGTTTCTGCTTGCTTTTCTGAGCGAACGCGCCAATCGCTACGGGTGTTACACCGGCATATTTGCCAGCTTGGCGTTCACGCTATGGGCGGCGCTCACATCGAATGGCGGCAAGATTGTGGATCTTGGCCAGTATAACTTTCCTTTTCACGACTATACGATCGGAGCTATGGGCCATGTTGTTTTGCTGGTCGTGGGCTACTCTGCGAGTTTTCTATTTCGCGATTTGGACACGAGCGCGGAAGCACTCACGTTATGGAGTTGGCGGCGGAAGGCTGGTTATTCGAACGCACCTTAGCTCGCGGAATGCAGGGAGAAACCATGACTCGAATACGATGTCTCTTGCAGGAACACCCAACCAAGCCCGTGTTCGGAGCCGCTGTGTACTTCAACGATCCGGTGTTTATCGAGATCTGCGCTGGTCTCGGATTCCAGGTGATGTGGATCGAGATGGAACACGCTCACATCACCTTTGCGGAAGCTGTGAACCTGTGCCGGATCTCCCAGGGCTGTGGATTGCTGACGATGATCCGCATTCCGAATGGGAGCCGGGAAAACGTTCTCAAGGCGGCGGAATGCGCTCCCGACATTATTAACGTGCCCATGGCAAACTCTGCTCATGAACTCCATGAATTGACCAGGTACGCGCGGTTTGCTCCCTTGGGCGAGCGAGGGTACTTCAGTGTTTCGCGTGCGGTGAAGTACGGGGCTGTTCCGGACGTTCCCGCGGAACAGCAAAAGCAAAACGACGACTTGTGTCTGATGGCCCAGATCGAAACCACTCAGGCAGTCGCCAATCGCGAAGAGATTTGCAGCGTGCCCGGCGTAGACATATTTATTGGGCCTTCAGACCTGGCCGCGAGTCTCGGCGTTCCTGGGCAGACCGGACACAGTTGCGTGGAAGAGGCTGCACAACTTGCCATCAACGCCGCCAAGAAGCACGGCAAACTTGTCGCTGTCGGCGCGCAGCCCGCGGATTTCAAGTTGTGGGTGAAAGCCGGCGTTGACCTACTTTTCTGTACGAACGACACGTCTTGTCTGCGGATCGGTGCAGAGACTGTTCTACAAAGAGCGCGGGACGCTGTGTCACAAGCCACGGAAGAGGCTGTTCCAGAGAAATAGCTGGCTTCCCGTGATGTTCTTTAACTCTCCACTGTTGAACGGATAGCGAACGCGAATGGACTATAGAAAACTCAAGCACACCGATCTGAACGTTTCCCGGCTCTGCTTCGGCACCATGACATTCGGCAAACCGGCTGACCAGCCAACTGCCACGCGGAATGGTTGAGCACTGTATCGATGAGGGAATCAACTTCATCGACACAGCGAACATTTATCAGGCGGGCATTGCAGAAAGCATGCTCGGAGAGGCCATTCGCGGCAAACGTGACAAGCTGATTCTTGCGACGAAGGTGCGCGGAAAAATGGGGGAGGGCCCCGATGAAAGTGGTCTCTCCAAACCAGCGATCCTGCGGGCGATTGACGACAGTTTGAATCGCCTCAAGACCGATTACATTGACCTCTACTATCTGCATCAACCAGACTATGCGGTGCCCATCGAAGAGACTTTGGGCGCCATGGAAGAACTGGTGAGCAAAGGCAAGGTTCGCTATCCGGGTACATCGAACTATGCGGCCTGGCAGATCTGCGAAATGCTTTGGGTCGCGGAGAAGCACGGGTACACGCCGGCCTATGTTTCGCAACCGATGTACAACCTTCTGGCTCGCGGAATTGAGCAAGAATACCTGCCAATGGCCACGAAATACGGTGCCTCCGTCATCGCCTACAATCCCCTGGCTGGTGGCATGCTCACCGGCAAGCACAGCCAGGCTGCCATATCGCCGGGAACCCGCTTCGACAAAAACCCCATGTATCAGGAGCGATACTGGCATCCAGAAAACTTCGCTGCCGTTGAAAAGCTAAAACAAGCGGCGCAACAAGTTGGTCGTTCATTGATCAGCGTTGCTTTGAATTGGATGCTTTGCCATACCCCCACCGACTGTGTGATTCTTGGTGCTTCTCGGGTGGAGCAACTCGAACAAAATCTAGCCGCCTGCAACGAAGGTCCCCTGCCTCGCGAAGTGCTGCAGATCTGCGATCAGGTGTGGGCGGACTTGCGAAATCCTGTTCCGATCTACAACCGGTAACGGAACGATGGCCCGATCAATCTGATCCAGTTGGCGTTCTAACTGCGCGATTGGCTCGGGAATAACTGCTGTGCTCATACGGTTCGCCCTCGACCGCTCATCAGCGGCTCAATGAACGTAACAGGATGGCCTAGCAGCCGTCACCCACCCTTGCCGAACACTCAGGTTGCTTCCACCTACGGAAAATTGATATAAGGCCCGCCTTCCCTCAGATTAAATCTCTTTGAGACCGGCTAAGTTGAGCACTATTGAACAGTTCCCGCGCCACCTCTGAACCAAACTCTAGGTCAGGAGAGAAATAAATCCATGTCTTCTTCAGGCCAACCAAATCGGCTGCTCCCAAATCACTCCACCACAGATCCTGACTCGCATCTGCGAGAACTGCTCAGAAACAAAGTAGAAGAAGAGACCGCGGATTCGCGCACAATCGATATGTCAACAGAAACTACCCAATATCGACCGGTTGGCTCCGGCATATTCCGTCCCTGAAGAGAGGAACGCATGTTGCCAATTGAACTCCTCAGCCCGACTCGTAACGTTCATTCCGTGTTTGCAACCGACATCGCTTTGCTAACCTCACCTCCCAACCACGGTTCCTCTCCACATTTCGCCATGGGAGTAAGCGAATTTTTCCAGGGTTTCTGTGCGAACTTGAATGCTGTACCCGGGTCTTTGGGGCAAGACGTAATGGCCCCTCGCGATGTAGACCGGATCAACAAAATGTTCGTGGAGATGGTCGACATATTCAATTACTCGATTCTCTAACGAGGCGGAAACGCACAGGAAATCGAAGATGGAAAGATGCTGAACGTATTCGCACAATCCAACACCTCCAGCATGTGGACATACCGGCACACCGAACTTCGCGGCCAGCAGAATGACTGCCAGATTTTCATTTACACCTGCTAATCTGCAGCTATCAATTTGACAGACGTCGATGGCCTGAGCTTGCAAGAATTGCTTAAACATCACACGGTTGTGGCAGTGCTCCCCCGTTGCAATTCGTACTCCTGGTACTTCTCGACGAATGCGGGCGTGACCGAGAATGTCATCCGGACTGGTCGGCTCCTCTAGCCACCAGAGATCGAATTCTGATAGCTCCCTAGCCCGCTCGATAGCTTCATCGACCTCCCACTTCTGGTTCGCATCCACCATCAGCTTGTTAGTCCAACCGATTTCGGTTCGTACCAGGCGCGCCCGGCGGATATCGTTTTTTGAATCACCGCCCACTTTCAGCTTGAAGTGTGTCCAGCCCTCTGCCATGGCATCATGGCACAGCCTGCGCACTTGATCATCGGTGAAGCCAAACCATCCAACCGAGGTTGTGTATGCGGGGTAGCCTTGTCGTTCGAGTAAGTCCAGGCGCTGTTGTTTGCCGGGGGATTGTCGTTTCAACAATGCAAGGGCTTCATCTGGCGTGAGCGCGTCCGTGATATAGCGAAAGTCAATGGCTCTCACAATCTGCTCCGGCTCCATCTCAGAGAGCAGCTTCCAAACCGGCTTCTGCTCAACCCGGGCATAGAGGTCCCAAACGCAGTTGATGAGGGCTCCGGCCGCCAGATGGATCACTCCCTTCTCCGGGCCTAGCCAGCGGAACTGGCTGTCTGCCGTTAGCTCCCGCACGAAACTGGCGAAGTCATCTGTAATGGAACTGAGGCTACGACCCATGACCGCTCGTGACAGATAGTTGAGCGCGTTCACGCACAGCTCCGTTCCGCGGCCTAGCGTGAACGTGAGACCATGCCCTTCCAGGTCGCCATCGGTCTCAAGAATGCAATATGCAGCGGAATAATCGGGATCCTCGTTCACTGCGTCAGAGCCGATCTTCTCCCGTGACGTAGGAAACCGCAGATCGATCACACGCACATTAGTGATGGTCAGGTCTTTCAATTCACATCCTCCATCAAAACCATAGCTCTTGCCGCTTTCTATAGAACATCGCCCAAGTTGGCCCGCTTCCGCGTGCCGCTAATCGACACGGCCATCGAAAGTTTGAAGCGCCGACTCCCCGTCCGACAACAGATGTACGCACGCTGCAGGGATTCCTAAGGCTAGTTTGCCGAGGCTAGGTATATGGGTTCTGTGCCGTCCTTATCATCACGTCCGACGGCTACAAGCCGCCCTTCCCTCACCGCCCGCACCCACAACTTGGCCCTCGATGAGAGCCTCCGATGAAAGAACTTGCGAATCTTTGCTTCTGACCTGGACGACTTTCTTGTGATACCGCTCATGGTTTCGAATACTTTGACTACGAACTAGCGCCATGCCTTAACTTTGACTCCGTCAGCTGATCGAAGTGCAGACCGATGTAGACGCGGTACAAAGGCTGCCACCCGGCTCATCATCACCTGGGCTTCAAACCTGGAACGTCAACTGACGATTCCATCGCCGTTCCTATTGAATGCTGTCAGCGTATTCAAGTTCGCCCGAAGACAGGACAGGTTGGTAGCCGCGGAGTGAGAAGTAAAGGACGCAGCAATGGCAAATTAGTGGCACTAGAAAAGCATTGCGAATATTGCTGAAGTCCGAAACGTAGCCCATAACGGCCGGAACGACGGCTCCGCCAATAATTGACATGACCAGAAACGATGAACCCAGCTTGGTGTAGGGTCCGAGATGTTTCACGCTCAAGGCGAAAATGGTGGGGAAGAAGATCGAATGGAAGAAGCCGAGAAGAACCAGGGCCCAGACTGGAGCAACTCCGGACGCCAACAGCACGATTGCCAGGCATGTCAAAGCCGCGAACCCAAACCACGAGAGCAGCCGGGGAGCGGCGATGTGTTTCATGATGGCTGATCCGGCAAACCGCCCGATCATGAAGCCCAGCAGATGCAGCTTAAGATAGTTGGCGGCCATTTTTTCTGGGGTGCTTGGCATGGAGTACTGAGCGAACCGAATCACAAAACTTGCCACACCCACCTGAGCTCCGACATAGAAGAACTGCGCAATCACACCTTTCACCAGATGTTTATGCTGCCATAAACCTCTCACTCCCTGACTCATGGTCTCGGGTTCAGCCTCCCTATCCTTCTCTCTGATTTCGGGTAAATCAGAGAAATAGATGAGAACCGCCACCGCGAGAAACAGACCTGTAATCACCAAATATGGCACTTTGACAGTACTGGCTTCTGCCGCTCGGTAAGCCTGTAACGCGCCGAGACTCATGGCCTGCAGCTCTGGACGCGAGTGCTCGATTCCGGAAAGTATGAAAGCGGCTCCGATGATAGGAGTAACCACAGCGCCGACAGAATTGAATGATTGAGCCAGGTTCAGCCGGCGTTCCGAACTCTCAGGCGGACCCAAGATCGTGACGTACGGGTTGGCCGCCACTTCGAGCACGCCCTGACCGCAGGCCATTACGAATAGCGCAAACAGGAAGAACCCATAGGCAAGGACTGACGCAGCGGGAATGAAAAGAAATGCTCCCGTCGCACAGATGATCAAAGCAACCAGAATGCCCCGTTTGTAACCGATCTTTTCCATCAGCCACCCAGCCGGCAACGCGGCCAAAAAGTAGCCACCGAAGAATGCGGTTTGGATTAACGAAGATCGGAAATCGGAAAGACCGAATGCTTTTTTCAGATGGGGAATCAAAATATCATTGAGGTTGACCCCAAGGGCCCAGAGAAAAAACAAGCTCGTGACCATAGTCAGGGGCACAACGTACCGCTGCTCGGTAATGGGCACCGAAGACTTTTTCATATAGGGATAGCAGCGAACAAGAACTGACTTTAGTCATTAGCCTCGGAGATTCATAAAACCTCCGTCGATGGGGTAGTCCACTCCGGTGATGAACGCGGCTTCATCAGAACAAAGAAAAAGTGCGAGCCCCGCGACCTCGTCCGGCGTGGCCATTCTGCCGATGGGCTGAGACTTCTCCAACTTCTCGAACATCTCGCGCTCTTTGCCAGGATAGTTGCGGCGAAGGAAGCCATCCACAAAAGGTGTGTGAACTCTCGCTGGCGAGATGCAGTTGCAACGAATGCGGTGTGGTAAGTAGTCCTTGGCCACCGAGTAGGTCATCGCTACTACCGCACCCTTGCTAGCGGAGTAGGCAAAACGATCCGCGATTCCGGAGGTCGCCGCAATCGAAGCCATATTCAAAATCACGCCGCCGCTGTTCTCCTTCATATGACCAACGGAGACGAGCATGCAGTTATACATGCCTTTCACATTTACACAATGAATTTTGTCGAAATCAGGTTCTGGGGTAGTTTCAAGATTTCCAATGTGCGAAATTCCCGCGTTGTTCACCAGGATATTTACGTGATCATCCTGAAATATCTTGTTGAAAGCGATTCTAACGTCCTCTTGAATCGAAACGTCACAACGACAGGCCTTCGCGTTCCCGCCAGCTCGGGTGATCTCGACCACCACTGCTCTAGCCGCGGCCTCATCGATATCGAGGACGTAGACACATGCCCCGGCTTGGGCAAACGTTGTTGCAATCGCCCGCCCAATACCGCTTGCGCCTCCGGTTACTACAGCGGCTTTACCAGCAAGACGATGGGAGTTGCTTCGAGTTTCCAGATGAACCCTCCTCCAACTGCGCTTACCTGAATTGCGTACCCATCAGCGATTTCACAGGCTGCTGGCGCTACCTTGCTGGTGCCGTCTGCAGGCTCTCCAGGACGGTCAAGGCCTTTTGGGCGTCCGCGTCATTGGGCTGCAAGTCGAGAGCAGTACTTAACTCCTTCTCTGCTTCACTGATCTTGCCGGTTCGCCCATAGAACAAGCCAAGGTTCCTATGCAGGTGCGCGCCTTGCGAACAGTTCCCGCAGAGCTGAATCGCCTCAATCATTTGCGCCACGGCCTGCGGCCAGTTCTGCGCTTTGGCCGCTTCTAGCGCGAAGTTGCCTAATTGGTCTATGCGATCGGTAACTTGCTGGCGCTTTTGCAGAGTGTCAAACCGGTCCTGATATTGTTGCGCTTCGGGATCGTGCAATTTCCTCAAGGCTCGCGCCAAGTTGTATAAAGCTTGGGACTGCTCCGGATCGGCGCGCACTGCGGCCTTCCAGTGTTCCAAAGCGGCGTCCGCCTTGCCCAGGTGCTCAAGGTTTTGCCCCAGCAGATATTGTGCGTCCGAGTTTTCCGGTTGCAGCTCAACCATTCTCTTCAGGTACTCGGTAGAACGCTCCAGCTGATTGGTTTGTTTTGAGGCCAAAGCCAGAAAGTAGAGTGCTCCCACGAGACTTGGCTGCAGCCGAACTGCTGTTTCCAACTCGCGGTTTGCGTCTTCATACTGGCCGGTTTCGAAGAAAAAGCGTCCCAGGTTGAGATGAGCTGCAGCAAAACCGGGGTTCAGCCGTGCCGCCTCGGTGAATTCCTTGAAGCCCTCGGGACGGTTGTACTGGTCCACCAGCGCAATGCCTAAGTTCAGGTGGGCTTCGGCGGAGTTCGGTTCCAGCGTCATGGCCTTTCGAAATGTCTGGATCGCCTCTGCCCCACGTCCGGTCTTGACCTGGAGCATCCCCAGAGCCGAGTAAGCACCCGGACTATTCGGATCCACCTGAATTGCAGCGCGAAACTGCTGCTCCGCCGGCGCCAAAGCCCGTTGTTTCAAAAGGGTAAGGCCCAAATTGACATAGGCTTTCGAGTAGTTAGGATCGCTTTGTATAGCTTGTTGGAAAAATGACGCCGCCTCTGCGTCCTTTCCTTGCCGGCTATAAAGGACTCCAAGATTGCTTTGCGCCTCGGCGTACTTGGGATCAATGGACAAGGCCTTCCTGAAGCGCTGCTCCGCGGTTACGACTTGCGCCTGTTGCAGATCAAGTAGACCCAACTGGTTGTGCGCCACGGCAAGATTGGGGTCAAGCTGGACAGCCTGCTCCAGCTCCTTGCGCTCAGCCGCACGCTCTCCTGCCTTGTCGAGGGCGAGCGAAAGGTTGTAATGCAGTTTGGCATCGCTGGGATTGAGTTCCAGGGCGCGGCGATATGCCTTGACGGCGGCGCTTGCGTTTCCGGCAAGCAGCAGTTGGTTGGCTTCGGCGTTCGATGTTCCGGCGGCGGCATACCCACCCTTTTGCTTGCTCAAAACCTTGGCCTTAGCATCCTCAGCCTGCGCGCTTTCTTTGTTCCCGGTTCTTTCAAACAGCAAAGCTAATTGACGGTGCGTATCACGATCAGCTGGATCCATGCGTGCGGCGATTTTCAACTCCTGGATGGCTTCAGCCGTTCGGGATGCTTGCGCCAGCGTGGCGCCGAGGTCACGGCGAATCTGGGCGTTGTTTGGATCCAAACGCTCGGCTCGTTTTAGCGACTCGACAGCACTATTCATGCGTCCAAGACATTTGTACGCCAGGCCTAGTTCATGGAAGCCCTGGGAATCGCCCGCCTTGTGTTTGGTGTACTCCTGAAGAGCGAGCAGCGAGTCCGAGCAGTTTCCGCGGGAGCGGAGGAGCGTCGCCATGGCAAGACGGCTAGGATCCATACCGGGATCTAGCCTTAATGCCTCCTCATATTGCGCTAGTGCGGCCTCTTGATCTGCGGGCTGACCGCTTTTGCCGTAGAGCAATCCCAGGCTAAAGTGCGCGTCACTGGAGTTGGGTTGCTTGGCAACCAGACTGTTGAGAATATCGAGGCCCTTGGTTAAATCACCGCTTTCCGCATACGCCAAGCCCAGGCTAGCTTGCAATGCCTCCTGCTGGTCGGCAGACTGCGATTGCTTGAGCGCGTCTTCCAGACAAACAATGGCAGCTGCGAGTTTGCCCTCGCTGGTCAAAACCTGGCTGAGCTTGAGCGAAGCGGGCACAAGCTGTGGATCGATTTTCAGAGCAGCCTTGAATTCTTCCGCGGCCTGATCCAAGTTATTGTCGCTTTGCAGGAGAGATCCTAGCGCAAAGTGCGAGCTAACGGAATCCGGTTTCTGCTGAATCGCAGCTTGCAACTCCCGCTTCGCTCCGATCCGATCTCCCGTCTTCACCAAAGCGAGCGCCAGATTGTAGTGGACCTCCCAATTTTGAGGTTCCAATTTCAAGGCAGTGTGAAAGGCTGGAACGGCGCAATTCAGACGATCAGCCTGAGCGAACAAGACTCCGAGAGTGTTGTAGGCTCCCGCTACCGGATGGTTTTGAATGCTCTCTATCAGGGCCGCGATCTTATCGGTCTGATGCTCCTGACTCAGACACGCCTTCGGCAACACAGCGGAACTCCTGGACGCTGATGTGCCACGGCGGGAGGTTAGAGCAGAATCTTGAGCAAACGCGCAGACCGCACCCACGACCACGATAACCGCACCAAGAGCCAGGCGAGGGAGCATTCTTGACTCGGTCCATTTTTTCCCGGTTCCACACCTTCCTTTGCCCGTCGGTTTCTGCCAGCGGGCGATTGCTTGGCTACGAGGTTTCGAGCGGCTCGACACTGTCCAGGCAGGCATCCGAATCGCAGTGCTACTAGTTAAAGAAGAGCGCGCTTTCTCCAGGCACCATTCAGACGGGGACTCGGCTAGCCGGGTACCCGCCTGCCTATTTCCATCGGAGTCCAAGTTCAGCTTGGGCTCTCGCATATCTAGTGGCCGCTCGCCGAGTAGGCCCGGGGCATTTCACCCCGAGCCCCTCACAGAATTCCGGACTTGAACCTTCGATTCATCCGGCTCGTGCCATCCGATGAGGGCTGCCGCCCTCCGTCAAAACCGGCGGGCTCCTCCTGTTGCCAGTTGGCCCATTATGGCTCCGACGTGGATAGCCTGCCCGCTTCGCTCCAGCGGACATTACTCCGCTTCATCACTACTACCAGGAGTCCGTCCCTCAGCATCGCATCCGTACTCTCGCCCTCGTGGTTCCAGCCACTTGTGACTTCTCCGTTAGCATCGACACCGAGGTTCTCATGTTCCAACGCCTCTTCCAGGCTCAGCCCACCTGTATTCCGGATGCCACTCCGTCCGTAAGCAGGTCCCGCCGGAGTTCCTCCCACGATCTTTTGACTACCGTGGTTTTGACATCGTCTGATTCTTTTCGACACGAAAACGGTGGTTCCCTTGCGGTCCTCTTCCTGGAAGTCACCTGACCCAATTGAATTGGGCCTTTTCCTTCTCCGTTCACCACCACGCTCCTTAGAGCCCAGCAGCGGGAGGTGGTTTGAGTACTCCTGCAAGTCGGTTCGAGGGGCCCTCCCTCATCAGCTGTACAGTTACGCAACACCGGCCGGCTCTATCGAGCCTCCCTGCTTTGCTCGTGGCACAATCAAAAGTAGAACTTTAGCCCGAATTGCAATTGGCGTGCCGTATTTGCGGTCCTCGACACGACTCCGAAATTGGGACCATTGAGGTTGTTGGCCGGCAGGCCCCACACCGGAGTATTGGTGACGTTGAACGCTTCGAAGCGAAGCTCAAGGCGTATTCCCTCAGTAATCGGAATACGTTTGAAGATTGAGAGGTCCAGGTTCTTTGCCCAATCGCCACGCAATGAGTCTCGCCCAAGATTACCGAATGTGAATTGCGCCGGAATCTGGAATGAGGCTGGGTCCAGCCAGTGGTGCGGTGATTTTTGCGAGGGATACGGGCTTCCCACAAGATTGGCGCGCTCATAGCCGTATCCGGTGGTGAAGCTTAAATTTCCCGTATTCGCAATGTCGCCGCTGGCGCCAGCATCAAACGGTTGCCCCGAACTGAACGACAGAATTCCATTCAGTGTCCAACCGCCGATCAGGTAATTCACAACCCGACTTCTCGATCCCCATCGGTCTTTGCCGAAGGGCAACTCATAAACCCAGGCGGCCGAGAAGATGTGCGGTAAATCTGTCGCGGCCGGGCCCCGGTCCCGTTCCAAGTCGTAGGGCGTCTGGGTCGAACAGCCTTCCACTCCATACCAGCCGGTACAACCGATATCCAAAGCCTTGGACCAGGTGTAGGAGACAAGATAGGTCAGCCCATGCACCGATCTGCCGTTTAAGGACGCCTGCAGAGCGTTGTAGCTACTGTGACCCACGCTCTTGTCAAAAGGCGCTGGGGTTAGGTACGGAAACGGTTGCCGATCCGTGATGGGACCAGGTCCCGGAGTGGTTGCCGTGTCGGCAAAGGTACTGATATCAAGGTTGCTGCCATGCGAACCCACGTAGTTGACGGTCAGAACGGTGTTGGTTCCCAGTTCCTGTTGGACCCCGAAGTTCCAATCGTCCGAATAGGGCCGCTTCAGGTGGGGATCTGCGAACCATGTCACCTGGTTGAATGGGGTTGGCGGAGGCAGAGGAGAACCAGAACCCAGACTAAATGGATCTCCTACGGTAGCGGTCGGGGCAGAGGTCAAAGGATTCAAATTGCTGGCGCCGAGTTGCCCCATGTCGGGCCATGTGCCTTCGAAGTTCTGCGCAGTTTGAGTGATCGCCGCCCAGTTATCGTAGAACCTGCCGTATCCGCCGCGCAGCACGGTGCCATGGAACAACTGGTACGCTAAGCCAACCCGCGGCTGCCAGTTCTTGTAGTCATTGTAGAAAATTTTTCCGTCGCCCAGTGGGGTCACAACCACATGCGCGGGCAGAGCGCCCCCTGGGATACAAGGTGCCGCATTCGTTTGCGCACAATCTGGAGCATTGCGCTCCAGGATGTAGGTCCCGGTATTGAAGTCCGTGTCTCCCACGAAGTTATTCGCGTGCTTATTGTCGCCGTAACGGGGAACGAAGGTGACGTCATAGCGCAAGCCCAGATTCACGCTCAGCTTGCTGGTGGCTTTCCACTGGTCCATGAAATAAAAGCCGTCCACCCAACCGCCGTGTTCAGTTTCCACGGTATTCCTGCGCGAGGCGTTGTTCGGAACACCCAGGAGAAAAGATGCCAACGCGTTGCCACCCTGCGATAGATCGGCGGCATTCCCCGTATTAGCGGGACTGAAGATGACCGACGAATTCAGGTATAGAGCGCCGGCGTTGTTAGTGGCGAACGTCGCACCCATCCTAAAGGTGTGGTTGAGGTGCGTCTTGGTAAAGTTGCCCTGCCACTGCCAAATATCGGACACGTGAGTATTATCTGTCTGCGCGGCACCATGCGCACTTGGGTTCGGGTTCCCAATAAATCCCTGGATGACCGCGGTCGGGATCATGGAGATGCCACCGATAAAACCACCGGCAAAATTGGGAGAGAAGCCGATCTGGGTTCCGAAGTCAGGACCAGCCGCGGCATAATTGGTGCCTTGGTTGATGTTCACGTTGTTACGCCCGAACGTCAGTTCCATCAATGCGCTGGTGGAAAATGAGTGGATATAGTTCACCCCAAAGTTGTATCCGTTCGTAACCTGTTCGTGAATCAGGCCGGCGAACCCCCCGCTGCCGCTCACCGGCTGCCGGAAGCTGCTGTAACGCGCCCACACGTTGTCGCGCTCCCCGAACTGGTGGTCAATCCGGGCGCTGCCTTCGTCTTGCCGGGTAATCGTCTTGCTCGTGTCCAATCCATTGAAGTTCGGATTTCCCACGAGATTTGGCGCCGGGAACAGCTTTTGGGCATACGCGACCGTGGTCGAGTTCAGCATGCCGGCCGGGATCTTATTGCAAGGTGCACCCGCCCCTTGAATTCCATTGGTCGCCGGCAAGGGATTTCCTGCCCCGTCACACATGAAGGGTTGATTGCTGAACCCGGTCGGACTGCCTGCGTTAGCTACCACGCTGAAGGGATTGTAGATCTGCCCGGCAAGGGTGGAGAGATCTCCCCCCAGCTGGACCGCGGTTGGCGTGATGTAGAAGTTCTGGGAGGTGTTGTGAAGACGAAATCCCTCGTATGTCAGGAAGAAGAACGTTTTTCTCTGTTCGTGTTCGCCGGGAAGAGGGATGGGCCCTCCCAGGGTCGCGCCAAACTGGTTCTGCTGGAACTGGAACGGCACGTTCTGCGGCAGCAACGTAGGCCGGGCGTCAGTCGCCGCATTACGGAGAAACTCCCAGGCACTGCCGTGAAATTTGCTGGTTCCGGACTTGGTCACGACATTGACGATGCCGCCCATAGCTCCGCCGAAAGACGCATCGTCATTGTGCGATTGAACCTTAAACTCCTGAATGTCGTCGACAATTGGAGCCACGGCGTAGGTGCTTCCAAATGAACCTTGGTTGTTAATACCATCCAGCAGGAAAAGATTGCTGCGGTTGGTCTGGCCGTTCACCGAAGGATAGGAAAAAGTTCCAATCGGATTCGACCAGATACCCCCACTGCCCTGGGAATTCTGGGAGACGTTTACCGTACTGACACCGGGAGTGAGGTTCAGGATCTGAGTGAAATTGCGTCCATTCAGCGGCAGGTCATTCACCTGTTGCCTTACGACGGCAACGCCCAACTCCGCGGTAGAGGTTTCCAAGCCGAGAGCGGAAGCTTGCACTGTGACGCTCTCAGTCGTTGAGCCGGGCGACAACGTGAGGTTGTAGCTGGCACTTTGGTTGACGACCAGGTTAATGCCCGTCTGGATCGCGCTTCGAAATCCCTGCCGGGTCACTTTCAGTTCGTAATTGCCCGGCTGGACATCGGCGACGTAGTAGTACCCCGCATCATTGGTCGTCGTGGAGCGGTTGAGCGTGGTGTCATTGTTGTGCAACAACACCTCCGCGCCTGCGATCACTGCGCCCGTGGTATCGCGCACCGTGCCGTTGACTGAGGCGGTTACCTGGGCCTCAGTGCTTGTGGCCATCGACAAAAACAACGCCAGACCTACGAAAATCCACCGTTTGGAAGTTCTTGAGGAAATCCTGCGAGTCATCGAAGCTCCTCCTCGCGATCCTTGCCTTCATGGGCAGTATCGCGGTTCCCGATCTCAACTGCACTTCCGGCGGAAAAACCCCAAGTCAACTACAGCCGACGGTCAGCGGGGCCGTCGGCAGGGATGGTGTAGCACTGGCTTTGGAATGTTGTCAACCACAAAATTTCATATGTTTGAATGGAGTTTTACTATGTGGAACAACACCCCGTGATTTAGACTGCGATGGTACTATTTGGTTCATCTGATGAAATGCTGTCTCGTTTGAAACGGTCGCGAAAAAGTCGAGTAGACACCACTCTAGAGGTCGGAATCGATATGGCACGGGGTCCGAAATCAGCTTCAGCACCGGTCGGAGTAATCTCGAAAGTCTTGAAAATCCTCGAAGCTCTTCAAGGATCCGGATCCGGACTTGGACTCAAGGCAATCTGTGATGCCACCGGAATTCACAAGAGTACAGCTCACCGTTTTCTCAAACACCTGGAGCGCGAGGGGTACCTCATCTGCACAGAAGCGGGAGCTTACCTGATCGGACCCAGGCTTTCGCAGATGACTGCGCGGGTAAATCCCCAAGCCAACCTGCAGACTGTGGCGCGGCCCGTTTTATGGGAGTTATGGAAGTCGACCCAGGAGACCGTGAACCTGGCGGTATTGGATCAAAATACAGTGCTTTACGTCGAGGTCATGGAGAGTCCGCACGAATTCCGGTTGTCTTCGCGAGTGGGAACGCGACGGCCGCTGCATGCCACTGCGCTGGGCAAAGTGCTCGCGGCATTCCTCCCCGATGACGTCAAAGACAGCATATTGAGCACGATCACCTTCCAACCCTCCACGCAGAAAACCATAATGAACATGGTGCAGTTTCGCCGGGAACTTCAGAAAATCCAGCGGCAAGGCTACGCGCTTGACGATGAGGAAGCGGTGCCTGGAGCCCGCTGCGTCAGCGCCCCGATACTGAATTCCAGAGGCGAGGCGGTAGGCGCGGTTAGCGTTTCCGGCCCGGTTACCCGACTCAGCCTCAGTCAGGTCGCGACGCTCGCGGATGCAGTTACCAGCACCGCTCGCTCAATCTCGGCCGCAATGGGGTTCCATGCGGGTGGGATGCGCGCCGCCACCCGATCATTCGGCGGGAAGAATCATTCTGTTCGGGTTTAGGCCACACTAGCGACCTCACGCTCGCTAGGCTGAACAAGCTACTGGCCTGCTGTCGGTCCGCCGGAGTTCTGTGGTTTCGCAGACTCGCAATCTCTCGACAGCTTGCGAATGCCAGGATCGAGGGGAAAGAGCTGAACTGCTTTGCCGAGCACCTCACACGCTTCCACTTTTTTCTGCGACAAGATGTAGCTCCTTGCCAGGGAACGGTACGACTCTGGATCGTAAGGAAACAGGCTAATCGCCTTTTGGAAGTTGCTCACCGCCTCGATCTCCCGGCCGGATGCAAGCAGCAGGTTGCCGAGTTGTTGGAAATCCGCTGGATTCGTGGTGCCCCGTTTGGCCGCGCCATCAAGGTAGCGAATCGCTGCCGTGATTCCTTCGTGTGTTTTCTGTTGCAGTGCCCGATCCGCCAGTGCTTCGAGAACGAAAACGTTCTCCGGGAGGGTTCCTTCCAGTTGTTCCGCCAAAGCCCAATAGCGCTGCCGGTACTCGGGATGCGAAAGCATCACCTGGCCATAGGCCTGTAACCGGGTCAGCTCGCTCGGAGGATCCTGCCGTCCGGGAATAGCGCTCAGGTGGACCAGATCAGGCAGCTGCGCCGTAGTCATGTGAAAAGCAAAATCGGGAAACGGTTCGTCGGCGTCGGCAACAATGCGATGGTTAGTGAGAACCGAATGCGAGATCACGGTCACGTCCCGCTTGGGCATGTGGCAGCCCGCACAATCATCAGGCGGATTTTTCCGCTGTCGAATGGTCACCGGCACGGCGCAGCTTTTCTCGGTGTGACAGGCAAGACATTTCTGGCGGAAATAGGCTGGGGATTCCTCTCGTCCCGGCTGCACATGCGGGTCGTGACAGCTGATGCAACCGAGCTTGCCAGTACTGTCCCGGTAACACTTGCTAAGACGCATGGAGAGGTAATGCTCTAGCAGGTCATCTTTGGGCGTGAAGCCCGGACGGAAAGGAACCAGGAAGATGCTGAAGGTGTCATCGAGCGCGGTGCCGGGACGAAAGTCGCGGTACTGTTTTCCTGGCTGCGGCACGCGCGCATCGCCGGTCTGGTGACAGGACAGGCAAACGTTGTCGGCAAGCCAGGGAGAAAGTTTCGCTGGATTTACAACCGATCCACCGCCAGCCTCAGGCGAAATCTGCATTTCCGCCACGTGGGATTCCCCAGGCCCATGGCAGTTCTCGCAGCCGATGGCCAGTTCGGTAAACGGCGGATTCCGAAAACGTCCGTTGCCGTCGAACACCACTTCCGGCCGTCCGCTGTGGCACTCGACACAACCCGGAAGGATGGGGCGGCTAAAGCCATAGTCTGCGAATTCGTAGCCTGGTGACCACGCCCAGCTGTTCGTCTTCGAGTAAAACGACAGCGGCGCCTCGATCAGATAGCTCTCGCGACGCACGATCGCCCCAAAGCCGTTTGCCCCGGCGCCGATGATCCAGTCCACCTTGTGCGTATCACGGAAAGTGCTCTGCCCATTCGCTTCGCTTTCATATTGGCTCTGGTAGAGGCTCCCATCTTTCACAAACGTTTCCACGTGCCGGTGTAAGCGCTGGTCGAAAATCGTGGCGGACGTAGAAATTTTCCCCAGCAGAGCAGGATTCACCGCAGACATGGAACGGCCCATATCGGTATGGGAATAGGAGTCGTAGATTTCGCGATGACACTGTGCACAGGCGAGTGATCCGACGTAGCCGCCGGCGGCGCTCCCAGGCAATGCCGATCGTTCGTCGGCATCAACTCCGATTCCAGGAATAGCCGCAAGAATCAGGGCCAACATAAGGCTGCCCAGCCGGCCACGATAAAGACAAAGAGCGACAACCTCGCGCCCGCCGCCAGCCAGCTTTGAAGTCGCGATCCTCACGGATGACTCGGCTTCCACGCCGACAGTTGCTGGCTAAGCCATTGCGAGCTTTTGTCCTTATGGCAGAGCAAGCAGGCATTAGGACTTTCTTGCTGACCAAATCGCAGAGTCATTTCAGCATTAGGGATGTCATCAATCTGGTGAGTCCGGGATTCGAACAAGAGCGCATCCATAATGCGTGGCATGTGGCAAGAAACGCACCGGCTGCCCTCGGAGTTAGCGCGATGGTGCGTGTGTGCCGCCACCGCGGTCTCACTCTGAAAACCAGTGTGGCATCCTACGCACATAAGATCGGGCTGCTCCTGGAATTTCACCGACGCCGGATTCGCAGCAGCATCGTGGCCCGGTTGATCGTGGGCGTGCGGATCGTGGCAAGTACCGCAGCTCACTTGTCCCTTCCTGAAGCACTGCGAACGCTCGAGTGCTTCAACGATAAAGGTTGTCTGGCGAAATCGGCCGTCCTTGTAGAAACCTTTACGGGAGAAATCTCCGAACGGAATCCTGGGACTCTCAGGGAAGAAATGATCGGTCGGCAAATAATTGAGTTCACCAGAAGGACCGGCCGTACGCATCGCAGACTGCATGTGACACTGGGCACAAATGCGCACAAAGTCACGGTTGCCAATATCACGGAAATCCACCGGTGGGAGGAGCGGCTGCTTAGGTTGGTGATTGCCCATCGACATATCGACGACATGCTGGAGAGACGGCCCATGGCACATTTCGCAATTGATGCCCGTCTCCTTGAACGCCAAATTGTCCGGCTCAAAACCTCCGCCCTTCACATTGCGCAATTGGCTGGTGTGACAAACCGCACAAATGGCCTGGTAGCTCGTAGAACTCCCCAACCGTTCCCAGGAGCGCAGATCAGCCCGTTCACTCCCCGGCATATCAATCACTCGCCAGTAGTTGATCCATTGTTTGTGCAAACGGCTGTACTGGACAGGAAAAACGTGAATCTGGCCATTCGGTAATCTAGTCGCGTAAGCTTGCTGAAACTTGGAGCCGATCGTGTAGTCCACGGGATAGCTGTGCCAGGTGCCGTCAGACTGCTTGATGTCAAAGTAATGCTTGCCACCACGAGTAACCATGCGCGCAAACAGCGATCGATTGCCACTGTCCAAATAGAATTCGTTGTTGGTTTGGAAATCGCCCATCACATTTTGAGGGGCATAGGGGCGAAACATCTTTGCCATACCAGATTGCGCCCATGCCCGATAAATGTCCCCGTGACACGTTCGACATGCTTCCGATCCCGCGAATTCTGCCACCGGCTGGGCACCGGTCTTCTCCGAACCCGTTGCGGTGGTTTGCGGCGCGGCTCCGCTGGCTTCAGACTGCTTCAAGAATGCTTCAAAACTAATCCGAGTCTTGACATCGAGCCCCATATAAATGGATCGCAAGTTTTGCAAAGCCTTTGGCGCAAAGTCGCTTCCGCCCCGGTAAATCCTGGCAAAGCTGCGCGCAGCGAAATCTAATTTGCCGGATACCAACTGAGCCAGGCCCAGCAAGTAGGTAAGCTCGGGATCAGTCGGATTGAGATCTACCGCTTTGGACAACGAGGCCTCGCAGTCCGCAATGAGCGCGGTCCGTTCCGTGCCCGATGGCAGTGCAAGAGCTTTCGACAGTGAAGCGCGTCCCAGCGCGAAGTTGGCGGAGGCCGCCAGTTTTCGTTTCAGTTCCACCCAGTTCTGCGGCGTGACTGAGGCCGGGGGACCGAATCGGTCGAGATCATCCAGCGCATCCCGTGCGTGGACTATCGCGACCTCGTTGCGGTGCTCGCGCGCTTCTATGTCCGCAACCGGCACAAGCAGCAGAGGGTTTTCCGGCAACAGCACCAGCGATTCTTCAGCGTAGCTCAAACCTGATTGATAGTCTTGCAGATCGAAACTGGCTTGAGCAGCCACTTCGTAAGCTTGGGCCAGAAAGGCGGATTGCGGAAATGCATCGACGAAAAATTTCGCTCTCTGTAACATCTGCTCGGCGGCGGACGGCTTGAAAAGACTCAGGAAAGCATCGTGCTCGGCGGAGTCAGTGATTTGGTCGGCAATGGTAGAGGGCGTGCGCTTCTGGGGGCTGAGATTAGCGTCAATGTCCTGAGCCGTTACCAGCCCGAGCGGGCATGCAAGGAGTCCGAGAATTACGAGCGCCAGGCGGCAGGACATTCAGCGCACTGTAGCTAAATTCGCCGTCCTGAGCAATGGAAGTTTTTTTGCGTTTGCTACACTGCCACCTTGGTATTCGGAGGAAAAGCATGAGTGGGAAATGCCAACCTTGGTTGACCACTGGTCTACGACTCGCCTTTACTCTATCTCTGGCCGGCGTTCTGGTGAGGGGGCAGGCTGGCCCAACTAGCCCGGCCAAAGCGGCAACCTCAAAGACCAAAACGACCGAAGAGGCCTACAAGAACATCCAGGTCTTGAAGGGCCTTCCCGCAGACCAACTGATCCCGGCAATGCAGTTCATAACCTACTCACTCGGTGTTGAATGTAGTTTCTGCCATCTAGAGGGAACGCCCGAGAAGGACGATAAGAAGCCGAAGCAGATGGCACGGAAGATGATGCAGATGATGTTCGCCATCAACCAGCAGAATTTTGAGGGCACGCGTGAGGTAACCTGTTATTCCTGCCATCGCGGCTCCTCTCATCCTCTGGCCACGCCAATTATCGCCGAAGCAGGAGTGCAGACTGCGGTTGCGAAAGCGCAGGACGAAGACGAGCATGGAGCGGTCCCTTCCGGCGTGCTGCAGGCAGACCAGATTTTCGCCCAATATGTCGACGCCCTCGGTGGTGCTTCGGTGGTTGACAAATTGTCCACCCGGGTGGAAAGAGGAACCATCAACCTCAGCGGGCGGCAGTTCCCAGTCGACATTTTCAGCAAAGTTCCTGGCAAGCGAATGTCTATCATCCATCTGCCCAATGGCGACAACATCACCGCATACGATGGGATTTCCGGCTGGACTTCAGCCCCAGATCGCCCCGTACGTGACATTCCGTCTTCTGAGGCCGTTTCCGCCCAAGCCGAGACGGATCTGCAATTGCCTATACGCGCCAAGCAATTGTTCGGGGAGTTGCGCGCGGGCAAACCAGAAAAGATCGAAGACCACGATGTGTACGTCGTTTCCGGGCTCAATGCAGGACAACCTGCAGCCAAGTTTTACTTCGATGAACGTTCCGGCCTGCTGCTGCGGATGTTGCGCTACGCCGATTCGCCTCTGGGACGCAATCCCACGCAAATCGACTATGCGGACTATCGTGAACAAGGGGGCGTAAAGGTGCCATTCCGGCGGACAATCGCGCGTCCCAGCTCGCGCTTCATCATTCAAATCAAAGAGGTCCACGACAACGTGAACGTGGACGATGCGAAATTCGCCCGACCGGCGGCGCAATCGCCATCGACGCCACCTTCACCTTAGCGCAGGGTTTTTCTTTTGCTCAGCACGCAAGCGGGACCTGATGCACCCGACCATCGGATGAGAATCGCGGTGCTGGTTCTTGCCGCCATGCTGCATCGCAGCTTCGCCGCGCTCATGAAACGCACGTCCGGTTGGCAGGAAAAAGGAGCAAGCCGTCGGACAATTGCCTACCGCTGGTCGGCGTTTCACCGGAGTGCAAGGCTACGCACTGGCTGCTGATCGCAGTTCTCCTGACTGCTTTGCCGGAGCCAAAGCGATCAGGGCGACACCAATGATAATGAGCACAGCTACGCCCACCAGTTCTCCGCGTGGGATCAGACTGCGGAATGCCTGCACTGCCATCAGTGCGGCGTGGGCGAAGCTCGACCATGCCGTGAAAGCAATCAGGCTGCGATTCGCCGATGGGTTACGGGCTGCCAGCAGCAAGAAAATGCCGAGTGTGACATAAAGGCTAAGCATCATCGCCAACGCAGGCTCTTGCCGCACAAACATCGTCAAGGGATAAACTAAACCGAAAAAGATCAAGCCCACCACGACCAATACAACTTTAAGTGCACGTTCTCGGCTCATGGCAGCCCTCCTGCAACGAAAATCGTGAACAGTGCCATACACGACCTATAGAAGACCATTGAAGGGAAATATTAGGTCGGACAGGAAGCAAAGGTCAATTGCACTTGGAAGAGACATTGCGGCCAGTCGATCAGTGACGAGCGGAGACGCGCCGAGTTTCTGTTGACACCTGATTAAGTCCTGGGTATTCAGTTCTTCGCCGAATTCATCATTCAATCCCACAGCCATACCTCTTAGGCCAGATTTTCATGTCCGTAAAAGCGCTTCTGGGGGCCGATAGCTAAGAGCGGCACCTTCCCGGTGCCTTTCAATTCAAACTACGGGATCGACGCGAAAAATAGCTAATCTGATCGCGAGCGGCGCTAGGGTCATGCCGTAGCGGTTTTGTAGTTTTGACCGCCCAGCGTTCGGTGCCGCTTCTCAAGGGATCGCTGCCTTAGACCTCCGTGGTAGATTCGCCCCGGGAATCACCCGCTCTGCCGCTCGGATGCAGAGAGGAGCATCCCGAGTCACTTGGGGCAACGGCCAGTCTTACGATTCGCCCTTCGTGTAACCTCCAGGGGTGGGGTCTTAGGTCTTTTGCGAATGAGCCGGATAATCGTGGTGTTCAGCGCTAAGAGAGAGATTGCCGAGATCACTCCGAGTGAGGCGACGCAGTAAATGCACCAGACACCTAGAACGTGGGCCTCGATGTGCGCGAGGTAAAGTGAAAAAGCGAGACCTGGGAAGGCGGCGGCCAGAAGCGAGCGATAAGCGCGACGCAGGGCGAGCACACCCAGGAGGAAGTATCCGGCGATGCCGATGACGGCAACCGGAATTCCACCGAGCGTAGCATAGGGACTGTGATTGACGATGCCGCAATCCCAGCGCTCATTGATGCTGCAGGGCGAAGTGTCGGTGCGGTAGTGTTCGCGCAGGGCGAGCGCAGAAACCACCATGCCGCTCAAGGCCAGAATCGCCAGCAAATGCCTCATTATTCCTTGCTCTCCGCTTTTCTTTCGACTCTTCTTATCGACGCGTAGTCTTAGACACTTAGGGTCCAAACCGTGCGCGCCTAACCCCGTTCAGGGTGGTTGCGGGGGTGGATTTGAACCCCAGGTCCGAATTGAGCTCGCGGGCACGCTCGAGGGCGTGTGTTCAATTCTCACAATTGCGCGTGCCGAGTATCCGGCCATCGTTTGTACTTGCACCATGCACACGTCGGCTTGTCGGATCTCAAGGTTCAGTTTTGCGTGGTCCCCAGGGCACAAGCCAAGGCCCCTACGATTCAAAGTTGGCGGGACCTCCCCGCCTCAGCCTAAACGGCGTAAGAGAATTGCGCCAGCCAGAAAAAGAATCCCTCCGACTGCGAAAGCACCGGAGGGCGAAACACTTGTCCAGAGAAGACCGATCGCGACGCTTGAAGCAAAATCGCCAATCGCGTTAACTGCCGCGAGAGTGCCAAAGGCCATCCCGTGTTGGGCAGCGGGAACCAATTCGGCCGCCAGAGAGTCCTCCAGCGCCTCTTGAACGCCGACAAAGATCCCGCCGAGCGAAAAAACCATCGCAAGCCAGAGGACAGTGTGTACGCCGGTCACTAGAAGCCCCGCCATAACTGCGGCCAGAACGTAGCCCACTACCAAGACCATTCTGCGGTGCCGAACATGGTCGCTCAGCCAGCCTCCGAGATAGGCAGAGGCTGCGTAAAAGAAATTGTGCAGCAAGTAGAGGCCGACTGCGATGCTGGTCGCGGCCGCCCTTCCTCGCTCCGGCGACAGCTTCTGTGTGGCATAGAGAATCAGGAGTGTATGCGAAAAATCGCCCAGCCCGAAAACTCCCACCGCTAGAAGAAATCGACGGAATGAGCGCGGGAGCTCGCGCAATCCTCCCAGGAAGGAGCGCTCAGATGGCGTGTGACTCGGAGATTCGCGGACGAGCAGACTCAAGCAAGCCATTGCCAGCAGCCCAGGCAACAGGGTCCACAGGAAGACCCGCGAGTAATTGTGGGACGTGCGTGCAAGCAGCCAGAGAGCTGTCGCGGGCGCGATCATGGCGCCTAGAGTGTCCAACATGCGCTCGAAGCCGAACGCGCGGCCATACGCCGTGGGCGGCACAGCAGCAGCCAGGAGTGCCTTGCGACCGGGGGTCCGGGCACCGCGTCCGAGCCACGCCGCCGCTCGCGCAAAAAGGACGTGGGGTGCCCGGGACGCCAGCGCGAGTGCACCGGTGCCGATCGTTGTGAGAGCGTAGCCGGCGAGAACTGCTGGTTTTCGCCGCCGCAGGCTATCTGTGAAGTGGCCAGCGGCCAGCTTGCTCACACTTGACAGCCCGTCGGAGATTCCTTCGATGATGCCCAGCCAGCCAGGTCCCGCGCCCAGGGAAGTAAGAAAGGCTGGAAGGATGGCCGTGGCCATCTCGTGGCTCCAATCGCTCAACAAACTGGTGAGCCCGACTCCGAGCGTTGTGCGATTCAGCCAGTGAGCTGGGGCCGAGAAATCAGTCTGTTTCATGTCGGGGGGCCCTAAAGTCGTTGGTGGTGTCTCACTCTCCATCAGAGTTAAAGAAAATGATTGGACAGTAGAATAAAAGGGGGCTAGCCAAATGTCAGTTGCGGCGGCATCTCTGACTCCAGACGTTCTGCGTCATGGAGTCCGCCTTGGGTATCGACCGTCGCTTGGATGACCGTGAACGCGGACGATGCGCTCACTAGTGCTTGGACAAGGACCGGTCTCCTAAATGTTCGGTGGGTTCAGCGAACCCAGGTCAGCCACGCTTTTCCCGACATTAACGTGATTAGTGTCAGGGGCAGGCCAAGTCGGAAGTATTCACGAAAGCCGATGTGCACGTCAGGGCTGGCGCGTTCGACGACAATGATGTTCGCCAC
>Ga0137393_10000374_pt1 | contig 26502 bp, 22 predicted proteins | sample 15con2h34BmetaG_FD_101396 | JGI IMG/M metagenome (GOLD analysis project Ga0137393, IMG submission 101396) | Vadose zone soil microbial communities from Angelo Coast Range Reserve, California, USA - 15con2h3.4B metaG | ecosystem: Environmental > Terrestrial > Soil > Vadose zone > Saprolite...
TGATGCTTGGCAGCTTCCTCGTGATGATGCGCCGCATGCGTAAGATGCTCTGAAACTTTTTTGTGATGCCCTGCAGCCTTCTTCGACATGGATTTTCTCCACGGCTAAATGATTGTCCCTAGACCCGACTAGCTAATCAACGCAGAAGACCGTCGCGTGTTCCTATGGGGGACGCGCCAGCCAGCCCGGATGTACCGGGCGTCCGCCTTGGGCAGCCTTGAATTTCAGCCCCCATGCGCATGGGAACCCACTGATAGGTCCGACCGTTGACACTGCACGTATGCGGCTAGCGGCGAGGCCGGGCATCGTACTCGGCCTCCTACCAACCCGAGAGGTCGGGGATTTACCCCACCTTCGCCGCGCCGCCTACGCCAGGCCACTCCATTCTCACAAAACCCGTGTCAAACTGAGGTCCCGATGCCAGACGTATATCAACCCGACACACCGCGTACGCGAGGCGACCGCGCCACGCCGCACATTAGTGACGCTCCGCACATTAGTCCGGCGACCATGGCCGAAGATGCGCACACGACAATGGTCAGTCGGATATCTTGGGGCGCGGTCCTTGCGGGCGTGGTTGTGGCGCTCGTGACCCAAATCCTACTCAATTTGCTCGGGATAGGCATTGGGGCAGCGACGCTCGACCCTACTGTGGGCGATAATCCATCAGCGATGTCCTTTTCCATCGGCGCTGGAATATGGTTCGCGCTTTCAACCATTTTGGCGGCACTTGCTGGCGGATATGCCGCTGGAAGGCTCGCTGGCGTTCTGAGGGAGTCGACTGCAGGCTGGCATGGTTTGACAGCCTGGGCACTTACGACGCTCGTGATCTTTTATCTCCTGGGTTCGACTGTTGGTGGACTTCTAGGGGGAGCCTATCGAGGCATGACGAACGCCCTTGGCAACGTCTCCAGTGCGGTCGCCTCGACCGCAGAGACCGCTGCCCAGATCGCGGTGGCCCGCATAGCCGATCCGTTCTCGTCGATCGAGGAGTCGATCCGAAGTGCGATCCCTGGGAACGATCCAGCTATCTTGCGAGATGCAGCTATCGCAGCCGTGCGTGCGGTCGTCACCGGCGATCCGCAGCAGGCAGCAGAAGCTCGCGAACGTGCGGCCCAGGTGATAGCACGAGCGCAGAACATCTCTGTGGAGGATGCTCGCACGCAGGTTCAGCAATATGCGCAGCGGTATCGGCAGGCAGCAGATCACGCCAAGCAGCAAGTGACGCAAGCCGCCGACGCAGCCGCTAAGACGGTGTCGCGTGCCGCGCTGTTTGGCGCAATCAGCCTCCTCCTTGGCGGCTTGGCCGGTTGGTTCGGCGGGCGCATGGGTGCGGTCGAGCCGACCCTCACGGCCGGACGCAGAACAACACGATAGCTATGGTTGCATACTTCAACTCAACCAAGCCACTACGTCGAAACTCCACATGTCAGCTACGACAAAACCACCGAAATTGAATGAACCATCCAAAGGCAACGGAAAGCCGCTTGTTGAACACAAGCCCAATGTAGTTGAACAGTCTGCTCTGTCACCGGCCCTTGCGCGGCGCATCCGGCAACAAGAGATACTTGCCGAACTCGGGGTATCAGCGCTTCAGGGCGCGAGTTTCAATCAGTTGTTGGACTACACTGTGCGCCTGACAGCCGAGGGCATGCAGGCCGAGTTTTGCAAGGTTCTTGAGCACAATCCGACAGAGAGGTGCTTTTTGGTCCGTGCCGGCGCGGGCTGGGAGCCGGGCATCGTTGGTGTGGCGAGTATTGGGGATGACCTTGCGTCGCCTGCCGGCTTCGCTCTGCGGACGGGCCAGCCGGTCATCTCCAATCACCTTGAGAACGAGGAGCGATTCCGAACCCCCGAGCTACTCGTAAAGTACGGCATTCACCGCGCCATGAATGTCATCCTCCAAGGAGAGGGCAGGCCGTTCGGGGTGCTGGAGGTCGACAGTCGGTCCGAGCACGAGTTTAGCCCCCACGACCTTTCGTTCCTCCAGGGCGCAGCCAACCTCTTGGGAATGGCCATTGAGCGCGAGCGCAACGAACGGAATCTCAAGGCCGCGCTTGAGCGGCACCAAGTGTTGCTCAAGGAGATCACGCACCGGGTCAAGAACGGTCTCGCCATCGTGGCGAGCATGCTCAAGCTCCAGGCCAACGAAGTGAACGATCCGGCATTGACCGCGCACCTGGAAGAAGCCGCCTATCGCGTCTCAGCGGTGGCAAAGGCGCACGAACGCATCCATCAGGACAGCGGTCCCGACCGGCTCGATCTCGGCATCTATGTGAGGGACATTTGCCAAGATCTGAACGACGCCGTACCACTTTGCCGCATCGAGGTCGCGGTCGAGCCTGGCATCAATGTCATGACCGATCGGGCAGTTCCGATCGCCCTCATGGCCAACGAGTTGATAACGAACGCGGCAAAATATGCGTATCAGGATAGTCAGAGTGGAACCATCTGGGTTCGCGTCGCGCGTGGCGCCGATGACACGATCGTACTTTCGGTGCGCGACGAAGGTCAGGGGCTCCCAACGAATTTCGAACTCCGCTCCGCACCGGGGCTTGGGATGCGCATCCTTGGCGCACTTTCGCGGCAGTTGAACGCCACGATCGAGGTGAACCGTCCTGACCTAGGCACAGAATTCGTCGTGACCGCCCCTCGTGAACCGAGGTTGTAATTTCGGTTATCGCAGCGGCAAAACTTGGTGAGCATGACCCGGTTCGCTTGCGAGCAGCCGCGCTTTCCGGGCCGTCAGGCGAAAATTGGTTGAAGCGAACGACTAGCTCCCGCCAAAAATCCCTGAACCGATCCGGCTTCCAACACCCGATAGACGCTCGCCCGGACGATGCCGAGCGCCATGGCTATGGCTGTGGCAACCACCTAAGTTCGACACTGCGACACCAGCTTCGGAACGAATGTGCGTCACGCAGAGTTTTTGTGGCGAGAGGCAATATGTGTCTCATCGCGTGGCTCATTCTGGGACTGATCGGGGGCTGGGTCGTCGCCAGCCAGGGCGTAAACAACAGCGGTGCCAGCGACTTTCGTCCTCCTCCACCCCAAATCTTTAGGCAGCCCGTCCCGTGTGCCCCTGGGAAACGATCCATCCGAGGTTCAGTCTCTCCAGAAATCCTTGAATCGATTCGGCGCCAAGGCCGTGTACACCGCCGTGCTCGTGATCGTGCGGTGCCCCAACCACCCCTGAATCGCCCGGGTATCGTGCCCCCTGTTGGCCAGCGCATAGCCGCAGGCATGGCGAAGCATGTGCGGGTGAGCCTTCAGCTCAAGGCCGAGCCCACGGCGGGCAACCCGCTCGATCATCTTGGCAAAGCCACCGGTCGTGAATGGCGCCCGCCTCTCGCTGACGAAGACATACGGCGACGACGGGCTTTCCCTCAGCAGCCGTCGCAAGGCTACCTTGAAGGGGATGGGTGCAGGACGTGCCATTCTTGACCCTGCGAACGTGGAGCACCGCTCCGTCAAAGTCCACCTGATCCCAACGGAGGTCGCAAACCTCGGCAGCCCGCAGTCCGTGCCGGAAGGCGACCATAATCATCGTAGCGTCCCGATGGCCCCGCCGGTTCTTCTTGGCCGCCTCAATCAGAGCGTCGACCTCGCCGGGCGTCAGATGCTCGCGGGGTGCGAAGCTGAGCGTTCGGTCGACGTATCCCGGGAGGGATTTTCGTCGACTGTTCGTAAAATCTCAGTTGGAGTGCTCAACTCGACCGTCGATTTTTCCAAGGAAATCATCCCCTCAAATCCCATAACTGTTCGTAGTTGACCCATTTTGCGACGAGTCTTTTGAGGAGGCGAAACGTTTGGCACGACGCGTTCCTCCGATGTCCTAAAGATCGCCGATGCTGCGGGCGAGGCGATCGATCCGGGTGACCATCGGAACGTCACCCTTGCGCAGGAAATCGAGCACCGTGCGCAATTCTTCCTGGCCTTCTGTGGTCGTACCGCTGTGCTTCTCAGCTCGGATAGCCTCGCAGTCGGCCGCACGCAAAGCCGTCTCTTGAATGGTGACGTCCTGATCGGTCGAGCTAACCCACGCGTATCCAATAACGGTCGTTGTCCCGGCCCACTCTCTCGTTAGGTTTTTAGACCTAGAGACAATGCCGTCTTAAAATATAAAAGTCGGCTCTACTGAGACGCTATTTTCGTCTCACGTGGCTGACTTGCGAGCCATCTCCCGGTCTTGCAGCGCTGAAAGGCGCAAACGAATTCGGTTGAACATGAACCTTGGACGCTGCCCGGCGCACTAAGATTTCTACTGAGAGAGAGGCAAGCGCTTGCAGCACACTTAACCCTGGCTGTGCCTGACATGCGCGGAGCCAGGCGGGCACATTGCGAGCTGCGTGACGAGAACGGAGATTCTTCCGGCACATTTAGAGGGGGAACGGTGGCGAAGAATATCATCTTGCTGGCGGACGGGACCGGAAACAGCGCGTCGAGCCCGTTCAAGACGAACGTCTGGCGCCTCTATCAAGCAGTCGACATCGGAACGGCGCCGGCCGGTGCGCTCCAACAGGTCGTGCATTACGACAATGGCGTCGGCACCGAGACATTCAAGCCATTGCAGCTGCTGGGGCTGGCGCTCGGCATTGGCGTGGCTGCTAACGTGAAGAACCTCTATAGCTTTCTATGCCGCAACTATAAGCCGGGCGACAACATCTTTCTGCTCGGCTTCAGTCGCGGTGCGTTCACGGTGCGCATCCTTGCGGGACTCGTGCTGCGGTGTGGCGTCGTTACCGCGCCGAATGAGGGCGAACTCGAAGAGCGCGTCAAGCTCGCCTATGCCGAATACAAGCGGGACGTCGCACGTCGTGCGACCGCGACCCGGCCCTGGCTGCTCGCCGGACGCATCCTTGGCGGCTGGAAGACAGGACAAACTGCCAACCGTGTCAGCTTTAATTTCGAGCACCATTTCCCGCGCATCGCGTTCATGGGGGTGTGGGATACGGTGGATGCCTATGGCATGCCGGTCGATGAGCTCAAGGAGGGCATCGACCGCTACGTCTGGCCAATGACGCTCGCGGACCGAGGGCTGTCCGATTATGTCGATCGCGTCTGCCATGCATTGTCGCTCGACGACGAAAGACCGACGTTCAGGCCGGTTCTGTGGACGGACCCGGCCAAGAGCCCTGAGCGGCTTTCGCAGGTCTGGTTTGCTGGTGTTCATGCCAATGTCGGTGGCGGCTATCCGGACGATGGCCTCGCCTATGTCACGTTGCAATGGATCATGGACGAAGCGGCCCAGTGCGGATTGAGGTTCTATCCGGACCTGCGGACCGAATACAACGATCGAGCCGATCCGCATGGCGCGCAGTACGATTCACGTTCCGGGAGCTCCGGATACTATCGATACGGCCCCCGTGATATGGACAGCCTGTGCGATGACCCCGATCATGGCGTGACCGTTGCGCACGTCCAGGTACACGAAAGCGTGCTTGAGCGGATCCGCCGGTGGCAGGTCGCCTATGCGCCTGTGTGTATTTCGAGGAAGGCCCGTGGCTATGAACTGTGCGGCCGCTCGGAAAACCCGCCGGTTCTGGCCGCCCGCCCACCGGTCGAGTCGGCGCCAGATATCAAGGGTCGTGCGCACGACATGGAGTTGGTGAGGGATGCGGTGTTTCGCAGGCGCGTCGCCTATTTCTTTACAGTGGCCCTGACGATCGTGCTTGGGGCACTTCCGCTGTTCGACTGGCTGGCCGATCACGTCTGGACGCCGGCTTCGGAATGGCTCAGCGCAACCGTCCCGACGGCCTATGTCGCTCTGACAGCTCCCATCTCTTGGCTTGCCTGGATGGCCGACCAGGCGAGTCATATCCCGGGCTGGAGCGCTGTCACCCATCAGATCGGGCGCGCCTTGCAATGGACCATTAACGAGCAGCTTTTCCCCGCCTGGGTGACCGTCTGGCTCCAATCGTTCGGAAATCACCCATCGATATTTCTCCTTTGCGGCCTCTCGGTACTTTGGCTTTTTGTGAGAAAGAGCCAATTGCTGCAGGAGCAGGTATTCGTCCGCGCCGAATATGCCTGGCGTCGTATCGCGCCTAATGCCCCCGGCAATGCGACGAAAGTTCACGAGAAAGTGCCGACGAGCACCTGGACCGATCCTATTGTGCGTCGGGTTCGAACTAACCGGGCCGCGGTCGCGGTATACGGCTGGCTGTCGCGTCGCGTTGTTCCGATGCTGTTCGCATTGTTCGTGGCAGCACCGATCAGCATGGTCATCGCGCCGTTCTTTATACCAAAATTCCTTCGCAACCTGGCGCGCCGACGAAGGTACAAAGTGCAGCTGCGTACCGATGCCTTGGAGCGGATCGCGGGGACATCACTGGCCAGAGGGTGAGCGCGTCGACGGCCGCGAACATTCTCAAAGCGGAGCGGCAGATTGACGAAGGCCACGTCAACACGCCACCGTCGATCGGCATTGTCGCACGCAATTGGCATTATTTGCTGCCGCAGCTTGATGAGCACGGTTGAGCGTATCCACATCACGGACGCCGGCCGGAGGGCGATCGAGCGTTGGGTTGCAGCGCACCGCGATAGTCGTGTTGATGGCCATTTTTCGTCCCACGGAATGCCTGATCCGGCCCCGCGGGCATCGGCGGGGCAAAATGAGGAACAGCTTCCGAAGATGATGCCGAAGCTTGCTGCCGGAACCGTTAGGGGACACACGCTGGCGCAATTCTTCGCCGCGGCTCTGGCTCATTCGGGGCGGATATTCTTATTCCACTCAGAACCAGGGATCGAACGGCTCTTGTTGGCATCAGCCTCGATCAGGCTGGTGCCAGGACCGTCCTATACGCCCATGGAGCCAGGCCTGGCTCTACTTAAATCTTCCGTGACGGGCGACGAGAAAGATTATATCCTGAATATAAGAGGAGGAATCCATCGTTTCCACACAAGTCGACAGCCGACGAATTCTTCAGCGAGGAATGTTGGAGTCTATCTGCGCTGGAGTTTCACATGGTGGACCATTTCTTCGGCGGCGGCGACGTGTTTTGCTGGAGCAACGGTCAGGACGGTTTTCGATCGCTGCTAGGAGGCGCTGGGCGCGATCGACGAAGCTCTCCTGAGGCCTAGGGTCGCGAACGGCGGGGGAAAGCAAGCGGCGGCGATGGTCGCGCGATGGGCCGATCTAGGCAAGGAGATATAGCCCTTTTCGATTAGACAGCGGAGGGAGCCATGGGGTTCGATCCGAAACAGTTGCTGGGGATGTCGCAGGCTGACCTCGACGCGCTGTTCAGCGCTCGCGAGGCCGGGCCGATTCCCGACGGCGAGGCCGAAGGCACGGCGATCATAGCGCCCGGCACCATCTTCAGCCCACCGATCGCGGCGCTCATCAACATCTTCGCCTGGAAAGGAAAAGTATTCGACGCGAAGGCCGGATTTCTGCGCAACGAGATTCTCCCCTTCGGCATCAAGGCCATCGTCGCGCGCGTGTACAAGGCATCCAGCTGGCTTGACGGAAAGGAGTGCATCGTTCTCGATTATTCGGAGACTTCGCTTGTCGCCGAGCACATTCGCGACGAAATCCGCCTCATCGAGTCGGGGCTCTATCTCGGCAAAGTCTACTGGGATGCAAAACGGCTAATCGACTTTTCGCTCGATTTCCGCAGGACGGGAGTGGCGGCGTGATGCGGCCCGCTTACTCAAGCGTGCGTGGCGGCGCCAGGACGGGGCGCTCGAGGCTCGGCAAGGCGCTATGACGCCGCAGGACAATCTCATTATAGTGGCGGCGATCCCCGACGATCGGGTCGCGCCGCTGCGCGCGCTTCTTGCGACGATGACGCTCCCCGGCTTCGCGGGCACGGCCAACCCGGCAAACGCGATCTTTCCTTTCGGGGAATTCGATACGATCCATTTCGCCCGCCTCGTCGTGCTCGAGGACCACACGCTCGGCGACCGTGCGCCCTATCCGCAATTGCCTAAGACGGAGCCGACCTATTTCTGCCTCATGGTCGACTGCGACGGCGACGCGAGGGCGCTCATGAAGCGCATCGCACAGCAATGTCAGTCCCTAAGACAGGCGTTCGGCCTCTGTGCAGACTTCGATGCGAACGCCGACCTCGAGCGCTGGATGACGATGCATCGCGTCGGCGCCTCCGCGTCCTACGTCAACTGGGTCGGGCGGACGGTCGTGCAGGCACGCGAGGAAGCGCAGTTGAGGGAACTCCTGCGCGAAGCTCTGCCGCGTGTCTCGGCTCGCGAGCCTCAAGCCATGCTTGAGGAGTTGCGCCGTGCCGTTCGTACGGAAGCGTCGCTGACGCCGATCCCGCCGACTCCACGCGAGTGGCGCAACAGGAACCTTCTCCACTTCCTCGCGCCGATTGTCGTCGCCGCCCTCCTCCTGATCTTCCTCCCGTTTGTGACGATCCTTGCCGCCGCGATCGCGCTCATCCTAGTCGCCATTGAACTCCGTCGCCGCGAACTCACCGACCCCATCGTCGAAAACTCGTATGACGCGGAGTGGGTGGCGAAACTGCGCCTCATCGAAGATCATGACGTCACAAACCAATACACTGCTATGGGCTCGATTAAGCCGGGCCGATTTCGAGCCGGTCTCGAATTGGTCATCCTCTATGTGATCAATTGGGCGGCGCGACACATTTTCACGCGTGGCGGGCTCGGGCGCATCGGCACCATTCATTTTGCCCACTGGGTCCTTCTCGACGGGCACCGCAGAGCCTTCTTTTGCAGCAATTACGACGGTGACCACGAAGCCTACATGGACGACTTCATCAACAAGGCTGGGTTCGGGCTGAACCTCGCGTTTTCGAGCGCGATCGCCTATCCGCAGACCGATTGGCTCATCAAGAAAGGCGCGTGGCGCGAGCAGGACTTCAAGCGCTTCCAGCGGCGCCATCAGATTCCAACCGACGTCTGGTATAAGGCCTACCCCGGCCTCACCGCGCGCGACCTCGCGCGCAATACGCGTATCCGCAACGGGTTCGAAAAGGCAGATATGAGCGACGACGAAATACGGCGCTGGCTCGCCGAAATCTGACGAGGCGCCGCCATGATCCGCCGTGACGTCGAACGTACCGACATTCAAGCCATCGCTTACACCGCCTTCGGCTCGCTGACCGGCGCGAGCTATCTCCTCTTGCGGGTGGTCGACGCGCCCGCCGCGCGGCGCGGGCTCGGTGCGCTCAAGCCCGCCTGCGTCGACGACTTGAACTCTCACGTCTCGGAGGCCACGCAGGTCGCGATCACCGCGGCCGGCTTGCGGGCGCTCGGCATCGCGGAACCGATCGTTCAGCGTTTCAATGCGGAATTCGTCGAGGGCATGAGTGGCAGCGCGAATCGTTCGCGGCGACTTGGCGACATCGGCCCCAATGCACCAGCGAACTGGAGCTGGGGGGTCGGAGAGCGCGAACCTCATGTCCTGCTGATGCTGTTCGCCACGCCGGAGCGGATCGACGATCTTGAACGCGAAGCCCGCGACGCGGTTGAGCGCAACGGGCTTGCGGCGATTGAGACCCTGCATACGTCCCAGATGGGGGACGTCGAGCCGTTCGGCTTCGTAGACGGCGTTTCGCAGCCGACTTTCGATTGGGATCGCACACGGACGCCCGGCACGAAGGCAGATCGCGCCTATACGAACATTATAGCGCTCGGCGAAATCCTGCTCGGCTACTCCAACGAATACGGCTTTCCGGCGGAGTCTCCAAAGCTGGCTCCGAGCGAGCGAAACGCCCAGCTGCTGCCGCCCGGTACAGGGGGTGTGCATGATCTCGGACGCAACGGCTCCTATCTCGTCCTTCGCCAGATGGCGCAGGATGTCCTGGGCTTCTGGCGCTGGGTCGCCAAAGCCGCCGCGCACGCTGGGGCAGACCCACAGTCGTTCGCCGAATCAATGGTCGGCCGGCGCATGAATGGCGCCCCGCTCGATGATTTCGAAACCGGCTTGGCCTTGCCGGGTGTCGATCCGGGCAAACGCGGCGTCAACGGCTTTGTGTTCGACGCCGATCCGGATGGCCTCTCCTGTCCGATCGGAGCGCATATCCGGCGCGCCAATCCGCGCACGGGCGACGCGCCGGCGGGCGAGGAAGGCTCGATTGACAATCTGCTGGTGACGCTGGGCCTGACGACCCGCCGCCTCACGAAGCCGACATCCTCCACCATGCCCTGGGAAGCGAACACGACAGTCTGGCCTTACTTCCGGCGCGAGGATGACGCGATCGCCTCCGCGCGCTTCCACAGGATTCTTCGACGCGGACGTGAATACGGCAAGAAGATCGATCTTGCGGCGGCTCCGAACCCTTCCACGCCGGGTCCGCAGGCGGGCCTACAATTCATCTGCCTGAACGCCCACATCGCGCGCCAGTTCGAGTTCGTGCAAGGTGCGTGGCTCGCGAATTCGAAGTTCGCGAGCCTAACCGGCGAGCAGGACCCGCTGCTCGGCAACCGCACACCGTTTCCGGTTCCTCCGGTGAGCGCGACCCCGCAGCGCACCGACACTTTCACCCGCCCGGGGGCCGAGCCTGCCTGTCGCCGCGCAGTCGGCCTGCCGCAGTTCGTCACCGTCAAGGGCGGCGCCTATTTCTTCCTGCCGGGGCTCGCAGCGCTCAAATGGATCGCGAGCGGATAGGCGCTCGCTGTTGTTCGTCCGCGGACGAAGTTTTCAACCCCGGTGGCCTCGTGGGGCGCCGCGCGCCCATGACTCCACTGCCTCCGGCGTTCGCTGCGCGTCCCTCTCAGGCCCGAAAACCTCGTCGCCGGTCGGCTCGACATGAGTCACCGCGTTCATTTTCTGTCGGAACGTCGCGAGCTCGTCGTACATGCGCTTGCGCGCCCGGCTCTGGTTGCCGAGCGGGCGATGGTCCGGCAGGCAATGCCAGGGATTGAAACGCAGATAGCGCGCGAAGGCGAGCTGGTCGGGATCGTCGAACTTCTGCTTCGGAATGTGCAGGGTCGCGACCGGAGCGCGTGGCGAAAGCTGCGTCGGCCAGAGCACCGCGTTGTTCTCGATCGGCATGAGGAAGGGATCGGCCTGTAGCTGGACGCGCATTTCGAACTCGACGTCGGTCTGCTCGAGAGTGAGGACCATGTTGTCCCGAAGGTAGTTGTCGGCCGGGCGGAACGGCAGGCCAGGAATTCTCTTCGGCACCTTCGTCATCGGCCAGAAGCTGTACTGCATCGCCTGCCCAGGCCCCATGAGATAGGGAACGCAGGAATAGTAGGTCTGCCCAAGCGGGTTTGTCTGCGTCTCGTTCCACAATCCCTGCATCATGAAGTCGAGGAGGTGCAGATTGCGCGGATCGAAAAAATAGAAGACCGGCAAATGTCGCCGGCTCCAATATTGCAGCCGCGCGTTTGCCTTCACGCTTGGCGTGACGAAGGTCGGAGTGCACACGCTCGTGAAGTCCTGCGTGTGCTTCTCGTCGTCCCACAGTTTTTCGCCAGGAACGCCCATGACCTTCACGCTGATGCTGGCGAAGCCGACATCGTTGATGTCGGGCTCAATATGCGGGCCGGGCCCCGAGAAGCGCACCCAGCATCGATAGGTTGTCGGCGTCGCGAAAAGCCCCTTGCGCAGGTTCTCGGGCAGGCCGTCGTGGATCCTGAGTTCGCCGCGCACGAGGCCATGCGTCTTGGTGTTGCCCGCCCGCTCAAAGCCGCCCCGTGGAAAATCGCGCACGAGATGTCGGCGCATCTCGTCGATCATCGTCTGCACGTCATCGTCCTCGCCGAGCTGCGGCGTCTCCTCCGCGAGCCCCACGTTCTCGCGGCTGCGGCCGACGTTGATGAGCGCCGTCAGCACGTACGCCATTGGCATGCGAAAGACCGCGTTGAAGGCGGGGCGCAGGAACGGCTGCTCGATCCGCCGCTCGAGATGCAGGAAGATTTCTAGAAGGCGATGAAGGAACCTAAGAAGCATCGCCGCCGCTCCATGTTCGCCACCGAAGAACGAGCGGTGGGACGACCGACTCTCTAAGACGCTTCCCGCCGGCGGTCCCGCCACGCCATCGTCTTGTCGCTTTCAGTTTGCCACAAGCGCGACGGAAAGCAAAAGCGGCCGCGCCGTCGCGTGGCTACGATTCCAAGCCTCACGAAAGCTCGCGAACGGCTATTGCGCGCGAATCGGAAACGAGCAAGATTGAGGCGAAAATGGACTCCGTCCGCCGCTCCGGCGCGGCGATCCAAATCGTCATCAGACTTTCGGCCAAGGAGGCGGGCATGCGAAGGTTGGCTTTGACGAGAGGCACGGCGCTCCTTGTTGCTCTTTTCCTCGCGCCGTCCGTTGCATCCGCAGCGCCGCCAGCTCCGCTTGACGAGGCGCAGCGCGCGGGCCGCCCAGAAGCGACCTTCCCGCAGGCGAATGAGGACTTCTTCCACGACGTGGACAATGGCGTTCAGCTGACGCCTGACGAGGTCAAGGGTCGCAACATGTGGCTCGTCTGGACCGGCGGCAACGATCGCTTCTGGGACCGTATGACGAAGGACAGCCTCGCGACCTTCGATCTCCTCAAGATCATTACCTCGCATCCGAGCCAGACCTATTGCGACGGCCAGCGCTGCGACCGCGACTCGCGCTGGCATTGGCTTGGCGCGATCAACGAACCGTGCTTCGAGAAGCCGACTGGACCCGATCCGAAGCGGTTCGGCCTTTGGCTTGACGTGCGCGGAGCAAACTGTCCGCCCGACCCCTTCGAGGACGAGACGAAATATCCGGGCGTCAAGATCGGCTCGCGTGGCACGACCTTCAAGGAGGGCTCGGCCTTGCCGGTCGGCTCCTATTTCGGCTACGCCACCGGCATTATCGGCCTGCGCCTTTTTCCCAATCCCGATTTCAATCAGGCCGCGAAGGACAAGTGGGATCCGGAGCGCTACTACAGCGACCGGGACTACTATGACGATCCCAATCTCGTGCGCCCCTATCGCGTCGGTATGGCCTGCGGCTTCTGCCATGTGGGTCTGAGCCCGATCCACCCGCCCGCTAATCCAGCCCAACCGCAATGGGCCGATCTCAACTCCACGGTCGGCGCCCAGTATCTCTGGATGGATCGCGTGTTCGTCTACCAGGCGGACCCCAGGAGCTTGTTCTATCAGCTCGTGCATTCCTATCCGCCGGGCACGATGGATACGTCCCTCGTCTCGACCGACTACATCAATAATCCGCGCACCATGAACGCGGTCTATCTGCTGGGGCCGCGCCTTGCGGAAGGCAAGCTCTGGGGCAGGGAGACGCTGAAGGGCGGCGAGCTCAACAACAAGCAGCTTCCGGACTTCTTTGATCCGCCCGATACCTCTTGGTCGCCGCGCGTGCTCAAGGACGGCGCGGACTCGGTCGGCATCATGGGCGCTCTCAACCGCGTCTACATCAACATCGGTCTCTACAGCGAAGAATGGACACGCCACTTCAATCCGTTCTTCGGCGGCAAGCCCATCGACCCTATCCAGATCGCGACCGCCGAAAAGAACTCCGCCTATTGGCGCGCGACCGAAGCCGGCACGCCCTTTATGGCTCAGTTCCTGCTCAAGGCGGGCCGGCCGGACCTGCTTTCGCGGGCGCCGGGTGGAGATAAGTACCTCACCGCCGGCGCCGCCACTATCGAACGCGGCAAGATGGTCTTCGCCGAGACCTGCGCGCGCTGCCACTCGAGCAAGTTGCCGGATGAAGCGCGGACGCAGCTTCAGCCTGGCGGCTGTTCCGGTCCCGACTACCTCACCTGCTTCAGGCGCTACTGGGCCTACACCAAGACCGACGGCTTCAAGGCCAAAATGCGCGCCATTGTCGAGACGCCCGATTTCCTCAAGGACAATTATCTTTCGACCGACGCGCGCATACCTGTCACGCTCCTCAGGACCAACGCGTGCAGTCCGCTGGGCACGAACGCGATCCGAGGCAACATCTGGGACAATTTCTCATCCGCCACCTACAAGTCGCTACCCACGGTGGGCAAGATCACCGTCCAAGATCCGTTCACCGCGGAGCGCTGGCAGTATCAGATGCCGGGCGGCGGCCTCGGCTACTCGCGTGTCCCCTCGCTTGTCAGCATCTGGTCTACCGCGCCCTTCCTCCTCAATAACCGGCTCGGGCCGTTTTCCGACGACCCTTCGGTCGACGGCCGGATGAAAATCTTCGATGCCTCGATCGAACAGCTCTTGTGGCCGGAGACGCGGGAACATGAGCCTGGCTTCGACGGCTATATCGTGCGTACGACTGACCGCAGCTACGTGGAGATCCCGAAGCGCAGCATTCCAGTCGAGCTTCAGAACCTGATTGGCGTGTTGCCAGCCAGCCCGTTCCGCAAGGTGTTCGATAAGGACGGCAACTTCAGGGTTGGGCCGATCCCGAAGGGCCTTCCTATCAATCTCGCGGCGAACTACCAGCCGACGGTCGACATCCCCTTCGGCAAGCGCCTGCAGCATGACCTCGCCTTTACCCGGCTCGTGTTCGCGACGAAGCTCAACTTGCCGAGTCTCAACCTGAACGACGACGACGCAATGCTGTCCTGGGCCTCGAAGCTGCGAATGCCGTTTCGCACGCTGCTCAAATGCCCCGATTTCGTCGTGAACCGCGGCCACTACTTTGGTACGGACGAGTTCAACAACACCGACAATCTCAGCGACGATGAGAAAGCCTTCGGCAAGGAACCGCCGCTCGGCGACGAGGACAAGCGGGCGCTCATCGCGTTCCTCAAGACCTTCTGACGATGGCCGACCTGGGGAACGAGACGTTCGACTACGTCGTCGTCGGCTCCGGGGCTGGCGGCGGAACGGTTGCAGCGCGGCTCGCCGAAGCCGGCATGAGCGTGCTCATTATCGAAGCCGGCGCAGATACCGCCGACCTACAGGCTGAGCGCCTTCTGGAGGATTACGATGTCCCCGCCTTTCATGCCTTTGCCTCGGAAAACAAGGCGATGGCGTGGAACTTCCGGGTCCACGATTTCGGTAACGACGCCGAGCGGAAGCCCAGCGCCGACGCCTGGGGTAACCACGGCGTCCTGTATCCGCGCGCATCAACCCTCGGCGGCTGCACCGCGCACAACGCCATGATCCTCATGGTCCCGCATGACTCGGATTGGAACGCCATCGCGGAAATCACCGGTGACGAAACGTGGCGCGCCGAGAACATGCGGAAATATTTTTGGCGCCTTGACAATTGCAGGCACCGGCCACTCTGGCGGCTTATCGCGCGAGCGACCGGCGGCCTCGTTAACCCGACCGCACACGGCTGGAGCGGGTGGCTCGACGTGGAGCGGCCGTTGCCGCCTGAGACCTTTGGGGATCACGCGCTCATGTGCGTCATTCGCGATGCCATTCGCGATGATCTATTCGGCGAAGGGGCTTGGCTCGCCCGCACCGGCAGGAAGCTCAAGCGCTTTTTTGAGCGAATGGCGCGTGTCGTTATCGGCGAGGAGGACCCGAACGATGGACGCCTGCAAGGGGGGCTCGCCGAAGGGCTGACCGCCGTCCCTCTGTCGACCTTGAAGGGGCGGCGGCGAGGGACGCGCGAGCGCGTCCTCGACGCCATGCGCCGGAATGGGCTCCGCGTCGCGTTCGACGCGCTCGCGACGCGCGTCCTGTTCGACAATAACAAGCGCGCGATCGGCATCGAATATCAAAAGGGCCGCAATCTCTATGGCGCCTGTCCCGAACCCGCCGCGCATGACGGCGTGCCCGGACGTGCCTTTGCTCGGCGCGAGGTCATCCTTGCCGCCGGCGCGTTCAACACGCCGCAGCTTCTCATGCTGTCGGGCGTCGGGCCGCCGCGCGAGCTTGCAAAACACGGCATCGCGACGATCGTCCCGCTCGAAGGGGTCGGCAGTAACCTGCAGGACCGCTACGAAGTGGGCGTCGTGCACAAGACCCGGAAGGCCTGGAGCTGCCTAGAGGGCGCAGAGTTCAAGGTCGGCGATCCTGTCTATCGCGCCTGGGAACAGGGCCGCGGCATGTATCCCTCGAACGGCGCAGCGGTCGCCTTCTCGCTGCGTTCCGAGATCGCGCGCAACGCGCGAAAGGACCCGGATCTCTTCGTCATGGCGTTGCTCACGCGCTTCTCCGGCTATTTCACCGGCTACTCGGACATCATCCGCGAGAGCCGCAGCGATCTCTCGTTCACCGTCCTCAAGGCCCATACCAACAACCGCGGCGGGACTGTAGCGCTCGCCTGCAAGAACCCGCGCGTCCCTCCGCGCATCGATTTCCGGAGATTCGAGGAAGGAACCGACGCGGCGGGTGAAGACCTCGCGGCCGTCGTCGAGGGCGTGGGGCGTGTGCGGGAAATGGCCGCGGCGATCGGCAGCTGTATCCTCGAGCCGGAGGACACGCCCGGCCCCAAGTTCCCCGGCCAAGAAGACCTCAAAGAGTACATTCGTGGGCACGCCTGGGGCCACCACGCCTCCTGTACGTGCCGGATCGGCCCCGAGGAAAGATACGGCGTGCTGACGAGCGACTTCCGCGTGCACGGAACACAGGGCCTCCGCGTCGTCGATGCGTCCGTCTTCCCCCACATTCCGGGCTTCTTCATCGTCTGCGCGATTTACATGATCGCCGAGAAGGCCGCCGACCTCATCCTCGCCGCCACGTCGGAAACGAGGCCAAATGATTTCAGTTTGCTTCCGGTATCATCGCCTCGCTCTCCGCCCGTCACCTGAGGCCCTATCCGGGGCCGTGAATTCATTCGGTGACAGCTGACTAGATCAGCGCTTCCTTGATTCGAATCATATCAAAGGGTCGATGCACACGAACATTTCCCTTGTGAAATGCCACCTTCCTGGGAGGCAGCAGCATATGATTGGTTTCAAGGAATCGGTCGTCTAGGTCGTGCGGACAGACCTGATCCCGATGCGAATGCAGGTAAGCAGCACGAAGGCCGCGAAGGTCTCGATGAGTTTGTCGTATCGGGTGGCGACGCGGCGTGAGTTCTTATCCCAATCCTCACAATGGGGTGACCGACGGCGGCCCAATCGCGGTTTGCGATGGACATGATCTTCCGCGGCTGAACTCGCACCGGAGGCCGTCCCATGACGCGATCTTCCATTCTCACTTGGCGTCAGGTCTACGGTGACCGCGCCGCCCACTACGCCGAGAGTGCAATCGGCGTGTTCTGGACCCGGACTGCTGGTCGACGGGTGGTGATGGCCCTCAACAATGTCGCGATCGGCAACCACGGTGATACTGCACAGGCGCGGGCACAGGCGGATCGGCTGATCGAGGCGACTGCCGGGCAGGTGGGGCGTCGACAGGGTAACGAGCCCGCCCGCGCCCAGGAGGCGGCAGGATGAGCAGCTAGGCACGAGATCGTGTCATTGACGCATTCGCGGCTGTTGAAGGCCGTGGAGCCGGCGAGCTGCAGGCGAACGCTCGCGCTGCGGACGAAAAAGGTGGTCTTACAGTGCGACTTGACCTCGATAATCGTGCAGTCGCGAGTCGATGGCTACTCAGTTTGCGGCTTTCCTTTCAACTTCTCTCGCGCTGCGCGATAGAGTTCAAATGGCTGTTGTAGATCCTTGCGAAGTGGAAATTGCTGCTTCAGCCATTCGATAAAACCTGGTTCGTTCAGGGTGTTCCAAGTGACGTCCTTGACGACACGAACAACCCGCATACCTTCGACTACCTCCTCGGCTTTGGGAAACGCTGCATCAAGGACATGACGAAGGTAGTCCTTCGCTTCGTCGGAGCTCGGTTTATTTGTCCCAAGTTGATCGATGAGGTCCTGAGGGGGTGTCCGCGCGATATCCCGCCAAAAAGCTTTTACCAACTCCTCTATCGACTTCTTTGCATCACTCGCAAAACGCTTCAGCACCGTCTCTTTCTGCATGTCGATCAATTTTTCTAAATCAGCGATTTCGACTTCCAGAGATAAAGTGCTACTCTTCAAAATTATACCGCCGTAGGTGGGGTGATGACGGATGAATCGCTTTCGGATACCTGCAGCCTTCTCGCGAATATTGTTCCCGGACACCCGGCTATCGTTGGCCACGAGCTTAAAGGCTGCCGTTATCCGATCGCGTGTGGTCTTGTCACGAATGAACCCGATGAGGGCCTTTGGAAGTTGAACAGATTGGTTTTGTATTTGGGTACCTCGAACCTCAAACTCATAAAACTGAATGCGGGCTGCGAAGACATTCACCACCCTCGTAAGATCGAAATTCTGAACCGCGTTGGCCTTGATTGCTTGATCAATTTTTTCGATCTCTGTTCCTTGAACAACTTTCCGACCAATTTCGGCGCGTTCGTGTGGCGTCGCATCCTGACCGGCTTGCTGCTTGGCAGCGCTAGAATTGGCAGGTACGCCCGCTTGTGCGCTCGCTCGTCCCACTGCTGGAAGAACGGCGTTCACCAGACTTTCAATTTGATCCGAAGATGCCCGCACCGCATTAGGGTGACTGTCGGCTTGCCGTGCTCCCTCCACAAGAAGTGGAGGGAGGGCAAAAATGAATCCAGCATTGTCGACGACAACGAAGGAAATTCGGAGCCCGTCTGCGTGTCGGATGGGTATGCTCGCTTCCCGGCACATAGTTAGCGCATCGATTAGGCCATAGCCTAGGCGGAATACCTCCTCACTGACGTCGAGGACTACCGAAACGACTTCGAAACCGAGCCGCTTGCTCGCATTGATCAACGCTGTCGAAACTTGATCGGACAAACTTGGCGCGGCGTAGATAACTCGTTCGCTTGCGCCCATGATGAACTTTCCCAGTCCCTCAGGCGATAGAGTTAAGAAAGTTCGACTCAATTCCACGGCCCGTATACCTGTCCAGAAAAGTTGGACGCGTTCGGTCCGCCAGACTATGCCCCGCTGGGTTAGCCCGCTCACCAGGCATTGCTAGTACCAGAGCGGTCCAGATGCACCTCATCACAATTGACGGGATATAGCCAGTGGTTTCATAGCCAGCGAAGTGCCCGTTTCAATCTATGAACGGGCGAGCACTTGTAGCCTGGAATTTGCGGCGGATCAGGGTTAAGCGCGGCCTCTCGCAGGGGCGACTGGCCTTCGATGCAGGCGTGGACCGCTCATACGTTGGAGGTCTTGAACGGCGAGAGGAGAACCCGACCGTCGATGTTCTCGATCGACTTGCCGAGACGCTCGCCGTCCCCATTTCGGAGCTTTTCGTCGCGCCTCCAAGAGGTTCGTTACCACCCAAGCCGCTGCGAAGCGGTCGACGGACAGCCCGATAGGGATTTAAGGGCCAGGCAGGCCCCGGCGTCGTCGAGTTCCCCCTCGGAAGCTGCCTGGAAACGTGCTTTCAAAGACGTCCGATTTGCTACAGCTGTAGACTGTTTATGTTACAACCCCTGACTCGCCGAAGCCCTCTGAAAAATCTACGATGGCTCATTGGGGCGCTAAACGTATGGGGCTATTGTGAACGTCTTCGACCTCGATCGCGCGCTCGTGAGCGACTACGAGCGGTTTGCTCGCTCGTTCACGCGAATTCGGGCGGCAGACATCCTGTCGCAGATCGTCAGTCTATATGCGACCAACCGCTTCTGGCCCGAACCTCTGATCAGCATCAACCCTCATTTCGAACGCGGTGCCTCGATCGACAAGCTGACCGCCGAAGAGTTCGGTGCATGCCGATACCGCGCGCGTGTTCCGCGTGGCTGGTCAACCTATCCGGCTTCACCGCCATCAAGAGCAGGCCGTTGCCAAGGCCGCTCGGCATCAGAGCTTCGTGGTGACCACGGGCACCGGGTCAGGTAAGTCGCTCTGCTTCTTCATACCGATCATTAATGCCGCGATTCGCGCGCGCGCGGCCGGTGAGGCCCAGCGCACGCGTGCGATCGTCATCTATCCCATGAATGCGCTCGCAAACAGCCAGATGAATGAGCTGGAAAAGTTCATTGATCAATCCGAATTGCCGGATCAGCTGCGTCCAACTTTCGCTCGTTACACTGGCCAGGAAAGCGGTGAGGAACGTGAGGGCATCCGCAAGGCGAAGCCCGATATCCTCCTCACCAACTTCATGATGCTCGAACTCTTGATGACGCGCCAGAATGCTCTCGATCGGGCTGTCATCGCGAATGCGCACGGCCTCGATTTCATTGTGCTCGACGAGCTTCATACTTATCGCGGCCGACAGGGGGCCGATGTCGCCATGCTTATGCGCCGGGTTCGCGATCGTCTTTGCCAGGACCGTGAACCGATCTGCATCGGCACCTCGGCGACAATGGCCAGCGAGGGAAGCGACGTAACGCGGGCGACCGCAGTTGCCTCAGTTGCGTCGCGCCTCTTCGGCCAGGATATCAATGCCGACGCCGTCATCGACGAAAGCCTTGAGCGTGCAACTGATCCGTCGTTGAAGCCGGCCACACTCGGGGAGGCGCTAGCGGCGGCTGTTGACGCCGAAATTCCAGACGCCATCGACGACAATGCGTTGCGTGCACATCCGCTGGCGGTTTGGATCGAGCTTGAGATTGGACTCGCTGACGGGCAGAGACTTGCACGACGTCAGCCGATTACCATAGCGGAAGCTGCAAATCGCCTCGCCGCACAGACCGGACGTGACGAACCGCGCTGCCGATCCCAGCTGCAGGCGATGCTGATCCTGATGAGCCGACCGGCCAACGAGCGTGGAGGCACCGGGGACCGAGCGTTTCTTGCGTTCAAACTCCATCGCTTTCTCTCGGGCGCCGGTCATGTTTATGCGACGCTTCGTGGAGTACCGCGCCGGCGGGTGACGCTCGATGGCCAGCGCTTCGACCCCGATGATCCCGAGGCGAGGCTTTATGCAACCTTCTTCTGCCGCAACTGTGGGCAGGAGCACCACCCGGTGGTTCTCGCGGAGGAGGGTGGTGTTACTCGTGTGCTGCCCGCGGGATATTGATGAAACCCCTCTGGATGACGCTGACACCACGGAGCGGCCGGGATATCTGATGCCGGAACCGGAGAATGACGACCAATTTTCCTTCACCGGTGTGCCCGAGGATTATCCCGAAGAATGGATTGAGGCGACCCGCGACGGCGTTCTCCGCCTGCGAAGTGACCGCCGAGCGTTCGCGCCGCAAGCAATCACTGTTGATGCCGCGGGCGCGATCGGTACGAATGGCCACCGAACCTGGTTCATGCCGGGAAAGTTTCGGCTTTGTCCGGCATGCGGCCATCAACCTCCCGCACAAGCACGCGAGATCAATAAGCTGGCGAGCCTCTCGGCCGAGGGCCGCAGTTCAGCCACCACTCTCCTCGTCTCCAGCGCTCTGCGATGGATGAACCGACATGGCGAAAGCCTGCCGCCAGAGCGGCGCAAATTGCTCGGCTTCACGGATAACCGCCAGGATGCCGCCCTTCAGGCGTGGGGAATTACCTGCGGCCCGGGCACGCCTCACGAAGGAGAACAACCCGGTTTGTCCGATATGCGAGGTTCCGATCGATAAGGCGCTCGCCGAAGGTTGCCGCATCTCCACCGTCACGTGCGATTTGGGGGCATTACAGACGCGCATTGCGAGGCTCAAGGCAGACGTTGATCGCGAGCAGGATGAGATCAATTCTTTGCGTGTTCGAGAACCGAGCCTCCAAGCAGAGCTCGCCCTCGTCCGACAGCGTCTGAGGCCACTCGAACAAGTCGTCGCGGCGCTAGAGCGAACTCTCCTCGATCAATCGAAATCAATTCGCGCGGCCCAACGTCTTGTCGAGGAGGCTGAAAGGTATGAGGCGCTCCTGGCTGAACGAACAGAGATTGCGGCATCAATCGAACAGGCCACGGCCCGATTGGGAGCAACCCGAGTCCCGGTGCCGGTGCCTCATTTTGCGGGCCGCCTCGAGGAGCGCATCCATTTCGGTCGAGGTCAGGTACTCCCTCGATCGGTAAGCCGCATTGGGGAGGCGGGTGGGCGTGGTGCGCTCGGTATCGATCGTGGGTGTGACAAGCTTCAACTGTGCCATCGTATTTGGTCCAAATTTCAGAGTGTGATTGCGAAGAAAGGCCGGCGCTCCAGATGGAGGCCGGCCTGTTGTCGTCACCGCGGATTGAAGCCCGCGTCTTTGAGGGCGCGCTGCAGCTTGTCGATGCCGGCGATCATGGCGTCGCGCTCAGCACCGCCGTCGTAGCGGTGGGAGAGCCTCTCGCAGTCGACACGATCCAGTCGTTTGACCAGTTGGGCCAACGCATGCGCCTCATCGGGCGGCAGGTCGAGCATGATGAGCTTGTTCTGCCCGCTCATTTCCCAACTCTCCCCCGGGCGTCGAGGTAGCGGATCAGGTATCCGGCGCCAGACGGCAGGCCGGTGACAGCAACGACGGTACCGCCCTTAACATCGATCAGGACGAGATTGCCGACCAATTCCAGGAAATAGACCGGCGCCGCGCCGCCGCCTGTGGTGCACTTGGCATCGGCGAGGAGGGTCGCGCGGCAATCGAAGTATTCGGCCTCATCGTCCCCGATCGCGTCCCACAATGGGACGGATCGCTTAACGTTGCCGTCGGTGTCGGTGACGTCAACGAGCAGGTCGGATGACCGGGCCACCCCATCGATGACGCCGGCCGCGGTTCGCATGTCCCGCTGCATCTCGGGCTGATCGCGCAGAACGATGCTCTCGGCACGGTTCCGCAGGCGCTTGGCGAGGGCGGACAACTCCGCCGGGCTCATTTGAGGTACAGGTGTAGCGTTGCTACTGTCTTGGGTAGCCATAGTGACCCTCCACTATAGGGTTGCTGTGGTTAGGCCGCGTGCGGTGCTTCCAACACCGTGCGCGGCCGCTTCATTCCGGCTCTATTGCCGGTATCTGGTAAATCCTCCTGCTATTAACGGGTGATAGCCGACGGTGCCGGCGCACCAACCTGTGAAGCGTCGTGAAGACGCCCCTCGCTTTGTACGACGAATGAAGTGATCATCGGTCATGCGCGGGTCCCGAATTGAGGGCGCACCACGTCGGCGTTGCGCTCCCGTGCGCAGTACGCTGCCCACGCATCCATCATTCGGCGCCGCTTGTCGAAAAAGTCCCCACGTTCATAGTTCGCCTCAAGCTTGTCACCTTTGGCGTGCGCCAATGCTGCTTCGGCGACTTCGCGCTGAAAGTTCGTTTTCTCCGCCACCCAGGTACGGAATGTAGACCTGAACCCGTGCACAGTGATCTCTTTGTAGTCCATCCGGCGAAGCAACATATCCATCGCCATATTCGAGAGCGGGCGCCCCTCACGATCACCAGGGAAAATATATTGGTTCTGCCTAACAGAGTGCATGCGTTCCAGCACCGCCACTGCGGAATCCGACAACGGTACCTTGTGATCACGTCCTCCCTTCATCCGACCTGCTGGGACCGTCCAAACCTTGGTTTCGAAATCGACCTCTGACCAAGTGGCACCAAGTACCTCGCCCGTTCTGGCCGCGGTCAAAATCAGGAATTCAAGCGCCCTCGGGGCAGTACCTTCCTGTAGACGCAGCGCCGCCAAGAACGAGGCCGCCTCGCAATAGGGCAATGCCGGATGATGCTTCGGTTGCTTCGACTTCGGTAGCTTGGGCAGTTTCTTTCGCAATTGCTTAGTGAGCTCCGCCGGGTTGACGTAATTCGAATCGTCGGGATCGGCCGCGTAGTCGAGGATAGCTTCGATGCGACCTCTCACCCGGCGTGCCGTCTCGTTTTTCTCGATCCAGATCGGCCGAAGGATATCAACAACGTGGCTCACCAGTATTGAACGCACCGACAGATGGCCAATCACGGGCTTGGCGTAGGTCTTCAGCGTGGCCGTCCATTGTTTGGAATGCTTGATGCTGCGCCAACCCCCACGGTGCGCAGCGATATAGGCATCACACCATTCGTCGAACGTTAATGCATTGGCATCGGCATTCGCCTTTGCGGCTTGAATTGTGGCCTCTTTTTTCTCGACCTTGCGCTGCTCGATCGGGTCAATACCCATCCGCAGTTGCTTGCGATATTTGCCGGCAGCCTCGCGGGCCTCGGCAAGGGACACAGTATTAAGCGGGCCGAGCCCTAGCTGTCGGTCCTTACCATGCCGGCTTTCGCTAGGATCCCGGCTCGCATACCGAAACACCCAATAGCGGTTGACGGTGCCGTCGTTGCCCACGGTCACTCGAAGATAAAGGCCTCCGCCATCAGGATGCATCCCAGGATCCTTGACGGTCTGTGCCCGCCGATCTGAGAGCCTGTTGATGAGGCGCGCCACTAGGCGTCTCCGTTTCCATCTACGTCTTATCTACGCATTATAGCGAAGGACGGCGAAGGATGACAGAGGGTGAAAGCAAAAAATACTGCAATTACGCCAACATTCGAAGGACGGCGATCATCAGCGAAGAATGCTTTGGCGGAGGAGAGTGGGAGTCGAACCCACCAAGGACCGGCAAGCGGCCCTTTCCCGGATTTGAAGTCCGGACGCCCCACCGGGGACGCTTCTCCTCCATCTGGAACGATCGCAATCGCTTAATGGCATGGACCGCCGAGAACGAAGGAGCAAAAATTAGCTTTTGGACCCAAACTGGACCCAGGCGTTCGAAGGGCGTTCTTACCGCATGCCTTTGACGATTGCAGCGATGACGCCGCCCCGCTCACGTCATCACCCGCACATGGGTTCAAGGCAAGACCGCCAAGGCGCTCGGCATCGGCCTGCGCAAGGTCGATTGCTAGGGTCGATTGCTAGGAATGACCAGTCGAGCTCGGCCGCCTATACGGCCCTGGTACCGAACGGGTTCGGGGACTTCTGGCGGGAGGGAGTGGGATCGCCGTTCGGAATGCCATAAGGGCCGTTACGATACCCGCGCCAATGAGGGCGAGAGCGATACTGGTTGCCGTGGGAACCGTAGCGGCGGGGGAACCGGCTGGAACCAGCGTAACGCGGACCGATCCGGCGAGCATGAGCCCCACTTACGCTGCGTCCACTGTGTACGCCTATGCCCGAGCCACCCCTGCCGCCGTGAGGGATCGAGGCGTTCATTGTCGAGGCGCTGGCGATAGCCGCCACGACGGCAACGCTGATTAACATCATGCGCATCACGATGCTCACTCCATTTGCCGGAGTTGCACCCAACCTTACGAGTCAATTCAGCGGCTGCCATTGAGTTGCGCGGTGCGACGCTCGGTGGCCGCGACCCAACAGCTGACCATCGCCATGTCCGCCGAAGCCCGGTGTGAGGCGGCCCTTCGGCATGGAACGCACCGCCGGCGGTCCCCCTGCGGCTTCGGTCTCGATCTGGCGCCCCTTGGCGCCGAGCGCGGCACGCTCTGCCTTGAGATCGGCAAGAGCCCAGCCTCTCGTCTGCGTTCGTCAACAAGGCCGGCGCGGGCTTTCTTCTGGTCCTCGATCGTCGTGAGCGCGGTATTGGTCCGGCCGCGTTTGACCGCTTCCTCGATCGCCGGGCGGAGGCCGCGGACCGACATACAAAACCCCGGCGCCGATGGCACGGCGCAGGGGTCGAAGGGTATCAATGGTGATGGTACGAGCTTCTTTCATTCACACCGCAGCGGCGGCCACTTCAGGTCGCCAATGAGGTGAAATGACGGTCGCAGATCTTAATCGCAGGCCCACACGTACTCGCCGTAAAGGTCCGACCATACCCAGCACGGGCCGACGCCGTAGTACCACCAACGGCCGTGCCAGAAATGGCGGCGGTGTCCACCCGCGACGAAGGCACGGGCGCGATGCCCGGGCGCGACGCGCACACCGGGTCCATGCCCGACCGCGACGCGTGCGCCGGGTCCATGCCCAGCCACGAAGTGCCCGGCCGCAATGTGTCCGCCGCCGACATGTCCACCGCCAGCGCTGTGTGCACCTCCACCGCCGTGACCACCGCCGTGTCCGCCTCCGCCGCCATGGGCCGCGAAAGCATCGGTGGGAAGCGATAAGCCGCCAAGCGCGAGAATTGCGGCCAATGCAAGGACTGATTTGGTCGTCATGTTTTGGCTCCTGTTTCTGCGCGCCCCTTGCAGGAAGCATTAAGGCGAATGCGATGAACCGCGGCTGAACCCTGTAATCACAAGGGCGTGTGTGTGATTTATCCCAGCGGTGCGGCAGCGAGACGACTGCCTCGCCATGCTCCGTTCCCAAGGCCAACGCCACAGGAACCTATCTACCACTGAGGCTTTGACCGAGACACACCGCAGACCGACTGCAAATGACTATGAGGAGAAAATCATGCTGTCTCGTCGCAACCTCATGTGCGCCGCCAGCGGCTTTGCCGCGGTTGCGCTTGCGCCGCGGCTGACGTTCGCGGAAGCCGCGACCGCCACCGGATCGACAGCCGCTGGTCCGTTCACCCTGCAGCCCCTGCCTTATCCGGCGAATGCGCTTGAGCCATACATAGACGCTCGCACCATGGAGCTTCATCACGACCGGCACCATGCTGCTTACGTCAGCAGCCTCAACGCGATTGCCAAGGACTATCCGCAGATCGCAGACATGCCGCCAGTCGACCTGCTGGAGAAGCTTGCCGACCTCCCGGACGCGATCCGTACCGGCGTGCAGAACAATCTCGGCGGCCATGCCAACCACACGATGTTCTGGACGGTCATGAAAGCAGGCAGCGGCAAACCGTCCGGTGAGTTGGCGGCGGCGATCGACCGCGACCTCGTCGGGATGGAAAGGCTGACGAGCGACTTCAA
>Ga0137393_10000376_pt1 | contig 26418 bp, 23 predicted proteins | sample 15con2h34BmetaG_FD_101396 | JGI IMG/M metagenome (GOLD analysis project Ga0137393, IMG submission 101396) | Vadose zone soil microbial communities from Angelo Coast Range Reserve, California, USA - 15con2h3.4B metaG | ecosystem: Environmental > Terrestrial > Soil > Vadose zone > Saprolite...
GGCGTGACGTCGTGATGTTCCGCCAGACGATTGACTTCGGCCCAGTCCAAAGACTTTTGTAAAGCAGTGTGGACATGCTCGGAGCAATCAATGTTGCCCGCACAACAGGCCTGCAGCAGAGCAAATTCATTAATGGAGGCAACACCAGGACAGGAAGGTTTCTCGATTGGACGTGGCGGTGCCGGCGAGAATCGGGCCATGGCAGTACGCATCTTTACTTCTTGTGCGCCCTCCCCAAATCTTAAGAGCGGAGACTCTGGCACCGCACACTATAATACAGACACTTTTCGCATCACCCTGGGATCGGTGCATTATCTGGGGCGAGCGAGTACTCGCGAAGCATGCAAAGCGTCGTATTCGATTCCGTGAGCAAAGTCTTTCGCCATCGTCCCGCTCTGTTCAATTGGATGGGCCGGGAACGCAAGGGAGAGACTCGCGCCTTAAATAACCTGTCGCTCAGCGTCGCTCGTGGAAAAGTTCTGGTCCTGCTGGGTCCCAACGGAAGCGGCAAGACTACGACACTTAAACTTATTTCGACGATGCTTCTGCCCGATTGCGGCCGAGTTCTGGTGGAAGGCTTCGATACTCTGCGGGAAGCGGACCGCGTACGCAGGCACGTAGGGTTCGCGGTATCTACGGAGAGATCGTTTTTCCCCCGCCTTTCGGCTCGCGAAAATCTCGACTTCTTTGCAACGTTAGATGATGTTCCACGAGGTGAGCGGAAAGATAAGATTGACGAGGTAATTGGGCTTACTGGCCTGACCGAATCGGCCAACACGCTGGTCATGAAATTTTCCACGGGGATGTATCAGAGACTCGGCATGGCGCGCGCTTTGATCAAGAAGCCTTCCGTGGTTTTGTTGGACGAGCCGACGCGCAGCCTTGATCCTGGATCCGCGGTACATTTCTGGGAAACCGTCCGAGACTTGCCGGATCTGGGTTCGACGGTAATCCTCGCCACCCATAGCTTTGCAGAAGCTGCGGCAGTGGGCGACTCGGTCGCGGTGCTCTATCAGGGAGAGCTGGCTGGCTCCCTCCAGCTCTCCCCCTGTACCGGCATTGATGATTTGCGGTCATTCTACTTTCGAATTACCGGCGAATTGGAACAAGTCCCCGAAATGGCAATTGGAGGACTGCACTGAACTTGCCCTTATTGTTGGACAAGCTGGTTGCCATTGTTCGCCGGGACTTGCTCACGTCAATTCGCTATCGCACCGGGTTTATGCTCACCGCCGCTGGCGCGCTGGCTGAGCTGGCCGCTTTTTACTATTTGTCGCGCGCCATCGGTCCAGGTTTTCGCCCGCAAGGAGTGGACTACTTCCCGTTTCTTCTCGTAGGTACAGGGTTCTACACATTCCTGGTGATGGGAGTACACGCATTCCTCGTCAGCGTCCAGGAAGCTCAGCAGAACGGAACCCTGGAAGTTTTAATGACGACCGCGACGCCTCCGCAGATACTGGTGTTTCTGAGTGCTATTTCAGCTTTTGCAGGCAATACCGTCAGCTTGTTTTTTTATCTATTGGCCGGGCTGTTGCTGTTCGGCGCCCCGCTACATCCCAATATTCCCGGCTGCTTGGTGATCTTCGTGCTTTCCTTGACGATCGCTATCGCGTTGGGTATTTTCGCCGCTGCGGTGCAGTTGGCGATCCAGAAAGGCTCTGCCATCGTATGGGCGCTGGGTTCGGGAGTCTGGTTCCTGACGGGGACCATGTTTCCGGTCACAACCTTGCCCGCGGGGCTGCGGTTTCTCTCCGAGTTCATTCCGATCACCCACTCTCTCGAAGGCATGCGCTCAGCTCTCCTGGCGGACGCGCCCTTTGCCCTGTTAGCTCACGAAATTGTGGTCCTCTCGTTATTCTCGCTGGTCCTTTTGCCGTTGAGTCTCGCGATCTTTTCACACACGCTGCGTCGTTCCCGGCTGGAAGGAACTCTTTCCTTTTACTGATTCTCTCTTGTACCTCACTTTTATGTTGGTGGTAGCTGGATAGACAACAGTCTTTCCCGTTTTCAAAACCGTCTGTTGTACACTCGCCACTAATTCCAGCCGGGAAAGCGATATTTGTTGTCAGACAGAGGAACACACAACTCTCGGACTGACTATTGCTCAGAAGAACGAATTTTCTGGAAATGATGCGAATACGCCAGTCCATCGCTGATTTAAGTGATAGTCGCGCAAAATACATGAGCCAGGAATTGCGGACGCGACAGGACAGCAAATGTGGACTGGCGACAGAAGTCCTACGCTCTTTTGGTGAAATAAGTCTGAAGGTGACAGGCACCAGTATGCTACCAACGGTCTGGCCGGGCGATGTCCTGAAAATACAATTCACCGAGTTCGAGCAAGTACTTCTTGGCGATATTGTGTTGTATACGAGGCAGAACCGCTTTTTTATTCACCGTGTAACCGGGAAGTTCAATGCGCCAGGTGAGCGCCATCTGAGCATGCGAGGTGACGCAATGGCCGCTGCTGATCCACCCGTGAGCGAGGAGGAATTGCTGGGTAGAGTTGTCGGTATTCAACGTTTTGGTAATGTCATCGAGCCGAGTCGACAGCTCACAGCAGGTTGTCGCATGATCGCAACGTTACTTTGTAGGTGCGATGTCTTGAGGGGCTTGGTTTTGCGGCTCCGCGCTCGGGGGCGATCAGATTGCGCTCGAATGTAAGCGACTCCCCCCTGAATGGGAACGCTCGTGTAGAATGGCGGTTACCTTGAGGGACTAAAACGGAAATCATGATGGAGATACTTGCACGTGGCGTGAATCCGCGAGCAAATCGGATTCGCGCGCTGGTAATCAGATGAAGGATCGTGCCATCGCCAAAAGCTCGATGATTGCCGCCCGCATGTTGGACGGCGAGATGATCATCATGTCAGCCGTAGATTCTACGCTTTTTACTTTGAACGATGTCGCTACGGCCATCTGGCATGCGGCGGACGGTTCTACCTCGCTTGAGAACATTGTTCTGCGTGAGGTTTGCTCAGAGTTTGATGTAGAGCCGAGCGTGGCACTGGAGGACGCTGAGGCGTTTATCTCGGAACTGGTCAGCCACGGTATTTTGTTGCTATCTGAAGCACCCGGCCCACATTCTCAACCCGAGCCAAGAATGCACCTTTTGGACAAAAAGCCCTACGCAAAGCCAAGCTTTCGCTTCGAGCGTGCGTTTGAAACTATGGCGTTGTCGTGTGGCAAGGTGAACCCCACCCAGTTGCAGTGCAAATTCAATCTCAAGAATTCTTAATTTCACATTTCTCAGCACGCCACTACTTTGCTCTCTAAACACCGTTGGGAGCTCGTTTTCCAGACCACGTCGCCTTCTCGTTGTGAAGCAAAATGTCCATTAAGTATTGTGTCGGCCCACTCAACGGTGCTAATTGTGGGCTGGTCGGGAATTACCATAGTTACTGGCACAATGTAATTACGAGAATAAGATGATTGCTTAAGGAAGCGACTGGCGGAGGAAACCTATATGCTGCATTTCCGAAACGTCATAATGTTGATGGCGGTTCTGGCAGTTGCGGCGAGTCCTCTGACGTCGCAGGTCACCCATGAGACGGGGAGGCCAATAGGGCGGCCCCAAGATTGGAGCTATAAACATGTGTTGTTTACTGATTCTTCGTCGCCTCAGACGGCTCTCGCTTTACAAGGTGATGTCAGATTTCTGTTTAGCAGGCTAGAGAAAAACCGGGCGTTACAACTGCCGCGGCCGCCACGAGAGGATTTATTGAACCGAGGAGAGATGCCGGTTCTGCGCCGCAGAAAACCCAGGGCTAAGGTGGACTGGAGCGTTTCACTTGGCAGCGGGAATGTTGCTCAAAACCAGTATCCCGCCAAGTTCAGCTTCAATATCAACGCCACACCAGATTGCGTCAACGATTTCGTCATCTTTGGCCTCAATGTAGTCGGCGTGACTGCCGGGCAAGCCAATATGGTTGCGCTAAACCAGCTTTACCGGGGTAGCACACCTACCGGATTGTGTGGGACCGGTGCGGCTGCAGTGATGTGGTCGTACAACACAAGCACAGTAGCATCGGGCGTAGTCCAGACTTCCCCGGTGCTCTCATTGGATGGAAGCAAGATAGCCTTCGTAGAGAGTGGGAGTGGGTCCTCAATTTTCCACGTGCTTAACTGGGCGACCGGCGCCGGAAACGGCACATCAGCAACCAGCTCCGCTGTGCCGGGAGTCGGGAATAGCGCTTCGATGACAACTCTAACTTATGCCGGGAGTGCGACCAATACACGTTCCTCTCCTTTTGTGGATTACGCGCACGATGTTGCCTACGTTGGAGCCGATGATGGCAAAGTTTATAAGATCACCGGCGTTTTCAACGGAACGCCAGCTTTGGCGGGTTCTCCTTGGCCGGTTACAGTTTCGGCAGGCCTGGCTTTGACCGCTCCGATTTTTGACTCTGTTTCTGGCAAGATCTTCATTGGCGACTCCAATGGTCTTCTAAAATCCGTTGACGCCACCACTGGAACGCTTTCCGCTACTACCTTAACCGTTGGCTCCACGGGCCTTGGCGGCGGAATTATTGACCCACCGATAGTGGACTCTACCAACGGCACCGTGTTTACCTTTTCCGGCAACGACGGTACGGGCGCCGTTGCGGTTCAGGCCGACACCGCCTTAACGCAATTGGCCCGGGCGAGTGTAGGCCGCGGCGGTGCGTCCGGAACCGCGATCAATCTGCATGCAGGCGCCTTCAGCAACGGCTATTTTTCCACGCCCAGCACCGGCTTTCTTTATGTTTGTGGAACCCTTAACAGCGGGAATGCTCGACCTGCACTGTATCGCTTCGGGTTCACCGGCACGACTCTCAATACTGCCGGCGCAGGAGGGCCCCTTCAAATCGGCAATACTTCTCCGTCGGAGTGTTCTCCGACTACTGAATTTTTCAATTCCAATACCACAGCCCATATGGACACACTTTTCCTCGGAATTACGACGGATTGTATTACCGGTGGCGCGGGTGGCTGCATTGATGACTTCAACATCACCGGCGCAATGCCGACAGGAGTACTTAATGGCGTGGCTGAAACCGGCGGTACCAGCGGAATCGTGATTGATAACGTTAGTACTTCGGCGCATGCGTCGAGCGTCTACTTCACTACGCTTGGTGCAACCAAGAATGCAGTTAAATTAACCCAAGCGGGATTGCAGTGACGCCTCATCCGTCATATATTTCCGTGTAAACGTATACCTTATTACTCTTTTTGATAATACCTTTCACCTGCCCCTCGGCATTGGCTAACTCAGACGGTTCTGTCTTTCCTTTATCACATGCTCGATGAGCTCGATCCGGGATAAACTGTAAAAGCTCGAGAATTCGGGATCTCGATGCGCGGCACGAAATCTCGATGGATGACCTGAGTTCGACAAGCCATGAGCTGACCGTTGAGATCGGCGGAATGCCGGTTCTTTTGCGGACCCATGACCCATCTTTTCGAGATTTGCTGGTGAACCGCTATGCCGGATTCGTGAGTCCCAGAGTGCCGCCGAAATTTGAGTTTGATGTGAATCTGGTACAGCCTCGCCTTAACACAAATCAAGACGTTCAGGTGAGGATGGATTCCGGAAAATGGTCGTTGTTACGTGGAGACTTCCAATCTGAGTGGGACCCAGGGGCGAGGAAAGGTTGGATCCGCCAGTCTGCTAATCCTTATTCGATCGATTCTGTCCTGCGTATCGTGCACAGCCTCATATTGGCGCGGGAAGGTGGATTTCTGCTCCACTCCGCCAGTGCCATGCGCAACAATCGTGCCTTCTTGTTTTCAGGCGTCTCGGGGGCGGGCAAGACCACTATTGCCCAGCTCGCTCCCTCCGATGTAACGCTTCTGACTGATGAAATCTCCTACATACGTCGCGACGGTAAAGGCTACCAGGCATACGGGACTCCGTTTGCTGGAGAACTGGCACGGCTGGGAGAGAATTGTTCAGCGGAGGTGGCGATGTTGTTCTTCCTCAATCAAGGCCAAGAGAATCGCATCGAAGAGATATCATCTCTTACCGCAGTAAAACTTCTCTTGCGGAACATCTTATTCTTTGCCAACGATCCTGAACTCGTGAAGCTTGTATTCAGCTCCGCGGTGGATTTCGTGATGAATATCCCAGTGCGCCGTTTAACTTTTCTTCCAAATGAACGGGTTTGGGATTTGATCAGTCATCCGCTGTGCAACTTGTCTGGAAGCTGAATGGCAGAAAAATACAGTGTGAGAAGCTCGAAAGTTGTACTGCGGATTATGGTCGGTCCATGCGCCCTACCAGCGGAGGTGCTATGAGCTTGATGGCAGAAGTACATCAGAAAGCTCTACGTTCCGGTATCCCGATGGATGTGCATATTGATGTCACCTATCGTTGTAACGAGCGCTGCGTGCACTGCTATCTCGATCACGACGACCACGGCGAATTGACCACGGCAGAAATCAAGGGCATCCTCGACCAACTTGCCGATGCTGGCGTTTTCTTTCTCACTTTCAGCGGTGGCGAAGTCTTCATGCGTCGCGATTTTCTGGAACTAGTGGCCTACGCTCGCCGACTCCAGTTCAATGTGAAGGTGAAGACCAACGCAGTCATGATTCGTGAGTATGAAGCTCAACAGTTGAAAGCTCTGGGAGTTGAGCGAATCCAAATCAGTGTGTATTCGCATCGGCCCGAAGTTCACGACGCTATCACAAAGCTGCCGGGGTCACTCAAGCGAACCATAAAAGCGATTCGTTTTCTGAGATTTCAAGGCCTTAAAGTCACAATCGCGAATGTATTGATGACCGCCAACATGTTTGATTATGCTGGTGTTCAGGCGCTCGCCAAGGAACTGGACGTCGCCTACACCCTCGATCCGACAATTACGCCAAAGATGGACGGGGACATGTCTGTCCTGAACTTGCGTATTCCGGGCAGTGAGCTTCACCGGGTTTTCCGTAGCGAGTCGTTGATTGGTAATGTGGAGGAATTTTGCGCACCGCCCCAACCCGCAAGCGAGGACGAACTCGAGAGTTTTCCATGCAGCGCCGGACACACGGCTTGCTATATTTCGCCCTACGGCGATGTTTTTCCGTGCGTGCAATTTCCCCTGCCAAGTGGGAATGTGCGACGGCAGAAATTCATAGATATTTGGCGATACTCGCCGCAGTTAGCTGATGTGCGCTCCATTCGCGCCAAGGACCTGCCGGTTTGCTCGACCTGCTCGCATGTGGGCACTTGCACACGATGCCCGGGGCTGGCATATATGGAGGGTAACATGCGCGGGCCGTCCACTGCTGACTGCGAAAAATCGTTTCAGCGCACTGCAATTCCCTCCGCCAACATGCTTCGTAAGAGCAAGCTGGCTGCAACCGCCCAACTCGTGCAGATCCAGGCGTCAAGTATATAGTTCCTGTGGAATCGTCTTATGACCAATCGTAAGTGCTGAAGTCCTGTTACTTTGGTGGTGCGTAATTCTTGTCCCGATCGGATCACGTCCCCAGTTCCAGCGTAAAATTTGATGAAGACGTGTCTTATGAAGAACGCTGGCGACCAAACTGAAACGCCTCTGCGGATGACCCGCATTCGATGGGAAATTCCCATCAGAGTCACTAGTCTCAATGCCGGTCACCCATTCGCAGAGCGAGGACAGACGCTGGTAGTCAATCCGCAAGGATGCGGAGTTCGTCTTTCTTGCGCACCAGAAGTCGGCACCGCCGTTCAATTGGACGGTCTGCCCGGCGTGGGTAGCGTGACCGCTCGGGTGGCCAATTGCCTGGCGCTTGGAAATGACGGCAAGTTTTGGCTGGTTGGGCTGGCATTGAATGAGCCAGGAAATGTATGGGGTGTCGAATCCCCACCCGCAGATTGGGGAACTGCGCCTGCGAGAATCTTAACTTCAGCGCCTACCCCCGATCCCAAGAAGAAACAAAACTGGCCTTATTCCCAATTCTCCCGCAAGGGAGAATTCCATCCGGGCAGAAAATAATTTCAGAGATGTAGAGGCATTTTTTTGCTGCGATCTTTAGCTGCGTCCGGCGGCATGCGCGGCAAACTGTGGCACCACCGGTAAGGCGCGAATTAATTGTTGTGTGTAAGAGTGTTCGGGAGTCCGGAAAATACCTGCTGTGTCGCGGCACTCGATAATCTGTCCTCGTTGCATAACTTTTTTTTTAATTGATACGGCGACCACCGAGAGAAGGTCGTGGGAGATGTAAAGAATGCTTATTCCCAGCTTCTGACTCAGGCTCTTGAATAACTTCAAAATTTCTGATTGCGTGATGATGTCCAGCGCGCTGGTCGGCTCATCGGCGATCAGCAACGACGGGCGATGTAGTACAGCCATCGCGATCAGAACCCTCTGCGCCTGTCCGACGCTCATTTGGGCTGGGTATTTTTTAAGGAAATCCTCCTCAACCGGCAAGCTTACAAGATCCAAGGCATGCGATAAGGACTCCCTGCACTCATCGCGGCCGCCATTCTTATGGATTCCCCAAGCCTCGCGGAGTTGAGTCCCAATTCGAAGCGCCGGATTCAGCGAGGACATCGGACTCTGCAATACCAGTCCTATCTCTTTGCCACGCAGTTTCCGCATCTCGCGTTCTGCCAGCGACATGAGATCGCGGCCTCCAAAATGTATGAACCCTTCAGCTTTGCCGCGCTTCAAATGCAGCAATCTAAGAATTGCCAGAGCCAGGGTACTTTTCCCGCAGCCACTCTCGCCTACCAATCCAAGGATCTCTCCTTGATTGAGTTCCAGCGACAAATCACGCAGCACACACGTTCTACCGGGGTAATCTGCAGAAAGGTGGAGCGACAGGACTGGTTGGCTCGGCGTCAATGCTTCCTCGCGACCTCGTTGCCCAACGCCAGTTGATCGATATTCCAGTACACCTGGGGTCGCAATATCGCAGGGTGGGCATTGAGTACCGAAGGTGAAACTGCTGACAGCGCATTGCGATTGACCAGATAAATAAACGGTTCCTGTTCCCAGACGATTTCCTGCACTTTGTCAAAGTAGTTTTTACGCTTTCGCGAATCAAGACCTGAGGCTTGTGCGCGCATCAGCTTGTCAATGTCCGCTTCCCAATTGGTTCCCGGACTCTTCTGGTTCGGGTTCCACTGGTGATTTTCCGCCGAGCTCAGCCATATATTCATTTGCGAATTGGGATCGAGATCGTTATTTACCAGCCCCAAAAGACAAGCCTCGTAGTCAAAGCTCCGGGTGATGCGCTCAATGAGCGAAGGAAAATCAAGCGTGACAATATTCAATTTGATCCCGATTGCAGCCAGATCCTGCTGGATCATGGTCGCCATGCGCTCCCGGTATTTGTTGCCAGAATTTGTGATTATTGAAAATTCGACCGCGTGACCTTGACGGTCCCGCAAGACCCGATCTCGTAGCTGGAAGCCGTCCTGATTCAATCGCTGGAGCGCCGACGTCCGGTCGAAGGGATGAGGTTGCAGCTTGGAGTTAAACCAGAATTTGTTGGCGATCGAAACTGGCCCCACAGCCGGCCGAGCGTGTCCGTGAAAAACGATGCGAGCAAGATCATCACGGTTGATGGCCTCGGAAATCGCACGCCGAAAATTCGTGGAACGAAACCATTCTTTTTTGTAATCAGGTAACGGAGAGCTCGCGACCTGGTTGAACCACAACTGCTCAGAGTCGAGTGATACGCCTGCATCATGCGCCATTGACGGATTCTGGGACATGATCTTGTCAAAGTATTCCGCATCCAGAGAATTGATGAAATCCACTTCCCCGCGGAGCAGGCGGAGCATTTCAGTGTCCCGGTTCTGCTGAATATCCAATTTAACCGACTCGATATACGGCAATTGCTTGCCACTCCCGTCATGCCTCCAATAATTGGGGTTCCGCTGCAATAGGACATAGGACCCGGCTTTGTACTCGGCGACGTAGTAGGGCCCCAACACTGCCATTTCTTTCTTGGGAGACGTGGCCGACATGATTGCGACCTGGTCGAATAGTTTGTCCAAGCCGGCGATGGGGGCGGGGAAGGTGATGGCAATACGATTGGGTGATAAGACTCGAATCTCCACCTTGCCTTCGCCCGAGCGAAAGGAATCCGCCGTGGGCGAGTGCAGCTCGGGATCCATGAGCTGCCGCACAGTGTGGGCAACATCTTCGGCAGAGAACGCAGTGTTGTCCGAGAAGCGAATACCATCGCGCAATTTGAAAGTAATTGTCTTTCCCACATTGCTGATTTTCCAGGCCGTGGCCAGTTCGGGTACAGCGTCCTGAGTGAGACGGTCCACCCGGATCAGTACCCCGCCAGTGAGATAGCGGATCGTCTCAGACGAATCATCTTCTGCCAGCAGCGGATTGAAAGTCTTGGGCTCAGAATGTAAGCAGAAGTGAAGCTCACCGCGCGATTGGGCCGATGCAGTCATCGCCATTAGAAAGGTGCTGACCACAAGAATCATGCGAAAGGAACGTTGTCTCATGCCGGCAACTCCTCTTGAACCATGACAAGCTGGAAGCAACTTACGAGCAAAATGAATAACAACAGCGGCACGAATTGCCAGGGATTGCCTGCAAATGACGAATAACTCTGCAATTCCCGCAGCAAGCTGCCCCATGAGGGCAGCGGCTCGGCAACCCCCAGACCCAACATGCCAAGATTGGCTTCAGTCAGAATGAAGGCTGGAACCGATATCCAGAACTGCGCAAAGAGGACAGGGAGAAGGTTTGGCGTCAGGTGTCGCCATAACAGGCGGAATCCCCCACTGCCGGACGCACGCGCCAGCAATATGAAATCAGAATTGCGCAAAGAGCGCGCATCGGCACAAACGACGCGCGCGGCTGCGGCCCATCCCAGGCAGCCAAGTAGAAGAAACGTTATGGCGGCTGAAACGATTGGCGAAACGTTCAGGGGCAGCAGCGCTCGTACTGTCATCAGCAGGAAGAGCCAGGGTAAGGAAAGGAAAAGGTCTGTCCCTGCCATGACCATTTTCTCAACCTTCCCTCCCATGAAGCCGGCGGTTCCACCAATGAGAGCGGCGAGCAGGCTCGAAAGCAACGCGGCGGCTGGTGCCAGAAGTAGAGACACCCGCGTCCCATAGAGCAGGCGCGAGAAGCGGTCACGTCCCAGGTCGTCTGTTCCCAGAAGATGCTGCCGCGAAGGGGCAGCACCAGGCTCAGCACGGAATTGGTGGTCGTAAGGAGCGGGAGCGATGAAATCAGCCAACAGACACGCCGCCGCGGTCAGCGCAAGAAATGAGAGCGCCAAAGTGCGAATCCATCTCATGCGGCACTCGGTTGGAAAGCCTCACCCAAAAAGTTTGAGGCCGAGTTGGCCACCAGCGTGATTACCGTGACTACCATCGTGAGGTTCACGAGAAGGTAAAGGTCACGGCCCAGGGCGGCTTTCCATGCAAGTTGTCCAATGCCGGGCAAGTCGCAGAGAGCTTCCACCGGTATGGCTGCTGTGAGCGCAAGGCTGACCGAGACTCCGGCCAACGCCAGCAGTTGTGGCGCCGCCGGCAGAAGGATGTGCCAGACTATGATTCGAAAATTGCCAAGCCCCTTCGCTTGCGCCATCAGAACGTGAGGCTGGGACGCGCTCCTCATCAACAGGTTGCGCGCGTAGCGATACACATTAGGAAAAACAATCAGCGCGAGCACAAGTCGCGCGGGGGCGCGGGTAATAACAAACAAGGCTGCCAACACGGCTGCCGGCAGGCATAAGAGCAATCCACTAATCATGTTGCCAAAAAGATCGACGCTCCACGATCGTGACATCAAAGCGATCACGATCAGAGCCAGGCTCAATGCCCATCCCAGAGCAAGGCTTAAAACAACAGACTTCGCGGTTTCCGGGAAGCGCTCCTTGAGCAGTCCGGATACAGGCCGGCGCAAGGTCCGTGAGATACCCAGGTCACCATGAAGCATCCGGTTCAAATAGCGGAAATAGAAAGTAATGAGATTTGTATTAGTTTGCTGTTCCTGCCGCAGAGCGCGAATACTTTGGTCATTCAGGCGGCTGTCCAATTCCTCTTCGTCTACGCCAAAGCCGGGCGCCACGCGCACGAGGGTGGCTCCCAGGATACCGCCCAGGAGCACGGTAAGCAGGATTCTGGCTACGTGTTTCCCCAATCTGAACAAAGTCGTCGACTACTCCTGCGCCACGCTCGCTAATCAAGGCTTTAGTGTTTCAACATTTTCGAAAGATAATAATTGTCGTAAACCTTCGTCGTTCGATCGACAAACTCCAGGATCTGCTGCAAATTTGCGCGATCATCGCGGCTGCCCTCGGGGAATTTCATGGCAATTCCGCAACCTGGATCGGTGCGCAGCACCCTGGCTTCAGCCTGCATCTTGCCATCGTCCATGGAGAACACCAGCTTGAGCTTTGAATCCGGTGGCAAGAGAGCGCTGGTTTCAACGTAGCAGCCCCCTAGACTTATATTGGTCAGATTGCCGAGAATGGGAACTTTTTCACCTTCGGGATGTAGTTCAATCGTGAGACGGCCCTTTAGCCGCGGATATAGTCTGCGATTCTTCCGGCTCGGCTGATTCTGCTTCTCGACGTACATTCGGCGATCGGCCTCAGCCAGAAGTTCCTCCGCATCAAGGCCGTCGTCCGGATAGACGGAACGTCCGACGCTCAGAGACAAAATGTCTTCATTGCAAACTTCTTTTCCGACCTGCTTCACCAGTTCACGGAGGCTCTCTGCTTTCTTCAGGGCTGCATCCGGAGTGAGTCCCGGCGCAATCACCACAAATTCATCGCCGCCCATCCGCGCTACGTAGTCGTATTCGCGGCAGGTTTCCTTGAGAGCATGAGAAAACAACCGTAGGACACGGTTTCCTTCGAGGTGTCCAAAGCGATCGTTGATCTGCTTGAATCCGTCCATGTCCGAGACCATCACCGTGAGTGACGAATTATCGCGTTTGCACCGCGCCAACTCCCGATCCAGTTGCAGGAACAAGGAGCGCGCGTTTGGCAGGCCTGTGAGGTAGTCGGTAGTGGCGGAACTCTCGGCTTGTTGATACTTAAGGGCATTCTCAATCGCCAATGCCATTTTCGAACTGATGGCTAATAACATGCGGAGATGATCGGAGGTGAACGCATCCTTGTCCGCGTGATAAAGCGTTAGCACTGCTACTACTCCGTCTACTCCCTCCAGTGGAATTGCCATCGCAGAACGCAAGGTGCTGAATTTTGTAGGATCATTCAAATAGCCGGGTTCAACGGAAGGATTGCCGTTGATGATGGGTTTCTTATTTTGTGCGACCCACCCGGAAAGTCCTTGTCCCAGAGGTATTCTCAGTGAGGCAAACAGCCGGAAGTTATCGCCGCTGACATGTTCTGGTAAAAGTTCGTTATTGCGCCGCACGTAGATCGCAATGGCATCGTAGGGGACCAACCGCTTTAATTTTACGGAGAATACCGAGAGAGTTTCCCCCAAACTAAGCGAGGCGCCCAAATCCTGGCTGAGTTCAAATAACGTCTGGGCCTCCTGCCGCGCTGCAGCAATGGAGGACAGGAAGTTTGTTTCGTGTGGCTCCTCTGCTCCTATCTCTTCGAATCCCGCGGCCGGCGCAACATCCCGGTCCACCTTCACCTCCGTAGTCAGCTTCGACCACGCGATCTGACCGGAGCTCTTTTCCACTAACTTCTCGAGATCAAGATAACTCCTCTTGAGCACCTCGACCACTTTGGGATCAAACGACTTGCCTGATTCCTCCTCCAGCCGTTTCATCACATCCTGTAATGGCAAAGCCCTGCGGTATTGCCGGTCTGAAGCCATGGCGTCAAGGAAATCAACTGCGGAAAGAATGCGAGCCCCCATTGGGATTTCTTCGTACTTGAGACCGAGAGGATAGCCTGACCCGTTCCACTTTTCGTGGTGGGCGCGGACGATCGGCACAACCGGGTAAGGGAAGCGAACGCGTTCCAGAATCTCCGCCCCTACCAATGGGTGGATTTTCATCTTCTCGAACTCTTCCGGTGTCAGTCGTCCAGGCTTGGAGATTATGTGCTCCGGAACGGCCAGCTTACCGATGTCGTGCAGCAACGCTGCCGCATTCAACGCTTCCATTTCTTCGTGATTGACCTTCAGTGCTTTAGCCACTTCAATCGCGTACACCCTCACCCGCTGCAAGTGATCGTGGGTGGTATGGTCCTTGGCTTCAATCGCAAGCGCAAGCGCCTCAATTGTGCGCAGGTGCAGGCTTGCCATGTCCTCGACATGCCGCTTCTCGTCCTCCAGTTTTCCCAAATAGAGCCGATAAGAGCGGTAAATCAAGAAGACGACTGGAAGTACGAGCAGGGAAGTCTGCCAATCGATGATGCTGTTCAGCCAGCTCATCAGGCCGGCAATTCCAGCCCCCACCAGGTAATAGGGAAATGACCAGAAGTAGCATTCTGACCATATCTTGTTTAGTGACTTGTGCTCAGTAAGCGCGATGACGGTGGCGACTGGGACTGTATTCGCCACAAAATACATCGAGGCGGTCAGCACCAGGAGGAACGATGGATTACTGACCTGACCGTGGAAAATCGCCAGGTGATACACCGAGTAGGCACACGCAATTGCGAAAGCCGTGGCGCAAATATTGAAGATGACTTGTATAGGCCGGGGACGGTCACGGTACAAACACTGCACCAGAATCGCTGCACATCCCAGAGCCAAAGTCTCTCTAAAAGAGAGTTGCAATACGCCAAGAAGAATGAAAAGGAAGTTAACCGACATCGTGCCCGTTATTCCGGGCAGGTTTACTTTGAGTCGCGATGCAACTACTGCTACCAGCGTGTAGCAGATAAATTTCAGTGGATCGCCGCTGGAATGATCGAAAGCAATGGCGTAGGCGAGAACACAAGACCCTGTGAGCACGATAGCGCCGATAAAAAGACGCGCCGCCAAGGTCATGTGTTTCCAGGATTGTGACTGGCCAGCCATCCTCGGTGAGCAAACTCCTCTCCCCCGTTCATCTACACACAACGGCGGAATCGTAGCTCTCTAATGATTGATACCAGCTAAGTGACACATAGCAAAGGATTAACAGCAATCTTCCCAAACTTTCGTAACAAGGCGTAGAACGCCCGCCAAAACAAAAGCTAGGACATAGTGCCCAACCTTGTTGTGTCCAAGCTATCCTCCTGAAAATAATATTCTTGTTCGCGTCGGCCCGAACACAGAGCATGCCCTCCCGGCCACTTTGTCCAACCCTTAGAATTGCCTGATTGTCCGTAAGCTTATGAGGATGAGCAATTTACTCATCTTTGCCACTTAGGACATCCGAGTGCAACGCTACGATTGACGCAAAACCGAGCGCCTGCTTCGGAGAACAAAATGGGGCTGAAACCAAAACCCGAGAAAAATGCTTTCAGCACCGAGGTATCCACAGTTCAATGGCGCCTGGCCGCGCGACTGATAGTCGTGGTTCTCGCGATCACCGGTCTGGCATCCGCTAATGGCGGGGTAAGGCCACTACAGGACGAAGGCCGCAGCTCCCGGGGCATGGTGAAGCTTTCTCCTGAACTCACTACTTTATTGTCATTGTCTAAGGCGCAACGGATTGGTTCTTCGAACGCCCGGCTGCAAGTGATCGTTCAATTCCGTGAGGCTCCGACGAGTATTCACATTAGGAAGGCGACCAGGCTGGGCGGAGTTCGCACTCAAAGTCTTCAATTGGTTCGCGGTGCGGTATTCAATCTTTCGCTGAGTGCAATTCAAGCGCTGGCAAAGGATCCAGAGGTCACTTACATCTCACCCAACCGCGTTGTTGGGGTTTCCAGCGACTATTATGAACAGACGGTCGGCGGTGATATCGCCCAGTCTTACGGTTGGGATGGCACTGGAATCGGGGTCGCAGTAATCGATAGCGGAATCAGCGATCATCCCGATCTTCATGATTCCCAACAAGTGAAATCCCGTGTTGTTTACAGTCAGAGTTTTGTTCCCGGCGCCGACGCCAGCGACACCTACGGTCACGGTACGCACGTTGCCGGAATCATTGCCGGCAACGGTTGGACCTCATACGGCAAGATTTTCGGTGTCGCTCCTAATGTAAATCTGATCAACCTGAAGGTACTGGACGCCAATGGGGCAGGCTCTGATGCAACCGTTATCGCGGCCCTGCAGCGCGCGATTGCCCTCAAAAGTGCTTACAACATTCGCATTGTCAATCTCTCTCTGGGACGTCGAGTCTACGAGAGTTACACACAAGACCCGCTTTGCCAAGCAGTAGAAGCCGCCTGGAAATCGGGGTTAGTCGTCGTGGTCGCGGCCGGCAATTTTGGACGCGACAACAGTGCGCATACTAATGGCTACGCAACTATTGCAGCCCCAGCCAATGATCCATACGTAATAACCGTTGGCGCAATGCGGACCATGAACACACCTCAAGAGTCCGACGACAGGATCGCGACCTACAGCTCCAAAGGACCGAGCCTGGTTGATCACATTGCGAAGCCAGATCTGGTCGCACCCGGGAACAAGATTGCATCACTGCTCTCGACCGGCAGCATCTTAGATCAGAAGTTTCCCGCGGATGAAGTAAATCCAACTACATACGGCGACCACAGTGGACGCGAGCGCTACATCAAATTAAGCGGCACAAGCATGGCTACCCCGGTCGTTAGTGGCGCTGCCGTGCTGATGTTGCAAAAGAGTCCCAGTCTTACTCCAGACGCGGTGAAGGCGCGACTGATGAAGACCGCAAACAAGATGTTTCCGACGCAATCCTGGACCTACGACGAATCCAGTGGAGTCACGTATAGCGCACAATACGATATCTTTACCGTGGGTGCAGGCTACTTAAACATCCCAGCGGCGCTTTCCAACAATGACACCGTATCGGGCACCGCGATGTCACCCGTCGCTGTTCGGAATCTCACTGGATCGGTTTCTCTGCAAGCTGACCCCTCATCGGTTTGGAGCAACTCGGTAGTCTGGGGCAACTCAGTGATCTGGGGCACGTCCGTTGTTTGGGGGAACAGCGTTCTAATCAACGGCACTTCAGTGATCTGGGGCAGCTCCGTCGTCTGGGGTAACAGCGCGTTGGACGGGAGTAGCGTGATTTGGGGAAGTTCGGTAGTGTGGGGCGCCACCGTGGGTGCTGCTGATGCCGGTAATGCGGCGGAGTCTGTTGACGGCGGCGGTGACGACGACGGCCAGTAAGGCAGGGACCTTCCCTGGGGCCAGGAATATCGAATTTGCGAAGAGTAGCGAACCGGGTTCTGTGATACGGATGATTTCAGGTATAGCAAACACAATTTACAGAAAGTGAGAGAGGACAGACTATGAAACCGACAAAGAAAGCAGCGATTGTGGCATTCTTGATCACCGCCGCGGTGGTCGCGCTCAGCATTGTGTCCGCCGCTTCGGCCGTCTGGGGCAGCTAGGCAGAAAGGATCAACGGATGTGTGTCTTAGCCTATGATTACGTCAATAACGTAAGGGCATTCCTCCGGAGTGCCTTCAGCGACTCATATCCTTAGCCTTATTAGCGGTGTCGTAGTTTGTTTCTGCCTCATTCCATTCATCTAAACTTCCGTAACCTACCTTGCTTTCCGGCAAAATGCTAAAGATTGCCGGGGGACTTCCGCGTCCGCTCTTAAGGGACTTTCGCGGCTAGTCGTTCCTGTGAGCTTTCTTCCATGAAGCCCGCCACCAAAATGCAGTTGGCCGACGGAACCATAGCCGTAGTGCGCAGTGAAATTATGCGCAAGCTCATGGCTATGGTGGAAAGAGTAGCCCGAGAGGAAGCTGCCGTTCTTATCATTGGTGAAACCGGCAGCGGCAAGGAATTGGTTGCGCAAGCCATTCACCAGCATTCTCTACGCTGTGGTAAGCCATTTGTGGACGTCAATTGTGCGGCCCTGCCGGAACATCTCGTCGAAAGCGAACTCTTTGGCTACGAAAAGGGCGCATTCAGCGGCGCCGACGCGACCAAGCCTGGACTATTTGAACTCGCAGACCAAGGTACGCTTTTTCTGGATGAAATCGGCGAACTGGATGCGAAAGTACAGGCCAAGCTGCTGCGAGTGCTCGACGGGGTCGCTTACTATCGTCTTGGTGGCAGCCGGAAAGTAGCAGTGAACGTACGGGTCATCGCAGCCACTAATCGCGACTTGCAGACTGAGGTCCAGGCCGGAAAATTCCGTCGAGATCTTTATCATCGGCTCAGCCAATTCCAGTTGCAGGTTCCGGCCTTGCGGGAACGTCCGGATGATATCGTTGCAATTGCTGAATACTTCCTCGTCCAGCAACTGCCTGAAGGCAACTTTACGGCGGAAGCTTTGGAAGTGCTGCAGCGCTATTCGTGGCCAGGCAATGTCCGCGAGCTGAAGAATGTAATTTTTCACGCCGCGATGCACATCAGGACGGGTGTTAAGGAGATTCGTGCTTCCGACCTTCCGCCCGTCATATGCGGTTTTTCCGAACCTAAAACACCTGCGCCACCGAACGGAAACCTGGAAGAAGTGGAAAAACAAATGATTCTCCAGGCTCTCGCCCAGAGTGGTGGCAACCAACTGAAAGCCGCACAGCAACTCGGGATTTCTTCCCGTACTCTGCGTCGCAAGCTGCAGAAATACAGGAATGAGGATAGTCATCTCGGAGCGGACGCACTAGGCGTCCTGCGGGCGGAACAGCAGCGTTATTTCCGTGTCACGACCGAATTGCCCGTCCTAATTAATCTGGACGGCGAACGTATAGAGGCCAGTACCGTGAATATCAGCTCGGGAGGATTGGCCATACGTTGTCCCGTGGCACTTAATCATGGGGCAACCATGGAAGTTTCATTCAAGCTGCCAGGAAGCGACTCCAACATCGAAGCCAAAGCTAAACTGGCCTGGACGAGCCCCGGAGGGTTTGCCGGGCTGAGCTTTGACCAACTTCACCCCTCATCGCAGCGTCACTTACAACAATGGCTGTTTGCCGCAGCTCAGACTGAAGGAAATACTGAAGCCGAGTCCGTCCGGTGAGCACAGGCTCTCAGCGGCAATCTGCTGTCCAGCTTCAGACCTTCCTTAAAATTAAAATGCATGGAGCGCGACGGCCGACTGCCGGGCGTTCCATGCAATGTTCAAAAATACCCTGGTTACTGCTGCTTGTCCGGTGAAGTCCCCTTGGTCTGATCATTGCTGCTGGTCTTGGAGTGCTTTCCACCCAGCTTGCAAGTTTCAGAGACCATGTCCACCTTCGTCACCGTGATCTCTTTGTTTCCGCCCGAAGTGGCACCAGCGGGCGATGACATCGAAGAGGTGTCCGACTTGCTCGTATCCGACTTGTTCATGCTCGAGCCGGCCGATCCGTTGCCGCTGACCGCGCCATGGACAACGACCTCATGACCCACATGAGCAGAAAGATCTTCACTGGTGTTTAACGAATACATCCGTCCGTGTGCGTCTTCCAGCACGAACTTGCCGCCTTCAGAGCGGATGCAGCCTTTTACTTTGTGCCCATGGCCTTCATGTTCTGCAGTTTTAGCTTCGCTCCCGGTGGCCGGTGTCTGTGCCGTGCTGCTGGAGCCCTGCTGGCCGTAGCTAGGGCTTTGCGACGTAGAAGGACTGGTGGAGCTCTGCGAGCCCGAGGGACTCGACGAGTCCTGCGAAGCCGAAGGGGTTGAGGAGCTTTGATCGTTGGGGGAGGCTGTCTGGGCCATCGCTGTAAGTGCGAAAGCCAAAACAAGAGCAAAAAACACTGACATTTTCTTCATTTTCATGAACTCCTGATTGAATTTATGCAATGCCAATTCTTACGGAACTTTCTTAGGTGCGAACCCTGGCGTTTAAGTTGCTGCTGGCCAAAAGCAGCAGAGTATCTCTCTTGAATTCACCCATTTGGATGCGAAGTACCGGGTTGGTTCCCGATTATGGATGCCGCTACTTCAAATTAGCGGCCCGGAGGTGGCCACACACATTTCCGTTTCCGCGGCGCTGTTACAAACATAGGCGTATCACCCGAGAGAGACAATGGGGACAAACATGTATCGCGGCAGGGGAAAGTACTGTAGAGAGAGACTCCGTTAAAACCCTGCTGTGACACCTACAACAGGCTCGTGTCAACATTTCGATACTGAGGGATTTTCCCTCAGTACCAACATTTCGAAGACCGTCTGGGGAGGCAAAATGTGGCGAGCTGCCCATAAAGCACTCGAGAATCGTAGGCATTCTCTCGTAGACGTCTGGTTCAGACGTCGAATATGCGGTACAGCGCCGGTGGGTTCTGCCGTTGCAGAAGAGTTATGGCAACATTATGGACAGGAACGCCGCCGGTGGTTTTCCCCTCCAATGCGCCGCGGTGGGCGTGCCCGTGAAACACCAGGTCGGCGCCGTGACGGTCAATGACCTCGGCCAATCGCGACGTTCCTAGAAATGGATATATTTCTGGTGCCTCCCCCATTACCGTACAGGCGATCGGTGAATAGTGCAGCACGACAATGCGTTTGGTGGTCCTCAATTGTGACATGGCACGTTCCAGCTTGAGAGCCTCATCAATCGCGGCCTGTACAAAAACTTTTACTTCGCGTTCGCCAAATGCTGTCAAAACACCCCGTCCGAATCCACCAACGAACCCCTTGGTTCCAGCGAAGCCCACGCCGTCCCGTTCGTATCCCGTGCCATCCAGCACTTTGATACCCGCTGCTGCCATCATCCGCTGTAGTTCGCATTCTTGACCGCTCTCGTAGTCGTGATTCCCTAAAACTGCAACTGTTGGTAGCCGTAGCCGGACGAGTGCATTAAGCAACATTTCCATTTCCGGGGGCTGCCCATAGTTAGTCAGGTCCCCGGCAATCAACAGCAGGTCCGCCTCGTCGCGGACTTTCACGAACTGGTCCTGGATAGTGCTGTAGCTTTGGGCGGAAAAGTGCAAATCGGCGGTGGCTGCAATCCTCATTAGACGCCAGTTATCGGTCAGCTCATGCGGTCTTCGATACCGTAGTGCCATTGGAGGGAGGATGGAATTCTCGAGACATTTGCCGCGCGCGGTACTCAGCCAACACATCCTCCAACCCCCACTCTTTTACGTCTATGGCAAACATGTTCTCGTCGATAAGGCTCCCGCGGAACCGAGCCTTCGGGTCAGTCTTCGAAACCAGGGTCATATAACGAGTCAGAAGGTCCTGCCAAAGCGAAAACGGCACGTAGTCACTGTGAGCCGGATACACGTAGCGAAACAGAATTAACGACCACAATAATATTTCCCAGTGCTCTCCAACAATTGCCAACACTCGTTCCCAATCCAATTTCCCGTGGGTGGCGTAAATGATATGCGCGATATCGGCGCCATCGAATCGCTCCCGCCGGGTCACGAAGAGTTTGGAACATAACAGCTCTTCAGCAGCCAGTATCCGCGTTGGAACATCTATTATCACAGCCGGCTGCGCGCGTTCTATCCAGGAGTCATCCACTGAAATCACGCCATTGCTCATTCCAGTGATGAGATCTACATAGAAGTCATCGCGATGCGCTTTGGAAAGCCACACCGGATCGCAGACTTCGCAAACGTAGTTGTGTTCGCCCAATAAGCGCAAGGCGGATTGCACATGCTCTTGAGTGAGAAATATATCTAGGTCCTTGGTGTAGCGACAAATCCCGGTGTGCTGTTGGAGAGCAAAAGCTCCGGACACTGCGTAACTCACTTCATGTTTATTCAAAACTTCCAGCACCTCGCGGAAGAGCGCTCTTTGATCTTCGGGAAAATCAAAGGGCACTGACGACGTAACCGGGACCGGAATGTCATTTCCTTGCGGCACAACGCGTTGGATGGCATCTAGCTATCTGACGGTTGTAGCGAGTCTCCCGCGAACGGCCGTCTCACCGTGTTTTCGCTCGTTGGGATGCACATTTTTGTGACGTTGAATCCGGGCGATAACAGTAGTCGGCTTGACCATCGACAGGCGAACGCAAACCACGATTGGGGTAAGTTGTTATCTTAATTTCAGCTCAAGTTGGCTGCGTGTTGACGGCTATGTTCGCCGGATTTTCCAGGACATGCACACGTACTCCGCTATTGTGTCGCTCCAGGAAGAGATCCACGCGTGAACCCACGACGTCCAGGCCCTTGAGCCACAACTGGTTGACACTCTCCGGTAACTGGGGATTTTCAAAACTAATTTGTTTTCGCCGGCCATCAATGGAAATTCCCACACACGACTCCAGTAACATAAACACCGCGCCCGCAGCCCATGCCTGCGGCGAACAGGCCACAGGATAGAGAGTCGGCCCTTCGTCCGCCCGGCGGTGGAGACCACAGAACAGTTCCGGCAAGCGGTGGAGATCGACCACCACGCTGACATCAAGCAATCCAGAGAAAATGCGAGAAACCGGATCTTTAAATCCGTACTTGGAGAGGCCGCTTGCGATCAGCGCGTTATCGTGTGGCCACACTGAACCATTGTGATAGGAGATCGGATTATACCGGGACTCTCTGCAGTCCACGGTGCGCACACCCCAACCGGAGAATTGATCGGCGCCCAGCAACCCTTGCGCCACCAGTCGTGCTTTTTCGGAGCCAGCGATTCGCGTATAGAGGCAATGTCCGGCGTTGGAGGTGCGAACCCGGCATTGTCGTTTTCTCCCGTCTAATGCCAATGCATAAGTCTCAAGCTCGTCGCACCAAAAAGCATCTTCGAATCTAGCCTGCAAGGATTTCGCCTGGTATTCGAGCTCAGCACTCCGATCCGTATCGCCCATCGCGGCAGCCACGATAGCCGCTCCCCGCTTGGCTGCGAAAACATATCCCTGTACTTCGCAGAGGGCGATAGGAGCTTCAGCGATTCGCCCGTCCGCGTGAAAAACGGAATCGCTAGAATCCTTCCAGCCTTGTTGCACCAGTCCGCTGGGGCTGTGGCGCGAATATTCCACAAAGCCGTCGCCGTCGGAATCGCCAAATTTATCAATCCAATCGAGAGCCGCTTCAATGTGAGGCCACAAGCTGCGCATAAACTCCAGGTCGCCGGTACGTGCATAATATGCAGCACTCAACATAACGAACAACGGAGTTGAATCTACGCTGCCGTAGTAAAGACCGAATGGTACCTCTCCAAGCGCTGCCATCTCTCCCTTGCGCATTTCGTGCAAGATTTTGCCGGGCTCGACATCCGAGCTTTCATCAATTTCCGTAGCCTGGTGGGCCGCCAAGAATTCCAGTACTCCTTTTGCCATGGACGGCGCCAGCCATAAACATTCCAGAGCCGTGATGATGCCATCCCTTCCAAACACCGTGCTGAACCAGGGAACACCGGCGTAGGGATAGCCGGTTTCGGGGTTGCCATGGATCATCATCTGGAGATCAGCAACCGACCTGCTTATCCAATCGTTGAATTGGTCGTTGGAACTTTGGATCCTCCATGAACCCGGGCTGTCGGCTTTAAGTTCCTGTTTAGCAGCGCTGAATGCTGAGTCCCACTCGGTTGGGGCATCTGGTGTCGCGGGATCGCAGGAAACGATCAGATGAAAGTTCAATTCCTGTTTGGGATGTAAAGTTGCACCGAAGATCACTTCGGAAGAGGAAAGTCTGGTTGGCGGGGGCATGCAATGGATACAACTCTGCCTTACCACCCCATCTAAACCGCGATAGGCCAGCGCCACCGAATCCGATTGTGGTGAAGCCTGCAGGCGTTCTCCTCTCCTCTCGCGCGTGGTGCCCCGGACTTCGAAGATGTCGGCAAAATCGGCATTAAACGTGAGCCGGAGTGGAACACTGACAAGAGAGAGACCATAATTACAGATCCTGAATTTCTCGTAGCAGACCCCCCTCCACAAAAACTTGGAGCGAGCCACGTGCACCGTACCGCGAGGGATGGCCACTTCATCCTCATCGAGGATGTCTACATTCGTGAGGTCGGCGGTAAAAAGAAAGTTGTCTCTACTGATATTCGAGCTTAGAAAAAGTGGGCGGGACTTGCCGATGTAAAGCACCAATTCGGACAGGAAACGAGTTCCATCATAAAAAAGCCCTTCTTCTCCCAGACCAAAGGGCTCAATGTCTCCATAGCGGTCGAATAGCGCGAACAGACTCCCATACTTAAGAACCCGCGGCCGGTCCTCTGCTCGTGCCGCTTTAGTTGTTATGTAGAACTGTTGTGCGACACTTACTTCATCCAACTGGAACTCCATCCGTTACCGCTATGGGTTCGGACTGCCCGCTTACGAGCCGCTGGTAAAGAGCGAGATAATCCTCGCTCATACGCCTGGCGGTGAACCGTCTTTCAAACTGCTGTCTACACGCTGTGCGGTTTATCGCTGAAATGCTTTTTACCGCCGTCGCGGCTTCTTCAACATCGTTGACCAAAAATCCCGTGATGCCAGGGTCGATGATCTCTGGAACCGAACCACGGGGAAACGCGATCACCGGGGTTCCGCATGCCATAGCCTCGATCATTACCAATCCAAACGGTTCCGGCCAGTTGATGGGAAAAAGTAGAGCCGCCGCATCCCCCAGGAACTCGTTCTTCTCAGGATATCCAATTTCGCCTACAAACTGAATGAGAGGGTGGTTCAGTAGAGATTTGATGTGAGTTTCAAAGTATTCCTGGTCTGCGCGATCTATCTTGGCTGCGATCCGGAGCGGCATGCCAACCAGTTTCGCAATCCTTATTGCTTCCTCCAAGCCTTTTTCTGGCGAGATACGGCCCAGAAAGGCGAGGTATTCGCCCTTGCCCTCTCGCATACTCAACTGATCTTCGGGCAGACCGTGGTGCACGGTGCCTTGCCAATTTGCCCAGGGGAGGGGATCTCGTTGCGAGTCGGAAATGGAGACAACCGGCATATCCCGAAAGACCTGGTAGAGCGGTCCGAGGTCGGGAATATCCAATCTTCCGTGCAGAGTTGTAATGTTCACAAGTTGATCTCGCCGGCTCAGAGGGAAGTGCAGATAATCGATGTGGAAGTGCACAATATCGAAATTGTGCCTTTCGCTGAAAACGTACTCCAACATTAAGACATGGTGGGCTAGCTGATCAATGCATTTAGTATCGAGCCGTAATGATTCCGGGCAAATTGGAATAAGCTTGGCTTGGGTCGTTGAGTCGCCGCTCGCAAAAAGAGTAACGTCGTGCCCCTGCCCTACTAATTCTTCGGTAAGGTAGGAAACAACAAGCTCAGTGCCCCCGTAAAGCTTGGGAGGGACACTCTCGTAAAGCGGCGCCACTTGGGCTATTCTCATAGGTTTCGTTTAACTAATAGCGAAGCAGGAATCGGCGACCCTATAGGTACGTCCGCATCTCCAGACCGAAGCGATCTACTAGTTTACCCTCAATTGGTTCTCACCACGACATCCAACTTTATGGTGCCATCGAGGGAACGCAGTATCCGGTGCATACCGTAGTTTGCCGTTTCGAGCTTCCTGTATTCGGAATGCGAACGCAATTGAAAGATCTCGCCAGCATCCGTTCGATGTTCTCCACAGATGGCTGCCGCATAGGTGCGCTGCTTGGACAGGCATAAGATGAGCGGAACGCCGCCCCTTCTCAGTCGGTTGCCGGGGAAAGCGAGACATTCAAATGAACGGCCAAAACCGTTTCGTGAGTCAGGCGGCTGCCTCGAATCCTCCGCCTCTGGAGGATGCCAGCGCGCTAATAAATACGGTTTTCTCTGGGCGGGGCCTTCGCGGCAGTTTGGAGTCGCTCCATGTGCTGCGCGCCACCATTGGAGTCGACGACTTATGCGGCAGGGCGCGTCGTCGAGCCGCTATAATCCGGGAATCCGATTTGCCGTCTGTCGCTGATTCCGGCCGATAGCAAAGTATCTCGCGCATGCGCACACGCGCCTTGTGCAGTTGGGACTTCGAATTTCCGACAGAACATTTCAGCAGGCGGGCGATTTCCCGGTGTTCATAGCCATCTACTTCGTGTAACAGGAAGATAGTTCTGTAGCCGTCAGGCAATTCCCTAATCGCCCGGGCAAGCGCGATCCGGTCAATGGAAGTTACCAGGCGCTGGTCATCGCTTCCGTATTCCCGTTTTTTTGTCTGAACCTGATCGCTGGGGGACTCGTCGAGCGATATTTGAGGCCGTCCGCGTTTGCGGAAATACATTAGGACGGTGTTGACGGCCACGCGATACATCCAAGTGGATAATGCGGAATCACCTCGAAAGGTTGGCAGTTTCCGGAAAACCTGGAGGAATGACTCTTGCGTCAAATCTTCCGCTTCGGCGATGTTACTCGTCATCCGGAGACATAGCGAATAAATCCGTGGTTTATGTGCATAAAAGATGTTTGCAAAGGCCGCGGCGTCGCCGCGTTGCGCCCGTTTTATCAAACTGGCCTCAGTCTCCGCGCGACCTACAACATGAGTGTCTGTCCCCACGGACATTCTCCTTTCAAAGAACATAAGTCTTAACAATCACGTTAAAACTCTACGGTTCGTTGCCTGGAGCGTCCATCAGGTGCAGTCCGTAATTCCGAGGCCGAGTTGCTGTACAAACTGGGACGACCAGACGTTTCGGAAAGTCGCGCCCCGCAACGTTCTCGCCGCCCA
>Ga0137393_10000379_pt1 | contig 26296 bp, 25 predicted proteins | sample 15con2h34BmetaG_FD_101396 | JGI IMG/M metagenome (GOLD analysis project Ga0137393, IMG submission 101396) | Vadose zone soil microbial communities from Angelo Coast Range Reserve, California, USA - 15con2h3.4B metaG | ecosystem: Environmental > Terrestrial > Soil > Vadose zone > Saprolite...
AGCTATCCTGTAGCCCTCGATTTTCTGGCATCCCGAAGCGTCTCGAAGCGTCGCGATGCATACGCCAGCGGCGAAACCGTCACCCAAGTGACACCTAGCTCGTGCGATCGGATTCACCCTACTTGCCGTCGTTGGAGGACGACGAATCGCTGCTTTGAGATGGACCGCCGTCCTGAGAATCCGACGAGGACGACGAAGACGACGAAGAAGCCTGCCCCGGTGAGATCGGCGGCAAAACGGCCGCGTCGGTGACGTACGCCTTCTTCACCTCGCCCCAACCTCCATTCCCGCGATTACTGCTCTGGTCCTCTGACATGATCATTTCTCCTTCGGTGATGGTGGTGGTGGCGAAGCCGGTCTGGTGCGGTTCTCAATCGGCGGGAGAACCCCGCGATCGGGCTTCACTCCAAGGTCTGTGTTCGTCCGATCAGTGTCGAGTCGCCGTCTGTCGTTGTTGTTCGCGCTCATGTATCCCTCCGTCGGAAACCCAATTCTGTCGAGCGAACCAGCCAAAAAACAGCACGCCAACGATGAAAAAGAGCGCGGCTAGTCGATTGAGCCATTTTACCAGCGATCCGAAGGGCGAAGGGTGATGCACGAACAGCATCTCTTTGAACCGAGAGAACCATTTCACTGTCACGCCAAACCGGGTAAGCGACTGAGTCTCTTTGGCCGGAGTCACTTCCTCCGCCTTGTCCACAGAGACCAAGGACGAATACCGCGCTTCAAGGTCGGCGATAAAGTCTTCGCTGGCCCTCTGGCTTGCGAGAAGTGAGTAGAGAGTGGCCAGCATCGCAACCGCGAAGAAAATCCACGAGGTGTAGAGAAGGCCGGGCGCCTGAGCCCGAGGTGCGATCTCCTTCAGGAAGGTGATCGAAAGGCCGATAGCTCCGCCAGAGAATGTCAGGATCGTCTGGTCATAGCTCTTGGCAGCTTCTTGTTTGGCCGACGTAAGCCGCGTTCGTTCTCGCAGGAAGAATTCGAACGCTTCCATCAACTTATCGGACATCGCTCGCTCCCCGGGAGTCGGTAACGATGTCGTCCGTGATTCGCATCGCGTTTACCCTTTCAAGTACCGGGATACTCGTCTTCATGAATGTGAGTCTGAATCGGTGACCTGAAGTAGCCAAATTCAGCGCGGATTTCTTCGGAGCGTTTCACGTCGGCTGGTGACCATTTCGGCAGATGCATGTAGACGATGTCGAATGAGAAGCCCGGTGTCGCCGAGGGTCTTTCAGTGCCTATGCCGATGATGGTTGAACAATCTGGCATGTCGTTCCGCGCAACAAGACAGCGAAGCCCAAGCGCCGCGTTTCGATACTTGCGATCAACCGCAGCATCGTTATCGGAAACGAGGAAAACGTAGCCGACCCCTGGCCGTGACTTCATCATCCTAGAGTCCAGCCTCTTGTCTGCGGCGTAGCGAAGGAAGTCGCTGAAAGCCTTGCCAAGCATACGCCGCGCAAACCTGTTCTCCCGCGCCATGACACGAAGGGCCTTCTCGCTGTCCGTCAGAGCGGGAGGAAACTCTAGATTACCGGCGACAACATCCCTCCCAACGATTTCAACGAGGTTGTCCCAAATGTGGCTCGGTCGGTCCTCGACCTGTTTCGCTTTGTATTCGGGTCGATTCGTCAGCTTCTGCCACGAGTCTGGCTCGATGAAAATCGGCTGGTCAACGGTCGGAAAGACCCGACCTCGATTCAAGTAGACAGCAAGTAAATTCTCTTCGCCGGGACAAAGAACGTCGTGCGTTCCGAAGAACTCTTCCTTTGCTCTGAGGTAGGCGACAAAATCGCCGATGGTGTCAAGCTCACGGAGAATGGTGTCACAGCCTCGCTCGTCGAACACATGTATGAACCCCTTCCCTCGATCGTCGAACGAGAGGGGAAAGCGTTCGCCTCCACCCAGCGCGATGGCAACGCGGTGAATGCGTCGGCGCTCTGCGGGCGGGTAAGGGAGGCCGAGTGTTCCGTCACTCCTGACGACGTTTGTTTGACCGCTTGTGTTGATCCATCGCTCTGCACCGTAGAGCTGGGCGGCCGACTCCTCGATGGCCTTGCGTCTCCATCGCTGAAATTGGACCATGGGGTCGGCGTTCGGAGCGACTTTCGCCTCCTTCACGCTGAAGATGATCACGTCAGGATCACAGATGACGAGTACATCGCAGAGTTCCCTCCCTGCGGACTTGCCACGCGGGTTGGCGTAGCTCCAGAGAGATAGGAATGATCCTCGGCAGATGTCGAAGACGAATTGCTCTGTTGCGTTCAACGGCACGTGGGAGTGAACACGTCCGATCGATGGCGCGTTCCTTCGACGCTCTTGATCGCACACGTCAAAGTCTGCATGAGCTGGCCGCTCACTCATCGCAGCCGGTCATTGCGTAGGAAATCGCTGGACTCGGCAGAGGTCGATTGTCAACTCAGCCTCGACGCTCAGGGTGCTGGTGGCAGGGATGCAGCAGGAATCGACTCAAACAGTAGACCGCTCTTCACGATCACATCTATCGCCTCTTCCCACGACGTGCGCGGGTGAGTACCATTCTCAAGATGCGTTGCCAACGCGGTGACTGCGCACCACGTCTTCGGATCACGCAGGAGCCGTTCGACAGCTGTGCGCATCTTTGTCAAGAAAGGGTCGCTAATCGCGCACGCGTCGGTCCATGGTCGTCCGGCGCAGTCGCTCGACTTCGACCACATGTGAAGAAAGCACGCACACTGCCTGGCTCGATAGCGATCGGCTTCGACCTCATCAGCATTAATCGTCGTCGCGGTATGCGAGTAAAGCACTTCGGCGATCTCCCCGGCGACAGCAACAGCGATCTCACGTCGGATGTCGTCCTGAATCCGTTTCGCGTGACTGTCGTTCGCAGGGTTGTTCTTCTCGAAGTAGTGCATGCAGCTCGTGCATCGACCACACTCCGGTAAGACCTCGCCATCGCTCTCGTCCCAAACGACGATGTGCATGAACTTCACGCCGAGCGCAAAGCTGGTCACGGCGTGACCGGCTTCGTGGTGGCACGTGGCAGCGCGCTTCGTCGTCATGACCGCTCACCTCCCGCTGATCGCTACCGCAATCGTTTCCTCTTGACAAATTACGGGGTCCCTACCCTCAGAGTGGACACCGACATGGAGCCTTCCCGATCGATTGACAGACGGATGAAAATTGTCGGCGGTAACCTGCCAGCTTGCAAGAGGTCAAATGTCCGTCTCCAAGCATCCGTGAGTCAGGGGCAACCGCGTGACTACGAAAAAACACAGCACATCAATTCTGTGCATCGATTCACGGGGCTGCGCTGCTCGTCACCTTCCCATTCCCCTGCGCGAACTGCGATTCGCCCGTCCCGGACGGCTCACTCTTCTGCACCGATGTCTGTCGCGACGCGGCCAAGTTCGTTCGTTACTACCGTGAGCGGATCGCTGACGGCACTCTTTGGAAGTCCGACGTTCGAGAGGCAATTCAGATCAAGCGCGCCCACATCCTCAGCGGCGGATACAACGCTCAAGCGCGTCAGGTGCCGGATGAGATTCGACAGAGCGTGATCGAACGGGACGGAGGAAAGTGCCGATCGTGCGGCGACGCCGGAAGCGAGATCGATCACCTCAAAGGCGATCGGTCGATCTTGGAGAACCTACAACTCCTCTGCGCGGATTGCCATCGGCAGAAGACCATGCGGAACTTCGAGCGCATCTCGTCGGACGAACATCCCGAGCTGTGGGCGAAGGCTGCGGCGCTTGACGAACGAGCGATGGCCGATGAACCGTCGCGTCTTTGCGATCACGCAGATTGGAAAGGGCTGTGGAGATCGATCCGAAGTACGCGGCTCCACGCCCTTCAGGGCGAAGGCCGGACCTAGCTGCCGGGCCTCATGACCACGCTCGACGCGAAGCCCACCATCGGAGCCTCGACCATAACCACGTCAACGGTGTGCGCGTTGCGTATGTCTGAAATCCACCGACCCACAGCGTGAACTTCGTTGCGGGTGCGAAAAGCCATCGCATTCGGCGAACTTGAGAGCAGGTGGGATTCCACTCGATCAAAGTCACGCGCCGAAACGGACGCCTCCTCCGGGCGATTGCTCGCTTGATGAGCGCGACCTGATCTTCATCGGTTGGAGGCGCACTCCAACCGATGATCAGCACATCGTCGGCATCGACGATCGCCGCCTCTTCCTGCGTGAGAATCGTCGGCAGTGGTGTCTTCTGTGTGGGCGGAGAAATGAAGACTCCAGAGTTCGGCCACGGCATACCGTTCGGCCTCTCCAGCAGTTCGATATTGCTTCCGCTGAGATAAGCAACGCGCTCGTCGGCCAAAAGCACGAGATGCGTCGGGTGCCCGACGAAGTGGTAGTTGCCGTTGAACTGACAAAGCCAGTTGAGTGACCCGTGCGGCTTTAGCACCGCGATGGTTCCATCGCCGGATCGCGTAGTCTGGTGAGACTTCAACGTCCCGACCGCACCTCCGGCCCCGATCTTCGAGAAGTGGTCGATGTGCTTACTTGCTTCGACAACTTCAACGAATTCGTGGAAGGCATTGCCGTAGCCGGTTGCAGCCGACCAGCGATCCGACGCTGCATGTTCGATCCCGCGCTCTAGCATCAAGTCGTAGTTGAAGCTGACGAAGGTAGCAGCGTCCCGCGCTAAGAGTTGTTGCTGGAGGAAGTCGCGCAGCGGCTTAGCGTCGAAGTTCCAACCAATGTGCCAGAACACCCGGTTGATCGCGAAGCTGAAACGCAGCGGCAGAAGCTCGATAGTCAGCTGTTGAGCGACAGGCAGAGCAGCGTTCTTCGGGTTGCTGGCCATGCTCGCAGCGCGGATGAGAAGCGCCTCGATGTTCTCCTGCGGTCGCGTTGAAACGATTCTCAGGAAGTCGTCTCGCTGTTGCGGAGTGGAGGACTTCGGCGGTGTGATGCCTTCAGCTAACGCGATCGATGCAGCAGTCGCGTGTTCGAACACTCCTGCGATTTCGAGCTGCGTCAACGTTGTGAGCAACACGTCATCGGAAGCAGCGTAAAACGCGGCGACCTTTACGAAGTCCCACATCAGCGGCACGGGGAAGCCGTCCCGCTGAAGAGCTTTCGGGAGACCCGCGCCAACGAAGTAGATCGCCTTTCCGTCCATCTCGTTCACGACTGCTTTAGCGCTCACTCACTCGGCTGCTCATCCCGCAGAAGCGTTCGACGCGGGACGAGAGATCATCGTCGCGCTCCAATCGTCATGCTCCACAAGTGCCAGCCCTTCGTCGTCGAAGAACCGGCGATGATCACGTCGCGGCAGAGGCACGCCAGCCTTGAATGTGGCCGGTTGGCAGCGATAGCCTTTTGAGTGACGCCGAATCAGTGACCACGGCAGGTGCGCGACGCAGGAAGGTACCTGCTGCGACGCGATCGGAAAGAACGGAATCGCCAGAACCATTTCCGGGTGAATCTGCGTCAGGTCGCCGACGTAGCCGTACGTCGGCTTGTTCGTCTTGCCCTCGGTCGGATACTTACCCTTCACCTGCACCGGCCGAATCAGTTGGTGACCACTGCCGACATCCTTGGCGACGACGAAATCGAAACCTTCGTCGCGATGAGGGAAATAGACGTTCCACCCTGCCTCAGCGAACCGACCTGCGACGAACAGCTCCGCAAAATAATCACGCATCCAGTCGCCCCGGTCTCCGCCAATGTGCCTAGAGCTTCGCTCCGTACTTCAGAAAGAGGAGAGCACCGAGCAGCAACAGAACCCCCGCCCAAAACTTTGCCGCCAAGTCTTGCGTGTATTTCATGTCCGCCAATTGGTTCGGGTCGAGCTTGAGAGCGTCAGGGAAAATTCGCACGTACTCCACAAAAAACCACGCCGGTGGCGCAATCGCCCACAGGCCGTAAATCACAACGTCGAGGATGTTCACAAGTGGCACAGGCGTCGAACCTGCGCTCACACGCAAGTCAGCGAAGCCAAGCGGATGCCAGTTCATCACGATGGAAATCATGCTCATCGGCACCAGCAGGAAGATGACATACGACAAGAACAAACCCGGCTTGCTCTTCCAGATCGGCTTGCTGGTATTCCCCATTTTGCTCTCCTTTGAATTGCGACGATCGCGACATTGCCGTTGTTGCCATCACGTCAACTCACGGCGCGATCTACCTGCGCTTGTCGAACGGCCGAAACAGCTCAGATGGAGCAACGTCAAGCGCTCGTGCTACGAGGATGAGACTCCACACGCCGGTGTTCCGCGCTCCGAGTTCGATGTCGGCGATGTGGTTTCGCGACACGCCCGCCCTCTCGGCAAGTTGTTCCTGCGTGAGATCACCTTCACGACGCAACATGGCGACGCGCTCGCCGAGGGTTTTTAGCACGTCCGTCTTCCTCGTCACGACTTGCATTGCACATGATCATTGGCATAAACTCCATCCATGATCCTTGGCACGACTGAGCGGCAGAGGATTCGGACGGTGTTCATCGACCGCGCCGAGTCGTATCCGCTTAGCGAGGTAGCCCGTTTGACCGGCATTCCGCCAGCAAAGCTTCGACGTGAAGTTCGATCTGGTGACCGTGATGCCGCGAAAGTGAATAGGCGCTGGCGCTTCACGTGGAGGCAGCTTGTCTTCATCGCACTCGATCGATGGACTCTGGCTCGCATTCAAGATGCACTCGGCGCGGATGCATCTCGCACCCTTCCGCCCTTGTTATCGCTTCGCTCCGTGACGGTCCGGCTTCCTGAGTACGTAGTCCGTGCCCTCGAAGTCGTCGCGTCCGACGATGGAAAGACGGTTGATGATTGCCTGTATGGTGAACTGATCGACTTTGCGGGCACCATGTCCTCACGCCTCAACCGTCGCATACCCGGATACCAACGAGCCTACCTGTTCCCCGCTCAGGAGTAACGCGTAGGCTGTGCCGAGTTCTCCATCCGTCCCTCTTCCTTTGCTGGTGTCGCTCCATCGCAGTTCTACGAACCGTCGAACGCTGCTCGGACGTGTCGAGGTGCCTCTCTCAGCATTGGCGAGCCATCGGACAGGATCAGAGACAAAGGCGTAGGTTCAATGGCAGGTGATGACGAGCTGCGGTGGCCGGGGATGGTTAAACACTCGGAAGAGCTGAAGCGGAGGAGATGACCGATGGACCTGTACGTATGCCCGGAGTGCGGCAAGGCCGTTCCTCAGAATCAGATAGTGGACCGGCCATCAGTGCAACCGGCGTCGATTCGTTCCAGCCCTGATGACGGAGTGACGATCGAGAAGCTCGGGCCACAGGTCTGCCAGCAGTGTCACGACGAGATGGACACGATGAAGGATCGTCTAGACCAGTTAAGAGAGCAGAACGTTCGTTCGGGAACGTGACATCGAAATCGCCGGTAGATCGGATCGACGTGCGCCGAAGCGGGAGTGAACATCCTCGTTTCATGCAGGTAGCGACGGCCTTGTCCTGTCGAACCCGCGAACTGCTGATCTTGCGCCGACGAATACGGAAATTGCCCTTCCGAAGTCGCTCGTTAGCTCAGGAAAACACGAGTGTGTGAAAACCACACCGCCTTTCAACGATAGGAGCGGACCGCTTTATCCTGTTGAGGCTTATCCCCAAAGCGAATACTGGCGCGCTGACGGGCGATCTCGGCCCGAACCACACCTACCTCCTGTCCCGGCTAAAGATCGCGTCTCCACGAGGCTCCTGCCGCGTTCTTCGATACGATGACCGTGACATTTGGGTTAGTGGACTGCGAGGCGTGCATGGACTACGAGTGGTGGCGAGAAGTGATGCAGCCGTACGCTGATCGAATCGATATCGTGTATCGGGAAATTCAGCGTCGGCTTGATCAGATGAATGAAGAAGAGCGACTGCATCTCGATGACGCGCTCAGCCGGGTTGGTATTCACGGCACAGTTTTCGAAGTCCTCGGTGCCAAACTGCTCGACATGGCACTCATCACGACTGAGGGACCAGAACGGTCCGAATGGGCGTTGCGGCGAATGCGGCAGCGCGAAAAAAGACTGGGCGTGCGAGGTAAACGCCACCTTTCGGCAAACCTCCACGGCACTCCGAATCCTCGTCCCCCGCTCAAAGAACAGAGTCGCCGTGCATCGTCACTGCTGCTCGGGAAGACCGTGAAGACGGTCACTCGGGTGCGCCGAGGCGAACTGGCGGTCGAGTTCACCGATGGGTCTCAGCTATCAGTTGGTGCCACTCCGCTCGGTCTCGACCTTGAGATCAAAACGGATGCAGAGACATGGGCCGAAGGTGGGGATGATGCCCAAAGCCCGATCATGTAGCTAAGAGGGTGTCTTTGCCTCCGCCCCCGCCTCGATGGTGGCGTTCAAAGGTGAGCGTGGGGCGGTGTTGAGAGAATCCGTCAACTGATCGTAGGGGGGAACTGTTCGCGGCGCGTGACCGTCACGAGAGACTCTGCCCCCACCGAAAGAATGCGGAAAACGGCTCCCCATCTGAGAGAACGACATACTTCACCGGTCGTGGTACACGGGCGAGCTTCGAGGGCGCTCGTCGGCTTGACCGGCGATCTCCACGCGCTTGGTGAAGGAAGATGACGCCGGTCTCGATAAGCCTGTGGAGATGCGTGCGGTTTCCGAAGGGTTGTCTCTGATGTGGAATGCAGGTGAGGCGGTCGGCTTGAACGGCGAGCCGCGAATCGCTTTCCGCCCCCGAGGTCCCGTATGGCTCGATGAACAGCACGGAGTTGCTGATAGCAGCGTTCCGAGGTGGTTCCCGCGCACGGCGCTGACGAACGTCGAAGTATCGCGAATGGTGTTCAAGAAAGCGCAGCCGGACGACTTCTATCCGATCTTCGCTGAGTACATGGTCGATGGTGGGCGAAGGTGGGAGAGCCTCAGGCCGATCGCTCACCGCGACGCAGAGCGACATGATGAAGCGATAGCGTCGGCCGGTGATCGAAAGACGTTTTGGAATCTCTGCTCCTATCGACCGTCAGCAATCCAACGATCGGGGTTTACGTGGAAGAAGACGTTCGTGCGCGGTCTTCACGGTGTCTTCATCGACTTCGACTGTGGAAGGAAGGCGAGCGATGACGATTACGACGAGCCGGGCCGGAGCCTGACTCAGGAGCAGGTGTGGAAGGCGGTGAATGTGCTCATCGAGCACGAAGTGCTTCCACCGTTTCAGTTGTGGGCCGATGGCACTCGTGGCTGCTACGGCGTGATGTTGTTCGAGCAGCCGCATCCGAACATCGAGGAGGCTGCCGAGATGTGGAGAGACGTGCGCGGCTATTTCTACCGGCGAGCCAAGCACCTTGCCGCCGACGAAGGAGCACGGGCGATCACGCAGCCGCTCAAGGCTCCTGGCGCATGCGGTGCGGTGCGCTACTACTCGACCGGGACCGAGCAGCGCGTCTCGCTTGAGGGCCTGCGTGACTGGTTTCATGCGCATCGCCACCCGACTGACCTCAGCGATTTGGCGACGCCAAAGAACCCGCTCACGGTCGAGCAGGAGAAGCGTTTCAAGGCAGCGTGGACGAGGTACAAGCAGAACTCAACGCCACGCGCTTCGACCAGCAAGAGAACGATGACGTGGCAACAGAAGGCCGCGTCGATCAAAGCTCTGGTCGATGACCTGACAGCCTACGCCTCGGAGTTCCACCGAACAGGATCATCGAGGCGGCGGTTCTTTCTCGATCTCGCATCAGCGGTGAAGAACTACGAGTACAAACGCGATGGCGACAGCCACCGTGCGTACGATGTTGCGACGGTTACCTGTGACGCGGTGAACAATCTCCTCGACAATCCTCTCTCGCCGGGGCGACTCAAAGAGCAGGTGCTCGCTGCCGATCCAAGAACGCGCCGGTCGAGCAACGAAATCCGGCTCGACATGGGCATCACCGAAGGTATCGCAGAGCGGCTCAAACTTCGGACACTCATTCCGCCGTCGATGCGAGTCGAGCTTGCGATCTGCAAGCAAGAAGATGCTGCGCGGCGTGCCGAAGATCGTGTGCTCGATCGGGCGAAGCGTGCTACTGACAAAGAGGCGGCGAAGCTCCAGAGGAAGCTCGAACGAGAAGGCCATGCGACGAAGGAGAAAGCAACTCCGAAGGTGAAGCGAAACGCCGATCGTGACGCTAAAGTCGAGGCGATGTTGCGTGACGGTCTCCCGACTTTGGAGATTACAACCGCTACAGGTGCTCGTCGTCAGCAGATATCGAGAATCCGGAAGCGACTCAAAGCTTCCGGTGAGGACCTGCCGGAGCAAGCCGTGTTGAAGAGGGGCCGGAAGAAAAAGGTCACAATCACTTCGTGATGGTTGCCGCCCTCCACCCGCCCAGACTGTAAGCGAGTTCGTGCCCCAAGTGACGAAGTGTGACCTATTCTTGATGGCTTAATTCGAACGATTCCCTGCTCGAACTGCGTGATCCGACCTGAACCTTGTCGCTTCTTGTTGTTCGTTGATGCGCGGCGATCCGGCTGATGGCGTGGAGCTACTGCCTGACGTACCAGAACGCACTCACAGCAGAGAGTTTCTTGGGTTCGTTGACGCCGTTGCTGACGAAACGGACCGTGATGCGATCGGCCGCAGCATCGACACCGACGATCGTCGCCTCATGCGTGCCCGCAGCGTTGTAAAGGTTGGCTCCGACGACCGCCGTAGCTATCGTGAGGTGTTTCAAGCCCGCCTCGTGCAGCATCGTCCGAGGCCGGGCCGTCTCACGTGGCGCTCCCCCTTTCATGGCCACGGTCCAACCATCATCGGCGAGCGATCGGGTGTCTCGTTGGTATCGTCCGATGTGAATCTCCCAACAGCTCTCGCAGATCTGCTCAAACGCGGCGCGATGAGTTGGCCAGATTGGAGCCGTCGTTGGCGTGAGTGAATACCGGCTCGGTGACGAGCGGACCGTTGATAGCTCTGACTGAACATACGCGGCGAGAAAGCGCCGGTCCTCCGAAGTCATCTTCGTCCACTTCGATCGGGGCACATCAGCCACGAGCCTAGCGTTCTCACCCATCAACCCACTCTCAAGGTAGAGCGTCAAGCCGGGATAGTGGCTCGAAATCGATTCATAGATCGTGCGACCACGTTGGATGTCGGACGCGGACGCAATAGCCGGGAGTATCAGACAGATGCTGCTGACCATGATCACCACTCTCTTCGAAAGCACCTTCATGACGAACAACCCCCACGAGAGGAGTGTCATAGACATCACGTTCCCTACCCTTCGGGGGCTCCATACCCTTGGAATGACCCTCATGCTGCACAGGATCGCTTCTGAGGCACGATATCTCCCCGGCCTTAGCATTACATTGCCTGATCGAGATCGAGCTAGACCGGCGACGAACCACCGAGTGACTACTGCGGGAACTGCGTACTTTGAACCATGGTGTTCGTGCGGACGAGCTTCTGGCCTTCATCTTCCGGCACCAGCTTCATGCGAGCGCGATTGCTCGTGGCCGCTGGGTTCATTCCAACCCGCAAGTAGTAGTTGGTGGCAGCCTTCACTTCCACCGTGGTGTTTTCCTGACTCGTGTTGTTGAAGAATGAGACGACGTGGCTTCCGGGCTGGAGTTGTTGGACAAGAAAAGCTTCCGCTGGCAGCGAGCCAACGATTCTGCCGTCAACGCTGACTTGTTACATGACACCGAGACCAAAGGACGATGGTCGGACTATGTAGAGTTGAGCCTGACCGGAAGGCGGAGTAAATGTCTTGGCTGCGGCATCGGCTGTGGGCGTGGCCTTCGGCGCAGAAACACAGCCCACCAACGCCAACGCCAGCAACAGCGGAGTGGAACGGTGTCTCACGATGGCCCCCTTTCACCCATTCAGCAGTCTGACGGACTCAAGCTCACAGGATTGGAACCGAAAGCGAAATAGTAGCGCACATGCGATGCCACTCGATCCAAGCTCGGTGCGACGCACGGCCGTAGCATGAAGCCCCTTCGTCACGTCACGATCGGGGGCCGACGCATCGAGTTCGCTACTAACGAAGATGAACGGCCGCGATGACGAGGAGGACGGGCAAAGTCCGCATCTGCGTAGTAGTCAAAGAGCAAACTGACCGGCAACTCTCCAGCCAGCGCTTGCCCCGTCGCACGCCGCTACTTGTCACCTCGAAGGCGTGCGGGGTTCTTCCGAGGGAGTCGCTTCAGATCCGCGTCCCCAAAACCATCCCATAGCTCACGCGGATGCACCCGGAGAGCGCGGGCGATGTAGATGAGGTTCATCGCCGAAGGGTTCCGGTGGCCGCGCTCGACCATGCCTATGTAGTTGGGATGGGTTTGGGAGGCTTCGGCCAAGTCCTCTTGAGTCATCTGCCGATCCTTCCGCAGTTGGCGAATCGTCGATCCCAAAACGAGTAACGGATGGCTGCTCATGAGTGTGGAGGCTTCGGTCGAAATCCACACAATGAGTTAGGTCAATCGAGTATCTTTCTGAAGACACAATGAGTGAGGTTCGCTCGCAGAAGGAGAGAGACCGATGACGATCCCGGAGGCGTCGCCGATCGAAGAGCAGGGGCCGAAACGGCGATTGAACGGAGGAAAGAAAGCTCTCTTCATCTTGGCTGCCGGATGCGGCGGCACGCTCGTGCTGCTACTGGCCACGTGCGGTATCAGCGTCGCCGTAGGCATGTTCCAAGCGATGCTCCCGCCGCAGATTGAAATCACCTACCGAGGCCGGACAAGTGGGCTGGATCAGCTCGCCGCTTCCTACGGCGTCCCCCAAGGTCCCGCAAACACGGCGAAAAACACCTCCCGCAAGCCGCTGAGGGACGTAGTAGTCGATGCTACGTGGCACCTACCCTCGGGTACCGCCGTCGCATCCGCTAAGGCGATCCTTCGGGGAAGCCTTGCATCCGGTGAAGAACGCATGTTCGATCTGAAGGCGCAGATCGACCAGTCGAAGCTGACGAGCACGTTGTCGCCCACTTCGCTCTACACGCCCGAGCAGTGGGACTCGATGAGCCGGAGCGAGCGTGAAACGGCAATCCTGCGGATAGCGAAAATGAATCGTGCCGTGGGGCAAGCCAACGACATCAACCTCGATGAGGCGTTCTCGAAACCGCCGACGATCAAGGTTACCAGTGCGTCAGGCGAGGAGATCCGCTCGAAGCTGATCGACCGCTCGAAGTAGTAGTGCGTGGCCGAGGTCGAGCCGTAGCGGGCCTTCTTTTAGCTGCTATGGACATCTTCGATCCGACTTCACGGACGGAGCTTCGGAGGCGTGCATCTGACTTCCTCGGTTCGAGGGGACCGGGTCGCATAGCCCTTGATGGGATAACCCTTTTTAGGCTAGGATCTGTTCACGTGAACGACTGTGATGATCTGACGCTCGACCTGCTTGCCCCGTGCGGTGAGGAGAGCTGCGCCCACAGGGATGTCCCTTCATCGGAGTTCTTGGAAGGCTTCCCACAGAATCTGCCCGAGTTGGGGAAGCAGACACTGTTCCGCGTGAATGGTTCGCCGCTGCCGGGCTTCCTGCTCCGTCGCTGCGGAAACGAAAACTGACCATGACATGCCACCAAGATGCGCCGCTCGTCGAGGCGGTCGAGCAGGCGGTAAGAACGGCGTCACGGGTGAGCCGGGTCGCGTGCCGGGCTTCGGCGCTTAGTGGCTTGCCTTCCTGATCGCCCGGCGCAGCTTGTCGATCAGCTCGTGCGGATTGAGTTCGAGCGCGTCACAGATCGCCAGCAGCTCGGCCACGTCGATCCGTCGATTACCCGTCTCGATCTTCGCGACGTACGACTGTGGCTTGTCGAGGCGGTTGGATAGCTCGATCTGACCGACGCCCGTCTTCTTCCGTTCCGCCACAAGGACCGTCACCACAGCCACGTACTCGGGAGAGAGCCGGGCTGACTGCCGGTGTGAGGAGTGCTTCTTCGTCTTCGTCGCCAAGTTCACATAACCCAATTTAGGCTATACTGTAATGGGTTAACCGAGGAGCTAGGGCAAGGGTACACCACCCGTCCAATCAGCCCAAGGTTCCCTCACCTGAACAGATGGCGAAAAAAGCACTCGGTTACGGCAGGGTCTCGACGGTCAAACAGGTCGTCGATGGCGTCTCGCTCGAAGCGCAGCGCATGGAGATCACCTCCTTCGCCATCGCCTCGGGGTACGACTTGCTCGACGTACTGTGCGACGACGGGATCAGCGGCTCGAAGAACGAAGACGACCGGCCGGGCCTTGCTGAGCTACTGACGGCCGTCCGTGCCGGTCAGGTCTCCGTCGTCATCGTCTGCAAGCGTGATCGCCTCGCACGTGATCAAGCGCTCGCCGGTCACATCGAGACGGTGATCCGCCGTGCCGGTGCGGAGCTGATCTGCATCGACGAAGCGGGCCTCAGTCCGATCACCAAGGCCGTGCTCACGATGGTTGCGGAGGTCGAACGCTTGCTTGCTGCGCAACGCACCCGGTTCGCAATGCGGGCGCTCAAGGCCAAAGGGAAGACATTCGGGACGGTGCCCTTCGGTTACCGGCGCAATGCCGATGGTGGTCTCGATCCGCAGCCGGGTGAGATCGAGGTCGTTCACGAGATCGTTGCCATGCGTGAGCGCGGCCTGAAGCTCGCCGAGATCGCCGCCTACCTCATCGCCGCAAACGTGGCGACGCGACGCGGAGGCCGCTGGTCAGCCGAACAAGTGAGGTCGATCCTCGCACGAGTGGAGACACAGAGACTTCCGCACCATGCAGCCACCATCGCGGCCTAGAAGGAGCCAACCGTAGAACCTTGGGCCGATCATCGATAGTCAGTTTGATGGGAAGCAGTCGAGCGGCGCTAACTGTGCTCCGCACCCGTCAATCGCTACCAAGAGGCCTAAAAATGATCTCGCTCGCCGCGCCAGAAGATCTATCGACGTTTGTCCGAGATGTTGTTCGCGAAATGACGCCGGTCTCGACCATCACGATCGAGCACACAACTCAGGAGGGAGGACACGCCATCGAGCAACGAGCGATCATCTCGAAGGAAGCATTTCTTGTGCTCGATGAAGCGCTTCGAGGCCGAAGGGCCAGCGCCACCCGACCCTCTGCTTACATGCAAGCGCCCGCAGTAGCTCGAATGCTTGGAATCAAGACCGGAACTCTGGCGAAGTGGCGTCGGCTTGGTACTGGTCCGAGGGGATGGGTCCGAACGAATCGCACAAGCGTCGTCTATCCACTGGTTGAGGTTGAGGCATTCATCAGGAGGTGGGAGAGCGAGACTAACGATGCCAATCGACACGAAGAAATTCAAAAGGGTTACTCGGGGCCTGAAGTGGAACCGACGAACTAAGACAGCACTGTTCGACGTGCTTGCGCCGGGCAGCAAGGAGCGGTTCCGCAGGGTGCTGCCATTTGCTTCTTCTCAAGAAGCGATGGCTGCGTTCATGAGCTTCCGCGCCCACGTCAAGGCAGGACACAGGCCGGACGAAGTAGGCGATGCAACGGAAGAAGCTGCCGTGCCCGAGCAGTCAACGTTCACCGAGTATGTGACCCGTTACCTCGACAGCATCTGGGGTGGTACGGCGCTGTCCACACGACGCCGGAACATGTCGAGTCTAAACAGCTACCTCCTCCCGTTCTTCGGGTCGAAGAAGCTCAACGAGATCGCCGAGATTGACGCCAAGGATTTCAAGACGTGGTGCAGGACGCGGGTGAACAGCGAGGGAGCCCCTAAACCACTTGCTCCGCCGACGATCAACTTCGCACTTCGCAGGTTTCGAGAAGTGATGAACAACGCGAAGACGCGGAAGCTCCTCGAATCGATACCTCCCATCAAGTTCGAGAAAGAGACCGAAAACAAGAACGAGTTCAACCCCGAGGAGGAATCCGCGTTTCTGGCTGCGTTCGACGATATCGATGGCTTCCGCCGCCATCTGACGGAACATAGAAAACTCGCCGAGATCATTTACGTCGAGTTTCGACAGAACGATCCGTTCGCAGGGAAACGACGCTACGGCTCGGGGCTGGACCCGGCAAGCGATGCAGCGCTCGCCTACTTTCATCGCTTTCAGCGGTCGAAAGAATGGTTCATCGCTGCGTTGCACACAGGTCTTCGTCGCGGCGATCTCATCGACCTCCGCCGTCCCTCGGTCAGGTTTGCGGAGGGGCTCGTGACGAGGACGATGAAGAAAACTGGGAAGGTCACGATGGTCCCGATGAGCGACACGCTCCGCGAAACATTTACCGTAGCGATGTCCCGGTCAGTTGCCGCCATCACAGATCACGTCTTCCTCACCGAGGAAGGCATCCCCTATCCTGAGATCACGATCCGAAGGTACTTTGCAATCGCGAAATCGATCGCAGGAATCACACGTCGCTTCCGCATCAACGATCTTCGGCACACCTTCGCCTCCGACCTCGCCAGCGATGGCTTCAGCACTCTCGTACTCCGCGACCTTCTAGGCCACACGACGACTAAGCAGTCGGAACGCTACGCTCGACCAAACCCACAAGTTGCGGAAGCAGTTCGTGCGTCGCTGGAACGGCGAGGAAAGGCGGACGATCCGTCGCTTTCACTGACGGCGGACGCTCTCCAAGACCTTCTGAACGCAACCGCGCAGCGTGCGCTGACCGACGACGAGCGCAATCAGCTCTCGAAGCTCATCGGGTCGTCACTCACCCGCGTTTCTGCCACCCAAACTGACACCGGAGACACGAAAACCTTTTCGGACGGCGAGAAGGCTGTTTCGTAACGCTCTGTCATTTGAGGGGTTAGGCTGGTGTCCCCGGCAGGGATCGAACCTGCGACCCACAGCTTAGAAGGCTGTTGCTCTATCCGACTGAGCTACGGGGACGGGTGGGGAAGAAGAGAATTGGTCGGGGCGAGAGGATTCGAACCTCCGACCCCCTGCTCCCAAAGCAGGTGCGCTACCAGACTGCGCTACACCCCGACGCGGATCTCACACAACAGCGGTCGCGCCGGACGCGATTCCGTCAGACCGCTCTGGCACGATCGATACGGCGGGCCGGCAGCGCCGCTTCCCACTGCTTGGCCGTCGCCAGATCGAGGGTGAACTCGAATACGTGATTGTGCGCACGGAGGCGCAGAACCTTGCCGGCTACCGTGTGTCCGGTCGCTGTCTCGTCGTCGTATTCGACCTCCTCGATCAACGGCAGCTCGATCGATGCCTGCAGATCTGTGTTCTCGTAATAGATCACATCGGCGGTGAGCACGAGCGCGACCGGAATCTGTTCCATCCCCTCGAGGAGACATGCCCGGCTGCAGACGCGGGCGGTGCCGCGATGCTTCGCCAACACCTCCTCGACGCGATCCTTGCCGCGCAACCGGATGAAAAACCAGATCAGGACCACCAGAACGACCACCCCGACGACAGTCACGACTTCGAGCGAAGGCACCATGAACCTCCTGTCAATCGCTTCTCGAGATGAAAAAAGCGTACGCCTTTTTCACCGTTTCGTCACGTCTTTGCTCGGATCGCTCATCAGGACGATAATGACCCGTCCGCAGTCCATTCATCTCCAGGAGACCATCCGATGTTCAGAAGCAGTGCCGCCGCGACGATCGTTTTCGCCGCTCAGTTGTTCTTTGCCACGCAAGCGGCGATGGCCCAGACGGCCAGCGCCTCCATCCAGGTGTCCGTGACGCAGCCGCAACCGGTGGCCGCCGGCACGAACTTCGACTACGTCATCCAGGTGAACAACGAAGGACCTAATGATGCGGCTAATCCGACGCTGACTTTTCCGCTTCCCGCCGGCATCGCGTTCCAATCGGAGAGTGTTCCCCCCGGTTGGTCGTGCAACGCGATCACGCCCGGCACGGTCGGAGCGACAGTCACCTGCACCGCGGTGACGCTGGCGCCTGGCTCGGATGCATTCACGGTCACCGCATCGAGTGCACCCACAGCGTCAGGCACGTTCAGCACGACAGCCACCGTCACCAGCACCACTCCCGACCCGAACAGCAATGACAACAGCTTCGCGGTCGACGTGGTCATCCAGCCCTCCAGCGATTTCAGCATGGCGCTTTCGGCGTCGCCGAATCCGGTGAACGCCGGAACGAATCTGACGTGGACGATGACGGTGACGAACAACGGTCCGAGCACCGGCATCAACGCCTCGGCCGATCTTCCGCTGCCGCCACCGGCGACCTTTGTCTCGGTTGCTGCCCCTCCGGGTTGGTCGTGTGTTACGCCGTCTGTCGGAGCCAACGGCAGCGTGACCTGCTCTCTCACGTCGACGATCAATTCCGGGGCATCGGCGACATTCACGGTCGTATCGCATGTCCCATCATCGCTCGCCGCCGGCACCACGCTGTCGGCGACGGCCACGGTCTCCTCGCCGGACGACTCGATCCCCGCGAACGACTTTGCAACCGCGAGCGTTCAGTCGGCGGTTGTCTTCGACCTCGGCATCACCAAGACCCGCACACCGGGGCTGGTCCTCCCCGGAAGTTCGCAGCAGTACACGATCGTCGTCACGAGCTCCGGGCCAGGCGACGCCGCGGGCGCGACGATGACCGACGTTCTTCCGGCACCGCTGCGGTTTGTGTCGCTTGTCTCGCCCGGTGGATGGTCGTGCACGACGCCAACGGCAGGCACCAACGGCACGATCACCTGTTCGATCCCCTCGCTGGCCGCTTCGGCAGTTGCCACCTTCACCCTCAACGTCGTCGTCGATCCGGCCACGCCGGCGGGGACGCCGATCAACAATACCGCCGGCGTCGCCGCCTCGGTGCCCGACTCCAACGGTGCGAACAACTCCGCGACCGCGTCCGCGGCCGTCGGCACTCCGGTCGCCAGCATCGTTCCGGCGCTATCGACGACGATGCTCGTTCTGCTGGGGGCTCTCCTCGGGGCGATGGCTCTGTTCGTGATGAAAACGTAGAATCTACCGAATGCCCGACTCGCGCCGGAAAACCCGCAATGAGCATTCCTCCGGCGGCGCGGTCGTCGATCTTCGCGACGGCGTGCCGTTCGTGGCCATGATCGCCACGCGCGGCCGTTCCCGATGGGGCCTGCCCAAGGGCGCGGTGTCGCCCGGCGAGACGTCCGAGCAGGCGGCGTTGCGCGAGGTGCAGGAGGAGACGGGCCTCGATGCCGAGATCATCGGTCTCCTCGACACCATCGAGTATTTTTTCCGCGCCGGAGACATGCTGATCAAGAAGAGCGTCGACTTCTACTTGATGCGCTACGCCGGCGGAACGATGACGCCGCAGCTCAGCGAGGTGGACGACGTCGAGTGGGTGGCGCTGCCGGAGGCGATCCGGCGCGCGAGCTTCGACTCCGAGCGGAAGCTGCTTTCTTTGGCGCTCGAGCAGATCGGGTCGGTGCCGAAGCGGCCGGGCGCTTCTTCGTAGATTTCTTCGCCTTTTCCGCTTCCAGACGGCTGGCCAGCGTCGGCGCATGCCCCGCCGAGGATGGTGAGGTGGATGCCGGACGGTTGCTCTGCCAGGTCCGCGTCGAGGTGCCGATTTCAGCGCCAAACTCTTCTAGCGTCTTATCCGAAATGATCGAGCGGGGAGCCACCTCCGTCACATCGACGTCCGCATTGGCGAACTCGTCGCGATGTTTGAGCAGCAGCCACTCGTTTCCCTTGCTGCCCGGCCGGCCTTTGATCCTCACCAGCGCCCACTCGCCGAACATCTTCTTCCCGTACATCCGAAAGGCGAGCTTCCCCGATTTGATCCCCTCGGCCGGATCGTCGGGCTCGGTGAGCTCCCAGGTGCCGTTGTCCCAGATGATGACGTTACCGCCGCCGTAGTTGCCGGCCGGGATCACCCCTTCGAATGAGGCGTAATCGTACGGATGGTCTTCCGTCATCATCGCCAGCCGCTTCACCGAAGGGTCATACGACGGCCCCTTCGGTATCGCCCACGACTTCAGCACTCCCTCCATCTCCAGGCGAAAGTCGTAGTGAAGACGAGTTGCCGCATGCTTCTGAATGACGAAGATCGGCAGCTTGGTCTTCTTCGGTTTCCCTCCCGAAGGCTCCGGGGTCGCGCCGAAGTCGCGCATGGAGCGGTATTTCTTGAGCAGGTCGGACATGGTTGCTGGGTTGCGGAGTTGCTGAGTTGCTGCTGCGTTGCGTGGTTGCCGGGTTGTGTGCCGGGTTGCGCAGCTCTACTCAGCAACTCAGCAACCCAGCGACTTAGCAACCTCGTTCACGACGCCTTTCTTTTCCTTGCCGTGGTCTTCCTTCGCGCAACCGGCCTCGCGCGTGCCGGTTTCGCCGTTCCGCGGCCTTTGCTGAGACTGCGGCGGAGCGCCTCCATGATGTCGATGACTTCGCCGCCTTTCTCCTCTTCTTTTTCCTCCGGCTCGATCGCTTTGCCTTTCGACTTGGCGCGGATGCGGTCCAGCAAGCGTTTGCGGTATTCATCCTTGAACGCGAGGGGATCGAACTTCTTCTCGGTCAACTCGTCGATCAGCATCTCGGCGAGTTTGACTTCCTTCTCGCTCGCCGGTGACGATTCGAGATCGATCGTGCTGAAGTCGCGCACCTCGTCGGCGTAATACATCGTGTGCAGCACGAGACCCTTATCGTACGGCCGCAGGACCACGAGATGCTCCTTGCCCGCCGCGACCCACCGGGCCACGGCCACTTTCTCCTGCTTCTTCATGGCCTGGGAGAGAAGCCGGTAGGTCTTTCCGCCGCCGGGCGACGGTCCCAGGAAATAGGCCTTTTCGAAAAAGAGCGGATCAATTTCATTCAGGTCGACGAACTCGGTGATCTCGAGGGCGCGGTCGTCGTCCGTCTCCAGCGTCTCGATCTCCTCATCGGTAAAGGTCACGTACTTTGATTTCGAGATCGCGTATCCGCGGATCAACTCATCCGAGTCGACGATCTTCTCGTGATGCGGACACCACCACTTGCGATTGACGCGGGTGCCGCAACTTGCGTGCAGCAGATTGAAGTGGACGTCTTCCGATTTCGTGGCCGTGTAGAAGCGGACCGGGATGGCGACGAGGCCGAACGAAATCGTTGCGTTGCGCAACGGTCTGAGTGGCATGAGACTCCTCCGCTGACCGATCCTGCATCCGCCGTTCCAGCGATGTCCGTCTGGAAGTCGCTGAAACGAAGGTACTTGAATCACTGTCCGGACGCTCGGTACCGGCGTCGATCTTGCATTCGGCAACGGCTGAGCCGGCAAGTATGGATTCCTCGATTCGCAGTACGTTGTGGAGCGCCTTCGCGGTGCTGGTAGTGCTCATTATCGCCGGCCTGGCGCTGACGATCGGAATCCTTCATCTCTCCAATCGCCAGGAGTCGCGCATCGTCGAGGGCTCGACGCCGCTCCTCGACGCCATCTACGCGATGAATGACGACACGCTGATGATCATGTCCGCGGCGCGCGGTTATGCGCTCACGCGGCAGACGCAGTTTCTGCAGCAGTACGACGAGGCCATCCGCGACTTCAAGAAAGCCGCCGCCAATGCCAGTCAACTGGCCAACGATCCGCACGACGCCCAGATCGTCGCCTCGATGCGCAAGAACTTCAACGAAGTGAAGCTGCTCACCGACCAGGAAATGACCTCTCTCCGCGAAGATCGTGACGCCAACGCCAATGAATACATGGTCGAGGCGTCGAAGCTCTACCGCGCCGCTCCCGACTATGCCGGCACGATGGCGGACGAGCACGAGCGCGAGGAGCGCCACGATCTTGCGCGCATCGGCAGCATGCGCACCGGCCTGACTCTGCTGATGGTGATCGTCAGCGCCATCATCATCGTACTGGCGGCATACCTGATCTGGCGTATCCAGCAATCGCTCATCGCCTCGATCAACCGGCAGGTGAAGCGCACCGAAACGATGATCGGAGGCATGTCGGATGGCGTCATGCTGGTCGATGAAGAGGGGAAAACCGCGTACCTGAACCGGGCCGCAAAAAATCTGCTTGGGCGATCGGACGTCGGTGTGCCGATCTTTCAACATGCCGAGGTTTATGGCCTGTTGAACGATGCGGGCGAGCCGGTCGACGCCAGCGAGTTGCCGGCGGCGCGGGCGCTGTCCACCGGCCGTCCCGTTCGCGACATCACCATGATGGCGGCGCAGGAGGAGCGGCAGATCGCCATCTCCGTGAGCGCTACGCCGCTGCGCGATGACGGCCGTATCTCCGGCGTCATCGTCACATTCCGCGACATCACCGAGCGCCGGCGGCTCGAGGAAGCGATGCAACAGCAGGCCGAGCGCGCCCAAATCCTGGCCGACGCCGGCGCCTTCTTCGCCAGCAACATCGATCCGGTCTGGGTCACGCAGGCGATCGCGGAGCGTGTCGCCGAGGTGCTGGGCGACTGGGCGGCGGTCATCCTCAAATCGTCGGATTCGAACGAGTTGCGTGTCGCTTCTATTTATCACCGGGAGATGGCCTCCCTCGGTCTGGCCTGGTCGTACATCTACCGGCAGCCGCTCGTCGTCGGCGAAGGGATCATCGGTCAGGTCGTCAGCACCGGCTATCCCTCGCTGACACAAAACCTCGGCGGCGCCCAGCCCGCCGCGCCCGAGCTCGAAGGCGGCTATCACGCCGCGCCGATGAAGCTGGCCTCGCTGCTGATTCTTCCGCTGCGCACGCGCCGCGAGATGCTCGGAGCACTGGTCATCGCCGCAAACGATCCCGATCGCGCCATGAGCGACGAGAAGCTGCCGCTGGCCGAGATCCTCGCCGAACGCGCCGTCCTGGCCATCGAAAACGCCAAGCTCTACACCGATCAGGTCGATGCGCGGCGTAAGGTCGAAGACCTCTCGCGCCTGAAGGACGAGTTCCTCTCCATCGCCTCGCATGAGCTCCGCACTCCGGTGACATCGATCAAGGGGTACACGCAACTGGCGAAGACGCTGATCCGCGAGAATGATCTGCGTACCTCGGAGGAGTATCTCGACATCGCTCTCGATCAGATCGATCGGATGTCGCGTCTCATCCTCGAACTGCTCGATGTCTCACGGATCGAGACCGGCCGCCTCGAGATCCGGCGCGAGCCGATTCCGTGGACGACGTTCGTCAGCGACGTCGTCCATCGCCATCCCACCGCTCTCAGCGAGCGACACTTTCAACTCAATGTCCCTGTCGGTCACAAGCGCATCCTCGGCGACCGTGACCGCCTCGAGCAGGTCCTCGGAAACCTGATGGAAAACGCGGTGAAGTATTCGCCCGACGGCAGCGAGATTCTCGTCAGCGTCGAAGATCGAGGCGATCAGCTCGTGACGTCCGTGGCCGACCGCGGCATCGGCATTCCGACCGATGAGCTTGGACAGGTCTTCGAGCGCTTCCACCGTGGACGCCAGGTGTCGTCGACGAATTACGGTGGCCTCGGGCTGGGTCTCTACATCACCAAGCAGATCGTCGAGCGCCACGGCGGCTCGATCTGGGTGGAGAGCCGCGAAGGGCAGGGGACAACCTTCTCGTTCTCGCTGCCGGTGGTCCCCGCGGTCGAGCAGTTGCCGATACCTACGGCCGAGCAACCACAAACGGTCGCGGCGACGTAGATTCGCGCGGCGAAGCCGCTGAGCACAGACAAGAGTGTCTGTGCCACATTTGCCTCGGTATTGGCAGGAGAGTGGAGCCTTGCCGGGCCGAATGTGGCACAGACACTCTTGTCTGTGCCGGTGCTTGGCAGGACCAATGTGGCATGGCACAGACCCTCTTGTCTGTGCCGTGCAAGTGCCCGAATTTTCGCCGTAACCCCACGGTTTGCCAATCGGATGCGGCGGCTCCTGGTCTCTCTCGTTCTCCTGCTCCCCGCGGCTGCCGTCCCTGCCCAGGACCTGCGGCTCGACTATGAGCGCGAGTCGCTCGTCGGCACGTACCGGCACTACACGCAGTACGTCGACGGCTTGCCCGTCGTCGGCGGTGAGGTGATCGAGCGCGTCGAACACGATGGCAGCGTCCGTGAACTGCATCGCGCCATCGCCAGAGCCGCTCCGAAACGTGCGCTGATTGCGAAGAGCGCCGCGCTGGCAAGCGTTCCCGCGGGTTTGCTGCGCGACGAGCAGCTCGTCGCCATCAACGTCAGCGGCGAAGCGCGGCCGGCATGGCGCGTCGTCGTCGAGCAGAATCCGCACGAACCGGTGGCGCACTACATCGACGCCGCGACCGGCGTGATCCTTCGCTCGCAGCCACTCTTTGCCCACATCACGGCGAAGGGAAGAGTCTTCGATCCGAATCCGGTGGCGAAGCTGAACGATCCTTCGCTTCGCGATCAGAACGACTCCGCCGCGGCGGTCCCCGAGGCCGCGTACTCGCTCGTCGACCTGCTCGAGCTCAATCCGGCCGGCATGCTGGCCGGACCGAACGTCCAGATCGTCGATACCGACTCCCCGTCCACCCCGCACGCCGATGCGTCACAGCCGCTGCTGTTCGACCGCAGCCAGCCGCAGTTCGAAGAGGTGAACGTCTACTTTCACATCGATCGCAGCCAGCGCTACATGCAGTCGCTCGGGTACGCGGGCGCCCGCCGCGTCGTCGGCTACTCGATTCCGGTCGATCCGCACTCGCTTTCCGGCGCGGACAATTCGCTCTACGTCGGAAGCACTCTGACGCCGGGGCAGGGGAAGCTGTATTTCGGCGATGGCGGCGTCGATGACGCGGAGGACTCCGACATCGTGCTGCACGAGTTCTTTCACTCGGTGGAGGATTGGATCGCGCCATCAGTCTTCTTCGGCACCTCAGCAAGCCAATCGCGGGCGATGGGCGAAGGGTTCAGCGACTACTGGGCGTACTCGTCGAACTATGAGCCGGGTCTCGCCGGCGGCCGCGATCCGTACTGCATCGCGGATTGGGACGCGCGCTGCGGCGGCGACGACAACTCGCAGAACTGCGGCTATCCCGTCGGCGCCGACTGCCTTCGCCGCGTCGACGGCACGAAGACGATGAACGACTTCCTGACTAGTGGGACGTCGGGGACGGAGCACAAGAACGGCGAGATCTGGTCATCCGCGCTCCGCGAGATCTTCGACGCGCTCGAGCGCCGTCACGGCGTGACCGATGGCCGCCGGATGGCGGACACGCTGGTGCTGGAGTCGATATTCGGCGCGCCTTCTGATCCGACATATGCCGTGATCGCCCGCAAGCTGCTCGATGCCGACCGCGTTCTCAACGGCGCTTCGCATGCGAGCGCGATCTGTACCGCCTTCACCGCGCGGCTGATCCTCGGCAGCTCCGACTGCAATCCCGCGCCGCACGGTGAGGTGACGTTGTTCCAGTCGCCGCGGCAGGGTCTGGCCATTCCGGACAACACGCCGGCAGGGATCACCTCGACGCTCGATCTCACGGACAGCCGCGCGATCGACAACCTCTCCGTCAACGTCAACATCGCTCATCCCTCCCGAGGAGATCTGCAGATCGTGCTCACGGGGCCGGATGGGACGACGGCCATCCTGCAGAACCCTTCCGCCGATCACGCGCCGGCGACCCAGGTGACGTACGGAGTCGATGCCGATCCTGCCGAGCGGCTCGACATCTTCCGCGGCCACGCCGTCGCCGGGAGGTGGACGCTGACGGTTCGCGATCTTCAATCGCAGAACAGCGGCACGCTCATCTCCTGGGCACTCGGGATCACCCTCACGGGCGACGTCGCCGCCACGACGCGTCCCGCGTCGTTTGCACCGCGCAAGCACATCGCGGCGGTCGCTCACGCCCCGGGCGCACTGGGAACGAGCTGGCAGACCGACGTCCGCCTCTTCAACGGCAGCGCGGTGACGGCGAACGTCACGGCGATCTTCACGCGCGCGGGCCAGGACGGCTGGAGTCATTTCGCGGCGGTGAAGCTGTCGATCGCGCCGAAGCAGGTCATGGCGCTCGACGACGTCGTCTCGGCCACGATGCGAACGAATGGCGTCGGCCAGCTCGAGTTTCTCGGCGACACGGACGCACTCGTCGTCACCAGCCGCACGTATACGCACGCAAATGGCGGGACATACGGCCAGTTCATCCCGGCGGTCAGCACGCTCGACGCCTCGACGATTGCCTACGTGCCGCAGATCCAGGCCACGGCCGATTTCCGTACGAACACCGGCTTTGCGGAGGTGGCCGGTGGCAGCGGCACCGTTCGCGTGACGTTGTTCGAGGCCACGACCGGCGCGGTGCTCTCAACGCAGGACATCGCGGCCGTTCCGTTCGACCAGATGCAGTTCCCGGCAACGGGCGCGCCGCTGATGACCGCCGAGTTGCGCGTGATCAGCGGCGACGCGCGCATCGTCGCCTATGGATCGGTCATCGACAATCACAGCGGCGATCCGATCTACGTCGCCGCGACGACGCCGCGTCCCGGGGCGTTCGTGGCGCCGGTGATCAGCCAACCCGGCGTGAACACCTTCTGGCGGAGCGAGGTCTGTCTCAGCGCGCCCAGCGACAGGGGCGGCAGCTTCGATCTGGCCTACGTCGATGCTGTCACCGGCGAGAGGGTGTTCAAGCACGGCAGCGTGGCG
>Ga0137393_10000395_pt1 | contig 25906 bp, 20 predicted proteins | sample 15con2h34BmetaG_FD_101396 | JGI IMG/M metagenome (GOLD analysis project Ga0137393, IMG submission 101396) | Vadose zone soil microbial communities from Angelo Coast Range Reserve, California, USA - 15con2h3.4B metaG | ecosystem: Environmental > Terrestrial > Soil > Vadose zone > Saprolite...
CCGGCTGGAAGGGCCAAGAGCGCCCGGCCGGCGCGTCCGGCGACCCGGCGTCTGGGCCACGGCGCGCGCTCCTCATGAAGGGCAGGCCGGCCGGGAGCGGATGGCGCAGGCTTGCAGGCAGGGGATGGCGCAAGCCAGCCGAGAGGGGATGGCGCAAGCCACCGGGCCGGGAACCGCGGCGCCGACTCGAAGCCGGGCTCTGCGAGCTGGTCGGCGGCAGGTCCGGCAGTTCTCCGGGAACAGGGTGCCAGAGACGAGACAGCGCAACGTTCCTCAGGCCGGCGGCCACCCTGTGACGCAGCCGGCCAGTGCTCGGGTCCCTAGGAGGTGAGCTGGTATCCCTCACCGCGTACCGTCTTGATCAGGTCGAATCCAAGCTTCGAGCGGATGCGCCGGACGCAGACATCGACGACGTTGGATCCGGGATCGAAATCGTAGCCCCAGACCGAGGCCAGCAGCTGACCTTTGGTGACGGACTGGCCGACATGCTCCATCAGTTCCCGGAGCAGCAGGAACTCCAAGCGAGTCAGCGGTACGGGCCCTTGTCCGATGTTGGCTTCCAGCCGGCCGAAATCGAGCAGCAGCTCTCCCGCCCTGAGCACCTCATTCAGCGGGTGACCTACGTCCCGGAGCCGCACGCGTACCCGGGCCAGCAGTTCAGCCAGCGAGAACGGCTTGGTCAGGTAGTCCTGGGCGCCCAACTCCAGGCAGTCCACCTTGGTGGTCACGTCGGAGAGGCACGACAACACCAGCACTCCCTGTTCGGGCCGCTCACGCCGCAACTCGGCGAGGATCTCCCGCCCATCCATGTCCGGCATGACGAGGTCGAGGATGACCAGGTCGTAGTCGCCGGCGATGGCCTTGCGCAGGCCGGTACTGCCACTGCTGGCGAAATCGATTGCATAGCCGGCCGCAGAAAGAGCCCGGGCGATGAAATCGCGGATCCTCGGCTCGTCGTCGACAACGAGGAGCCGCGCCGCCGTCGGGTACATGCCCGGCTGGTGGGCGATCTTCGCAGGTAGGTCAGTGTGCATTGGCTCTATCGGTCAGCTCGGCGCGGCGTGGTTGCCGACCCCCCAAGCGGGTACATGGAGGGCCGTCTGCGGACGATCCTCCGTATTCAGGCATTCCCGGTCAACCCTTCGACGCGTTGGCAAACCATTGCACCCACCTCTGCCCGGCGAAGGGGCACCGTAGCAGCACCGAAGTTACTGTGAGTAGCTATTACGACACAGAGTGTTGCTACCATGCCTTCTCATGGCCGAACTTACCCTCGCGGCAAGCCTTGATCATGACAATTTCGTCATTCAGTGTCCGCAATGTTGCCGTCACATGGCTAACGATCGCAGGATCAGGTCCATAAGAGGCCTCCGGCCCGCGTCGTGTGCCATAGGCGGGTCGGCCCCAGTCGTGTGCGCGATGCGCCGCGAAGAAGCGAGGTGGTGACTGGTGTCTCTGCCAGTCCGTGTCGTGACCCTGCTCGTGGCGTTCGCCGCGGTGGTCGTCGGCGCGGTCTTCATCGTCATTCATTACCTGCTCGGCGGCCCGCCGGTCGTGGACTACACCTCCGCGGCCTCCGGTGGCCAGGTCAACGTGGTCATGCAAGAGGACCCGCAGAACTCCGTGACGAGCACGCCTGACTGGGTTAGCTATTTCGTCCAGAACCCGCAGACCAAGCAGTGGGTGCACACCACGCTATTCAAGGTGCCGGCCGGAACCAGGGTCAATATGACGATCCTCGGTTACGACGGCTGCACACCGTTGCGCAACAACTTCTGGAGCAAGGTCCAGGGCACGATCGGCGGGACAGTGAACGTTTCGCAGGTCAACGGCAAGGGGGTCGCCGGCCCGACGCAGACCATGTCCACCATCAACTCGTGGGCGCACTGCTCGGTGGGACACACCTTCGCGATCCCGGGCCTGAACCTCTTCGTGCCGGTGTCATCGCCCGGAGCCTCGGCCACCCTCTGCAGCTCGTCGCCGTGCACGTCCGGCCCGCACACGGTGCAGACATTCAGCTTCATGACGCCCCGCCATGCGGGCATCTTCCGCTGGCAGTGCTTCGTCCCCTGCGGGGGCGGATTCCTCGACGGTAACGGCGGTCCGATGGCGACGATCGGTTTCATGATGGGCAACATGGAGGTGACGGGCTGATGGCCGCGTCACAGGCCCCCGCGGCCGCCACCCCGGAGACGCGCCACGGACGGCGGATCTTCCTGATCTGGATCGTCCTGGCGCTCATCGCCGACCTCCTCATCTGGTTTGCCTGGTACCCGCACATGCCGCCGGGGGTCATGTCCTCGTCAGCGAAGCACCAGCAGTTCGACATCGCGGTGCTGGCCCTGGCCGCCGCCCCCGTCATGCTCTTCGTCTGGACCTACTTCGGCTACGCACTCGTCACCTGGCGTCACCGGGAGGGCGACGACGATGACGGGCCGCCTATCTTCGGGCACACCGGACTCCAGGCGACCTGGATCGGCGGCACATCCGTGATCGTGCTCGCCGCGTTCGTCTTCGGCACGATCGAGCTGATCGCCCCGGCCGGCGCGGGCGCTGGTCAGGGCCCGCTGCCTGTCTGGAAGCCGTCCGGGGACAACTTGCTCCAGGTGCAGGTGATCGGCCAGCAATGGGCGTTCACCTACCGCTATCCGCAATTCGGCGGGATGGAGACCACCCAGCTGGTCCTGCCCGAGGGCCGGCCGGTGGAGTTCCACGTGACCTCGCTCGACGTGATCCACAGCTTCTGGGCCTACCAGATCGGGGTCAAGGCGGACGCGAACCCAGGCGTCGACAACGTGGCGTACACCACTGCCGAGCACACCGGCGGGTTCACCGTGCGCTGCAACGAGCTGTGCGGGCTCTGGCACGGCGCCATGTTCAACTACGGCACGGTGGTGTCCCCCTCCGCCTTCCAGGCCTGGGCGAGGCTCACCCAGGTCAGGCTCGCATCGGTGACCAGGATCCTGCCGCCCTACGCCCTCACCTACGACCCGACCTTGATCCCCCAGCTCGGCCAGGACCTGGTCAAGGTGGCCGGCATTACCGGTTCGCCCGGCTATTACTACAACCCTGGCGACCCGGTGCAGCCGTGACCAGCGGACCGGCCGCCAGGCGGCGCACCTACCCGGGAGTTCCGGGGGTCGTTCCCCGCGCCTCCACCTGCCCGAGGGCTCCGGGGGTCGCCCCCCAGGCTGACACTGCCCGGGAGCTCCGGGGGTTGTTCCTCCGCGCCAACACTGCGATGAAGAGGTGACCGGATGTCCATCGAGATAGAGCCGGAGAAGGCACAGGAACCCGCGGGAGCCGGACCAGCAGCCCCGGTTCCTGCCCGGCCGTGGTGGATGCGGCCCGCGATCCACACCGCCCTGATCGGCGCGGTGCTCGGCTACCTGGTCGGTCACTGGCTGGGCAACCTCCTCTCCAGCGACTACGCCCGCAACGCGCTGTCCGATACGAACGACTTCCCGATCGTCCTCGGGTACGTGCTCGGGACTGTCGGCTTCCTCGCCGGACTGGGCGTGTTCAACGACCTGTTCCGGCAGATGGCCGGCCAGCCGGTGCCGGTCGCCGAGGAGGAAGAGGAGTCAGCCACCGGCCTGGCCAGGTACTTCCGGTTCTCCCTGGACCACAAGGTCGTCGGCATCCAGTACCTGGTCGGCATGATCGTCTACTTCTGCACGGCCGGCCTGTTCGCCATGGCGATCAGGACCGAGTTGCTGTCGCCGACCTACCACGTGCTGAGCGCCAGCACCTACATCGAGGTCGTGGGCGAACACGGCACGATGATGATGATGCTGATGTCATCGGTCGTGCTCGGCCCGTTCGGCAACTACCTGATGCCGCTCATGATCGGTTCCAAGCGGATGGCGTTCCCGAGGCTGGAGGCGCTGTCGTTCTGGCTGACCCCGGCGGCGTTCATCGTCCTGCTTTCCGGCCTCCTGCTCGGCGGATTCCCCACCGGGTGGACCGGGTACGCGCCGCTGAGCGTGCAGGCCGGGCAGGGCATGGACTCCTACGCGGTCGCGTTCGGCCTGATGGGAATCTCGATCATCCTGGCCGGGTTCAACATCATCGTCACTGTGATCACCTACCGGGCGCCGGGCATGCGGTGGAGCAGGCTGCCGATCTTCGTGTGGTCCATGGTCACCGTCTCGTTCCTGATGGTGCTCGCCGTCCCGGTCCTGGTCGGCGGGATGTACATGCTGGTCACCGACCGCACCGTGGAGACCGCGTTCTTCGCGAACCAGCTCGGTGGCAGCAGTTACCTGTACCAGAACCTGTTCTGGTTCTTCGGCCACCCCGAGGTCTACATCCTGGCGCTGCCCGGGTTCGGCATCGTGTCCGAGATCATCCCGGTGTTCTGCCGGAAGCCCCTCTTCGGCTACCGGGTCGCCGGGGCCGGGATGATCGGGGTGGCCCTGCTCAGCTTCTTCGTCTGGCAGCATCACCTGTTCGACAGCGGGATCAACCCTGAGATGCGGCCGCTGTTCATGCTGACCACTGAGCTGATCTCTATCCCGACCGGGTTCATCTACCTGGTCGCGATGGGCACGTTCTGGAAGGCGAAGATGCGGTTCACCGTGCCGATGCTGTTCGCGCTGGCGCTGTACTTCAACTTCCTGATCGGCGGCATTTCCGGGGTGTTCCTGTCGGACGTCCCAGCCGACACCACGGAGCACGGCAGCTTCTTCGTGATGGCGCACTTCCACTACACGATCATGGGCGGGCTCATCTTCGCCTTTATGGCGGCGTGTTACTACTGGCTGCCCAAGATGATGGGGATCAAGCTGAACGAGACGCTCGGCAAGATCCACTTCTGGACCATGTTCATCTTCTTCAACTCGACGTTCCTGCCGCTGTTCGCAGTCGGCCTGATGGGCCAGCCGCGCCGGGTCTTCGAGTACGCGCGGAACCTGCAGACGCTCAACGACTGGGTGTCGATCTCCGCGTTTCTGCTCGGCGGCTCCATCCTGATCTTCGTGATCAACTTCATCTGGTCGACGCTGTTCGCGCGCGTGCCCGAGGTGGCCAACCCGTGGCAGTCGCGGGGGCTGGAGTGGCAGGTTCCGTCACCGCCGCCGGGGGGCAACTTCGAGCACATCCCCGTGGTGCTCGCCGGCCCGTATGACTACGGCGTGAAGGACGGGCCGCCGGTCGCCGACCTGCACCCGCCGGTCGGCGTGGTGAGTGCCGCATACGCGGGTGCCAGCGCAGGAGTGGAGGCATAGCGATGGCCGAGCAGACCACACAACCGTCAGCCGGGCTGGACCGCGCTGCCGAGGAGGCCGGTTTCTACCACGAGGCGGCGCTGAACGCCGCGTGGTCAGGATCCCGCATCGCGGTCGGCGCGCTGTCGTTCCTGTACGGCTCGTTCGTGTTCGCGTACTTCTACCTGCGCTCGGTCAACTCGAGCGGCAGGTGGCACGGTTCCGGCTATCACGCGCCGTCGATGGTGATGGGCACAGTGATCATGGCCCTCGTCGTGGTCAGCGCCGTCGTGCAGTACCTGGCGTTGCAGCGGATCAAGGGCGGTGCCAAGGGGGCCTGGCAGGCCGGCGGCGTGGTGGCCCTGCTACTTGGCCTGGCGGCCATGGTGCTGCAGATCATCGAACTGCTGAACCTCCCGTTCGCGCCGGGAAGCTCGGGTTTCTCCAGCGTGTTCACCGGTTTCTACCCGGTGCTCATAGTAAGCATCCTGGGCGCTATGATCTGGCTGGAGATCCTGCTGATGCGCGCGAGGCCGCTTCCCGGGATCTTCTTCGTGGAGCAGCCGCCCACCTACGCCGAAGCCTTCGCGGTGCAGCGCTTCCAGTCGTCGCTGAGTGCCTTCACCCTCGTCTGGAACTACCTCGCGGTGGTGACTATCTTCTTCTGGGTGCTGTTCTACCTGCTTTGAGCCGAAAGGATTAGGCCTGCCCGGAAAGGCTCACGTCAGCGTCAGCCGGCCGGCGGCCCACAACCGTCATGAACATGGTTGTCTCGCACTGGTCGGCCAACGTCGCGGTCCTCGCTGGGTGCCTGGTGATCGCCGCCGTGCACCTCGCCGGGGTACGCGGCATGACGGCCGACGCCCGGCCGGGCGGCCCGGCCGCGCCGGGCGGCCTGGGGCGTGCCCTGGTGCGGGAGGCGATCGCCTTCGACGCCGGGCTGGCCGTCGTACTCCTGGCCTTGGTGTCGCCTGTCGCCTACTGGGCGCGGGATTTCATCTGGGTCCGTTCGCTGCAAGACCTGCTGCTCGCCGTCGTAGCCCCGCCGCTGATCGTGCTCGGGGCTCCGTGGCTGCCGCTGCGCCGCGGCTTGAGCCCCCGGCGCAGCGGGCCAGTGCCTGCGTCCGGCGCGGAGGCGCTCGGGTCTGCTACGACGGGCCCGGGCGCGGCGGGTTCCGGCGCGGCGGGTTCCGGCGCGGCGGGTTCCGGCGCGGCGGGTTCCGGTGCGGCGGGCCCGGGTGCGGCGGGCCCAGGTGCGGCGGGCCCGGGCGCGGCCGGCGCGGGTGCGGCGGGTCCTGGCGCGCGCCCCGTCGCGAAGCGGTCCGCCGGCGGCTGGCTGAGCTGGCCGGTCGCGGTGACCGCCGCGTTCACCGTGGCCTGGTGCGGATGGCACATCCCGGTCCTGTATGACGCCGCGCTGCGTTACCCGGTGGTCTGGGCCGCCGAGGTGGTCAGCTATCTGGGGGTGGGGGTACTGTTCTGGCTGCAGCTGATCGGGTCACGCCCGCTGGCTCCCCGGTTCCGGCCGTTGCAGCGGGTCATGCTGATCGCGGGCACCGTGGTGACCAGCACGATCCTGGGTATGGTGCTGGGGTTCGGCGCCAACGTGCTGTACCCGGCATATCGTGGCGCGGGGCATCACCATCTCCTCACGGTCGTGGCGGATCAGCAGCTTGGCGGCGCGATTCTGTGGGTGCTGGTGCTGCCGCCGTACATCATCGCTGGAGTCGCGCTGCTCCTGCGCTGGTTGAACGATGAAGAGTCAGAAGCTCTGGCGCTCGGTTTTGACCGGCTGCTCCGGCCACCGAGGTCGGCCTGGCCCACCCGGACCGGGCTGAGATGATTAGTGATCGGCTCCCAGCAGGAGGCTAGAGGTGTCGTACTACCCACTAGGTGCGCAAGTGATGACGACGGTCATGCCGCTGGGTTTCTTCATCGTCGTGATGGCCGCGTTCTACGTCGTCTTCACCAGGCCGCATACGATTCCGGGCCACCGGGATGCGGGCGTTGGGCGGGCGCGCCCAGTGGCCCCTGAACCCGGCACGGCTCGGGATATGGCAGCTGCAGCCGGCTTTATGACCGCGACCAGTGCGGGCGGGGTGGCGCCGCTGGCCGACCGGGACACGCCGCCCGTGATAGGGGCGGCGAGGCATCGCGATGCCGAGCAGGCCGAAGACGAGGCAGGCTCGAAGGGCGCATCGGCAGAAGGCTCGGAGGAGTCCGAGTGACGCCAGCGACCGGCGCGCTCCCCGCGGTGACGGGGCGCCGCTCCGCCCGGGTTGTTGCCCGGTCGCTCTTCGCGCTGACGAAGCCAAGGATCATCGAGCTCCTCCTGGTCACCACGATCCCCACGATGCTGTTGGCGCAACGGGGCCTGCCCTCGGTGAGGCTGCTGGTCTTCACGCTGATCGGTGGCGCGTTCGCGGCCGGCAGCGCGAACACCTTCAACTGCTACCTCGACCGGGACATTGACGCGGTGATGAAGCGCACCTCCCGGCGCCCGTTGGCCCGGAAGGCACCATTTGCCGTCATCAAGCCGACCGAGGCGCTTGTCTTCGGGGTCGTGCTGGGGGCGGCGGCGACACTGCTGCTCGGCTTGCTGGTCAACTGGCTGGCCGCCGCACTGGCCGATGGCGCGATCTTGTTCTACGTCTTTGTTTACACGCTTGGTCTGAAGCGGCGGACCGCGTCCAACATCGTCATTGGTGGCGCCGCGGGCTGCTTCCCGGTGCTCGTCGGCTGGTCGGCGGTGACCGGCACGGTCACATTGCCGGCCGTCGTGCTATTCGCTGTGATCTTCTTCTGGACGCCACCGCACTTCTGGGCGCTCGCGATGAAGTTCCGTGATGACTACGCCGCGGCCAGCGTTCCGATGCTGCCGGTCGTCGCGCCGGCCAGCGTGGTGGCACGCAAGATCCTCTTCTACTCCTACGTGATGGTGGCGGCCACCTTGGCGCTCGCGCCCTACGCGGGGTGGCTGTACACCGCGAGCGCGGTGGCACTCGGGGTCTGGTTCCTCGCCGAAGCCCACCGGCTCCGCGCCCGGGTCGCCCGCATCGACGCTGAATTGGCCAGCGCTGCTGATCTGGCCGGCGCGACCCTGGCCAGCGCGACTCTGGCCGACGCCAGCCCGGCAGGCGCGATTCTGGCCGACGCCAGCCCGGCAGGCGCGATTCTGGCCGACGCCAGTCACGAGGCCAGTGCCAACGCGGCGGGTCCCGTAATTTCCGAAGGAGCGTGCGCGGGCGCGGCTCGGCCCAGCACCAACCCGGCCCCGATGCGGCTGTTCCATCTGTCGATCGCGTACCTGACGTTGCTGTTCGCGGTCATCGCGGTTACCGCCGTGCTGCCCTGGGGTGGCTGGTAGGCGCTAGCTGATCCGGGCCTCCGTGCGGTCGGCGGGCAGCAGCACCACCGCGCGCAACCCGGGCTCGGCGTCTTCCAGCCAAGCTGTGCCGTCATGGGCCTGGGCGGTGGCCCGGACGATGGCCAGGCCGAGGCCGGCGCCGTCCTGGCCGTCGCCATCTCGGCTGCGCGCGTTGTCAAGCCGGGTGAAGCGGCCGAAGGCTCGTTGTGTATCGCTTGCGGGAATGCCGGGTCCGTCGTCGGTCACGGTGAGCCGGACACTCTGGCCATCATTGACGATTCCCACCGTCACCTCGGTACGCGCGTAACGGAGAGCGTTCTCGATGAGGTTGCCGAGCATCCTGCGCAGCCCGTCGGCGTCCCCGGTCACCACGCAATGTTCCTGACCGGCTAGCAGAACCGGCACCCGAGAGCCATCGTGCCGACCGACCTCGGCCAGGACCAGCCCGGTCAGGTCGACCCGCTGGTCGGCGGGGCGGCGGCCGTCGCGTTCGTCCAGCCTGGCCAGAACCAGGAGATCCTCGGCCAGCCTGGCCAGCCGCAGGGTGTCCTCGAGTACATCGCTCGCGGTCTGCCGCCAGTCCTGGCTGTCCGGGTGGTCGAGTGCGACCTCCAACTGGGCCCGGATGCTGGCGATGGGGCTGCGCAGTTCATGCGCGGTGTCGGAGACCAGCCCACGCTGCCGCTCCTGGGCCGCGCCGAGTCGGGACAACATATCGTTCAGTGTTATGGCCAGGCTGTGCACCTCATCACGCGCCTCCGGTACCGGGAGAGCGCTGGGGCGGCCGGTGCGGGTGACATCCTGGGCGCCGCGCCGCAATTCGGCGATGGGCCGCAGGGTGGTCCCGACCACCAGCCAGCTGGCCCCCGCCAGGAGCAGCAACAGCAGCGGGGTGCCGATCAACAGCGCGCGGGTGAGTGCCGCCAGGCTGTCCCGTTCCTGGTCAGAGGCGGCCCCCGCGATCACCGTCTCACCGCCGTTGGCGGCCACGGCCACCACGCGGACCATGCCCGTAAGGCCGTAGGGCCGGCCGTCCAGCAGCACCGCACGGCCAGCCCGGGCGTTCGCCACGGCCTGGCCGGCGGGCAGCAGCGGGACGAGCCGGTCCGCGCCCGGTGAGGCGTCCACGATCCGGCCCTGGGCGTTGAGCACCTGCACGGTGATGGTCCCATCCGCCACCGGGACCGGATCGGGCAGCCGGTGCGCGTCGGCCAGGGCGGCCACCTCCCTGGCGCCCTGCCGGGCCGTATTGTCGAGTCCCTGGGTGAGTGAGGCCCGCAGTTCGGCGCTTAGCAGCAGCGCCGCCGCCAGGAGGGCCAGCGCCAGCCCCACCGTGGAGGCCAGGGTGACCCGCGCGCGCAGGCTGCGCCGTCGCCACCACCGGGCCGTAACATGCACGCTGCCTCCTGGCACAACGTCCTCGCCGCCCGACGCCTTGTGCGACGTCTCGGCATGCTCAGACGAGCCTAAGTCCGCGCAGGAGAGCCACTGCTGGGGGGAAGAGCCAACTGCTGCGGGGAAGAGCCAACTGCTGGGGGAAGGCCGTTACTGGGGGGGCTCGCGGTGGTCCGGCGGCTGATCCCCGTCTGTGCTGTCGGCTTCGCCTGGGCCGCCTTCGCCTGTGCTGTCGGCTTCGCCCGGGCTGCGGGGGTCACCCGCGGCGTCGGCTCCGGCCTGGCTCTCCTCGTCCAAGGCGGACATGTCCAGTTCCGGCCGCCCCCGGACGAACCCCGCCGGGTCGTCGAAATCCTCAGCCGTCGGCAGCAGATCAGGGTGCGTCCACAGGGCATCCCGGCCGTCGGCGCCACGCGCCTCGGTGAGGCTCCGCCAGATTTCCGTGGCCTCACGGAGCCTGCGCGGCCGAAGCTCCAAGCCGACCAGGGTCGCGAACGTGCGCTCGGCAGGCCCTCCGGTGGCCCTCCGGCGCCTGATCGCCTCGGCGAGGGCGCCAGCCTGCGGGAGCCTGTCGGCGGCGGCGGCATCCACCACCGTGGCGACCCAGCCCTCCACCAGGGCCAGCGCGGTCTCCAGGCGCGCCAGGGCGGCCTTTTGCTGATCGGTGTCTTCGGGCTGGAAAAGGGTGGCGCCCGCCAGGGCGTCGCGCAGCGCGTCCGGGTTGGCCGGGTCGATCTGCGGCATGGCGTCACGCAGCGCGGCAGCGTCCACGGTGATACCCCGGGCGTACTCCTCGACGGCGCCCATCAGGCGCGCCCGAAGCCAGGGCACGTGCGCGAACAGCCGGTGGTGCGCCGCCTCCCGCAGGGCCAGGAAGATCCGGATCTCGTCCACCGGGACCGACAGGCCCTCACCGAAGTCAGCCACTCCGGCCGGGAGGAGGGCCGCGGTGCCTTCCGGGCCGAGCGGCAGCCCAACGTCAGTAGAGCTCACGACCTCGCGGGCGAGCGCGCCGACGGCCGCGCCGGTCTGGCCGCCGACCATCATCCCGCCAATCCGGCGCATCATCGGGCCGAGGCCGCCGAGCGCCCCCAGGCCACCGGTGACGGCCTTGAGCGCCGAACTCAGTTCCGCGGGCAGTTCGCCGCCGAGTTCATCGGGATCCTCGGTGAGCATCCCGCCCATGGCGTTGACCGCCTTGTCCGCGATCGGGTCGCAGAGCTTCGACCAGACCGGCAGCGTCGCCTCCACCCACTCCGACCGGCTCCAGGCCTGCGCGGCGCGGACGCCGGTCGGGAAGCTGGTGACCTCGTCCAGCCAGAGATCAGCTAGCCGAATGGCCTCCACGATCTTCTGGCGGTCCTTCTCCAGCACGCTCGGGTCACCCTCGGCAGCGACTGTCTGCCGGGCCACGTTCTTGGCGAGGTCCCAGTTCACCGGGCCGCCCTGCCAGGACATCAGGTCGGCGAATTGGCGCAGCGCGTCCGCGAATTGCTGCGGATCGCCGAACGGCCCTAGCGGGCCGCCTTCACCGGGCGCCCCGCCCGAGCCGCCTGATCCGGCGCTGCCCGATCCTGAGTCGCCCGATCCTGAGTCGCCCGACCCGGGGCCACCGGAGCCAGGCAAGCCGAAGCCGAAGGGACGGTCAGCCATCGCGGCCCCCTCTCAGGCAGGATGGAAGAGTCACATCAACAACGTTATCCCGGGAGCGGCACACGGTGAGCACTGCACAGGCTCTGGTTCGCCACGGGCGCACCCGGACCGGGCTGGCCCGGGGCGGACCGGAAGACGGCCGCCGCGATCCGCGGGCCGACAGCGGCCAGGATCGGCGAGCCGATAGCGGCCAGGATCGGCGGGCCGATAGCGGCCAGGATCGGCGGGCCGACAGCGGCCAGGATCAGCGGGCCTACGGCCGGGATACCCGGGCTGGCGGCTCGCCAGCCCGCGGCCAGGCGGAGGCAGTGGAGCACGAGCCCGCGGGCACGGCGAGGCGGCGCGTCAGCCGCGCCAGCGAACGGCGGCCAGCCCCCCGGCCTGGGCCGGGGCCCGTGGTCGCGATCACCGGTGCGGCCCGTGGTCTCGGTCATGCCCTGGCGGTCCGGCTCGCGGCGTCGGCAGCGGTCCGCAGGGTGGTCGCGATCGATGATCACCGCGGTGACGTGGTGGGAGTTACCTGGCGCCTGGCTGATGTGCGCGACCCCGCCCTGGCCGGGCGCCTGACCGGGGTGGATGTCCTGGTGCACACGGATCTCGACATGGCCGCCGACTCCGACCAGCGGTCCCGGCGGGCGTTCAACGTGCGCGCCGCGCAGACCGTGCTCACCGCGGCGGCCGCGGGCCGGGTGGGCCGGGTGGTGCTGGTGACCAGCGCCATGGTGTACGGGGCCCACCCGGACAACCCGGTTCCGCTGGCCGAAACCGCCCCGCTCGGCGCGGACGCCGACGGCAGCATCGCCGGCGACCTGCTGGAGATCGAGCACCTGGCGCGGCGCTCGCCGAGGGCCCACCCCGGGATGGCCATCACCGTGGTCCGCCCCGCGGCGCTGGTCGGCGAGGGCGTGGACACGCTGATCACGAGGCACTTCGAGTCACCGCGGCTGCTGGCCGTCAAGGGCTGTGCGCCGCGCTGGCAGTTCTGCCATCTGGACGATCTCACCTCGGCCCTCGAACTCGCGGTGACCGGTGCGGTGACCGGCGTGTTTGCGGTCGGCTGCGATGGCTGGCTGGAGGAGGAGCAGGTCGAGGAACTCAGCGGGCTGCGCCGGATCGAACTGCCGGCGGGCCTGACGTTCGGCACGGCGCAGCGGCTGCACCGGATCGGGATCACCCCGGCCCCCGTTTCCGACCTGCACTACGTCGTCTACCCCTGGGTCGTCGACTGCCTTGTCCTGCGTGAGGCGGGCTGGCGGCCGACCTACGACAACGAGGCCGCCTTCCGGGTCCTGCTCGAGCAGCGGGCGGGCCACCACGCGCTGGCCGGGCGCCGCATCGCGCGCAAGGAGGCCACGATCACGGCGGCCGGGGCGGCCGGGGCGACCGTCGCGGTCATCGGGACCGCGGCCATCGTCCGGCGGGCTCGGCGCCGCAAGCGGGGAGGCTGACCCCCCTTTCGCGGCGAGCCGACGAGTTCGGCGCGGCTCTCCTTGCGGTAAACGAACCATGCCACCTAACGAACAGTCCGACCTCTCCCAGGCAGTACCTTGGGCACCGTGACAGCGATCAGGATGGCCGAGTTGCGTGACGCGCCGCTATCGGTGGACGAGGTGCGTGGCGCGGTCATGGACCCCGGAGCGGGTGGCATCGCCCTGTTCGCTGGCGCGGTCCGGAATCATGATCATGGCCGTGACGTGGTGCGGCTGTCCTATAGCGCGCACCCCTCGGCCGCGGCTGAACTGCGCCGGGTGTGCGAGAAGGTGGCCGCCGAGTTCGACGTCAGCGCGCTCGCCGCCGTGCACCGGGTGGGCGAACTGGCGGTCGGCGACCTCGCTGTCGTAGTGGCGGTGTCCTGCCCGCACCGCGCGGAGGCCTTCGCCGCGTGCCGCGCCCTGATCGACGAGCTGAAGCGGAGCGTGCCGGTCTGGAAGCAGCAGCTGTTCTCCGGCGGGGAGAGTGAGTGGGTCAACAGTGCATGAGGCCCGCCGGATGTGGGGGGGCCGGATGTCCCGCCGTCGTCTGACGCTGCTCGTCGCCGGCATCGGGGTGGTTGTGTCGGCTGCCGTCGCGGCGGTGCTGCCGGTGCCCTATGTGATCCTCGGCCCAGGACCGACACTCAACACGCTGGGCCGGATCTCGTCAGGCCCGTTGATCCAGATCTCCGGTCACCCGACATACCGGACGACCGGGAATCTCAACCTGGTGACGGTGTCCTTCCTGGGCGGCCCGGGCAACCAGTTCAACGTCTTCACGGCGCTGCGCGCCTGGCTGACTCCGCACACCGCGGTCGTGCCGGAGCAGGAAATCTTCACTCCGGGTCAGACGCAGCAGCAGGTGGTGCAGCAGGACACGCAGCAGATGGTCAGTTCGCAGGAGACCGCGGCCGCGGCCGCGCTCTGCGTGGTTGGCATCAAATTCACGACCGTGGACACCATCCAGGCGACCGAGAGCAAAATGCCGGCGGCGGGCGTGTTGCGGCATGGCGACGTCATCACCGCGGTCGACGGCAAGGCGGTCAGCTGCCACGCGGGCGCGGGCGACCTGATCCGTGCGCGTCGACCCGGCGCGCCGGTCAGCCTCACCATCCTGCGTCGCGGCAAAACCGAGCAGATCCGGCTGAAGACCGCGAACATCCAGGGACAGGCGGTCGTCGGGGTGCAAGTGACGGAGAGCTTCCGCTTCCCCTTCCGCATCAAGATCGATGTCGGGAATATCGGTGGCCCCAGCGCCGGGCTCATGTTCGCGCTCGGCATCGTGGACAAGCTGACCCCGGGCGGGAACCTGACCGGAGGCAAGTTCATCGCCGGTACCGGTGAGATCTCGGCCGATGGCATGGTCTCGCCGATCGGCGGCATCCAGCAGAAGATGGCCGGGGCGCGCAACGCGGGCGCCACGATCTTCCTGTCGCCCGCGGCCAACTGCGCGGACGCGGCCAGCGCGGTGCCGGCCGGGATGCGTCTGATCAAGGTCAGCACGCTGCGCGGCGCCATCCAAGACCTGGCGGCGCTGAAGGCCGGCCGGCCGGTGCCGTCCTGCTGACTCGGCAGGGGCGGGGGCGGTGGCGTCAGGCGGTCGCGGATTGGTGGTCACGGTAGAGCTACGGGACCTCGGAGGACCCACGTGATCGCGGTAGATTGGCGGATCATGGAAGATCCAGTTCCCTCGGCGGGGCAAGGATGTCACTGGGAACCTTGTCGCGCGCTGGTGAGTTCTCGTGAAGGAGCACGCCGGCACGCCGGAACCGTCAGCGCCGGGGACGCTCCGCGAACCGGGCCGCCGGTCCCTGCCTGCGGTGACGTGAGGGGGTGCGCGTGACCTTCCGGCCTTCTGGTCCGGCCAGGCCGCCCGCCGGGCGCCCGACGCTGACGATACCCCGCTGGCCCAGGCTCATCCTGCCGGTCATCGGCGTGGTGATCGCCTTGATGGTGGTGATCGCCATTGTGGCGGGCGTATGGACCGATTACCTCTGGTACCGGTCGGTTCATTATTCATCCGTGTTCGACACGACCTACGGAACCCGCTGGGCGCTGTTCTTCGTGGCCGCCCTGTTCATGGTGGTCGTGGTGGGCGTCAACGCCTGGCTCGCCTACCGGCTCAGGCCGATGTACCGGCCGGTGGCCACGCAAGGGCAGGGCCTGGAGGCGTACCGGATCACGATCGACCCGCACCGGCGGCTGCTGCTCGCGGCGGTCCTCGCGCTCGTGGGGCTGATCTCCGGGCTTACCGCCGCAGGCTCCTGGCGTACCTGGCTGCTGTTCGCCAATCAGGTGCCGTTTGGGGAGATAGATCCCCAATTCAAACGGGACCTCTCGTTCTTCATCTTCACCTATCCCTTCATCCGGATGGTGCTCACCTACCTGTTCACGGCGGTGCTGCTGGCGCTGATCGCGGCGGCGGTGGTGCATTACCTGTACGGCGGGCTGCGGTTCGAGGGCCGGCGGCCGCGGGCGACGGTGGCCGCGCAGGCCCAGCTGTTCGTGCTGTTCGGCGCCTTCGTCCTGCTGAAGGCGGTGGCCTACTGGGTCGACCGGTACGGCATTGACTTCTCCCAGCGCGGCGCGGTGACCACGGGAGCGTCCTACACGGACGTCAATGCGGTGCTCCCGGCCAAGACGGTCCTCGCCGTGATCGCGCTCATATGCGCGCTGCTGTTCTTCGCGGGCGCGGCCCGGCGCAGCGCCATGCTTCCGGCGGTCGGATTCGGCCTGCTGGTGCTTTCGGCGATCCTGATCGGCGGGGTCTACCCGGCGATCATCCAGCAGTTCGTGGTGAAACCCAACGAACTGGCCAAGGAGACCCCCTACATCCAGCGGGAGATTGGCAGCACCCAGCAGGCCTATGGGCTGGCCGTCGTCGCTACCACGCAGTATTCGGCCACCTCGGCCGCAACCTCCGCGCAGCAAGCCCTGCAAGTGAGCACGCTGCAGGGGATGCGCCTGCTCAACCCCGACGTGGTGTCGTCCACTTTCCAGCAGTTGCAGCAGGTCAAGAGCTTCTACCAGTTCCCCGACATACTGTCGATGGACCGCTACCCACTGCCGGGCGGCGGGTCGCAGCCGCAGGACACCGTGGTCGCGGTGCGGGACATGGGCGGCCCGCCACCGGGCCAGGGCAACTGGATCAACACGCACCTGGTGTACACGCACGGGTTCGGATTCGTCGCCGCACAGGCCAACACGGTGCAGGTCAATGGCAACCCTTCGTTCGTGGAGAGTGACATCCCACCGAACGGCCAACTCGGGCTGCGCCAGCCGCGGGTCTACTTCGGCGAGCAGGAGGGCGCGTACGCCATCGTGGGCGGGACCCCGGGCGGGCACAAGCAGGAGCTTGACTACCCGTCCGGGAGCGCCGGCGGCGGCCAGCAGAACACCACATACCAGGGTGGCGGCGGCGTGCCGGTCGGCTCGCTGCTCGGCCGCATGCTGTATTCGGTGAAGTTCCGCCAGCTGAACATCCTTATCTCGGGTGCCATCAACGGCCAGTCCAAGATCCTCTACGATCGCCAGCCGCTGGCCCGGGTGGCCAAGGTCGCGCCGTTCCTCACCCTGGACGGCACCCCCTACCCGGTCGTGGCGAACGGGCGGATTTTCTGGGTGGTGGATGGATACACCACCACGAACCTGTACCCGTACTCCGAGCGGGTGAGCATGCCCCAGGCCACCAGCACCAGCGACGCCCCAGGCGGCTCGGTGGCGGGCGCACAGGCCGGCCAGATCAACTACCTGCGCAACTCGGTCAAGGCCGTGGTGGACGGCTACACCGGCGACGTCGCCCTCTACCAGTGGGACAAGAACGACCCGGTCCTGCGGACCTGGATGAATGCATTTCCCGGCGTAATCAAGCCGAAGAGCGACATCCCCCACTACCTCATGCCGCACCTACGCTACCCGGCGGGTCTGTTCGAGGTGCAGCGCCAGATCCTGGCCCGGTACCACGTCACCCAGCCGCAGGCGTTCTACGGCGGGCAGAACTTCTGGGCGGTGCCGAACGACCCGAGCGCCTCGCTGACCGCCAGCCAGCCGCCGTACTACCAGACGATGACCATGCCGGGAGCGTCCACCCAGTTCTCGCTGACCTCCTCGCTCGTGCAGCGCGGCCGCGAGAACATGGCCGCCTACATGGCGGTCGACAGCAACCCCCTGTCCAGCGACTACGGGACGATCCGGGTCCTCCAGCTACCGCAGCAGACCGCCATCCTCGGGCCCGAGCAGGTGAAGAGCACCTTCGAGTCCAACACGAACGTGTCGGCGCAGCTATCGCTGTACCGGCAGAACGGCTCGACCGTGATCGAAGGCAACATGATCACACTCCCGGTGGGCGGCACCCTGATCTATGAGGAGCCCGTCTACATCCGGGCCGCGGGCGCGGGCGGCAGCAGCAGCGGCTCCTATCCGGTCCTCCAGCGCGTTCTGGTGTCCTTCAACGGGCATGTCGGATTCGCCGCGACCCTGCAGGACGCGCTCAGCCAGGTCGTCCCGGGGCTGACGAGCCCGTCGACGGGCACGTCGGGCACCGGCTCGGGCAATGGCGCAGGCAGTGGATCTGGCAGCAGCACGGGCACGGTCAGCGCGGCTGTCCGGACCTACCTGCAGCAGGCCGAGAAGTACTACGCGCAGGCCCAGACGGCGCTCAAGAGCGGCGACTTCGCTACCTACGGGACTGACACGGCCCTGATGAAGAAGGCGCTTGACAACGCGCAGAAGGCCGCTCAGGCGGCATCCGCCCCGTCCAAGGGCGCGACGCCAACGCCGTCCGCCCCGTCCAAGCGCGCCACGCCGTCACCGTCCGCGTCGCCATGATCTTACGTGCGTATTTCGGCCCGTGACCCGGCCTGGAATTCGGCCGTTCCGGAGCGCGGGACATGAGCCTCGATGCTCTCCAGCAGGTCGGCGAAGGGCGTACGCTCGTTCGTGACGGGACATCCGCACGAATGCTGGCTTGGCCAGATATCTGCATGCCCTGTGCCTGTTACATGGATCTGGGCCCGAACTTCCGGGGAAGGGAGCGAGACTGGCTGTGGCGTCTCGTGTGCTAGTCGACGCGACCGCCGTGCCGGCCGATCGCGGCGCGCTTGGCCGCTATGTCGACGGGCTTGTGATCGCCCTCGAAGCGGCGGGCGCCGATCTGGCGGTGGCCTGCCAGCGCGCCGACGAAGAACGGTACGGCAGGCTGGTGCCTGGCGCGCGCATCGTCGCCGGGCCCACGGCGATCTCGCATCGGCCCGCCCGGCTGGCCTGGGAGCAGACCGGCTTGCCGCTGGTCGCCCAGCAGGTGAACGCGGACGTCATTCATGCCCCGCATTACTCGATGCCGTTGCGCCCCGGCGCGCCGACCGTCGTGACCATTCATGACCTGACGTACTTCACCGAGCCCGATGCGCACAACCCGGTCACTGCGACCTTCTTCAAGTCGGCGATCCGCACCTCGGCCCGGCGCGCGACCCGCCTGATCGTGCCGTCCAAGGCCACCCGGGACGAACTGGTGCGGGTGCTCGACGCGGATCCCACCCGGATCGACGTCGCCTACCACGGCGTGGATCATGCACCGTTCCACCGGCCCAGCCCTGAGCAGGTCCGCCAGATCTCCGACCGGCTTGGCCTGCACGGCAAGCCGTACGTGGCCTATCTCGGCGCGCTGGAGCCGCGCAAGAACGTTCCCGACCTGATCACCGGCTGGGCGGCGGCCGTCGCGGACCTGCCGGATCCGCCCGCGCTCGTGCTGGGCGGCGGCAGCGGCTGGAGCGAGGAAGTGGATCAGGCGGTCGCCGCGGTCCCCGCGCACCTGCGCCTGGTGCGGCCCGGATACTTGAGGTTCAGCGACCTCCCCGGCTATCTGGGCGGGGCGCTCGTGGTGGCCTTCCCGAGCCGCGGCGAGGGTTTCGGGCTCCCCGTGCTCGAGGCCATGGCCTGCGGCGCGCCCGTGCTCACGACGCACCGGACGTCCTTGCCCGAGGTGGGCGGCGATGCGGTCGCCTACACCGAGCCGGACTCCGACAGCATCCGGGCCGCGCTTCGTGGTCTGCTCGACGACCCGACGCGGAGGCAGTCACTCGGCGCGGCCGGGCACGACAGGTCCCAAGAATTCACCTGGGCTGCCTCCGCAGAGGCGCATTTGGCGTCCTACCAGCGTGCGGCGGCGCAGGGAGGGGAGTAGCCTCCCTCCTCATGTCGATCCGTCCAAACGCGCCTGCGGACCCCGAGCCGCTGGAAGCCATCCTGCTGGTCGGCGGCCAGGGGACCCGGCTCCGCCCGCTGACCATCGGGACACCCAAGCCGCTGCTGCCCACCGCCGGGGTACCCTTCCTGGCGCACCAGCTCGCCAAAGCCGCCGCGGCGGGGGTCACCCGGGTGGTCCTGGCCACCGCGTACCGCGCCGCGATGTTCGCGGAGTGCCTGGGCGACGGCTCCGCCTTCGGGCTGGAGATTTGCTACGTCCACGAGGAGGTGCCGCTCGGTACCGGCGGGGCGATCCGCAACGCGTCGGCCGCGCTGCGCAGCGACCCAGACAGCCCAATCGTCGTGCTGAACGGCGACATCCTGTCCGGCCATGACCTCGCGGCCCAGCTTGACCTGCATTGCAAGGCCGAGGCCGCGGTGACGCTGCATCTGGTCGAGGTGCCCGATCCGGCGAGGTTCGGCTGCGTGCCGACCGACTCCGCCGGCCGGGTGACCGCGTTCCTGGAGAAAACGCCGGACCCGGTGACCAACCGGGTCAACGCGGGCTGTTACGTGTTCCAGCGGCAGGTCATCGACGTGATCCCGGCCGGCCGGGTGGCCTCCGTCGAACGGGAGACCTTCCCCGCGCTGATCGAGGCGGGCGCGGTCGTGCTCGGTTACCCGGACAACTCGTACTGGCTGGACGTGGGTACCCCGGAGGCTTTCGTTCGGGGCTCATGTGATCTTGTTCTGGGCCGGCTCCGGTCCTCGGCGATGCCCCCCGTGCCCAGCGTCCCCGGTGAGGCAATGCTGCTCGAAGGCGCGACGGTGGCTGCCGGGGCGACCGTGGCATGCGGGAGCGTGGTCGGAGCGGGGTCGGTCATCGCGGCCCGCGCGCGGGTGACGGGCAGCGTACTTTTCGACGGAGTGAACGTCGGGGCGGGCGCGCGGATCATAGATAGCGTCGTCGGCTGCGGCGCGTTCATCGGGGACGGCGTGGTCCTGGACGGCGTGGTGATCGGCGAAGGCGCGCGGATCGCCGCGGGGAACGAACTGCGCGCCGGGATGCGGGTCTGGCCAGGAGTGGAACTCGGCCCGACCTCGGTCCGGTTCTCCACGGACGCGTGAGAGTTGGCGTCACCCCCTGACGTGGCGCTCGTCCGGGAGTGGCGGGCGCCGTTCGCCGTTGACGTCCGGCTGACCCTGTCCGTGCACCGGCGCGGGTCCGGAGATCCGGCGTTCCGCGTCGCCGCCGATGGCAGCGTGTGGCGCACGTCCCTGACCCCGGAGGGCCCCGGCACCGTCCGGGTCAAGGGCAGCACGGCCGACGGGTGCACCACGGTCAGCGTCGCCGCATGGGGACCGGGCGCATCCTGGCTGCTCGCCGCGGTGCCCGGCCAGCTGGGAGCCGAGGACAGCCGGGCCGGCTTCGAGCCCACGCATCCGCTGCTGCGTGAGATGTCCCGCCGTTACCTGGGGATGCGGGTGGGCCGGTCGGGCCGGGTCCTTGAGGCGCTCGTGCCCGCTGTCCTTGAGCAGAAGGTGGTCGGCGCGGAGGCGTGCCGGGCGTGGCGCCTGCTGCTGCTGCGGTTCGGCGGCCCGGCGCCCGGCCCGGCGCCTGACGGCATGCGGGTCTTCCCGCCCGCCTGGACCTGGCTGCGCATCCCGTCCTGGGAGTGGCACCGGGCGGGAGTCGAGGGGGTGCGGGCGCGTACCATCATCGGCGCGGCGCAGGTCGCCCGGCGTCTTGAGGAGATCGTGGCGATGGCCTCCGGGGACGCGGATCGCAGGCTCCGCGCGCTCCCGGGAATCGGGCAGTGGACGTCCGCCGAGATCCGCCAGCGTGCCTGCGGCGATGCGGACGCGGTGTCCGTGGGGGACTACCACCTGCCCGCCACCGTGGGCTGGGCACTGGCCGGGCGGAAGGTGGACGACGCCGGGATGCTCGAACTGCTCGCGCCCTACGCGGGCCACCGGTACCGGGTGACCAGGCTGGTGGAACTCGGCCGGGCAGGCCCGCCACGCCGCGGGCCGAGGATGAGCGTCCGCGACTACCGGTCCTTCTAGCCAGCCGCTCCCACCGGCCGGGCCGGTGAGGCCCGCAGGCGCAACGTAGGGTGCCACTATGAGCCCTGACGCGCGCCCCCCCGCCGCGCTGGCCCCCGGGCCACGCACGTTGACCCCGTCCGGCACTGCGCTGCGGCGCTGCCTGGCGCGGGCCAGGGATGGCAAATCCCTCGATCACGGTGAGGCCACCACGCTGCTGCACGCGCGCGGTGAGCACCTGGAAACCCTCCTGAGCTACGCCAGCCGGACCCGGGACGCGGGCCTGGCCGCGGCGGGCCGCCCCGGCGTGATCACCTACTCGCGCAAGGTCTTCATCCCGCTCACCAGGCTCTGCCGGGACCGCTGCGGCTACTGCACGTTCGCCACCGTTCCCGGGCGGCTGGACAGCCCGTACCTGTCCCCGGACGAGGTGCTGGCCATCGCGCGCGACGGTGCGGCGCTGGGCTGCAAGGAGGCGCTGTTCACCCTGGGCGACCGCCCGGAGGACCGGTGGCACCAGGCCCGCGAATGGCTCGACGCGAACGGATACGACGACACGCTCTCCTACGTGCGCGCCATGGCGATCCGGGTCCTTGAGGAGACGGGTCTGCTGCCGCACCTCAATCCGGGCGTCCTGACCTGGCAGGATTTCCAGCGGCTCAAGCCGGTCGCGCCGTCGATGGGGATGATGCTGGAGACCACGGCGGCTCGGCTGTTCACCGAGAAGGGCGCGCCGCACTACGGCAGCCCGGACAAGGACCCGGCGGTCCGACTGCGTGTGCTGGAGGACGCGGGCCGTTGCGGGGTGCCGTTCACCACGGGGATACTCATCGGCATCGGCGAGACGCTCGCCGAGCGCGCCGAGTCGATCTTCGCCATCCGCCAGGTGGCACGTGAGTACGGCGGCATCCAGGAAGTGATCGTGCAGAACTTCCGGGCCAAGCCGGACACGAAGATGCGTGGCGTGCCCGACGCGGAACTGGACGACCTGGCCGCGACGATCGCGGTCGCCCGCCTCGTCCTCGGCCCGGCCGTGCGCATCCAGGCCCCGCCGAACCTCATCGGTGACCAGTTCGGGCTGATCCTGGCCGCGGGGATCGACGACTGGGGCGGCGTCTCGCCGCTCACCCCCGACCACGTGAATCCGGAGCGCCCGTGGCCGCAGATCGAGGAACTGGCCAGCCGGACCACCGACGGCGGGATGACGCTTCGCGAGCGCCTGACGATCTATCCCGGCTACTTGCGCGAGCCATGGCTGGACCCGCGACTGGCCGCCCACGTGGCCGCGCTCGCCGACCCGGTGACCGGGCTGGCCCGCGACGGCGCCATCCCGGCCGGCCTGCCCTGGCAGGAGCCCGACGGCGGCTGGGGCGAGGCGGCCGGCCGGACCGACCTGCACGTCACGATCGACACCACGGGACGCACCTCCGACCGGCGTGACGATTTCATGGAGGTCTACGGCGACTGGGCGGAGGTTCAGGCCCGGATCGCCCCGGAGGCCACCTCGGCCGGCCATCAAGCCGCCGGCCCGGCCCGGCTGCGCGGCGAGGTGGCCGCCGCCCTGCGCAGCGCCGAGAAGGATCCCGCCGGGATCTCCGACAGCGAGGCACTCGCCCTGCTCGACGCGGACGGCGTGGAACTGGAGGCGCTCGCCGCGCTGGCCGACGCGCTACGCCGTGACGTCTCCGGCGACGCCATCACCTACGTGGTCAACCGGAACATCAATTTCACGAACGTCTGCTACACGGGCTGCCGGTTCTGCGCTTTCGCGCAGCGCCGCACCGATGCCGACGCCTACACGCTTTCCCTGGAGCAGATCGGCGACCGCGCCCAGGAGGCCTGGGACGCCGGCGCGACCGAGGTCTGCATGCAGGGCGGCATCCACCCCGACCTGCCGGGCACGGCGTACTTCGACATCGCGGCGGAGGTCAGGCGCCGCTGCCCGGACATGCATGTGCACGCGTTCTCGCCGATGGAGGTCATGAACGGCGCCGCGCGCACCGGAATGGCGGTCCGTGAGTGGCTGGCCCGCGCCAGGGAAGCGGGTGTTGGCTCGCTGCCAGGAACCGCGGCGGAGATTCTCGACGACGACGTGCGGTGGGTGCTGACCAAAGGCAAGCTCCCGGCTTCGGCATGGATCGAGGTCATCACCACCGCGCACGAACTCGGCATCCCGACCAGCGCCACGATGATGTACGGGCACGTGGACACCCCCGCCCATTGGGTTGGCCATCTGCGGGTGATCCGCGGCATCCAGGAGCGCACCGGCGGCTTCACCGAGTTCGTCCTGCTCCCGTTCGTGCACGCGAGTTCGCCGATCTACCTGGCCGGGCTGGCCCGCCCGGGCCCGACCCGCCGGGAGAACCGTGCCGTGCACGCGGTCTCCAGGCTGCTGCTGCATGGCGCGATCGGCTCCATCCAGTGTTCCTGGGTCAAGTTGGGGGAGGATCTCTGCCGCGACGTCCTCAGCGGCGGCGTGAACGACCTGGGCGGCACCCTGATGGAGGAGACGATCAGCAGGATGGCCGGCTCGCAGAACGGCTCCTACAAGACGATCAGCCAGATCGCCGATATGACTGGTCCCCTGGGCAGGCCCCTGCGCCAGCGCACCACCACCTACGGAGACCCTTCCCCCGAACGAATCTCCGCGGCGACTGCCAGCGACGGAGTATGCGCGGCTGTCCGGGGCACTCGAACCCCGATCCCCCTACTGTCCAGCTAGCAAGCCTGTCCAGCTACCCCGGCCCGACCATGATCACGAAAGATTCCCGGCGGCCGTCGCCCGGACGGGCCCCCATGACACCGGACGGTGGCCGGCAACACGTTTCTTTTCAGGGCTGGCCTCGTACCCAGTGGATACTCATGAGTAGGGTTTGCGCATGGCCAATGACGACGCACCTCGGGGCGTGGGCCAGACCGCGATCGGTGTGGCGAGGATTCGCGCGCGGGAGAGCGAACGCGCCGACCGGCTCTTCCACGACCCGTATGCGGAGGCGTTCGTCACCGCGGCCCAGGGAGCGGTCGCCAAGCAGCGCACGCCGCCGGATGAGCGCACGCCGGCGAATGAGCGCACGCCGGCGGATGGGTTGACGCCGCCGAATGGGTTGACGTCGCCGGATGGGCCAGCGCCGCCGGATGAGCGCATGTCGCTGGGCGAGATTTTCCAGGAGCGCGTCGTCATACGCACCCGGTTCCTCGACGACTACCTGATCGCTTCCGCCGCTGCCGGGTGTCGCCAGGTCGTGCTCCTCGCCGTCGGCATGGACACCCGCGGCTACCGGCTCGAATGGCCCGCCGGCACCCAACTCTTCGAGATCGATCAGCCTGACGTGCTGGCCTTCAAGGACGCCGTGCTCAACAGGCAAGGCGCCGTCCCACGCTGCCGCCGCACGGCGCTGGCCGCCGACCTGCGCGAGAACTGGGCCGACGCACTGCTTGACAGCGGATTCCGGCCCTCGGTGCGCACCGCCTGGCTAGCCGAGGGCCTGCTCATCTACCTCACCGCCGAGGAAGCTGGCCACCTGCTCACAGCCACTACCGACCTGTCCGCACCGGGCAGCCGGATTGCCTTCGAGTACAACGACACCAGCGACGGCAGCCCGGTCAGCCGGGCCCGGACCCTGCCGGGAATGAGCAGGATTACCTCGCTGTGGAAAGGCGGACTCGGCTCAGCCGCGCCTGACTGGCTAACCCGCCACGGTTGGCAGGTCCAGACTCGGGGCGTCGGGCCCGTCGCCGCCAGCTACAACCGGCGGATCTCAGGCCAAGCCAGCGGCGGCTTCCTGACCGCCACTCGCGGCGAGGTGACCAAGGGCACGCACTGAACGTGCCCCTTGACAGCGGCCCGGGGATCAGCGAGTTATCAGGAAGCTTTCCGGGTCGCGCGGGGGGCGGTCCGGTGCCGGGGCGGCGGGGTGGCCGACGCCGACCGCGCCCATCGGCTCCCAGCCGCGCGGCAGATCGAGGGCTTGGGCGGCCACCGGGCGGCAGAACATGGTGCTCGACACCCAGCACGAGCCCAGGCCCTCCACCGCTAGGGCGACGAGCAGGTTCTGCACGGCGGCGCCCATGGCCACGACGAACATCTCGCGCTCCGCGGCGGCGCGACGCTCGTCGGGGTAGGCGTGCGCAGCCTCGGCGACCAGGCACGGCACGATGATGAGCGGTGCGCGGCGGAGTGGCTCGCCACGCCGCACCCGGCGCGCGATCTGCTCGGGGGTGAACCCGTCTCTCCGCAGGTCAGTGATCCAGGCGGCGAGCATGTCGTCCAGCAGCGCCGTCCTGGCCGCCACGGACTCCAGCACCGCGAACCGCCAGGGGGTGCTGTGATGAGGTGCAGGCGCGGTGATCGCGGCGCTGATGGCGCGGCGGACCGCGTCGGCATCGACTGGGGCGTCGGTGAACTCGCGAACAGTCCGCCGTGCGGTGAGCACATCTGCGGACCCGTACCGGAACATGTCCTCGGCCGCGGGACGGATCAGCGCCTGGGCGCCCGGCCCGTCTGACTCGGTAACCAGGTCCGCAAGGCCCCGCACGATCGCCACCGGGATTCCCATGGTCTTCCCCTTGACCAGGTCGGCGGC
>Ga0137393_10000403_pt1 | contig 25699 bp, 18 predicted proteins | sample 15con2h34BmetaG_FD_101396 | JGI IMG/M metagenome (GOLD analysis project Ga0137393, IMG submission 101396) | Vadose zone soil microbial communities from Angelo Coast Range Reserve, California, USA - 15con2h3.4B metaG | ecosystem: Environmental > Terrestrial > Soil > Vadose zone > Saprolite...
GAAATCGCCAAGGCATTGGAAGAGGGGATCTATTACGCCGATGGCTTGGATCCGCAGGCCGCGCGCCTGGATGCATTCAGCCACGTCGAGGCGCTCGTATGCCGGCGCCAGGCGCGCGATACTGACGGAAAATGGCATCCTGGCGAGGAGGAAGTGGTGTTGCCCGCGCGCGCTATTTTTGTCGCCGCCGGCGTTACGCCTAACACCATCTATGAACGCGAGTATCCCGGCACTTTTAAAATGCAAGACACCCACTTCCAGCCGCATCAAGAAAGGGGCGAATCGCTGCAGCCAATAGATGTGGTTGAACATTGCAAAATCGAAGATTTCGGCGCCTTCACCTCTTATCAAAAAAATGATCATCGGGTAACTTTTGTCGGCGATACGCATCCGGTATTTCATGGCAGCGTGGTTAAGGCGATCGCTTCGGGCCTGCGCACGTATCCCCGAATTCTCCGGACGTTAGGCGCGAAGATTTCCGCCATTGGCGATGTCCGTGAATATGCGGCATTTCGTGCGCGAATGGAGGATTTGTTACAACCCAAAGTGGAGATGGTTAAGCGGCACAGTCCGACAGTAGTGGAAATACAAGTACGTGCGCCGATGGCGGCAAAGAATTTCCGCCCAGGCCAGTTTTTCCGGCTACAGAATTTCGAGCGCCAGGCGCAAATGCTGGAAGGCACGCGCTTGCAAACCGAGGCGCTGGCGCTGACGGGGGCGGGTGTCGATCGAGAAAGCGGTTGCATTTCTCTAATGATATTGGAGGTCGGCGCCAGTTCGCGGCTATGTGCTACTTTGCAGAGTGGCGATCCGATTGTACTGATGGGACCGACCGGGATGGCGACAGAAATTCCTAATGGAAAGACGATTATGCTGGTCGGCGGCAGGCGCGGCGCGGCGATGGCGCGCGCACTCGGGCCCGCCTTGCGCAGCGCCGGTAACCGTCTCTTATATTTCGCCGGTTTTCAAACCGCAGATGAGGTTTATTGCCAAGATGACCTGGAGCGGGCGGCGGATGTGATTGTCTGGTGCACCGCGGGCGGTGAGCCGGTATCGGCGCGCCGTCCTCAGGATGGTTCGTTTACCGGAGAATTCATGCAGATCATGCGGCGTTATGCCGCCGGCGAATTAAATCACAGCAAGCCGCCTATTCCATTGCAGGAGGTCGATCGCGTATTGGTGGTCGGCAGTAACCGTTTGATGCGCATGATGCAACAGGCGCGCCACGGCGCACTGCGCGAATATTTTACCAAATCGCCCGAAGCGATCGCCTCTATTGGCAGTCCGATGCAGTGTATGTTAAAGGGGGTCTGCTCCCAGTGCTTGCAATGGCATGTGGATCCAACGACAGGAAAAAGGACGCGCGCGGTATTTTCGTGTTCCTGGCAAGATCAGCCGCTGGATTGGATTGATTTGGATAATCTCGATGCGCGCTTGAATCAAAACCGGCTACAAGAACAGTTAACCAATTTGTGGTTAGACTATTTGTTTGCCCACAATGACGTCGCCCGGGTTTAAGCTCCGGGTTGTCATTCATTACCTAAGCAAAACTCACCCTTCATTCCCCTTTTTTTCTTTAAATCCGATCGTGAGTATTTTTTCCAATATAGCTTGACATACACAATTTAATGGGTCTAACCTTAACTATAACCACAACATATAGTGATTAACCTTTAGAGGCATCTGATATAAAGAAGATAAGATTATTTGACGGCAGCAAAGAAAGCGATGCGCCACCGCCTAAATGGCGGGCTTTCGCCAGCGTAAGCGGTTTGGCGATGAAGACCCGCGACAGGTTCTCTACCCTCCGCCCCCCACAGGGGCATTTGCCAACGGGACCGGATGCATACCTCCGGTCCCGTGTTTTTTATAGAACACTTGTCGCTGCGCCTTTCACGATTACCAATCGTCCACCACGACTCGGTAATTTTTTAAATGAAACACAATGCCCGAGCAAGTCAGGATTACTTTTGTGTGCTCATGAATCGCGAAGGGTCAGTGAAAAATTTTTATGAAAATTGTTTTTACGTGCTACTCTGATTTTTTATACAACATGTTGACTGTGATTAATATCGCGATGTATCAGGATTTATCTGTAAAAAGTGAATGGCATGCTTAACTAAGTATTCAATGAAGGTTAGTCGCAAAATTCAGGAACAATTGATGTGAAGTTTTAATTGATGAAATGATGAGAGTAAAAATACTAGGATGAGGTATGAACATGATGAATAAAAAGTTTGCAAAATTTACATGCGCTCATTACAGTAACTACTCTGATCGTCGAAAAATAAGCTAAATGTGGATTAAAATAGCTTATAATGAATAAAGGTTAAACGATAAATTGGATCAGTTGCGTAATTTAAATAATGATAAATGCTGGCAGAACAGGGCTGCCATTACTGCTTTTTTCCCCGTATTCGAATGTTGCATTCTTGGCGGACGTCTTAAACAGACGGCCGGCGATTTTTTTGTTTTTCAAAGAATGCGGCATTCATTTGGAGACCATCGTCTCTTGTTTGAGAGTTAATTCTCTAACCACAACCAAAGGAGTAAATCATGGCGACAAAGAAGAAGGCTGCAAAAAAGAAATCCTCGAAAAAGAAATCCATGAAGAAGGGTTCAAAGAAAAAAACTAAAAAAAAAGCAGCTAAGAAAAAAAGATAACACGCTTTGGCGGGGGTTAGTCCGGATGTTTGCGAGGTAAGATTGCCGTCTTGGATAAGAGTCAGGGAGTAATACTATATGGATTATAAACCCGCACTGCAAACGAGCTGGTAGCATGCACTGATTAGAAAGTGTAGTGCTGCCAGCTTTTTGTTTTTTTAACTCACCCTTCGTTAAGCATTTTTAGGCGTTCCGGGGTGCCTACATCACTCCAACGGCCGGTATAATGTTCCCCGCTCACCATCCCGCGCGCCATCGCGTTACGCAATAAAGGGGCGAGGGGAAATTTCCCGCTGTTACAATCGTTGAATAGCGCATGCGCGTAAACCCCAATACCGCTAAACGTCAATTTAGGCGCGCCTTCAGCGGCCACTTGCGCGCCCCGTAAACAAAAATCTCCATTCAGATGATACGGAGGGTTGTCTACTAAGACGAGATGCGCGAGTCCCGAAAGACGTCGCGGCAGGCGTGCGAAAGGATAATCGGTCCAGATATCGCCGTTTATCACCGTAAACGGGTCGGTGTCTAACAAGGGTAAAGCGGCGAAAATACCGCCGCCGGTTTCCAGGCTGCCTTTGCTTTCATCCGAATAAACAATATTGACACCGAACTGACTACCATTGCCAAGCTGTGCCCCGATTTGCTCGCCGAGATGGGCGTAGTTAATGACGATGTTGTACAGTTTTGCTTGCGCCAGCGCCACGATGAGATGTTCGATGAGGCTTAGTTTGCCGACACGTAATAATGGCTTGGGTGTCGCGTCGGTCAAGGGGCGCATACGTATGCCGCGGCCGGCGGCCAATATCATGACTTTCAAATCATTGCCTCCGGAATTTTTAATTGGCGCAGCAGCGTATACAAAGGCAATAAATCGGCATGGTGCTGGCTGACTTGCATTATATAGCTGAGTGTGCGGGGAATATCGTTTAGGTAATCGGGTTTTCCGTCGCGGTGATGCAAGCGCGCGAAAATGCCTATCGCCTTCAGGTGCCGTTGCACACCCATACGCTCGAACCATTGTAAGAACAAACCGGCATCCTCCCCGACCGGTAACGCCGATTGCAGTGCGAGGGTGCGGTAATGCCTGACCCAATCTTCGACGCGGCTTTGCGGCCAGTCGATATAACAGTCTCGCAGCAGCGAGACCAGATCATAAGTGACCGGCCCGCGCACCGCGTCTTGGAAGTCCAGGATTCCCGGGTTATTTAATTCAGTCAGCATTAGATTGCGCGAGTGATAGTCGCGATGCACCCAAACCTGGGGTTGAGTTAAAGCAGAACGGATCAATCCTTCGAAAATACCCTCAAGGATGGTATGCTGTTTCTCGGTTAAGTTCAGGCGCAGATGTTTGCCTAAATACCATTCCCGGAAGAGTTCCATTTCCCGCCCGAGCAATACCTGATCATACTCCGGGAGAAATGCGCTATCTTGAAAAATCCCGGTTTGCAAGGTAACTAATGCGCGTAAGGCATCGCCATACATGCGGTCGGCGGTTATTTCGTTCAAATGGTGCAGGTATAAGCGTTTACCCAGATCGCTGATAAGAAGAAAACCTTGCTGCAGGTCATAGTGCCGTATTTCCGGCACATTTAATCCCAATGCATATAGACGACGGGCAATTTCTATGTAAGGGCGCACGTCTTCTTTTTCCGGCGGCGCGTCCATGACAATATGCGTCCGATCATGCATAGTGACGCGAAAGTAGCGCCTGAAACTGGCGTCCGCCGAAGCCGGATGAATTTCATAATTTGCGTTAAGAATCCCCTGCAGCCATTTTTTGAGCGCTTCGAATCTATAATCCAATACCACTTCCCCCTATTTTCATGAATATAATAGGCATCTCTTTGAGTATCGATTCTATGCGATTTCGGGTAGCACACAAAAATAAATATTCATGTCCCGCCTAATACGATTTTTCGCCCGGCTCACGATTTTATGCATCTTAATTGTGCCGGCCCTCCTCCGGGCGGATGAAATTGCCGCCTGCCCGGAGGTGAAACCCAGAAAACCGCTCTCCTCTTTAGCTCAAAGTAAGCCAGGGGATCAATCCATCCGTATTCGCGCCGATCAGGCGCAGCTCGATGCCGCAGGAATGAATATCTTTTCCGGTAATGCCGAGCTGCGATACGACGATAAAACCATCCTGGCCGATAAGATTATTTATGACAAATCCAAAGATGAGTTCGAAGCGAGCGGCAATGTGCGGATGCAGGACGATGCCGGTGACGAATTCATCACACCATCGATACGCCTGGAGAAACAGATGGACGCCGGCTACGCCGACTCCGTCGTCTTCAGTTTAAGCGGCAATAGCGCGCGCGGTGATGCGAAAAAAATTCTTTTTGAGGGCCGAGAGCGTAGATTGATGGAAAACGCGCGCTATACTACTTGTCCTCCAGGTCAAGATGATTGGTTTATTATTGCACGAAATCTTCGTTTGGATTATGGACAAGAAGTCGGCATCGCCCGGGATGCAAAAATCGAATTCAAAGGTGTGCCGATTTTTTATTGGCCTTACCTCAGTTTCCCTATTTCCGATAAGCGAAAATCCGGTTTTTTAGCCCCGCAGTTTGGAAATAGCGGCAAATCCGGTTTTTTCTTCGCCGCCCCTTATTATCTCGATATTGCGCCTGATTTGGATGCCACCATCACGCCGCGGTCTCTTAGCAAACGTGGTTTGCAACTACAAAATGAGGCGCGTTATCTGGGGGAAGATTATACCGGCACAATCAATTATGAGATTCTATCGCACGATCGCATCTCTGGCAGCGATCGTTCGGCCGCGACATTTAAGCATCAGCAGACTTTCAGCCCTTATTGGTCCGGCAATATCGACGTGAGAACAGTTTCGGACAACGATTACTTCAATGATTTCGGCGGCAACCTTGCTATTGCAAGCCAGACCCAGCTGCCGCGAAGAGCGGAAGCGGATTATGGTGATTCAATCTGGAGAGTTACCACCAGGGCCTTTACTTATCAAACGATAGATAGCACCGTGCCGGCGACCGAACAGCCGTATAGTCGGTTACCGCAAGTATTATTTTCGGCCGATGTGCCCGGCAAATCCGGCAGCCGGTATTATCAATTGCAGGGCGAATTGGTGAAATTCGAGCGTGACGTGGGTGTTACCGGCACTCGCGCTGATCTTTATCCTAACGTCAGCCTGCCTTGGCGGAATGAATCCGGTTTTCTGATTCCTAAAGCCGGGGTTAGATATACCAGTTATGATTTGACCGGCACTAATGACGATCACCCGAGCCGCACCATAAGTATATTCAGCCTCGATAGCGGCTTGCAGTTTGAGCGCGCGGCGGGGAGCGATTTCACGCAAACTCTGGAGCCGCGCCTGTTTTACCTTTATGTCCCCTATCGAAATCAAGATCAGTTACCTAATTTTGACACCAGCGCCTCCGACTTTATTTTCTCCAATCTCTTCCGAGAAAACCGTTTTATCGGCGCGGATCGTGTCGGTGACGCCAATCAAGCCACGATAGCCGTGACATCGCGTTTGCTGGAAGCATCCGGCGTCGAGCGGTTGCGGGCAAGCGCCGGGGAAATCTTTTATTTCCGCGATCAAACGGTAAATCTGCCGGTGGAAACGACAAATAAAAAATCTTCGGATATCGTGGCGGAAACTTATGCACGCCTGACGGAAAATTGGTATGTACGCAACGGATTGCAGTGGGATACAGACAAGAAGGAAACCGAGCGCGGCAGCTTCTATCTGCAGTACCATCCCGCCAAAAATAAAATTATAAATTTCGGCCATCGCTACACGCGAAATGTACAGGAGCAGATCGATTTCTCTACCCAATGGCCGATAGGAAGTCATTGGTCCGCGATCGCCAGCAGCAGTTATTCCTTGCTGGATAATCGAAATTTAGAATCTTATTTTGGCTTTCAATATAATGCCTGTTGTTGGGCGGCGCGGGTTTATAACCATCGCCGGGTTGATCAGAATGGGGCGCAGACCAGTGTTTTAATGTATGAGCTGGAACTGACAGGATTGGCTAAACAAGGAGAGTCACCGGTGAGTCCGCTCCGCGTGGGTGCTTTTATATTCGATGAATAAACGTGACGATCTGGTTAGAAGCCTAGCCACCATGCGGTTAAGTGGCATTAGGTTTGGATATAATAAATTGCATTGGTAAAAACCATTGCTGTTATAATTTCGTATGCGCTTATCTCTATGCTTGTTTTTGCTGTTCAGCCTTAGCTCCGCTACCTATGCCGCCAACCATCCCAGAGGCGATACTTTTGGTGTTGACCGCATTTTGGTGGTGGTGAATGATGATGTCATTACTCAAAGCGAGCTTGACGCGCGCCTACCGGTGCTGAAAAAACAACTCACGACGCAACGCATCCTCCTGCCTGCCGATGACATTCTGCAGAAACAGCTTTTGGAACGCATGGTTTTAGAGCGCCTGCAAATGCAGCTTGCTTCCCAGGTCGGCATAAAGATCGGCGAAGATAAGGTCGATCGCGCGATGCAGAATCTTGCCCAGCAGAACCGCATGGACCTGAAGCAATTTACTGAGATGCTGATCCGGGAAGGCATGCCGTTGGAAAAGTTCCGTGAGCAATTGCGGGTTCAACTTACTATCCAGCAACTGTTAGAAAAGGAGATTAACAACAGTATTACTGTTTCCGACAGCGAGATTGAAAACTTTCTGACTTATCATGGTGACGCGAATATCGAATATAATGTATCTCATATTCTGATTTCGGTGCCGGAAAAATCCTCGCCTGAGATTATTCAAGCAACAAAGGACCGCGCCGGCAAACTACTGGAAAAGCTCAAACAAGGCGCAGGCTTTGAACAAGCCGCGATCGCCAACTCACAAGACCAAATGGCGCTGGAAGGCGGAAACCTGGGCTGGAGAAAACCAGGACAACTGCCCGCGTTGTTTGTAGCGACACTGGAAAAACTGCAACCCGGCCAGATTAGCGAACCGTTGCGTAGCGCCAGTGGCTTTCATATCTTAAAACTAAACGACAAGCGCGGCGGCAACCAACCTCATGCCGTCCCGCAAAGCCTCGTGCGCCATATATTAATCAAGCCGAACCAGCTGGTTTCCTTGACCGATGCAGAGAATAAAATCAAGCAACTCCGAGCACGCATCGAACATGGCGAGGATTTTGCTGCGCTTGCCAAGGCTAATTCCGACGACACCGGCTCGGCCGCCAATGGCGGCGAGCTTGGCTGGATTAATCCCGGTCAGACCGTGCCTGAATTTGAGCAAGCGGTAAATGCCTTGCAGCTAAATGAATTGAGTGGGCCGGTGCGTTCACCCTTCGGCGTCCATCTCATCCAACTGCTGGCGCGCCGGCAGCAGGACATCAGTAATGAACGCAATCAGGCCAGCGCCCGCGAACAAATCCATGCGCGCAAAGCGGAAGAGCGTTACCAGCAATGGCTGCGGCAGCTGCGCGACGAAGCCTTTGTCGAATTCCACACCGATAATGTGAACTGAATGTCCGTGATAAGAAGTTCCGCAAGCCACGCCTCGTCTTTGTTTCCGATCTTGGCAGTTACTCCTGGCGAGCCGGCGGGTATCGGCCCCGATTTAAGCCTCATGCTTATCCAGCAGTTGCGCCAGTCCGCTTTGAAGGAGAATTTCGTTTTGGTATTGATCGCCGACCCAGGGATGTTGCAGCAACGCGCCGCGGCGCTGGGCTTGTCAATAAATCTGCCCCGGTGGCAAGGCAGACGCATTTCCCCGGCAGAGAATGAACACCGGTTTTTTCTCTTGCCGGTAACAGTAAAAGCGCAAGTTATAGCTGGACGCCTGAATCCGGCAAACGCTTCTTATGTTCTTAAGGCGCTGGAGATTGCTGCGGAGGGCTGTGGGCGCGGCGAGTTCGATGCCTTGGTTACCGGCCCGGTCCATAAAGGCGTGATTAGTGACGCCGGCATTCCGTTTACCGGCCATACTGAATTCTTCGCCGAGCGGTCGGGCGTGCCGGTGGTGATGATGCTGGTCAGCGGAGATCTGCGTGTGGCGCTTGCCACCACCCATTTGCCGCTTGCTGAAGTGAGCCGGCAGATTACCCGAGCGCATTTAACCGGCGTGTTGCATATTCTGCATCACGAGCTAAAAGAAAAGATGGGCATCTCCCATCCCAACATGTTGGTATGCGGATTAAATCCGCATGCCGGCGAATCCGGTCATTTAGGCCGCGAAGAAATTGAAGTCATCACGCCGGTGATTGCCGAACTGCGCGCGCAGGGCATGCGCGTGCACGGGCCGGTGCCGGCGGATACCGCCTTCATTCCACAACAATTGGCGGGGGTGGATGTGGTGCTCGCCATGTACCATGATCAAGGTTTGCCGGTGCTCAAGCATCATGGTTTTGGCGAGGCGGTGAATGTTACCCTAGGCTTGCCTTTTATTCGCACCTCCGTTGACCACGGCACTGCGCTCGATTTAGCCGGCAGCGGGCGCGCCGAGATCGGCAGCTTGCGATCCGCCGTCGCCATGGCGCTTTCCATGATCCGTGCGCGACAGCTTTCGTGCTAATAGATGCTGAAAAAATCCATCCATGGCCTTTTTGACCCGGACCTTTCTTCGCTTTGCAGTCCCGGCTGCGCTCGAAAGCCGGTGTTCGCCTTCCATGGCGAACCCGCTCAGCGGGAGGAAGGTCCACCGGACCTTCCTCTTGATCCGCTTCGCCCCTGGTCCTCGCCCTACGGGCGCGCTTTAGCGCGTCCAATTTCTCTCTGGCGAAATTGTCAGCCCGCAAAGCAAAAAGCACGGTTTTTGCTTTGCTCCATTTTTCAAACATTTTCATGCTTGAAAAATGATGCGGCGCGTCCTGCGGCGCCCTAGCAGGTTGCTGAAAAAATGCCTTTTCAGCAACCTGCTAGAAAACGCTTCGGCCAGCATTTCCTGCACGATCCGTGGATCGTGCGGCGCATCATTGCCGCATTTGCCCCGCGCCCCGAAGATGCCGTTGTCGAGATCGGTCCGGGTCAAGGCGCGCTCACGCGCGAGCTTTTACCATTAGTGACGCGATTACACGTCATTGAGCTGGACCGCGATCTCGTTGGCCGGTTGCGAACTGACTATGCACCGGAATCAAAACTGATTATTCATGGCGCCGACGCGTTGAAATTCGATTTTTCTCAACTCGCCTCACCCGGAGCGAAACTTCGTATTATCGGCAATCTTCCCTACAATATTTCCACCCCGCTGCTGTTCCATTTGCTTGAGCAAGCCTCGATTATCCAAGACATGTTATTCATGCTGCAAAAAGAAGTCGTAGATCGTTTAAGCGCGGGACCGGGAGAAAAAGATTACGCCCGCTTATCGGTAATGATTCAGTCGCATTGTGAAGTGGAGAAACTTTTTACGGTGGGGCCAGGGGCATTCAGGCCTGCGCCCAAGGTCGATTCTGCAATCGTCCATTTGCATCCTTACCCAACTCCGCCGGTCAGCATCGCTGATCGGCAAGTATTTGCCGATATTGTCCGCACCGCGTTTGTACACCGGCGTAAGACCCTGCATAATAATTTAAAAGATCTGTTGCCGGATGAGCTGATATCAGCGGCAGGCATCGATCCCGCCCGCCGGGCGGAGACCTTGTCGCTGGCCGAGTTCGCCGCCTTGGGCAACACGCTTGCTCAACGCAAGAACGCATGAGTGTTTTAATCCGGATCGACTTGCAACGCTTCTAAAAAACGCGAGACGAGATTGTAGCCGGCAATGGTAGCAGTCAGTTCCACCACTTGACGTGGATTAAAATATTGACGCACAACCGCGAACACGGCATCGGGCACATGGATCTCTTTAGTCATGGAATCGGCATAGGCGAGCACCGCCCGTTGCGGTTCGTTGAACAAGCCGGAATTCTGCCAATTTTCAAGCGCATGGATTTGCTCCTGAGCGAGTCCTTCCTTTAACGCAAACGGGATATGCGCCTTATATTCATATTCGGCGCCATTAATGACCGCCACACGCAGGATTAACAATTCGCGCACCGTGCCCGGCAATTGGCATTGTTGACGAATAGCGGTGAACAAATGCAGCCAGCCGGCGGCAAGCGGCGGGCTGTTCAGCAACATTTTGTAAAGATTTAGCAGCCGGCCGCCGCGCTCACTGCGAATTTGCGCGATGAGTTCCGAAAGCTCCGGGTGATCTTGTTCTTCAGGGTAAGCGATACGGGCCATAAATGATGCTCCTGTCTCGGATAAGTGATTAATTTTTTTATTCTCTAGACCAAATGACACAAAAATTTTGCACGATATAAGGCGCGAATACGAGCAAAAAAGCACTATAAAGACCTCTTTACTGATGATTAATTGCCCAACCCCAGCCGCGCTGGCTATAATCGTTCAGCGCAATTCACATGCGCAGCGTTTAGATCGGCGATCATATTTTAATAATCCGGTGCGGAGGAACTGATATGGGGACGCATAACAGGATTACGCGGAGAGGTTTCATCAAGCTGGGAGTGGCCACGGCAGGCGCGGCTATCGCAGGTCCGGGTATGCTTGCAACAGCCTACGCCAACCGTCACGCACACCCGCATCCGGGCAGCCTCGATTATCTGGACCGCAATACCTATCTTAAAAACATGGAGGTCGTCGGTAATTTCCAATTGGGCGAAGAGCGCGGCGGCAAGATGCAGATGATGGCGGTCGGGCCCCGTCGCTTCCTGTTCCAGGACGGCGATGTGATTGAGGTCAGCAATCCGCGGCAACCGAGGCTTATCAAAAAGCATGCATTCGAGGGCAGCCAGCTCCAGCTCGCCTATAATAAAAAACTGCGCAAGTGGATTTTGATTGCGGGGGCCGGCGCAATAACAACCTCCAGCACGCAGAAGGCGCCGAACGGGAAATACGACGATCCGACCATGATCGAGGCGGTGCGCACGCGGCCGGGATTGCGTGGGATCAGGATTTATGACGCCACGGATCCGGCCAATATCGTTTTGCTTTCCGAATTCAGTACGGATGGAGGTGATCCGAAACGCCCGATCCAGACGGGCTCCGGGACGCACCGCAATTACTACGATGGCGGGCAATACGCCTACCTCGACACCGCGCCGGATGACAGCTTTATCCACATGGAAAGCCCGATTCGCTACCATACGAACGGGATTATGATTGTGGATGTTTCCGATCCCGCGCAGCCGCGCCAGGCGGCGATGTGGTGGGTGCCGGGACAGCGGGTCGGCGAGGAAGCCGAGTACAAGCAGTGGCGCGAATATGGCGACAAGACCTCATTTACCAGCGTCCATGGCGCCATGATTGTGCCGAAAAAGGTCGAAGACGGCGGCAAATTCGGTTACAGCGCCTACGGGTCGTTCGGCATGCTGATTTATGATCTCTCCGACATAAAAACCCCGCGCCTTATCGGTCGCTTTTTACCGGAGTATAAGTACACCCATACCACTTCCGTCGCGTTTCATACGATTGATGTCAGCAGAGTGGATCGCGGCATCGTAATTACCAACCCGGAGGCGCTTAACCCCGACTGCAACGAGCCGTATGTGCCGAGTTGGGTGGTTGATGTCAGGGACAGAGCTAAGCCGAAAGCGATTGCTCAATTACCTGTGCCGGTGCCGCCGCCCAATGCCGCGTATAAGAATTTCTGCGACAAGCGGGGCCGTTTTGGCACCCATAATCCGCCGCATGTGAAGGCGCCCGGCAAACCCGATCCGAATTTCACTTGTTATTCTTATTTCAATGCCGGCCTGCAATGCTATGACATTGGAGATTTGAAGAGTGCTAAAATCGTCGCCTATTTTATCCCGCCCCAAGGCGGCGAGCTGGAAAAATTCAATAGCTTTAACCGGACCGTGGACAACGTATTTGTCGAATGGGACCGGAAGTTGATCTGGGCTGCGAGCGACACCGGTCTTTACGCGGTCGCAACCCCTGCGCTCGGCAAACCCATGCTCGGCCCCCTGCCGGTAAAAGAATGGTCGCTTCCAGGATTAAATGAAGGTCATGCCTGACCCAGTTAATGCAGCGAGTGCGGCCGCTCCGCAAGTGTAATGGCTGATAGGTACGACATTGTTGTTGCCGGTGCCGGGCACAACAGCCTCATCACTGCCGCGTATTTGGCGAAGGCCGGGTTCAAATGCCTGATTCTCGAAGGCGGTTCGCTTATCGGTGGCGACACGTTGACCGAAGAGCTTACCCTTCCCGGATTTAAACACGATACTTGCTCGTCCGCGCATGTGCTGATCCAAGGCAGCCCGACCTTGCGCAACAATGAACTCAAACTGGACGATTATGGATTGGAATATATTTATCCTGATCCGGTTGTCCACATGCCGTTCCCGGACGGGACCAGTATCACCCAGTGGCGTGATATCGAACGTACTTGTGTTGAGTTCGCGAAGTTTTCTAAGCGAGACGCGGACGCGTACCGGCGTATCATCGCCGAGTACGATAGGGTAAAGCCCGTCTTCGGCGCCGCCGCGTATACGCCGGTCGGCTTCGGCAAGCCGCTCAATGATCGACTGGCGGGGCATCCTGATGGCAAATTATGGCAGCGCCGGATTGCATTGAGCGCGTGGGAGATTATTCGCGACAATTTTGAAGACGATCATACCCGCGCGTTCCTGTTGTGGATGGCATTCATGACGCTGGTCCCGCCCGACCAGCCGGTGTCCGGCCGGCTGGCTTATTCGCTGGTCAATGGACGCCAGCATTCGAGCTGGACTATACCTAAAGGCGGCTCCGGCGAGTTGCCGAAAGCGCTGGCGCGGCTAATTGAAGCCAACGGCGGCACGATTCTGACGGACAAGCGGATCACGACTCTTATCCTTGAACAGGGCAAGTGCACCGGCGTTGAATGCGCCGACGGCGCGCACTATCGCGCAGGAAAAGCCGTGCTTTCGACCATCCACATTAAGCATCTTATCGATATGGCGCCGCGCGACGCTTGGGGAGAGGAATTCATCCAAGGGGTAAATACCTGGCAGGCCGGCGCGACCATGTTTATCACCCATTACGCGACCACTGAGCCGCCTAAATACACGGTGGACGGCGGCATCATCTCGCCGGTCGCCTCCGGCATCCAAGTCACGGCGAAGCGGGCGCTGCGCTTGAGTTATGATTATAATCGCCGCGCGATCAATCTCGAAGATCCGCCGCTGCTTATGGTATGCTCGAGTGTTGCCGATCCTTCGCGCGCGCCACAAGGTAAGCACACGCTTAAAGTGATCGGTTTTCAGCCCTACGATTTACCCGAAGGGCCGGAGCACTGGGACAACATTAAAGAAGCTGTCTCCGAGGCGAATCTGACTTACCTGCGGCGCTTCGCACCCAACCTCAGTGACGATAAAATTTTGGCCAAGGTGGTGAAAAGCCCGCTCGACCTCGAGCGCGCCAATCCGCATAACTGGCGTGGCACCTGCCATGGCGGCGCGCAAATTCCGGCACAAGCCGCGAATATGCGGCCGGTGCCCGGTTGGGCGCAGCACCGCTTGCCCATCCCCGGCCTGTATCAAACCGGCGCCACCACGCATCCAGGTGGCTCGGTCTCTGCCGGACCCGGCCGCAATGCCGCGATGGTGATGTTAAAAGATTTCGGTATGAGTCTTGAGCAGGTAATTCGGAAGTAATTCGTCTGCTTCAGACTCGCGCATGAGCAATTTCTTTAGGCGCAATCGCGCTCTAACTTTACCATGGCCGCTTTGATCCATTCCTCAGCCAATCGGTTGATCTCATCGGCTTTGCGGCCGTGGCTGTCAATAACCGGACCGATAACGACCCGTATAATCCCCGGCCGCTTGATGAAACCGCGGCGCGGCCAATAGCTGCCGGCATTGTGTGCCACCGGCACGACCGGATAACCGGTTTCGCTCGCTAAATAAGCGCCACCGATGCCGAAACGGCCATGTTGTTGAGGCGCCATGCGCGTGCCTTCCGGGAAGACGACGACCCAGCGTCCCGTCTGCAACCGCTGCAGGCCTTGCTCAACGACTTGTTTCAATCCTTTTCTGATAGAGCCGCGGTTGATGGCGATCGGTTGCGTCATGGCTAACGCCCAGCCAAATAGTGGCAACCAGAGCAATTCGCGTTTTAGCACCCAAACCTGGGGCGGAAAAATTACCTGTGAGGCAAGCGTTTCCCAAGAAGATTGATGTTTGCATAGGACAATGGCGGGACCGGGGATGTCTACGTTTCCTTCCACCTGATAGCCAAGCCGGCAGATGATTTCTAACCACCAGAGATTAAAGCGTGCCCACTGGCGGATAAAACGATAGCGGGGTATGGGCGGCAACGGAAAGCTTAGTAGCACCAAGGGAGAGTAGATCAGCACGGATAGCCATAGTACCGCATTAAACAGCAGCGAACGCAGGATTAGCATTAGACCGGGGACAACCGGCCGGATAATAAGCTGTCGGCAAACGCCGCCAGATCGGCAAATACCGGTACGCCCTGCAGCTCGTCTTTTTCCAGGTCGGGCGCGGTTTTGCCGGTGCGCACCAGCACCGGTGAAGCGTAGGCGGCGCGCGCAGCAAGCACGTCGCTGATTGAATCGCCGACAACATAGACGCCGGCCAGGTTGGTTTTTAATCGCTCGGCGATGTCTTCAAATAATCCCGGCAGTGGTTTGCGGCAACGGCACCCATCCGTCGGCGCATGCGGGCAAAAAGAAATGGCATCGATTTCGCCGCCTTTGTGGCGCACCGCCTCTAACATCTTAAGATGAATGCGGTGCAAAATGTCCATATCAAACAGGCCGCGTGCGATGCCGGATTGATTGGTTACCACAACTATTTTGTAGCCCTCTTGGTGTAACCGCGCTATCGCCTCCAGACTGCCCGGGATAGGGATCCATTCTTCCGGTGATTTGATGTATTTATCGGAATCGTAATTAATGACGCCGTCGCGATCGAGAATGATGAGGCTCATAACCATTGCCTGGGTGATCGTAATCCGCGCATATACGCTATACGGCCACCTGATTTTGCGGCTGCAAGCGGGAGATATCCGCAACACGCAGGAATAAATTACTTAAATTATGGAGCAATGCCAAGCGATTATTACGTATTGCTTCGTCGTCCACCATCACCATAACTTGGTCGAAAAATTCATCCACCGGGCTGCGCAGGCTCGCGAGGTGCTGTAGCGCCTGTTTGTAGTTCCCGGCATTTAACATCGGCGCTATTTGAGTATCTAAAGTCTGGATCTGGGCTGCCAGCCGCTTTTCCGCCTCTTCTTTAAATAAACCGGCATCGAACTGGCTAGACGCGATATTGCCGGCTTGCCGCAATATGTTACGGATGCGTTTGTTAGCAGCCGCCAGCGCCTCAGCCTCCGGCAGGCGGCGGAATTCCTGTAGCGCCTGCATGCGCAGCAACACCTGATCCATGCGTGTCGGATTGAGGCTCAGCACCGCGTCGATCTCGTCCGGCTGGTAGCCATGGTCGCGCAGATAAGGCTTGAGGCGCTCGAGCATGAAGGCATGCAGATCCTGGGCGACGCTGTCGGCGACCACGCCGTTCGGAAAAAGATTGCGTGCCCGTTGCAGCAGCTTCACGACATCCAACGAAGGCAGCATCTCTGTGCGTTCTATGAGAATGCGGATTACACCCAAGGCCTGGCGCCGCAGACCGAAGGGATCTTTGTCGCCGGTTGGAATCAATCCGATGCCGTAGATCCCGACCAGGGTATCCAGCTTGTCTGCCAGGGCAACGCTGATGTCCGTCGCCGACAGCGGCAGGTCGTCACCTGCATAGCGCGGCCGATAATGTTGCCGGATCGCGTCCGCGACGTGAGGGTCTTCGCCATCATGATTGGCATAGTAGCCGCCCATAATCCCTTGCAGCTCCGGGAACTCGCCGACCATATCCGTAACCAGGTCCGCCTTGCACAAATAGGCGGCGCGCTCGGCGGCCGCAACATCCGCATGAACCAGACGTGCGATTTCGGCGGCGAGCCCCTGGATGCGCTCCACCCGCGCCAGTTGGCTGCCGAGCTTGTTGTGATACACCACGCCGCTTAGCTTGGGGACGCGGTCGGCAAGCTTGATCTTCTTGTCTTGCTCGAAGAAAAACTTGGCGTCGGACAGCCGTGCACGTAGCACGCGCTCGTTGCCTTGGATAATGTACTTCGGTGTTTTTGTTTCGACATTGCTGACAAATAAGAACAGCGGCAGTAATTTGCCTTTGCTATCGTAAAGCGGAAAGTAACGCTGGTGCTGCTTCATAGAGACGATCAAACATTCCACTGGCATCGACAAAAATTCTTCACTGAACTTCCCTTCATAAACTTTAGGAAATTCCACTAAGGAGGTGACTTCGTCCAAAAGCGCGTCATCGGCCATCACCCTGGATTTGGCCGCTTTGGCCTTAGCCTCCAAGCCTTTTTTTATTAAGGTTTTTCGTTTATCAAAGCGCGGGATCACCTTGCCAGCTTTTTCGAGAGTCTTTTCGTATTGATCCGCATCAGCGATGCTGATCTTGCCACGACTTAAAAAGCGGTGGCCTAAAGTTGTTCTGCCGCTTTTTAACCCTAGCACTGTTCCAGGAACAACTTTCTTACCGTGGAGCATAATCAATCCATGCACCGGCCGCACGAACTGCACATCGTTGTCACCCCAACGCATAAGCTTAGCGACCGGAAGCTTCTTAATCGCGTCTTTGAGTACCTCATCCAAAGCAGCCGGGAGCGTGGCTCCCGGAATCCTCACGTTCACGTATACGTATTCAGTTTCCCCGTTGGTACGGCGCTCGATATCTCGTTCCCCAACGCGAGCCGATCTCCCCTCTTTTTCAAGCCGCTTTAGTAAAGCCATGCTTGGCTTACCGTGTTCATCGAAGGCGACCTTGGTTGGCATTAGCTCTTTTGGTTCTGTTCGATCTTGCGCCTTCCAAAGAACGTTAGGGATAAACACTGCCAATCTTCGCGGCGTAGCGAAAGCGCGAAAATCTGAAACGCGCTGTTTAAGCTGTGCACGACTTAAGCCGTTCAGAATTCGCTCGGCGAAAACCTCACTTAAATACTTCAGCGACTTGGGCGGCAATTCCTCGGTGAGGATTTCTACCAACAGACCTTGAGCGCTTTTTTTCGCGCCTGCTTTTTTGCGGCTCGCAGAAGTACGCCTGGTCTTGCGCTTAGAAACAGGGCTACCCATGGGTTATCTTTTGTTCCCTGGTTTAAGCATCGGAAATCCCAAGGCTTCGCGCGACGCGTAATAGCTTTGCGCCACCAACCGCGCGAGCGTACGTACCCGGCCAATATAGGCCGCGCGTTCGGTGGTGGAGATGGCGCCGCGCGCGTCCAAAAGATTAAACGTATGCGAGCACTTCATCACCATTTCGAACCCCGGCAACGGTAAACCCGCCTCCAACAGGCGCTTGGCTTCGGACTCAAAGCCATTGAACTGCTGAAACAACCAGTCGACATTGCTAAATTCAAAATTGTATTTAGATTGTTCGACTTCGTTTTGGTGATACACATCGCCGTACGTCACGCCTTTGGCCCATACTAGATCAAATACGTTCTCTACGCCCTGCAGATACATGGCCAACCGCTCCAGGCCATAGGTGATTTCGCCCAGCGCCGGTTTGCAAGGGAGACTACCCACTTCTTGAAAATAGGTGAACTGGGTTACTTCCATGCCGTCCAACCACACCTCCCAGCCGAGACCCCAGGCGCCGAGCGTGGGTGATTCCCAGTCGTCTTCCACGAAGCGGATGTCGTGCTCGATCTTGTTTTTATTGATACCGAGCGTGCGCAACGAACTCAAATATAAATCCTGGATGTTATCGGGCGATGGTTTCAGCACCACTTGGAATTGATGGTGCTGATACAGGCGGTTGGGGTTTTCCCCGTAGCGCCCATCCTTCGGCCGTCGCGATGGCTGCACATACGCGGCATTCCACGGTTCCCGCCCCAGCGCGCGCAGAAAGGTGGCGGTATGGAAGGTGCCGGCGCCCATTTCCATGTCGTAGGGTTGCAGGATTACGCAGCCTTGAGCGGCCCAATATTGTTGCAGGGCCAGGATAAGTTCTTGAAAGGTCACAAACTTCTTGTTCTCGTTTATTTATTGCTGCTGAGGTTTGCCTGGATTATAACTTACTCGGCCGATTGTTAGAGGGTGCGCCCCGGCTTTATGGATCTTTCTTCCACCGGAATCTTTTCTGGCTTGGACATGAGGATGGCTGAATCGTTTTCCAAATCGAACTCGTTGGCCAATAGGCTGACAATTTTTTGCGTGTGGTTAATGAAATAAACGGTGCGCAAGGCCGGGTTATGTTTGGTCGGGCCGGGGAGAGTCGCCGCCAGTTCCGCCGCTTGCATTAAAGACAATTGCGAAACCGGCACCCCCCAATAGGCTTCGGCCGCCGCTTCTACACCGTAGATGCCGCGGCCGAATTCAGCCGTATTCAAATAAATTTCCAAGATACGTTGTTTGCTTAAGTTCTGTTCCAGCGCGAAGGTTAATATCAGCTCGTGCCATTTGCGCCAGGGCGTGCGTTCCGGACTTAGAAATAAGTTTTTGGCAGTTTGCTGGGATATTGTGCTGGCCCCCACGACTAACCGGCCTTCGGCGAAATCGTAATCCAGCGCTTCGCGTATAGCGATCAAATCAAATCCGCTATGGCTATAAAAGCGGCTGTCCTCGGCCACCAACACGGCGCGCACGACCTGATGCGGAATAATCGCCAGCGGTACCGGATGCCACAACAGCTCAGGCAAGTTTTTATTATGCCGCTGGTGTTCTTGATATTCAGCCATAAAATTGGAGCGCGGAACAGCACCGCCGGCAAGCGATTGCCAATCCGGCCAAATCGTCGCTAAATAAATCGAATCAATAACCAGCACTACCGGCAGCAGGCGGAATAACCAATGTATTATCCGCCGTAATCGCGGGAAAAAACGCATGAATTCTTATCCTATTTTTTCATACACGACGGTCAGCGGGGGTAAACGGGGAGGAATTACGCTCGCCACATGCATATTCGCAATTCTAACCCATCTATAAGGTTTCTTCCCAGAGGAAGGATGGCTCGTTAGTGTTTTCCTATTTCTAAGGAGGCTTTAAGTTAAAATGGCGTATTTGTCAAAGTGTCGCTCTATATTACTTGAACGGTCGCATACGGGTGGAACTCCTGTTACCCTTACAGCTCCCTGCAGATGGGGAGCAGGCGCGCAAGATCGTAGGGCAGTTCCAAGCTGGAATTAGAGAAAATAAACAGTTTCATTCTTGAATGCCTGTTTCATTAGTGCACTGTATTTAGGCGATCTCATCGTCGGAAGCACCAATTTTGTGCAAAAAAGCCAACGGTGATAGCAAAAATCCCTATTTTTCGAGAATTTTTTTCGGCATAGTTCATGCACGAATGCCGAATCGGTTAAACTTGGCCGGCCAAGTTTTATATGCTGCGCTCGCAGCTGACAATTAAATTTCTAGATCTAGATAGGAGGATCCCAGATGTCTGGCGCCGATGTTTTAAAAATGATTGAAGAAAAAAACGTAAAATTTATCGATTTCCGGTTTACCGATACCAAGGGTAAAGAGCAGCATGTCTCGGTGCCGGCCAGCGCCATCGAGGCGAGTACGTTTGAAGAAGGCAAGATGTTTGATGGCTCCTCCATCGCCGGTTGGAAGAGTATTCATGACTCCGACATGATCCTGATGCCGGAAGCGGCTACGGCGGTCATGGATCCGTTTACCGAGGAGCCGACATTGATTTTGCGCTGCGATGTGATTGAACCCCAGACCATGCAGGGTTATGAGCGGGATCCGCGTTCGCTGGCCAAACGCGCCGAGACTTATCTTAAGAGCACCGGCATCGCCGACAGCGCTTTTTTCGGGCCGGAAGCGGAGTTCTTTATTTTTGACGATGTGCGCTGGGGAGCCGGCATGAATGGTTCCTTCGTCAAGGTGGACTCGGAAGAAGGCGCTTGGAATTCCGAGAAGGTGTATGAAGGCGGGAATCTAGGACACCGCCCGGGCATAAAGGGCGGCTATTTTCCGGTACCGCCGGTGGATTCGCTGCAAGATATCCGCTCCGCCATGTGCTTGGCGATGCAGGAGATGGGCGTTGCGATCGAGACTCACCATCACGAAGTCGCGACCGCCGGCCAGAACGAGATCGGCATGCGTTTTAATACGCTGGTGAAAAAGGCCGATGAACTCCAGATTTACAAATACTGCGTGCACAATGTGGCGCACTCTTACGGCAAGACCGCCACCTTCATGCCGAAACCGCTGGTGGGAGACAATGGTTCCGGTATGCACGTGCATCAATCCCTGGGCAAGGGCGGCAAGAATTTGTTCACCGGCAATGACTACGGCGGGTTAAGCGAGCTCGCGCTGTATTACATCGGCGGCATCATCAAACACGCCCGCGCCCTCAACGCCATTACCAACCCGTTGACTAATAGCTACAAGCGTCTAGTGCCGGGTTTCGAGGCACCGGTGATGCTGGCCTATTCCGTGCGTAACCGTTCCGCCTCGATCCGCGTGCCCCATGTGCCCAACCCGAAGGGGCGGCGTATCGAGGTGCGCTTCCCGGACGGCGGCAGTAACCCCTATTTTGCTTTTACCGCGATGATGCTGGCCGGTCTTGATGGTATTCAAAAGAAGATCCATCCGGGCGAGCCGGTTGATAAAGATTTGTATGACCTGCCGCCGGAAGAATCGAAAAAGATCCCGACGGTATGCCATTCGCTCGACATGGCGCTGGAGGCATTGGATAAAGACCGCAGTTTCTTGACCGTCGGCGGTGTCTTTACCGATGATGTGCTCGACGCTTATAGGGATCTCAAGATGCAGGAAATTACACGCCTGCGCATGACTACTCACCCCATTGAGTTTGACATGTATTACAGCGTGTAATTATTCTTTGTTTAAAAACGCCCCCGTGTTGGGGGCGTTTTCATTTGTCATGTTAGGTTTTTTGCGTATGCACACTTTTGGTGCACGGCGGCATTTGCTACACTGATCGCTGTTTAACTTTAATTCTTGCGAGGATGTCAACCCGTTCCTGCCAGCAAATCTTGGATAATTTAAATACCGCGGTGCTCGTATTGGACGCGGAATTGCGCCTGATTTCAATTAATCCGGCAGGAGAGGCGCTGTTTGCAATCAGCGCCAATCAAATTGTCGGTCAAAGGTTAGCGCAGATTCTGCCTCGCAGCCGGCCTTTAATAAAGACGCTGCGTCAGGCGCTGGTAAGCGGCGACCCTTTCACCGAGCGGGGCTTGCATCTGGCGCTTCCCGGCCCCCGTTATGTCACCGTCGATTGCACGGTAACCGTGTTTGCGGTTGATAAAACTGAGAAAGAATTATTGATCGAGTTGAATCAGGTGGATCGGCTATTGCGTTTAGCGCGCGAGGAAAACATGCTGGATAAGCATGCGGCCAGTCAGGCCGTAGTGCGAGGCCTTGCCCACGAGATCAAAAACCCGCTCGGCGGCTTGCGCGGCGCCGCCCAGTTGTTGGAGCGCGAATTGCCCGATCAGCGCCTGAAAGATTACACCAGGATTATTATTCATGAGGCTGATCGCCTGCGTAATCTAATCGATCGTCTGGTTGGCCCCAGTCGGCCGCTCACTAAAACCCCGGCCAATATCCATCAAATCTTTGAGCGCGTCCGCAGCCTAATTCTGGCCGAGATCCCGCAAGGCATTACCATTGAGAGCGATTTCGACCCCAGCGTGCCCGAGATCTTTGCTGATTCCGAGCAGCTCATTCAAGCGGTGCTGAATATTGTGCGCAATGCGATGCAGGCGGTAGGAAACAGCGGCGTCATTCACTTGCGCTCGCGCATAGAGCGACAATTTACCATCGGCCAGAAACGTCACCGGCTGGTGTTGCGCGCGGAGATTGAAGATGATGGGCCGGGGATTCCGGAGTCTTTGCGTGAACATATCTTTTATCCTATGGTCACCGGCAGGGCTGAGGGCACCGGCCTGGGGCTGTCCATCGCGCAGGCGATTATTAATCAGCATGGCGGCCTAATCGAATGCAGCAGCCGTCCGAAACAAACTATTTTTACCATTTATCTGCCGGTGGAGCGGGAGCATGCCTAGTCAAGACAGCGTTTGGATTATCGATGATGATCCCTCTATCCGCTGGGTATTAGAAAAGGCGTTTCAACAAGCGCAGATAGCTGTTCGTTGCTTTAGTTCTGCTGATGAGGCGCTCGATTTGCTTCCGCGGCAACAGCCCGACCTACTCATCACCGATATTCGCATGCCGGGAAAAAGCGGCCTGGAGCTGCTCGAAGCGATTAACCATGAAGCGCCCGGGCTGCCGGTTATTATTATAACCGCGCATTCCGATCTCGACAGCGCCGTGTCGGCGTATCAGGGCGGGGCGTTTGAATATTTGCCCAAGCCGTTCGATGTGGACGAGGCGGTGAATCTCTCGCGCCGGGCGATTGAGCATCGCCGGCGTCGCAAAACTCCCCCTGTCGTTGCTCCCACCACGGTGCCGGAGATCATCGGCCAAGCGCCGGCGATGCAAGAGGTGTTTCGCGCCATCGGCCGCCTGTCCAGCTCGCGTCTTAATATCCTTATTAATGGAGAATCGGGTACCGGTAAAGAACTGGTGGCGCGGGCGCTGCATAATCATAGCCCGCGCGCCAAACAGGCTTTTATCGCGATTAACATCGCTGCGGTCCCGCGTGAACTACTGGAGTCGGAATTATTCGGCCACGAACGCGGCGCTTTTACCAGCGCGCTAAGTCAACGCAAGGGGCGTTTTGAGCAGGCTAACGGCGGCACATTATTTCTCGACGAAATCGGCGACATGCCGACCGAACTCCAAACCCGCCTGCTGCGCGTGTTGGCGGACGGAAAATTCTATCGCGTTGGCGGCTACGATCAAATCAGCACCGATGTGCGTATTATTGTGGCGACTAACCAAAATTTAGAACAGCGAGTCAAAGAAGGACGCTTTCGTGAAGATCTATTTCACCGTTTGAATGTTATTCGCATCCATACTCCGCCGTTACGCGAACGGCGCGAAGACATTCCTATGCTCGCCAGACATTTTCTGAAGGCTTCTGCCACTGAACTCGGCGTGGAAAGCAAACAACTATTGCCTGAGACTGAAAATTATTTACACAATTTACCTTGGCCGGGTAACGTCCGCCAATTAGAAAATGTCTGCCGCTGGCTTACGGTAATGGCGCCTACACAGACAGTCCACTTGGAAGATCTGCCTACCGAGTTGCGCATAGAGGGTAAAGTGGATGGCAGCGATGATTGGGGAAAGGTTTTAACACGCTTTATCGAACAAAGCCTGGTGCGGGGAGAAACGGATATTCTCGCTAAGCTCAGTGCCGATTTCGAGCGCATATTAATTCAAACCGCGCTTAATCATACCCGCGGACACAAACAAGACGCCGCCAAGAAATTAGGCTGGGGACGTAATACGTTGACGCGCAAGCTTAAAGAGCTGGGGTTATAAATGCCCGGTAATTTGGTGATACGCCATCATCTTGCCACCAAAAGAGAAATGCTTTGCGCCGGTTAAGATCGCCATAAGGCGGGACAAGCACGCCTTGAGTCTACGCTATGTTCATCATAAGTGATACGCCGGCAATAAACAAAACCCAAATTGGTAATTTTTACCGGTTATCCGTTTAGAACCACCATCCATCAGTTGATTCCCGATAACTCTCTGATGCTCGGTGCGGGCGAACGCCATGGTCTAGACTGAAAGTGGTTTTACAAATCCTTTAAGGAAGTGTTTGCTGTTTACCGGCAACACCTAAGCAAAGTGCATCGCCTATTTGAGTCGGACGGTAGTCTTATATCGGCTCACGTGAGGGTATATGGAGGTTGTTATGAACAGAATATCAACATCACAAATCTTTTTTGCGGGGTTACTAACTCTTCTATTTGTGCCGAAGGCGGTAGCCGACAATAATGCTAACGCCACGTACATACCAAGCAAGGCGGCCGAGTCGGAGGAGCTGGTACTGAGCGCCCCGCCCCGGGGCGCCGCTGTCAAGGAAAAAGCGATTTATGAGCCTATAGCCGAGCTTTTATCCAAAGCGATAGGGAAAAAGGTGATCTTCAAGTATTCGGATAACTGGCTCAGCTACAGTAAGGATATGGTCCACGGCGCTTATGACTTGGTGGCTTTTGACGGTCCTCATTTCAATGGTTGGAGAGAGGATAAATTAGGCCATGTGCCGCTGATTAAAATGAAAGAGGATTTGATTTTTGTCCTGATTACGAAGGCGGAAAACCAAAGGATCACCCAAGTCAAGAATTTGGCCGGGCGGACCATATGCGCCCACGCACCTCCGAATTTTGGTACACTGACCCTTTACAGCCAATTCGACAATCCGGCCCGTCAACCTGTTATAATCCAAATCCAGGGTTGGGATAATGCGTATAAAGGCTTAATTGACGGCAAGTGCGAAGCTACTCTTGTTCCGTTGAAGAATCTTGCTAAATTTGATGCCGGCGAAAAGAAAGCTACCAAAATCATCTATAAGAGCCGGACTATGCCGAATCAGGCGCTCTCGGCCGGGCCGCGCATAACTCCCGCAATGCAAGCAAAGATCAGGCAGGCTATGTTATCCGAGGAAGGGAAAAAGGCAACAGAGAAGCTGCGCGAGGTGTATGCCATTAAAGAGTTTGTCTCGGCATCCAGAGAGGAATACGCGGGGCTTGGCAGATTGCTGAAGCATACATTGTATTTTGAATATTGATACCGGCAGGCCAGTGGCTTGATGTACTTCGGTGATGCGAGCAAGAACGCTTGCGGCGTTTTTAATATGTTAATGATGCGCCGTTTATCGTTAGGTTTAATATAACAAAAAGCCGGTGACGCCGGATACTGGAATAATCCAAATTACCCCTACCTGCCAATGCAGCAAGGCAACCAATGACGCGCCGAATATCAATATTGAAACCCAAGTAAGCGATGCTGTCATTCCCATTACCACCGCAGCGGCAAATATCATTCCAATGATTGCGGGACGCATGCCCCGCAATAAGCTTTTGATTGCGATGGATTGCCGGATACGTTCCAGGGCCTGGGTTCCGGCAATCATCAAAAGCGCGGGCGGGAGATAAATGCCGATCGTCGCGACC
>Ga0137393_10000410_pt1 | contig 25435 bp, 24 predicted proteins | sample 15con2h34BmetaG_FD_101396 | JGI IMG/M metagenome (GOLD analysis project Ga0137393, IMG submission 101396) | Vadose zone soil microbial communities from Angelo Coast Range Reserve, California, USA - 15con2h3.4B metaG | ecosystem: Environmental > Terrestrial > Soil > Vadose zone > Saprolite...
ACCGTACACGTACGACACGCACGTGCCGCTGGCATTGTATGGGCTACCTTTCCAGCCGGGGACCTACCGTACGCACTCTGAACCCATTGATCTGGCGGCGACATTGGCATCGTTGCTCGGCATTAACGCGCCCACGCATTCGGTGGGGCGAGTGTTAATTGAGGCATTGGCTGCCCCGAAACATTCGTCGCTCCCAGCCGGGGCGGGCCAGCAATGACGGCATCCACAGCAAGCCCCGGACACGCGACTCCAGATCTCAGGGTCAGCTTTGCGGGCATTCAACTCAAGAATCCGGTGATTGCGGCCAGCGGCACCTTCGGCTACGGAGTCGAGTTCGAAGATATAGTGCATCTCGGCAAGCTCGGCGGCTTTGTGGTGAAAGGGCTCTCGCGGGAGCCGATGATTGGGAATCCGCCGCCGCGTTTGTGGGAGACTGCTGCGGGAATGCTGAATGCGATTGGCCTGCAGAACATCGGTGCGGGAGCATTCCTCGAAGAAAAGTTGCCCCACTTGCGGCAACTCAAGAACGTTGTGGTCTTTGCCAACGTGTTTGGTTACACGCGCGAGGACTACGAACGGACGATCGAGATTCTGAACGAAGGCGAAGGAATCGCCGCCTACGAGTTGAATGTTTCCTGCCCCAACACCGAGCATGGAGGCCTTCAGTTCGGTAGCGATCCGCGGTCGATGGATGAAGTTGTGACCACAGCTAAGCGCGTGTCGCGGCGGCCGCTGATCGTCAAGCTTTCTCCCAACGTGACCAGCATCGCTCAAATGGCTTACGTGGCGCAGGAATCGGGGGCTGACGCCGTGTCGCTGGTAAATACTTTCGTGGCGATGGCGATCGACGCAGAAACGCGCAGGCCACGCATCGCCAACGTTACCGCGGGACTCTCCGGCCCAGCCATCAAGCCCATTGCGCTGCGCATGGTGTACGACGCGGCACATGCGGTGAGGATTCCCGTCATCGGCATGGGTGGGATTTCAACCGCCGCCGACGTTGTGGAATTCATGCTGGCAGGCGCGACCGCGGTACAGATCGGCACCGCCAGCTACTGGGATCCGTGCGCTACTGAAAAAATCGTGGATGAGCTGCAGGCGTGGTGCGCAGAACACGACGTTGTACGATTGGCCGACCTGACCGGCGGACTGGTGCTGGAGTAAATCAGTCGAGTCTGTGCAGATGGTCGCACGGGGCGTCTTTATCGCCAAGCTCCCAAAATCGCTCCCATCGCCAGATAGCACACCAGCTGATAACCCGTATTGATGGCGTACAGCTTCGCTGGCTGGCGGCTGAAAAGCGAATTGGTCAACTGCACCGTGGTCACGAATCCCAACCACACGGCCAGGCCAATCTTCATTCCATACAGCGCCGTACTAACGGTCAACGCGGCAATGATTTTACCCAGGACCGCAGCTGCGATGATACTGGCCACGAAGGACATAGCGTAAGAAGGGCCCGCGCTCTTCTGCATTTCCGCAATCTTGGCTTTGTCGTTTGGATCGTAGCCCATCAGCACCATCCACGGACGCGTGAACAGCACAGGGGAATACCACAGGAAGCCAACGACCATAGTGGCCAGCGCACTCGCCAGAACAGCCCACACATTCACTCCCATAACATGCATGGAATTCCTCCGTCAGACCCATCGATTTTTAGCGCTCGTCCGGATCAACTTCAGTGACCCGCAGCGACCAATGATGCCTTATGAAGCAACCACTATGAATACGCGGGAGCCAGTCCAGTGAGTCAGTGTCTCGCTATCGGCCGCGAGTGTACCAGATCGAGCCCGGGGATTTATAGTTCTGGCCTTCGCCCCACACCGCGTGGGTGACTTCCTGATTGTCGATGGCAAGCCCGAAATAATCTCCAAAAGGAAAGCGGAAACCGCCGGGAAGAATGTAGTCGTAGCCTCGTGCAGGGCCGGAGAGTTGCGTTTCCGGAGACCACGTGGCGCCGCCGTTGGTGGAACTGCGGTAGAAGGTATTCCAGACAGGAATATTACGTGAGCCCGAAATCCTGGTATCCGACATCCGCGTGTCCATCCAGGCGATGCGAACGTCGCCGGAGACGCCTGCAACGACAGTCGGAAAGCAGCTGTCTACGGTGCCGCGGGCGGTGGACACGTCTGCCCGGGACGACCAACTCTGACCGGCAGTAGTCGACGACGAGAAATAGACGCGCTCGGGGCCGCCATTCACCGTGCCCGCATTCCAGAGCGCGTAGATGGTGCCGGCAGCGTCCGAAGCCAAAGAAATCTGTGCGCCCAGATAACCGGTCTCACAGGCTTGAGCCGCGCAGTCCGGTGGTGCGCTCGATACGTCGAGCAGGTTCGTACTCCACGTGCGTCCCGCATCGGAGGAACGGCTGACATAAACGCTGACGGGACGAGTCGGCGCTTCGCGCCGGGCATAGCTAGTCCAGCCGAAATAGACGTTGCCCGCCGGATCAACCGTGGCGCCGCCGGCCAATGACCATCCCGGGCCTGCCCCAGGATTGACGTTTACTGAGCTGAATGTCTGGCCAGCGTCATGCGAAGCCGCAACGAAGAATTTTTCTTCATGATTGAAGCCCACGTAAACGTCCGGCCCGCGTACAGCCAGCACCGGCTTGTCCGCGTCTTCCCGGGCGCGATCGGCCACCGAGAAAGACCACGTCCGCCCGAAATCCAATGATCTGGCAACCACTGTGTCGCGCTTGTTGTTCTGCAGCCACGAAGCGTAGACGATCTGCCGGTCCGCTGGATCAACCACGATCTGAGGGTCAAACTGCCCGGTCGGGAATGGCAGGAGCGCGTGTGGCGGCAGCCACGAAATTCCATTGTCATTGCTTACGAGCAGCGATACTGACGGTGCAGTGCAGCCCGGACAGTCCGGCACAGCGCCATACTGCGGGTAGAGGATATAGACGTGTCCATGGCCGTCGGCAGCGATAGCCGGCTCCCACTGGTCCCCGGTGACGTGACCCACCCGCCGCTGAGGCATGAAGCCAGGGACTGCGAAAGCGGCCTCGGCGGCCACGAGCAGGGCAAGGAAGACAGCAAATTTTTGCACAGCCCTGCTGCGGCTGGTTTTAGAACCCACAGAACAACTCCTGGGACAACGCTGCCCGGACTTTACCGTGAAATCTAGGGAGGCGTCAATTCGCCAGATGGATGGCAGCTGGCCTCGACGTGACTTTCCCGCCGCTTCGTCATCTAATGCATAATAAAAGCAGGCAGAACGAAACTGAGTTTCCCGAACGTCGCGTCTTGAGGAGAGAACCAAAATGGCGAAGGCCACATTTGCAGCAGGATGTTTTTGGGGAGTGGAAGCAACCTTCCGGCAGATTCCCGGCGTGACTTCAACCCGGGTGGGCTACATCGGTGGTCACACGGAGAATCCGACGTACAAAGATGTCTGCACTGACGGCACCGGGCATGCCGAAGCAGTGGAGGTCGAATTTGATCCGGCCGTGGCTCGCTACGATGAGTTGCTGGAAACTTTCTGGGAGAACCATGATCCCACGCAGTTGAACCGCCAGGGTCCGGACTGGGGGTCGCAATATCGTTCGGCGATCTATTTCCATACGCCCGAGCAGGAGGCCGCCGCCCACGCATCGAAGGACGCTCTTGAAAAGGCTCATCGCTATTCGAAGCCGATCGTGACGCAAATCGTTCCCGCCGTTACGTTTTATCCCGCTGAAGAGTACCACCAGCAATATCTCGAGAAGCGTGGTATGGCGAGCTGCCACGTCAAAGCGTAGGCATTCGCTCAGGCGAAGGTCCGCGGGTTAAGCCGCCGTCAGAAGGATTGGCGCGCCTCTGGTGATCACCAGGGTGTGCTCATAGTGTGCGGAGGGCTTGTGATCCGCGGTCATGACGGTCCATCCATCATTCGCCACGACGGTCCTGCCAGACCCAGCGGCAATGATGGGTTCAATTGTAATGACCAAACCTTCGATAAGGATCTGACTGGCTTCTGGGTCAGGATAGTTGGGTACGCGCGGCGCTTCGTGGATCGTGCGTCCAATGCCGTGTCCACTCAGATCGCGAATGACGGAAAAACCACTACGCCGGACCTCGCGTTCGATAACTCTTCCAATCTCAAGGATGCGGAAGCCTGCCCGCGCCACCAGCATAGCCTTGGCAAAGGCACGTTCGGCGCAGGCAACCAAGCGCTGGCGTTCCTCCGTCACGTCTCCCACGGGGACTGTGACTGCGGCATCAGCCATGAATCCGTTTTTTTCGATGGTGACATCGAGTTTCACCAAGTCGCCTTGCTGCAAAGCGCGGTTTCCGGGAATGCCATGGACGGCCTCATCATTGAGGCTGATGCAATTGGCTCCGGGGAACTTATAGACCAGCGCTGGTGCCGATTGAGCTCCGTGCTGCTTCATCACGCCCGCACCTACTTCATCCAGTTCCGCAGTCGTGATACGCGGCCGGACCTCCCGCTTCATAGCCTCCAGCACAAGGCGAACCACAGCCCCTGCTGCGCGCATGCCTTCCCACTCTTCCGGTCCGTTAATCGACATAACGTTCCACTCCGAAAAGGTTTGGAGACAGGTCAAACAGTAGCAGGTTTCCGCGGTGCGAAGAATAAAAGGAGCACAAGACCACCAACGTAGAACGGCAGGCTTTGCTGGAAGTTGAAGCCCATGAAGCGCAGCACAATACCAAACACGGCCAAAGCTTCACATAGAGCGTAAGTGGCAATATACCCGGTCTTCCAGTGATTCAGAGTGAGTGAATCATCGGGATTGGAGGCCAAGGTCTCGGCCGAGCGCAGGACCAGCGTGCGCCGCACCACGAAAATGATGCCTACGAGCGCGATACCCATGGTCGTGAAGATGTAACTAAGCGAGGGATTGACGGCTCTGGCTCCCGGTCCCACAAGCTCTCCGATCACGGCATAAAGCGGGATGCTACCCAGCATCACCAGCTGCACTACACGCAGCGTCCTGAGAGTACGGCTCATGACGCGAACATCTTCCCGCACTTTGCTCAAGAATGATAGAGACGATGCAGCGAGCGGAATCCTCCTGTGCAATACCACGTCTCTAGTGGGCAGGCTCATGGTGAGGCAATCCGGGACGCAGCCGCAAGAAAATCTGGAATGAGACGGGATGGGCACCGTACACGGAGTTCAGAGTCGAGGGTTTCGAGTAGAAAGTCACATCTGCGCCCAGGCCTAGCTGCCAGGCGTGATTCTGAACCAGATCACGTACGCCGCCGAATGTGTAGGCGCCGATTCGATACGCCGGATGGATGGGCGCCAGCGGAAATAGTTCGTCCTTATCCACCAGCTCCAACCGGGTGAAAGCGTAGTTGCGTTCGAGGAAATTCAAGGTGGACTCGATCAGGTAGCTGTTGAGATTTGTGCCGGTCGCGATCTTGTGCACACGGCCCCAGATCAGCGAACTTGCCCAGTTTCCGCGAGGCAGGAGCCGGTTGTATTCGACCGATGCAGTCTGCCGCCACTGGCTGCCGGGCTCTAGAGCTTCGGGATGCTCCAGCCGTCCAATACTGTATTGCGCGGTCCAGTTGCGCGAGGGCGCAACGCTCACACGTCCCGACCAGGAATCCAGCGGGGCCAGTTGAATACTCCAACGCTGTTCATTCGGTTCTCGGCCATTGAAGGCCGAGGCTTCGAGCCGCACGCGGTCGATTACAAATCCGGTGGTAATTACCCCGAAGCTGGTGTGGGTTGAATCCTGCAGGTGGTGACTGAGAGGCGCCAGCGGCAGTTCTGAGGCCGAAGCGCGATGGATATAAGCCACCGGACCCAGCGCCGGCTCGGCAGATGGGCCGCCGTAGAATTCCCACGAAAGTTTCTTCGTGAGCGGAAGTGTGTACAGAAGCGAGAGCTCCGCAAATACGTTGTGCGGGTGCTGATGGTCGACCAGGCTCTGCCCATGGTAGGTTTCGCCGGTTTGAAACAGATCGGGGAAGCCAGGGTGCGGAGAAGTCAAGGATTCGGCCGAGAACATCTGACGGAACAGGATCGTGCCTGATCCCAACTTGTGTTGCTCCATCATCATTCCCCAGTTGACGGACTCCGCTTTGCCCGCGCCGCGCGGTCCGCCCTGTTGGTTGTAGTCGATGAAAATTACGCCGTGAGCCATCAGCTCCCACCCGCCGGGCATGAGCATCCACTCGTGCGATGGCAGGGAGGCTGGCTCCCAACCGGTGCCTGAGCCCGCGTGCGGCGAGGGCAACGGCGATGTTTTCTGTTCTTCCATGTTCATGCCGCTCATGTCCATGCTGCCCATGGGAGCTTCCTGACTCGAGAGTGATCTTTGCGCCGCCTTCTCGGAGTCCGGTGGTGGCACGGGCTCGCTTGAATGTGAGCTCTGATCCTGGGCCGCAGCCAGCGAGATCGCCGCTAGCAACCACGCTAAACAGATTTTGCGCACGAAATGTCCTCCCAAAGTGGCGGGAAGACGTGTGCTTGTTATTTTCAGGCGCACGTAGCCCGCTTTGAAAACTGTTCTAGAAAAAATCATGAAGGAGAGAGCGCGTCGAGGCTAAATTCGCAAGAAGCTACTGCCAGGTGAACCGGGAGAGAATGGGATCAGAATCTGAGGACTGATAGTTCTGTTCTCAATCTGTGTGGCCAGTTCCACTTGATTTGCGCGGCAAAAACAGGAGAGCCGGGTCAAAGAGGGAAAGGACGCGCCTGGGATCGCGTACTGGTGTCCGGTTGCGCAGCACTTGTAGCTTACGGGCGTTGGCTGAGGACTTTTGCCATGGCCATGGCCATGGCAGCCGGCAGGAACAGCATGCTGAGCCGCCGGGAAGCCAAAGGCCATTGTCCCCAGCGAAGGAGTGGTCAGCATTATCCCTAACAGCAAGACCGTAACGATCCGTGAGACTGGCCGCAGCATGAAGATGATCCCTGATGATGTCCTAGACTGTGTCCGTGACTACGTCCCCGTGATTTTGATGCGAAGTTCTTCTGGCAGACGCTGGCGGATTTCTTCCGGCAGACGGTCGTGCACGCGCTTCGCTCCCTGCTTGGCGGCGTCTAAGACTGTAACCGGGGCAGGCGTAGCCACCGCGACGCCCAGCCAAATCAGAGCGGACAAGGCGAATCCTGCCAGAGCGGCGATCTCAAGCCAGAATGCGTGACGCGGGCCGAAGTGGCGGATGACTCCGAAAGCCAGGAGAAATACTCCAGCGGAAACCGAAGCCAGCGCGATCAGTGCTACGTCAATGATGCGGTGAATTTTTTGGCGGCCGCGGCAGCGCTCACAATCCTGGAAATGGCTTTCGTAGTCGGCACACATCTCTGGCGCCAAGCCGGAGATGTCGTACCGCCATCCCGCCAGAATCTTACCTACGATTGGATCGATACACTGCTGACTCATGGGCTATACGAATAAGTCCAGCTACAGGCGGATGGGCTCCAACGCCTCAGACTGGCCTGCCAACAGCACCCGGTTGTGGAATAAACCGCCCCGTGCAGCCAGCGCCTTCTCCGCCTCTCTCCGAGCTATCTCTGGGTTATTATTCTGCTCAGAAAGATGCGCCAGCACCACAAACGTCGCACTATTATCATAGTCGTTTGTGAAGAAATCCGCGAGAGCCCCGTTCGACAGGTGCCCGACGCGGCTCATCACCCGTTGTTTGACCGACCAGGGATAAGGCCCGCCTCGCAACATTTCAAGATCGTGGTTTGATTCCATTACCAGCACATCGCAGCCCCGCAGGTGGTCGCGAACGCTTACCGGAAGATAGCCCAGATCGGTGGCAATGCCGACCTTGATGCCTTCCGCGCGGAAGGTGAATCCGACGGGGTCCGCCGCGTCGTGTGGAATGGTGAAAGGCCTTACCGCAATGTCGCCGACCTGAAAGCCATGGCCGGATTCGAAGCGCTCATACTTCTCGAGTTGCGGCCGCTCACCCTTCTCACGTCGAATCGCCCGCGCCCAGGCCTCGTGCGTAGCGCCGGTCATGTAGACCGGGATGCGCAGTTTCTTTGCCAGCGTGGCCAGTCCGTAGACATGGTCGGAATGCTCGTGGGTGATCAGAATGGCCGAGAGGGAATGCGTGTCCTCTCCCAGAGTCTTCATGCGCCTGAAAGTCTCGCGGCAGGAGATGCCGGCATCGACCAGAATCCTGGTGCAGGTGCTGGCCACAATAGCGCAATTTCCCCGGCTGCCGCTGGCCAGCATGGTGACGCACAAACTCATGGTGGCAGCATACGCGCCCAGGCTGTGAATCGGGGAGTAACTTTTTGGCTATCCGATACCTTGGAGTTTCCGGCTTCCGGCGTCCGGTTGCCGCTTTCCGGTTTTGGTTTGACGTCCTAGAGAGTGAAGAGCACGACAGTGGCTAGTGCGACCGGAGGCCGAGAGCCGGACTCCAGCCTCACTTCCCCTGCCGCAAGTTGCTGACGACCCCGCGCATGAATGAACCGCCATAGGCGCCGGCAATTCCCGGCAACGATGCGAGGAATGAGCCGTAAATCTGCGCGTGCGTCGGCTTCATGGCTCCAACCGTGTATGCGACGAATTCGGTGAGCGGGACGAATACTCCTACGGTTACGACCCAGCGCCACGGTCGTCGTGGCCGCATCAGTCCGAGGGTGATGCATGCTGCCAGCACAAGCAATGCTGTCAGCAGCAAGTCATTGACGGCGACATCAACCCATCCCGCGGCGACGCCCGCCAGCGCGGCGAGTATGTAGAACAAAGCATCCGATTGAGTCTGCGAACTTGGCTGCGGATGTTTCACGTCAAGGGCTCTCAGCTTGAGGAGAAAATATCTCGTGGAACTAAGCATCGCATCGGCCACGCTCAATACTTATAGAAGCCTCTTCCGCTCTTTCGACCCAGCCATCCAGCATCGACCATCTTAATCAGCAGAGGGCATGGGCGGTACTTCGGGTCGCCGAGTCCGTTGTGCAGCACCCGCATAATGTCGAGGCACACGTCGAGGCCGATGAAATCCGCCAGCGTAAGCGGGCCCATGGGATGCGCCATGCCCAGCTTGAACACTTCATCGACCGCCTCAGCCGTAGCCACGCCCTCCATTACCGCGAACATGGCCTCGTTCAGCAAGGGCATGAGCACACGGTTCGACACGAAGCCCGGCGCATCGTTGACTTCGACCGGCGTTTTCTCCAGCTTCAGCGAAAGGTCGCGCACGGTGGTGAAAGTCTCTTGCGTGGTGGCCAGGCCGCGGATTACCTCTACCAGCTTCATGACCGGCACCGGGTTGAAAAAATGCATTCCGATGACTTTCTCCGGCCGCTTGGTCAGCGCGCCAAGCTTTGTGATGGAGATGGAAGATGTATTTGAAGCCAGAATGACTTCTGCCCGCAGTACGCGGTCGAGGTCGCGAAAAATCTCTGTCTTGATTTCGAACTTCTCGGTAGCAGCCTCGATGACAAAGTCACACTCCGCCAGCCGGCTACGGTCGATGGCGGTCTCGATCCGCTTCAATGCCGACGCGCGGTCGTCCACCGTAATCTTGTTCTTCCCTACCTCGCGTTCAAGATTCTTTGCTATGGTCTCGACCGCGCGATCGAGAAAACCCTGCTCCACGTCGCACAGCACGACGTTGAATCCGCTACGGGCAAACACGTGAGCGATCCCATTGCCCATGGTGCCCGCTCCCACTACCCCGACACGTTTGATGTCCATCAATCCACCTTCAGGGGAATGCCCGCCTCTTGCCAAGCACGTCCAAGAAAACGTATGAGTTTACCACCGCATGCCTGTCTCAGATTCACAAGAGACTCGATTTTGCTATAGTTCACGCAATGAAGGGGAAAAGGTCGACGCTGCTCATTGTCCTGCTTGTCATCCTGCTGATCTCAACGGGAGCTCTTGCCGGGAGGTCTTCTCCGGGTACGGGTAAACGGTTCGACAACCAGTACTTGACGATGACGATCGTGAGCGGATGGACCGTCGGCCGCTCTGTCGATCAAAAGCTAACTCTCACCCAGGGGAAATACCTCCTGATCATCAATCCGATATTTACGCATGCGAGCGGCGTAGAAGGCGGAAGGTTCAGCGAAATTGTCGAGGGAATGCCCAGTGTTAACGCGGTCATGGGGAATGTAGATCAGCCGGCGAGTGGCGCTGAATGCGCGCAGTATCAATCACGGGCACTGAAGATTACCCAAGCAATTGAGCTGGGCAGTCTTTATACCGACAGCTCGAAAACCGGGATTGGCTGCGTTTTTCCGACCAGTGGTCCACCAGTTTGGTTCGGTTCGTACTCTGGCGGAGACGGGCCTGAGAGCGAGTACACGATTACGCTCTCCTATAACACCGCCGATGTGAATAGCCTGCCGAGGAACGGCAGCGCACAGCTTACGCAGGTGTTTTCTGAGGTCGTGGCCATGCTCAAGACCTTACGCCTTAAGCCTCCAATCGTTATTTCCGAGGTTTCTCCGCAATCGGCTCCTCCCGGAGCAACCGTCACGATTTACGGCAGCGGATTCATCCTACTCAATTCCAAGGCGATCGCCAGCTTCAGCGGCATCGCGGAAGATCTCAACGCCATCGTAGCCGAAGCCGGAAAGTCGCTGACATTCCAGGTCCCCACCTCGATCCTCACTGTTAGTTGCCAGAAAGGGCGTATCTTGATCGGGGGATTCTGTCTTCCTATTCCGGCGGGTCACGTTGACGTCAATGACTGCCCGCGGAAGAGCGACGAATCTTCAAACTTTTGCGGCATACCAATACCGCCTGGAATCTATCAAATCCGGATCACGGCAGGCGGAGTCGGCGCTGGTCCGGTACCGTTTACCGTGACTGCGGCGAAACCGGGTTCTGTTCTTATTTCCCTCATGTATCCTACCTCCTTTGTTTCAGCGGGCGATACGATTAGCTTGCGCGGGAGGGGCTTCACTGTGAGCGGCAACAGTGTTCGGATAGGCTCCGCAGTCGTAAATAATCTTTCGTCACCCGATGGCAAAACCATCACGTTTCGCGCGCCAGAGCCGGCGGGGAGCGGGATCATTCACGGTATGCAGATTTTTGAAGCGTTTGTGTCGAACGCCAACGGAGAAAGCAATTCGATATCCTTTGCTTATCGATGAATCGAAGCTCGATGCCGTCGGAACTCTCCCCGCAGGGGTGTAAAATTAGGGAAACATTCTTACTGCTTTGAGCAGCGATTGAAAGGATTTTCCCATGGCAACGCTAGAAGCCCCCGTCCGGCCGCGCACATCATCCCATCAAGGCCCGTTTATTAACGAACCCTTCTTTGATTTCCGCAACGAAGAGAATGCACGCCGGATGCGCGCTGCTATCGCGAAAGTTCGCGGCCAATTAGGCCGCGAGTACGACCTGATCATCGGTGGAAAGCACGTCAAGACGGCAGACAAGATCAAGTCACTGAATCCGTCGTATCCGTCGCAGATTGTGGGCATCCACCAGAAGGCAGGCAAAGAGCACGTTGAGCCTGCCATCAGTGCCGCGCTGAAGGCGTTTGAGTCCTGGAGCCGCACCACGGTCGCAGAGCGCACTGGCCTGCTGTTCCGCGCCGCCGACCTGATGCGCCAGCGCAAGATGGAATACATGGCCTGGCTGGTCTTTGAGGTCAGCAAGAACTGGGCCGAGGCCGACGCCGACATCTCCGAGACCATCGACTTCTGCGAGTTCTATGCGCGCGAGGCGCTTCGTTTTGCCAAAGCGGAGACTCCCGTGCAGTTGCCCGGTGAGCGCGATTCGCTGATGTACATTCCTCTTGGCGTTGGCGCCGTTATTCCGCCGTGGAATTTTCCCTGCGCCATCATGGCCGGGATGACGCTGGCCTCCATCGTCAGCGGCAACACTGTGATTCTGAAGCCTTCGAGTGATTCGCCGACCATCGCCGCGAAGTTTGTCGAACTGCTTGAAGAAGTCGGTGTGCCAGAAGGCGTAGTCAACTTCTGTCCCGGCGCCGGCGCCAGTTTCGGCGATGCCGTTGTGGCTCATCCCAAAACGCGCTACATCGCGTTCACCGGTTCTCGCGAAGTCGGACTGCACATCAACAAAGTGGCGGCAACGCAGGCGCCGGGCCAGATCTGGATCAAGCGCACCATTCTTGAAATGGGCGGCAAAGATGCCATCATCGTCGACGCCGACTCCGACATCGAATCCGCGGTCGAAGGCGTAGCGCAGGCGGCATTCGGTTTCCAAGGACAGAAATGCTCAGCATGTTCCCGGGCCATCGTGGACGAGCGCGTGTACGACAAATTCCTCGAACAACTCAAGTCCCGCGTGGAGAAGATCAACGTAGGCGATCCCGCCGAAAACAGCAATATGGGCGCGGTGATCAACGAGACCTCGATGAAGACGATTCTCGCGTACATCGAGCAAGGCAAGAAAGATGGACGTCTGCTCACCGGCGGCGAACGCGCTACCGAGGCGGGCGAAGGCTACTACATTCGTCCCACGGTGTTCGCCGACATTCCTCCGAAATCGAAACTGGAGCAGGAAGAAATCTTCGGCCCCGTGCTGGTGGTCATCAAGGCGAGAGGATTCGATCATGCGCTGGAGATTGCGAATGATACCGAATTCGGCCTGACCGGCGCCGTCTATACAAAATCGCGCGATAAGATTAACCGCGCCATCCGCGAGTTCCACGTAGGCAACTTGTACATCAACCGCAAGTGCACGGGAGCGATGGTGGGCGCGCATCCTTTCGGCGGCTTCAACATGTCCGGCACGGATTCCAAGTCCGGTGGCCCGGATTATCTATATCTGTTCACCCAGGCGAAAGCGGTCGGAGAAAAAATTGGCTGACGCCACGAAATGAAAAGGCTACCCCTCGCGAGGCAGCCTCTTCTAATCCGAGTTCAAAACCTTACGGTGTAACCCCCGCCGGCGGCTGCGGCGTAGGCGATCCCGCGGCAGTTGCCGCTGCAGCCTCATTCAGAATCCGGTGATGGATGGTGAACAGGGCCAGCTCCAGCCGGTCCGACACGCCGATCTTGTCATAAACATTGCGCAGATAGTTCTTGATCACCTGCTCGGTGGTGCCGAGCTGCGTGGCTATTTCTTTGTTCTTGTAGCCTTGCACGATCAGCGCGACAATGCGCAGCTCTTTCGCCGTCAGCCGGTCGCGCACGCGAAGTCCGACCATATCGTTTTCGGTGAGCTCGCTGGGGACGGCGACGTCCTGCACCCAGGTTTCGTTGCGCGCGACTTTACGGACGCAATCGACCAGGGCCGCGCTGGTCACGTTGCGGTAGACCACTCCATGCGCGCCATTCGACATGTGCCGCTGCGCGCTCTCGCCGGTATCGGCCAGAACCACAACCCGGGTCTTGGCTTTGTTCGCGGCCTGAACAATGGCGGCGAAGTCATTGTGAAATCCCGCGGCCACAATCAGCACGGCGGCGCGGAACTTGTCCAGGGCCATAAACATCTGTTCGGGAGTCTGCGCCTGGGCCACAATGCGCATCTCGTCTTCAACCGCAAGCACCTTGGCGATGCCTGCGCGAAAGATTGCCTGGTTATCGGCCAGAATCAGTTTGAGCATGTTGTCAGCGCTCCAAAAGTCTATGAGTTCCTTACGAACTCGTATGAGTCGATCACGCAAGCCACGCCCCGGCCTTCTCCACCACTGCCGGTTTCGTCGGCGCGGACCACGCGTCCCTTGCACTGGATGGTTACATTCTCTTTACCGCCGGTCATCTCCGGGGGCAGCGTAATTTCGAATTCCACGGGCGAACCAATGCCTAGCGAAGCATCGGCGCGAATGTAGACGCCCGCCGCGCTCAGGTTCCCGGTCACTCCCTTGGCATCTCCGCTGCTTTCGCCCTGGTGAATCTTGATCGGCAATTCCAGGGGAAATCTTTTCCCTGTCCGTGCTTCTTCGGACACAGTCCCTCCTCTTACCGGCTTGGTCTCTGTGCTGTACCTGAGGCCAACGCCCTCAAAACAAGCTCGGGGCGGGCGGATGCCCGCTTTTACATACCAAGGGGCGTTATATCACGGATGGAAGCGGTATCAAAGCCTGATCACTCACTTAGTTACGGGTAAAACTAGATTCCCCCCAGTTGCCCCTACCCGAAACTCCACTCTGAACTGTTAGAAATGACCTGCCCGTCGAACAGAGTTAAGAGTTTCCTCTGTTCTCTACGCCACTCCTGTGATTACAATTGCCGTCGGCCTGGAAACTGAGGATGGAAACTCTCGCCTGTAGCGGTTGCGGAGCTGCTTTGCCGGATGGATCACAGCTCTGTTCAAATTGCGGAGAGAAGTGCGAAGACGCGACATCGGTCCGGGCGACCGCCACCATCATCGACGTACCGGCAACGGTTGTGGCGCACCCGCGAGCGCCCCGGCAACCAGCATGGCCATTACCTCGCCGACGGAAACGGCCCCGAATCGGGCTCTTGTGGCTAGCTCTACTTTTGCCGTTGGCAATCTGGTGGGCTACCGATAGCAATCGCCCCGGGGCACAACAGCTACAGAGGCTTTTCACCTCGACGCAGACCGAAGCCATTCTTCCCGCAACTCTATCTGTGAATCCGCACAGCTTCACTCCTTACAGATTCACGGTTCCAGCCAGCGCCTCAAACGTGGCCGTTGTCGGCCAGTTCAAGGCTACGGCAGGCTCAACAACCGGCGGCCCCGCTAATAATGACATCGAGGTTCATGTGCTGGCCGACGCGGCCTTCGCGGCCTGGCAGAGTGGCTACGCAACCAACACCTACTACAGCAGCGGACGGGTTTCGCAGGGTGACATTAATGCTGTGCTTCCGCCGGGCGCGGGCGCCTATTACGTGGTCTTCAACAACAAGTTTTCACCACGCACAGCAAAAACCGTCCAAATAGATTTGGACTTGCGCTACAGCCAGTGGTTGCCGGACTGGGTGCTGAAAGTCAAAGAACAATTCTGGAGTCCGCTCGGGTTCGCCCTTATGCCTCACCCCAGCGACTGACGCCGTTGCAGCGGAAAAACTCCGCTTCTGATCTCGCTTTGAAAGGGCGCGGCTTTAAGTGTGTGCGTGAGAACTAGAATTTCGGTGACGCGGAGGAACAAAGCTCCTCGCTACTAGCCGCGAAGCGGCGTAAGAATGCAGCCCACAGCTTGCCCTGAGCTTGCCGAAGGGGCGCGAGCCTTGGGGAGAAAGTGGGGAAACAGACAAGCCCCAGCGGGGCGAAAGACCAGTGCTCACGCACACACTTTAAGCCGTGCCGTAAGCGTGAATCTTGTTGAACCGCTTGATCAGATATTGCCCGCGCCGATGCCTACAGCCTTCAGCTTGGCATCGCCGCGAATGACAGGTTCCAACTGCGAGCAGATTGCTTCCAGTACGCGTAGATCGTCCTTGTTGAAGGCGTCCTGCCTCGCACGGTAAAGCGCGAACACCGCGGCCACTCCGGAAGCCCCCTCAATCGGCACGGCCAGGGCTGAGCGCAGCGTGCTGTACTTCGTGGGATCGTTGAGGTAACCAGGTTCTACCGATGGATTGCCATTCAGAATCGGCTTGTGATTCTGAGCAACCCATCCTGACAAACCTTCCCCCAGCGGGATTCTTAACGACGAAAACAGACGGAAGTTGTCTCCACTGACATATTCCGGGATGAGGACCTTGTTTCTTGGAAGATAGACGGCCATGGAGTCGTTGGGAACAAGATGTTTCAGCCGTACCGAAAGCATTGATAGGGTGTCCTCAAGGCAAAGGGCAGCGCCAAGCTGGTGGCTCAAATCGAGCAGCATTTGAGCTTCTTGCCGGGCGGCAGCAAGGCGCGCTGCAAAATGCTGGGTTGGCTCGGACTCAGAATCCGAAACTGTTTCTGATTCTGCAAAACCCGCAGCGGGAGCCAGGCCGCGCTCGACCTTGATGTCAGTCGACAATTTCGGCGGCGCCTTGAAAGGCTGCTCACGTGCAACTTTTTCCAGTTCGATATAACGGCGCCGCAGAATCTCGACCACACGCGGATCAAAACTGACGCCGGATTCCGAAGCTACTTTTGCCATGGCCTCATCGAGCGGCAACGCCTTCCGGTACTGGCGATCAGAAGCCAGGGCGTCCAGACAATCGACTGCCGCAAGAATGCGTGCGCCGATCGGAATCGTATCGCCGCTTAGTCCGTAAGGATAGCCGCTGCCATCCCATTTCTCGTGGTGAGCACGCACGATGGGTACGACGGGATACGGGAAGTCGACTTGTTCGAGAATCTCCGCCCCGACGATGGGATGGATTTTCATCTTCTCGAACTCTTCCGGCGTAAGTTTTCCCGGCTTGGAGATGATGTGCTCCGGCACTGCAAGCTTGCCAATGTCGTGAAGAACGGATGCGGCGCGAAGGGCTTCCGTCTCGTCTTCGCTCAATCCTAACTCTTTGGCTAGTTCCATCGCGTAGATGCGCACGCGTTGCAGATGTTCGCCCGTAGTTTGATCTTTGGCCTCGATGGCGAGAGCAAGAGCTTCGATGGTCTGAAGATGCAGGCTGGAAACCTGCTCCGCGTGGCGCTTTTCCGTTTCAAGCTTACCGAGGTAAAGGCGGTAAGACCGGTACATGAGGTAGATTGGCGGCAAGACCAGAAGAGAAGACTGCCATCCGATGTGCCCGTTCAGGAAGTGGACCAGGCCGGCGATAGCGGCTCCGACCATGTAATAAGGAAAGGACCAGAGATAGCTTTCGGTCCAGACTTTCGAGGGAGGCTTGCCTTCAGTCAACCCGATGATGGTCGACATGGCCGCGGTATTGAACGTGAAGTGCGTAATCGCCGCGACGAGCAGAGCCAGAGGTCCGGGGCCATGCAGAACATAGGTTGCAATCAGGTGGTATGCGCCATATGCGGCTGCGCTCGAAACTGCCACCTGCGACAAATTAAAAACAAGCTGGATCAGCTTGGGGCGGTGTGCGGGCCTCCAATAGAACTGAGCCAGAGTGGCCGCGAGCCCAATGAGCAATGTCTCAGGCAAACCCAGTTCCAGAATGCCCAGCAGCGTGAAAAGGAAGTTCACTGACAACGTGCCGTCAATGCCGGGCAGGCTTACCTTGAGCGAAGAAGCCAGAAGCGCCGCAACCAGGTAACAGACGAACTTGAGCGGATCGCTCGGTTGCCAATGTGTGAATGCCAGGGCGAAGCTGCCGAGGCCTGCCAGTGCCATCAGGGCGATGAACACACTTGCGCCGGATTTTTCCTCTTGAAGCATCGAATCCTTAAATTCTTGCTGAAATAGGAGACAATGTCCGCCCAAAACTCCATGGATTGGTTACCATCGTGTTCCAGTTCCAGGGACGCTTTGTCCCGTGCCCATGCCGATGGGACAAACTGTCCGGCAACCCGGCCGTGGCGTTTTCTAAGTCATTGATTCCTAACGTGTGATTCTTCTCGTCGTGGACCTGTACCTGCACTGGTGATGGTGCGAGCGCGGTCATTGATCGTGCCGGGATTTTTTGCACCAACGAGGGGGATATGAAAAGGCTTCTAGTTTTCCTGTTGATGGCCGCGGTGGCGGTGGCTCATGCCGATAATTCGAAGATAGCGCCGGAATTGCAGAATTATCCATCGAACCAGCAGGCCCAGGTGATCGTGCAGTATGCGCCCGGAACACAGGTGAATTGCAGCGGATTGCTCGGTCTGGTGGGTTGCCTGGTAAACGACATTCTGAACCTTGGAGGCACGATCCTGGGCCAGTTGCCGATCGTCAATGGGGTCGTCGCTTTGCTCGACGGTAACGGAATCGTGACTCTCTCGAACCAGTCGAATGTCGTATACATCAGCCAGGATCGGCCATTGAAACCGGTTCTGAACAACGCCGCCTCTGCGGTGAACGCCGAGTTCGCCTGGCAGTCGAACTATACGGGCGCTGGTATCGGCGTAGCCCTCATCGACAGCGGCGTGAACAATAACTTAGATCTCAATCAAGGTATTCTTCTGCTCTCGCGAGTTGTGTATCAACAGTCCTTCGTGCCGGGGAACTCGAGCACCAGCGACCAATATGGGCATGGCACTCACATTGCAGGACTCATCGCCGGAGACGGTCTCAATTCAACCGGCCCGCTCTTCAGCAAGACTTTCAAGGGGATTGCCCCCGGGGCAAATATAGTTAACCTGCGAGTACTTGACGCGAACGGAGGAGCGACCGACAGCGTTGTGATCGCAGCCATCAGCCGAGCGATTTCTCTGAAATCAACTTACAACATTCGGGTGATAAACCTTTCGCTGGGCCGCGCCGTTTACGAGAGTTACAAACTGGATCCGCTGTGCAAGGCGGTCGAAAATGCCTGGAAGAACGGGATCGTCGTCGTCGTGGCCGCAGGAAATAACGGCAGATACCAGCCAACCAGCGGATACGCGACAGTCACCTCGCCTGGGAACGATCCGTATGTAATCACCGTGGGTGCAATGAAGACCATGGGAACGCCCACGCGGGTTGACGATCTGATTGCCAGCTACAGCTCAAAGGGGCCGACCGCAGTGGATGCGATCGCGAAGCCTGATCTCGTGGCGCCCGGCAACCTGCTGGTGTCGCTCGAGGCTCCGGGTTCGACGCTCTACAACAACTATCCTGGCAATCGTGTGCCCTACAGCTACTATGTCAATGGGGGAAGCAGCCTGTCGTCTTCCAGTTATTTCACACTGAGCGGGACCAGCATGGCTACCGGCGTGGTTAGCGGAGTCGTAGCGGATCTACTGCAGAAGAATCCGACCCTTACTCCTGACCAGGTAAAAGCCAGGCTCATGAAGACCGCCTGGAAATCATTCCCGGCATTCAGCAGCGTGACCGATCCAACCACGGGGATCACCTACACCGATCAATACGATGTCTTCACGATCGGTGCGGGTTACGTTGACCTCGAGGCCGCGATGATCAACACGGACGTGGCCAAGGGAACCGCGATGTCTCCGGTGGCTACGTACGATCCGAACTCGGGCAAAGTCTACTTCTCGGATAATCGCACGGCGGTCTGGAATACATCATCGACGTGGGCGAATTCGGCAGTGTGGGGCTCTTCGCAGTTCATGACGGGGACCACAGTGTCTGGGACCAATGCGTTGTGGGGCAGCAATGCACTCTGGGGATCGAACGCACTCTGGGGTAGCAATGCATTATGGGGCAGCAATGCATTGTGGGGAAGTAACGCCTTATGGGGAAGCAATGCCCTCTGGGGAAGCAGCTTTTCGGGCGGAGAGAAATAAGAATCTCTGAACGCGTTCGCAAAGGGCCTGCTGGGCAGCAGGCCCTTTTCCTTTTAGAACGCGTTAGAACGCGCTCCCGCCGCCACCGCCAAAACCGCCACCAGAGAAACCTCCACCGCCCCCGCCACCGCCGCCGAAACCGGATCCGCTGGAGCTTGCGCGCGGAGCTGAGACAAATGTCTGGTGCATATCTGTCGCCATGCTGTACATCGAACTCGAAAAGAAGATCGGGTTGAAGCCCATGCCGGGCCCGTATCCGCCGGGTGCGACGTACCAGCTTGGCGGATCCTTCACAATGCCGGCGAACGCCTGCGCCCAGTGATGCTCGACGCCCAGCGCCATCGCGTAAGGCAGGAACTTCTCGAAAGTGCTGGGCGGCATGACCTTGAGACGATCGGCGTCCACGCGATTCATGAACTCCTGAAATCCTAGTACGGCGACGTGAGTGCGTGCGCCCTTGACCGTCTTTGCCGTCATCACGCGGGCAAACAGCCACCAGATGATCGCCGAAATCAGGCCGCAGCCAATCAGCAGAGGAACGGAATTAAAGAAGTTTGCCCAGCCCAAAAATTGCGCAATTGCAAAGGGTGCCAGAATCGCGACCGCAGCCCCAAGGCTGAAGGCGTTGGCCGATTCCGGATCGAGCGTGTAGATCCCTTTTTGCTTCAACGCCGACATGATGTCCTCGCGGACCAGGGGAATCGTCGTGTAGAAACGGTTTTTGAGACTTGAGAGCCGAGTCTCCGGAGCATCGCCGACAAATATGTTCTCCAACATGACTCGCTCATGCGGAGCCAGTCCCCGCCAGTCCTGGCGTTTCTGCAACAAGTGAAAGACATAATCCTTGTGGCTGAAAACTAGCCCCTTCTCCGCGACCTCCTCGATTTTGATGAAGCCGCGTACCGCCAGATCAACGATCGTCGAAGTGATATCGCGCGGGTGGATGCTGTCGTCGAGCAGCGTGCCCGCTTCGGCCGGAGAGATGCCCGCAGGCGGTTCGTACATAGGCGCGACCGATACGCCAGAATCGGGATCGCGGCCTTTGTACCACCACAGCGTGAACATCACGGCAAGGGTCACGAAGGGAAGGAACACAATAGGATTTCCGCCGATAAACCAGAACAGCCTGGTCAAAGCGCTTGGTTCTTTGAGGATGCCCTTGGGAACGTAGATGTCGATGGTCATCCCGCCACGCATGGGCAGGGGATTGCTGGTTTCGAATTGCGCGTCGGCGCCATCGACTTTGGAAGTGGCATCGCGCTCAGTTGAACCATAGACGCCGGTGAATGCCTGCGCCCGCAGCGATCCGGCCGCTGCTGGAGGGAAGTGCACGGTGGCGGCAGCGTGATCGATGGGCACCGGCCAGTCGTTTCCGGTGACATTCCAGTAGAACTCGTCATGGTCTTCGAAGAAGCGCGTTCCATTGCGTACGCGATAAACGATTTCAACTGTGCGTGTGTCGAGGGCGTCGGGAATGTAAATCTTCAGATCGCGGTAGGCGCCGGAGGTTGACGACTCATACTTAAGTTTTCCGCCGCTTCCATCGGTGATGCTGGTGATGTTGATGAAGAGTTCGTAATTCGTGCCATTCGGCCCCGGATATTCGATTGGGATGGTCCGGTGAATGCCGTGCCACTCGCCGACGAACACCAGGTTGATGCGCTCATCGACCAGCGCGCTGCCATCTTTTTCAACGGTGATCGTGTCCTGAAAATCGGCGATGCGCCAGGACTTGGCGGCAAGGGGCGTAGCCCCCGCGAGCAGCGTGAGCAGCACCCCAACGATTCCGTAGAGACGTAGCTTGCTACGTCTCTCTTTCCCCACGCGCAAATTTATCGTAGCAATCACGCGATCAGAACTTCACCGCCACCGGCTCGCGGTCAGCTTCAGTGGTTTCAAAGAACTGGCGTAAAGAGAAGCTGAACATGCCGGCAATAATATTTGTCGGGAACGACTGAATCCTCGTGTTCAGGTCGCGTACCACGGCGTTGTAATAGCGGCGCGCGTTCTGGATCGACTCTTCCGTCTGGCTGAGAGACCCCTGCAGTTGGGTGAATTCCTCAGAGGCCTTCAGTTCAGGATAGTTTTCCGCGACTGCAAACAGACTCTTCAAGGCGCCGCTGAGCTGATTCTCAGCCACCGCCTTACCTTCGGGGGTCGTGGCCTGCATGGCCTGAGAACGGAACTTGGCGATGTTTTCAAAAGTTCCCTTTTCGTGAGCGGCGTATCCTTTGACCGTTTCAACGAGGTTAGGGATCAGGTCATGACGCCGCTTGAGCTGTATATCAATGTCAGACCAGGCCGAATCGGCGCGCACGCGCAACTGCACCAGGCTGTTGTACATTCCAACGAGTACAACGGCGATTACGACAAGAATCACCAGGAAAACAATGGCAGTCATGAACGTCTCCTAGACGGTCTGGAAGCCGGAGTCTGGAAAGCTTACTCCAGGAATCTTATTCCAAAAGTCCTATTCCAAAAACAATGGGGACGGTAGCACAGAGAGGGGTTAGGCGCAAACCGCGCCTTTACCGCTGCGGAGCGAAGTATCCCTTGCGGGCGCGGACTTGGAGGTCTTTCTTGAGGCTGGAAATTTCGATGGACCGGTAACGTCCATCGGCGTCGAAGTTGGCCGGCTTATAGGAGACCACGTACTGGCTTCGCAATTCGTCTTCGATGGCGGCGAAAGAATGCGTAATGTCCTTCATCTTGAACGGGAAGAAGGCGCGGCCTCCGGTGGCTTCGGCAATCTGTTCAAGCACCTTGTCGCCGCGCATCACCAGGCCACTGTCATCTGTGGAAATAGCGTAGATAATAACTTCGGCGCGCTGAGCCATCTCAATGGCCTGGGCCCGTGAAAATTCGCTCTGGTTGTCTTCGCCGTCGCTCACGATCACGATGGCCTTGCGTACAGGATGATCGGGGCGATCCTTGAGGAATTTCTCTTTGCTGGCACGATAGATGGCGTCGTAAAGCGCGGTACCTCCACCACTGTGCAACTTGCGAACTCCCGCGGAGAGCAATTGCACATTGTCCGTGAAGTCCTGCGCCAACTGGCTATGGCTGTTGAATCCAACAATGAACGCCTTGTCGAACTTGGCGCGGATCGTGTGCTGCAGGAAACTCGTCGCCGCGTTCTGTTCGAAATCAAAACGGCTGTTCACGGAGCCGCTCACATCGATCAGAAGGCCCAACTCAAGGGGCAAGTCCGTCTCGCGGCGGAAATTGATGATGGCCTGCGGCGGCTTGTGGTCGTCGAGTATGGTGAAATCGTTCTGGTTTAAATCGCGGACAAACTTGCCGCGCTTGTCGGTGGCAATGAACAGAACGTTGACCTCATCCACCCGCTTGCGAATGGTGATAAGAGCACTCTGCGGATCGTCGGAATTGGCTATGGTTGAGTTGCCGACGGGAGCGCTGTCATACGTCGAGTTCGCGCTGGGTGCGCCGGAGACATAAGCGGACTGAGCCTTTGACTGGGCCGGATAGAAGGCCGCCAGCGTCAGAACGACTGCAAGAGGCCGAAGGATCAGATTCGTGTACTTCATGCCCGGTAACCCCAAATTTTTCACTGTCACAGCAGGCCAGATGGCCCTTTCACTATATTAGATGCACGCTGGGTGCCGAACGTTCAATCGAGAGTCGCTGTATCTGATTGACTTTAGGAGCCTCCCGCCGCAATGCCAAGTTACAAAAGGAGCACGCGCTTAGTCATGGGATGAATCCCATAAGAAAAGCACATAAAATTGTGAAACCCATTGTGGTTCGGCTAGAGCTTGGTTGTGTACTCCTGAGAGTCATCTAATGGATTTTCGAACTGGCCTTAGGGTTTAAGATGATTGTTAAATCATTTAGAAAATGACGTTTAATGCAAACAAGTCGTGGAGGAATTCGATGAATAAGGTGACAGCATGTTTCCTGGCGGTCGTGCTGCTGGGATTGCCTGCATTCGCGGCTCGGAACGAGAAAGAGCAAGATCGCGTTAAAGAGGCTGGCGAGGTCCTGAAAGAGATTCTGAACATTCCCGATGACATTCCCGAGGACCTGCTGGATAAGGCTGAGTGCCTGATCATCTTGCCGTCGGTAAAAAAGGGAGCCTTTGGAGTGGGTGGCAGCTACGGCCGCGGCGTGATGGTTTGCCGAAGCGGCGAGCACTACACCGGAAAGTGGGGGGCCCCAGCCCTCTACGCGCTCGAAGGAATCAGCATCGGGTTTCAACTGGGAGGTCAGGCTACTGACTTTGTGCTTCTCGTGATGAACCCAAAGGGAGCGCGATCTTTGCTTTCCAGCAAGGTTAAGCTAGGCGCTGATGCCTCAGCTGCGGCCGGTCCGAAAGGACGGACCGCCGAAGGCGCGACGGACATCGTCATGAACGCGGAGATCCTCTCTTACTCGCGGAATAAGGGATTGTTTGCTGGCGTCTCGCTCGAGGGCTCGACTCTGCGTTCGGATGGCAGCGCAAATGAGAAGCTCTACGGCCGGAAATTGAGCGCCAAGGAAATCATTCGCGAGGGGAAAGTCGGCGTTCCCGCAAGCGCCCATCAACTCGTTTCCCTGCTGGATTCGAAGTCTCCACGCAACAAATCGGAACCGAAGTCGCTGCAGTAGCAGATATTTTTAGGTTCCAGCTGTTTTCCAAGACGTCCAATGAGCCCAAAACCTAAGCTTCTGATTCGCTGCGCATGGGCGGGCAGCGAACTGTCCATTCGTTATCACGATGAAGAATGGGGCGTGCCGGTGCACGACGACCGCACGCTCTTTGAGTTTCTCATCCTCGAAGGGGCACAGGCGGGGTTGAGCTGGAACACCATTCTTAACAAGCGTGCCAACTACCGCGCGGCGTTCGACAACTTCGATCCCCAGCAGGTGGCGCTCTACGACCGGCGGAAGATTCAGCAACTGTTACGCGATCCGGGAATTGTACGCAACCGCCTGAAGATTGATTCGGCTGTCGTGAATGCGAAAATATTTCTTCGCGTGCAGGAAGAGTTCGGCAGCTTCGACCGCTACGTCTGGCAAGTTGTGGGCGGTAAGGCGAAGGTAAATTCCTGGAAAACATTAAAGCAGATTCCGGCGCTGTCGGCAGAGTCCGATGCTTTAAGCAAAGATCTCAAACGCCGCGGGTTCAAATTCGTGGGCTCAACCATCTGCTACGCCTTCATGCAGGCAGTCGGCATGGTGAACGACCACGCCGTAGACTGCTTCCGCTACAAACCGCTATCTGCAAAAGTATCCAAAAGGTGATTCACGTAGGGAAGGGCACGAGTTGCACTCCTACCGCCGTTCCGCAAATCCCAGTCGCGAAGCGACGGCATTCATTAGCCCCGCACGTAAGTGCGGGGAAGAAGTGAGTAAAGGAAGCGAGTCCCGCAGGGACGACAGTAGTTGTCTCGCCTCTTTAGCCGCTGGGAGCGACGCCCTTCCTACCCAGCTCCAAAAGCACGAGCCGTTAGATAGATGGCGACTAACCCAAGCAAGAGCACTCCGCCTTCCACGCGTGTAGACCAAGCATGCAGCGCGTCAAACTGCACACGCGCCGGATTATTCACTGCGACTGAGGCGAAGTCGCCGACGGAAGCGCGCAGAGTGTCCATCCGCGGAATGATCCAGAATTGCGAGATCAGTGTGAGAGCAAGCATCAAGCAGATAAGCACGTGACGCATGGCGAAAACATGCGGAGTGCCATCTGCGAATCGGTTGTACAGCAGGGAACTGGCCAGGAAAACGAGCCCGGAGATGATGCCGATCCAATGAAGTTTGCCGAGGGCGCGTCCGACCAGGTTTCCGGCCAGATGAGTGTTCGGCAAAACCTGAAACGCCGTGGGCGCGAGGACGAATGCGAAGAAGATCAGCCCGCCGATCCAGACGACGAGTGAAAGCAGCATGAGGTAACGGAGGAAGGACATCGCGCGAGAATTATAGCGTTTTGTTGGAGACGCGTAAGATTCTCCAACAAAGACGCGGAACTGGAAACTAGAAACTGCCTACACCGGCACTGCCACGTTCTCCACGATTTCGCGCAGAACCTGATCCGACTGCTCCGATTTTTTCAACGTCGAGGCGTAGAGGCCGTTGACTACTACGCGGTGGGCGAAGACGGGGACGGCCAGCGGCTTGAAGTCTTCCGGAGTACAGAAAGTGCGGCCGTCGAGGAAGGCCATTGCCTGAGCTGCACGGTAGAGAGCTTGTGATCCACGCGGGGAAACGCCCAGCGAGAGAAACTCCGATTCGCGGGTGCGGCGCACGATTTCGAGAGCGCAGGTCACCAGGGATTCATCCACGCGAATTTGTTTGACGGCCTGCTGCATCTCGAGGACATCGGCGCCGGTGAGCACCGGGTGC
>Ga0137393_10000419_pt1 | contig 25330 bp, 19 predicted proteins | sample 15con2h34BmetaG_FD_101396 | JGI IMG/M metagenome (GOLD analysis project Ga0137393, IMG submission 101396) | Vadose zone soil microbial communities from Angelo Coast Range Reserve, California, USA - 15con2h3.4B metaG | ecosystem: Environmental > Terrestrial > Soil > Vadose zone > Saprolite...
CAAGCCCGGCGGACGGCTCGTCGAAAAACAGAATTTCCGGGTCCATGGCCAGGGCGCGGGCAACCGCGGCGCGCTTCTTCATGCCGCCGCTCAACTGCGCCGGCATATAGTTTTCGAATCCGGACAAGCCCACTTGGTCAAGCTTCAGCCGCAAGATGATTTCGATGGTCGAGTCTTCCAGTTTAGTGTGTTCGCGAAGTGGCAGGGCCACATTTTCTCCGACGGTCATGGACCCGAACAGCGCGCCGCCTTGAAATGACATACCGATTTTCTTACGGATTTCATCCATCTCCAGGGAGGAGATCGCGGCAATATTTTTTCCTTTGAGCCAGATTTCACCCGAACTGGGCCTTTCCAGGCCCACCAGCGTGCGCAGCAGGGTGCTCTTGCCGGAACCGGACCCCCCCAGAATCACCATGGTCTCGCCGCGCAGCACGTCAAAATTGATGCCGTGGAGAATTTCCCGGTCACCATAGCTGACGCGAAGATTGCGCAGCGAAATCATCGCCTCCGGCTGTGTCATAACGTTGCTGATCTGCTCCATGGCCCTTTCGCAACCCTACTTGCCACTTATGAAGAAAAAGAGCGTAGTAAAGACCAAGTCCACCAAAATTACCAGAAAAATGGAAACCACCACGGCCCGCGTGGTAGAGCGGCCGACCTGCTCCGCGCCAGCACCGGTGGAGAGCCCCTCATGGCAACCCACGGCCGTAATCGTGATTCCGAACATGACGCTCTTGATTAAACCCGTCACGATGTCGCGGAGGAAGAGCGCGTCCAGAGAAGATTGAATGTAACGCCACCAGGTGAAATCCGCCTGCGCCACTCCGAAGAGCGCTCCCCCGAGAATCCCCATGGAGTTCGCCCAAATCGTCAAGCACGGCAGCATGACGATCATAGCGATAAATTTCGGGGTCACCAGAAAATGAATCGGATCGATCGCCATGGTCTGCAAAGCGTCGATTTCTTCGGTGACCTTCATCGTTCCGATTTCCGCAGCGAACGCCGACCCGGACCGCCCAATCACCACGATCGCGGTGATCAGCGGCCCGAGTTCCCGCGTCATGGAAATCGCCACGGCGCTGGCGACGAAGTTCAAGGCCCCGAACTTGCGCAGTTCGTAGGCGCTCTGCAGCGCCAAAATCAGCCCGATGAAAAATGTAATCAGGGAAAGGATGGGAAGCGCTCCAACGCCGGTTTGCATGGCCTGCGAAACGGCGCGCTGCAAGCGCAGCGGCTTGCCCTGGAAAGGAGCGACGAAGGTGAAATACGCGGCGCGGGCCCCCAGCGAAGTCAACTCTCCGAGGTACGCCAGCCCATCGATTACCGATTCCCCGATTTGCGTCGTCAGTTCCACAGTGCTCTCGCCGGCCTTCCTCGGTTCGCGGGTACGGCACGCTTAGGGCGCTACGGACTGCTCTTCGGTCTCGTAAATCTCAAAAATTTTCAGCAGTTTGGAGAGCTGCAGGACTTCCCGGATCGTCTTATTCAGGCCGAACAGGATGAATCGCGAGCCGACATCGCGCGACGCCTTCAGTCCTTCCACCAAGGACGCCACACCGGAGCTGTCGATGTACCGCACGGCTCCCAGGTTGAGCACCACCCGCGGCGTCTTCAGTTCGCGAAACTCGCGCAAGAGCGCCTTGCGCAGTTCCGGCGAAGTCGAGAGGTCGATGTCTCCCGAAACGTCGAAAATGGTGATCTTGTCCAAATGGCGCGGCGAAATCTTCAAGCTAGATTCTCCTCAGGTCCCTTTGCGCGGCCCATCTTGCACGGCCAAAAACTTCACCAGGCGGAGTTGATTCCTGCCCCACCGGCGGCTGAATTCTACCGTATCCATGCTCTCGCGTATGAAGTGCAAGCCCAGCCCCCCTGGACGCACGTCTTCCAGCGCCCGCCCGCACAGCTTCTTCGGATTCACCCTCGCGCCGCGATCTTCGAGCACGATTTCCAGGGCGTCCCGGGACTGGCCGTCCCGCGGCAGATGAATCCGGCGGAAGGACGCCTCAATGGGCCGGTCCGAGTCCCCGAGATAAGCATGGCGGATAATATTTGTAAGCGCTTCGTCCACGGCGAGAACCACCGCGCGGCAATCCGCCTCTGAGAATCCACACTTCGCAGCGAGTTCGCCCAAAGCGTTGCGCACCACGCAGAGCATCGCCGGATCGCTCCGCAACTCCACTCTGAGTAGTAAACTACTCCGGCTCACGTGAGCGCTCTCCTTGGCTCAGAAACTGGATTACCCGTTTGATCCCGGAAAGGTCGCCGCAGGCGGGGCTTCCTGACGGAATGTCTCTCCCGATATTACACGGAATTTGGCTGGGGGCAACTTGCAAGCCTCCGCACCAGCCCTCAGGCATCCAATAGACACTCGCTATCACCGGCGGACTTGTATCAGTGGACGGAGGGTTTTAGCTACTTAGGGGGCTGAGCGATCTGCAGTTCCCGATAAAACTTTTGCAGCACGAAGAATGCTTTTTTCTTCTCGCCGTGATCGGAGACAAGTCCTTTGCGATTGAAATAGTCCTCAAGACGAGGGAGGGTTCGCCGCGGGCTACGGAAGTCCTTGAGAACCCATGGGGTCATTCCGCGAAGAAAGGAAATACGCTTCAGCATGGCGATCTGATGCCCATAAAGATTTTCTTGATACTCCTCGGTCCAGCGCGTAGCGGTATCGCCGTGGTAGCCATAGAGCGCGTCGCCGCCGAATTCGCTCATGATCAGGGGCTTGTTGTACTCTGATACCCAATCAATAGAATCCGCGTCCCCTGGACGACCGACGTACCAACCGATGTATTCGTTGTTCCCGAGGACATCGAGATCGCTCGCGATCGGATCGTTAATGCGAATGGTCATGCGGTTTCGGTCTACGAACTGATCGGCCTGGAGGGCGGCTGACACCAGGCGCGTGGGATCGGCGGAATGCGCATCCTGAATGAGATGCTGCAGGAAGTGATTCCGGGCATCGCTGACGGGAGTCTCGTTGGCGACCGAGTAGATGATGAGAGCGGCGCGATTATGATCTCGTGCGATCATTTCCTTCAACTGATTCTCGGCGTTATGCAGAGTTTGCGGATTTTCCCATTGAATGGTCCAGTAGACCGGCACTTCGGCCCAGACCATCAATCCCATTTGATCGGCCATGCGCAACATGGCTTCGTTGTGGGGGTAGTGCGCCAGCCGAACGAAATTGCAGCCTAATTCTTTTGCCCAACTCAGGAGCGTACGAGCATCATCCTCGCTCCAAGCCCGACCGGGCCGCGTGGGCGCCTCCTCATGGATGCTAATTCCGCGTAAGAAGACCGATTTCCCGTTGAGCAAAACATTTGTGCCGCGGACCTCGATCGAGCGGAATCCGATGTGGTCTATGACTTGGTCGGTCTCGCTGGCGATCTCAATGTTGTATAGTTTGGGATTCTCTGGAGACCAAAGCGTCAGGCCGGCGTCCATTGAAAGCTCGGCGCGTCCGCTCGAATCCGTTTGGAATGTCTTGCTGAGCGCCGCCTCTGGAATTCGGATTGTGACATTCTGCTGAAGTTTTGCCCCGTTGAGCTGCAGCCAACCTTTGATTTGGTGCGTCGATCCTTTCTCAAGCTGAATGAAATAGTCTTGGACAAATGTCTCCGGCACCTCCACCAGAGTCACAGGGCGCGTAATTCCGCCGTAATTCCACCAATCCGTGTTGACGGTGGGGACTTGATCCTTTCCGCGAGTGTCGTTGATTCTGAGAACGAGGAAATTGTCTTTCGCCCTTACGCGATCCGTGATTTCGAAGTCAAAGGGTGTGAAGCCGCCCTCATGCTCGCCAAGCTCCTCTCCATTCAGGTAAACGGCGGCGAAGTAATTGCACGCTCCAAAATGCAGAAACAGCCTGTTCTTCGGTGATTTTGCATAATCGAAAGACCGCTTGTACCAGACGCTTCCTTCATAAAACAGCAGCGACTCGCGCTGCGTGTTCCAGTCGCCGGGCACATGGAGCTGGCCGGACGTATCGAAATCATATTCGACCAGCTCGGATTCGGACTGCGGCTTGTAGTTCTTGTAAAACGCATTTTTGTTTTTCAGCGGTTGAGCCCGGTAGTCCAACGCTCCGACATCATACGGATCGACAATCGCTTGCCACTGGCCATCCAGGCTGGTCGTCTGACGCGCGCTGATATTCGCAACGAGCGGAGCAACCTGCGCCGCACCTCGACTGGCGAGGAACTGCAAACACAAAGCAAGCGCCAAACAACGGAGGAGATTGGTCATGAAAGAGTCTCAGTCAGCAATCCAAAGAGCTTCCGGAATCGAATTGTGAGTTCGCAATCGAACCCGGAAGACCACGAATTGGAAATTGAATTTTGCGCCGAACTGAACCCGGCGGGGCGGGCTCGCAATCGCTCGCCCACCCCCCTTGTTACTCGCAAGGGCTACAGGTCAGAAGTTGATCTTGCCGCCGAACTGAAGAACACGCGCCGGCAGAGAACTGGTGATCTGTCCAAAACTGGGGGAGCCAGCGTTATTCACATTGGGATTGTTCCAGTTGGCGCGGTTGAAGGCGTTGAACGCATCCGCCTGGAATTGCAGGCGCAAGCCTTCCCGGAAAGGCAATTGGAATGTCTTTCGCACCGAGAGATCCCACTGATAAAAATTGGGGCCAATGATATTGCCGATGGGGGCGTCACCAGCACCGAGCACGCTCTCAGCTACAAAAGCATTCGGATTGACCCAGCATATCGCTGTTGATTTCGAACATGTGCCACTGAATCCAATGGATTGGCCTGGAACAATGTTTGCCCGCCGACCGATATTCAAGATGCTAGAGCCAAGGGCTACCGTAGATGTTGCCGTGAGGGGCGCTCCGGACTGGTAGTGCATGATCCCGCTCAGCTGCCACCCTTTTACGACCGCGCCTTCCACCCCCGTCAGGTGCTTGCCCCAGGGGGACTCGACGGTGAAACTCGAGGCCACGATGTGCGTCGCGTCATAACTCAACTTGCCGTAGTCAAATTGCTTCCAAGTTTGCACGACACCGCCAGTTTGCGTTCCGCCTGCCACTGCTGCGGTTCCACCGTTGACCAAGACGGGGCTGGCGGCGGTGCTGACCAGGCAAGTGAACGCGCATTCCGGCTCGGGATTTTCGTTGTAAGCGTCGCCCACGCCACCGCCGTCGCCCATCGCCTTCGAATACGTATAGGCAAACGTGGCAGTGATGATGCCCACGCGCTTTGTCAGGCTGAGTTGCATCGAATTGTAGTTGGAATTGACGTCGCTCAACGCCATACCAATAGCAGAGTATCCCAGGTAAGGGCGAAGTTGATCCTTAGCCAAGCCGACGGGTGCGAAGCCTCCCGAGCATTGATAGGCAGCAGCATTTATTCCCGAAGGGCAAGCGAGCGTGTTCGGGTTCGGCGAGACGGGAATGATCCCTTGCTGCGTCCAAGTGGGGTTGTTGAAGTCATGCGTGCGCAGGATATGGCGTCCCAGGTTGCCGACGTAAGCTACCTGGAGCAACATGGCACCGGGCAATTCGCGCTGCACTGCCAAGCTGTACTCGTAGGTACGAGCGACAACCAAATGGGGATCAATTCCATTCAGGGTAACAGTCTGCGGAGGTTGCACCTTGCCAGCGCCTGGAGCGGAATCGAACTGCGACAGCGAGGCGTTGGTGCCTGAGATCGAGGCCGACTGTGCCCAGGGCACAAAACCTTGGGAGTTGATGCCATTTCCCAGGACGTTGCCTTCCGGCTTGTCGTAAAAAATGCCAAAGCCGCCGCGGATCACGGTCTTATCGCCAAAGGGGGCATAGGAAAAACCCAAGCGAGGCGCAAACAGGTGCTCCGGTTGGTAAAAACCTCGCGCTGCAGTGTCAGGGATGGCAGCCAAGAGTTGCGGATCCGCGGAAGTAACAGGAACGTTGCGCGCCTGATCCGAAGGTACTTGTCCGGGCCGCTGCAAGCCGTTGCATTCGATTGTAAGGACCGGAGTGCCGACAACGTTAAGGAGAGGTCCGCTGCAAAGACCCGGAGAAGCAGGGTTAATGGAGTTACTCGCCAGACCGCCCGTAAAGCTCGGTTCGAGACTAACATTGAACGCATAGGGGTTGAAATTCGTCATGTTATTGCCCTGAGCATAGGTGGGCGTTGTGTAAATGAATCGCACGCCCAGGACCAGGCTAAGTTTGCGCGTCGCCTTCCACGTATCCTGGACATACGACTCAAAATCATTGAAACGGAATTGGCCCACGGTAACCGCCGAGTTTTGCCCGAGGCTGTTGAAATTCCCAAGGAGCGCATCAGCGAAGGGGGCACCAGTGGTGTTTGAGCCAATGGTCGCGCCACCTATCCCCGGGTTCGGATTTGCCACGGTCGACGCGCCCGCGCTTGTGCTGAAATTAATCGTGCCGTCATAATTCGTGCGCGAGTTCTGGGTCTTGCGGTTCCGTGCGAACTCCGCTCCGAATTTTATCGAGTGACTGTGCTTTTGCCACGTAACGTTATCCGCCGGGTTTATATCCGTCGTGGGAGCCGCAAGGAAGTTCGGCGCTGGACCATTCACGCCGGCGGGTCCGGACGTTGGGACCTGCGCGAATGCCGTGAAGCTTATGGTTGGAAGCCCATTGGGGAACTGCGTTGGGTTTCCGAGCGGCGGGATAAACTGAAACCCATAAGGGGTCTTCTCCCAAGCGGTGCCTTGGACCGGAGTCCTTTGCTTATGCCAGTCGGCATTGAATTTGACTTCGTTGATGAGGGTCGGCGTGATCACATCGACCCAGCCGATTTGAATGTTGTATCCGGGACGATTGCGCAAGTCCGGATCCACGGGAACAGCCCCGGCGGCGCCGAATGTCGAATAAGGATTATAGATTTGGACGTTGTCATGGATATACCGGAAATAAAAACTCTGCTTGTCATTGGCGCGTTCGTCCACGCGAACGATATCCTCGCGAAGGTTCAGGGGGTTCGGGAGATTGAAGGTCGTGTTGTTGGGAGCAGTCGCAGTGGGTAAACTTCCCGAGGCAGACAATTTAGCCGCCGACGTGTAAAGAGCGGCAATGGCTGCGCCGTCGCCGGTGATACAAGTGGGGTTTATAACATTGGGGGCAGTATAGAGAACGCCCCCGCTGCAACTTGCAGGGATCACAGCAGGCGTGCTTAGTTTGTAGCCCGGCAAAATGTCAGTGAAATTTCCCGCCGCCTCCGTTGCCGTGGGAAACGTCTCCGTCACCGTAGCGGCCGTCAAGCCCGGGTACACGCCGCGAAATTTCTTCCACTCCTGGCCGGCAAAGAAAAAAAGCTTGCCTTTGCGTTGAATATACGGGATAGGGCCGCCAAGATCCCAGCCAAAGTCGTTGAAATGAAATGGAGGCACAGCCCCGTAGCCCTTCGCAGTTGGATTCGTCAGTCTAGTGCCCTTATTTTCCGCATTGAATGTATTGTTCTGGACGAATTCAAAACCTCCACCGTGATATTGATTCCCTCCACTTTTGGTCACCACGTTGATCGTGGAGGAAGCAGAGCGCCCAAACTCGGCGTCATAGTTGGAAGTTTGCACGTCCACTTCCTGAATAAAATCGACGCCCACCTGATTGAACACGCTGTTGTTCGAGCCGGAGTCCAGATTGAACCCACCGTCCACGCTCCAGTTCTGCCCGTCCAGCCGCTGCCCGTTTGTAACCGCGACGCTGTTATTGTAGTTTGACGTTAAGGCGGCGGGGTTGCTGCCCGAACCTTGGAGGGCCGCGCCGGGAACCAGACTGACGAGCGACTCGTAGTGACGCTGGTTCAAGGCCATATTCAGTACTTGCTGCTCCGTGATGGTCGTCGCGATTTCGCCCGATGTAGTATTCACCGTATCTCCGGTCGCATTTACAATTACGGTCTCTGTCACCGCGCCGACTTCCAGTCTCAAGTCCACGGTCAGACGCCCACCAGCGTTTACAACGTTGCCTCTTTTTGTGAACCTCTTGAAGCCAGCCTTCTCTGCCATCACGCTATAGGTGCCAACCGGCAGCTCATCGGCAATGAAATAACCGTTCTTATCCGTGGTGACGTAGCGGCCTGCCTGTGTCGCCTCGTTCACGAAACTCACCTTGACATCCGGAATCGTGGCGCCGGATGTATCGGTGACCGTTCCCACGATGCGGCCAAAAATGTCCTGAGCGGCAGCGAACTCAACCGTAGCGGAGAATACCAACGCGGCGAAAAGGATCATCAGGGTGTTGAGCGCCGCCAAACAAAGCCGTTTCGTCGTTCCGCAGCCAATGGTCGAGAACTGATTTTCCGGGCGTAGCAGGCTCATTTTGGTCACTCCTAGGGCGGCGTTACAGCTCTAGTAGCTGAACCGCTCCTCTGACCGGCCGCCATAAAGTCGGTTCAGGAAGCTGCACCATAGATGGGGTGAATCAATTTAATCGATGAGAGAGTAAAGCAGTGTTGCCCTTCGTCTGGGAAGTTAGCCAACCGTGAATTCACGGTTAGTTTTGGCAGTGCCGGGCTGTAGAAAATGAACCGCTCTGGCGGTTTGGGCAAAGAGGCCCTGTATCACTCACTATGCGGCGCGCCAATCGCCCCTAGGACAATGGCCCTATTGGGGTTGCTGCTCGGACGCCGGTGGCGCAGTTTCGATTAGTTCGATACCGCGAAGGCTAGGCAAGTTCGCGGACCCGACCAAGAATTGCAGCATAACCAAGCCGTAACGGTCGGCGTTCACCGAAAATTCCTTGATCACGGCCTTATTGGCTGCGCCTGCGGCGGCCACGATATCAAAGTTATTCAAAACCACCTGCCCATCGATCGCCACATTAAATCTGCGGTTTCCAGGGGTCTTGAAGAACCCCTCGGCGAAGTGCAAGCGCACCTTGTAGGTTGCCCCCGGGATCAAACCAGGGATGAAATATCCAAAGGATCCCATGCCAGTTCCGACCCGCTGCGTCTGGTAGACCTGTTCTGGAGCCGGATCAGTTACCCCGGAAATATCAACGAAGCTGCTGGAAGAGCCCTTTCTACCGCCGGCAAAGTCGGCATCGGCAAGAAATGAACCGACGGCAGGGCCCGCCGCATTAATGGCGATGCTGGCGGTTGTTCCCCGAGTGCTGCCGGTAACAACCATGGGTCCTTTCGCCTTGTCAGAACCCGCAGGAATTAACTCAATGCCGCAAATGGTCGGCTGGTCCGCCGATCCCGGGACGAACTGTATCGCCACAACACCGTTCTCGTCCGGCCTAACGGTGAACGATTCAATCGCGGCTTTGTTCATCGCCCCGGCGGCCGCGAATATGTCGAAGTCGGTTAACACTTGCTGGCCATTCACTACCACGTTGAAGAGGCGTTTGCCAGGGGCCGAGAAGGTGTTCTCCGCGAAGTGCAAACGCAAAGTATAAGTGGCTCCCGGATTGAGATTGGGGATGGCCCAGTCGCTCGCACCCCAGTGCTCGGTTTCGTAGACTCCTTGCGGCGCAGGGTCCGTCACCCCGGAAGTATCAATCACCACTCCGTTGTGGGAGTTCGTAAATCCTCCCGCCGAAAACGTATCGGTGGCAAAATTCTCGACCGCATAACCGCCCGCATTGATGGCCATTCCCGTGCCATCGCCAAAGGTCTCAGTCGTAGCCGAGGCTTCGTTCGAGGAGGTTGATTCTCCCCCAAGGCTGACCGCACGAACCTGATAGTAATAAGTAGTGCCTGGGTTTAAGCCCTGATGCATGTAGTGGACGCCATGAAAATGCTGAACGAGCAGGTTATTGAACGAGGGTTGGAAGCCCGGGGTAGTGGTGGCGTAAATGTCGTAAGCGTCCGGCGCAAAGAATCCGCCGGCATGGTTGTCCGGTTCCCAGTGGAGATCGATTTGATTGCTGGCCTTTGGTTTCGCCAATAGTTCGCGGGGCGTGTTGAGTGAGCCGGCATCCCAAGTAAATACACGCACGTTATCAACCAATATATCGGCGGGATTTGGCGTCGAGACATCCGGCCCTGGTGTGGGAAAATTGCCGCCTATCGCCTCGTTTAAGAGAATGAAAAACGGGTGGTTAAATACCCACTGGCTTCCAGGAGGGATGAAGGTCGGTGTGACGGTCAAAAACGGCTTGGTCCAGTCGTCCCTGTAGAACTGCATCTGGTACGGCGACCAAACCACACCGTATGTATGATAACCCGGATCGTTGACTTGCTCATTATTCGGAAAGATGTATCGCGCCCCAATTCCGCTCCCACCGGAATAACCCGGCCCGTGATCGGTGGATGAAGATGTGGTAGCCGTGTATTGTGGAACCCATTCCATGATGTCTGACTCGCCGCAGTTCGGCCAGCCCGCGGAGTTAATGTTTGTTCCCAGCATCCAAAAAGCCGGCCACAGTCCGTCGCCCACGGTCAATTTAATCCGCGCTTCAATGCGGCCATATTGAAACTGTTGCAGACCCTCCGTCTTCATGCGTGTGGATGTCCACGTGCCACTCGGAGTCCTGATCGCGCGGATGACCAGGTTGCCGTTGCCATCCATGAAAACGTTCGGCGAAGCGGCATTGCAAGGTGCGGCATTGGAACCCGCGGCGCAATAGACTTCCAATTCAGCGTTGCCCCAGCCGCCTCCTCCAACGTCGAACGTCCAGATCGTGGGGTCTGGGAAAGATCCCGCTGGGCCGTTGAATTCATCACTCCAAGACTGAGTCCATTGGGCATGCGCCGACGGTGCGATGCTAGCCAAAAGGAATAAGAGCAGCATCCCCCATCGCGCACCGGAAATATGCGTTGAATATCGGGCGTTTTTCGTGAGTTCTAGTTCCCTGGACATGATTGTGATCCCTTCATCATGTTTTGAAACGAAACGCAGCTTCGGCGGCTTTCCGAGCGCAACCCTCAATCAATGCAATTAAGCAAAGTGGCGGGCGGCTAGGAAGTTAGCTAACCGTGAATTCACAGTGAGAGCTTTTGTGTCCGGATGCTGGGAGAATGTATCTGCCTTGCGAACTAAATCGACTCTAACCCCATGAGGAATCAAGTGTTTTCCTTCGAGCTCGCACCCCAAAAAGTGAGTTATACTTCCCCTGTCCGGCCGGAAGTCTGACTCGGACAGAGATTCTTTGAGGGATAAGAACTTGCAACCGGTAATCAGCAAGCTTGAAGCCGAGCGGGCTGAGGTAGATGACGTATTGTCGTCTGGGGTATTTGGGCGGACGAACAACCACGTCCGGATTCTGACATACGTTTGCGAAAAGTACTTCGAAGGAGCCATCGACGAAATCAAGGAGTACAGCATTGCGGTGCACGCCTTGGGGCGCCCGGAATCTTTTGATCCGCAAGTGGATACCATTGTACGCGTCACCGCTCATGCCTTGCGAAAGCGGCTCGAAGATTATTATAGAAGCGCTGGCGCCGGACACGCCGTGCATATCTGCCTGCCTCCCGGCCACTATGTTCCCAAGTTTATTCACACGGCCGACCTGGAATCGGCAAGGGGCGAATCCAAACTCGATGAGAGCCAGAACGGCCAAATTCTCGATAGACTTCCATCTAGAAAGAACGGCGAGCCGGAAGAGGAGCAAGACAATCTCGCCCTGCCACGGCAGGAGCCAAAACCAGACAAGGCCGCGGATATTCGGGATAACGCCGAATCCGGAATAAAGTTCAGGCCACGGATTGGATTGGCAATGGCGGCCGCTCTTGTTGCGATTTCCGTATTTGTTCTATCGGTTTTTGCTTTGAAGAAATGGGGCGGGAGAAACGGGCACGAAAGTTCACCGCCGACCGTCGTCGCCTCTGCTCCAGGCTACATTTCCGGGAAGATTCTTCGCGCGATGATGGGCAATGCTTCCACCCCCTACGTAGATCGCGGTGGCTCTACCTGGGAGAGCGATCATTTCTGCTCAGGAGGAAGCTCCTTCTCCGTTACCGGCCACGCTATTCAGGGCACTGAAGATCCGCAGCTTTTTTCCGGCGGGCGGCGCGGCGCCTTTCATTGTAATTTTCCCATCCCTCCAGGAACTTACGAGGTTCATCTGCTGTTCGCTGAAACGTCGGGGCTACAAGAAGCCAGTCGCAACGTGAGTTTCTCGATCAATGGCGGCCCCGCCACCAACATGGATGTAGTGGACGACGCCGGTGGGGATGACATCGCCACCACCAAAGTACTTACGGATGTGTCGCCCGCGAGCGATGGAACGATTCATCTGGACTTCGCGACCGCTGAGGCATTTGTAAATGCGGTTGAAATCCTGCCAAGCGCTCCGCGCCGCATGCTTCCGGTCAGGATTGTCGTCGGACATTCTCCTTACCGCGATTCCAACGGTAATGTTTGGGTGCCCGACCGGTACTTTTTCGGCGGCCGCCTCAGTAGCTTCGGGGGTGATTTGTCAAAAGTCGCCGATGGCCGCCTTTATGAATGGCATCGCTTTGGGCACTTCCATTACGTGGTGCCTGTTGCGACAGGCGGCAAATACACGCTGAAACTGTACTTTATGGAGCACTGGTTTGGCGTTCAGAACGGCGGCATTGGAGGCGTAGGCAGCCGGGTGTTCGATGTCTCGTGCAACGGATCGACGCTTCTAAAAGGATTTGATATTTTCCGGGAAGCTGGCTCCGAGCCGTTGGTCGAGACTTTTCAACATATTGAACCGACGCCGCAGGGTAAAATCGAGATCTACTTTACTCCAGCAGTCAACTATCCTTCTATCAGCGCCATCGAAGTCATCCCCGAATAGAAAAGTTCCTCGGGTTGTGCAGATTTGGCCAAGGCACTACACGCGGTTCTTTCATTTGATGGCCAAATAGCGGCATGCCTGCCATTTGCAGCATCGATTCGCAGCGCACTTACTGATTTACACCGCTCGCCAAAAATCCACCATCGACTACCAGGATTTGGCCAGTGGTAAAAGATGCAGCATCGGAGGCAAGGTATACGGCAGCTCCCACCAATTCTTCCGCCCTCCCGAACCTGCCCATGGGAGTGCGCGCCAAAAGCTCACGGCCGCGATTGGTGTTATCGAGCAGATCGACGTTAAGGGGCGTACGGAAAACGCCGGGAGCGATCGCGTTTACGAGCACTCCGCGGCTCGACCATTCAACTGCCAATGATCTGGTAAGAGCTCCCACGGCGGCTTTGCTGGCGGCATAGGCAGCGACCTCGGTCAAGGAAACAAACGTATTCAGCGAGGCGATATTGATGATCCGGCCGTAGCCACGCTCCAGCATGTGCTTGCCAAATATTTGACAGCCTCTGAGCGTGCCGGTGAGATTTATGTCCAGGATTTCCCGCCAGGATTCTTCCGGAAAGTCGACCGTGGGTGCGCGCTTGATTTTGCCTGCGCAGTTTACCAGGATGTCCACTTTGCCAAGGCTTTCAAGCGTTTTCACCAGGAGGTTCTCAAGGGAACAGCGATCGCACACATCGCAGGCAACTTGCAAGGTTCGGCGTGCCAACGATTCTATTTCACGGGCCGTCGATTCCACTTGTTCCACGCGCCGCGAAGATGCGACGACATCTGCTCCGGCAGCGGCTAACCCGAGGGCAAGCACGCGCCCGATGCCGGAAGTCCCGCCAATGACAACAGCGGTCCTGCCGGAAAGACCTCCTAGAAAGGGGCTCATTTGATCCACTATCCTTTTCGGGCTGCGCTCAATTCCTTTCAATCCTTTTCCAGCAAGAAAACGATGCATACCTGTCCAATTCAAATTTGAAGGCCAGGCGCTCTCACTCCAGCGTGCTAATCATCGAAGCGCCCTCGGTAGGCCCATAGCCCCAAGCCGGGGTTGGGCACGAAGAAGATTTCTTCACCATCCACTTGGTTGTATCCGTACTTCAATTTCTGGGGGTCGTACTTTTTCGCCATGCTCTCGGGATCCGCGTAGCCGAATCCCGCATCACATATTTCTTCGCGGGTGAGGCCCCCGGGGCAGTACGTAATGTGGAAGCGGCCTTCGGATGATCCGTGGATAAGGTGGGCGGCAGCACCGAGATTGTCGGCAAGTTCATGGTCATTCTCCACGGCTCTGAGGGTAGCGGGCGTGCCGCAATATCCGTACTTCCGGATCAGCCTGTCAATGGTGGCATCTTCCCCAAAGTCCTTTACTCCCGGCGCGAGGACAATGAGTTCGGCGCCGTCGGCAAGCGCCATGCGAGTCCGGTAGATCGCTTTGTTGCCCAGCCACGTGCTCTTCAATTCTTCCGGATCCAGGTAGACCACCGCCTTGCGAATTTCCGTGTCCAGCATGAAAAAGTTGACTTTGAGACTTAATTCGGAAGCTTTATGAAAGCACTCGTCGTCGTCGCCTACGAAGAGTCCACGAACTGCCAATCGACCGTCCTCGTTTCTCCCCACGACCGTCAGGACGTAAACGACAGGCAAGTGCTGGATGAATTGCTTCGCAGCATAATTCAGGACTCGCCGGACGGGATTGTCCGCCCGTCCCATAATCCGTTCCATTCCGTATACCGCCCCGAGGAAATGGCTCCGGTTGATGCTGTCCGGTCCGCCGGTGCCTACAAGAATATTCTTGTTGTAATTCGCCATCCCGATCACTTCATGCGGAACAACTTGTCCGATGGAGAGGATCAGATCGAATCCGCCTTCAACCAGCATCCGGTTGATTTGCACCGGCCAGGAGTAGTTCAGCTTGCCTTCCGATTGCTCGCGCACATACTCGGCGGGCACTTCTCCCAGCGTGACGACATCCTTTCGCCAGTTGTGCGCGTGGAACAAATCGAGCGGTATGCCGCCGAACATTTTGGCGATCTCGCCCCGCGTCATGGGAGCATGCGTGCCGAGCGCCGGCAATACCGCAGCGAGCCGCTCTCCGTAAAATTCATAGGCGCTTCTGGTCAAGTCGCCGGCCCGCGAGTGCAACCGGCTCACGTCGGGAGGGATCGCCAGGACACGATCGCGCCGGCCGAGCGCTCGCAAAGCCTGAAACAGGCCTTCCTCCAGGTCAACGACGGAGAGATCCGATTGCTCGCTTCCTGTCTCAAAAAAAAGGCTCATTGAAGAACCGATTCCTTGTTCCCCAAGCCGAGAAGTTCAAACGACGCAATTGCGATTTTGGATGAGATCATCCGCATTGCAGCCCCGCTTGCCCCACTCTCGCAGTCTGGATAGGCAGCAAACATTCTATATCGTACCAAGATCCCCCATGGAAGAGTGCGCCTCTGCTCCTACAGCCTGTAAGCCTTTCGCGCGAGCCCATAGGCCAGGTCAGAAGCGACCTCGTTCGCTTCGGGCTCCTCGATTCGATGCTCCGCAACCAGGCGCGCGAGATACGAACAATCAACGCGACGAGCCACATCGTGTCTCGCGGGAATCGAGAGAAATGCCCGAGTGTCATCATTGAAACCGACAGTATTGTAGAAACCGGCGGTTTCTGTTGTGTATTCGCGAAAACGCATGATGCCTTCGGGACTGTCATGGAACCACCAAGCCGGCCCCAACCGAAGGCACGGATAATGTCCAGCTAGGGGAGCAAGTTCACGGCTGTAAGTCGATTCATCAAGCGTGAACACAATAAGCGTTAGGCCGGGCTCGTTGCCGAAGCGGTTGAGCAGCGGCCGTAGCGCATGCACATAATCGGTGGGCGTGGGAATGTCCGCGCCAGTATCCCGTCCGAAGCGCTGGAATACCGGCGTGTTGTGATTGCGGAAACTCCCCGGATGGATTTGCATGACCAATCCGTCATCGAGGCTCATGGCCGCCATTTCTGTGAGCATTTGAGAGCGGAACAATTCACGCTCGCCGGGATCGCCTTTGCCCGAGGCTATTTTTTGATAGAGCCGAGCCGCCGCATCAGGGTTCAAGTCGGCGGTCGCAGCCGTGGGGTGGCCGTGGTCCGTCGCCGTGCAACCGAGTGCCTTGAACTCCATACGCCTCTGCCGCAATGCGGAAAGATAACTCTGCCAACTGGCTGCGTCTGCGCGAGTCATGTGCCCCAAACGCGCAAGATTTTCCACAAAGTTTGGAAAATCGGGATCAACCACCGGGTCAGGCCGAAAAGTCGGGATAACCCGTCCTTTGAAGGCTGATTCTCGGATGGCTTTATGATGAGAAAGCGAATCGAGCGGCGAATCCGTCGTCGCCAGTACCTCAAGTCGAAATCGTTCGTAAAGCGCCCGAGGACGAAACGCCGGCGTCTTCAGTTTTTCCATGATGGCGTCGTAATTCTCATCGGCGTTTTCAGGAGTAAGGCGCGCATCCAAACCAAAGAGTTCCTGGAAAGCGAAATCCAGCCACAATCTCGTCGGTGTCCCGCGGAAAAGATAGTAATGCTGTGCGAAAATGCGCCAGACGCTCCTGGGATCCTCAAGAGACTTTGATCCAATCCCCAGTTGGTCAAGCGAGACGCCCTGGCTGTAAAGCATGCGGAAGATGTAGTGGTCCGGAACGACGAACAAGCTGGCTGGATCCGGAAAGGGTTCATCCTCGGCGAACCAACGAGGATCCGTGTGGCCGTGGGGGCTGATGATCGGTAAGTCGCGTACGCGGCTATAAAGCCGCCTGGCGACGGCGCGTGTGTTAGGGTCGGCTGGGAAAAGCCTATCGTCGTCGAGGGTCGTCACGGAGTTGCCTCGCCAGACACGCTGCCGGCCCCGCAACTGCTGCTATGTTTGGGTTGGTCAGAACTGAAAACCATTCCATCCACCGATTTTCGGTTGGCTATCCACTGCTCCTCTCATTCCGCGCAAGAGTCTATATGATTTTCGCATTTTGCGGAGAGGGAGGTTTGGCGAATGGGGATGATCGGGATCGGGGCGTTGAAACAGATGGAAGCGTTATCGGTGACGACAACGCCGTGCACTTCGGCGGGTATCTCCAGTTGCCTACGCGGCGATGACGTCAGATTTTCCGAAAACCAGATATGTCTTGGTCGAGCCTACTCAGCCGTGTAAGTGATCTCCACCCGATGAATGAGGAAACACGATAGAGCAACAATCGCAATGGAAAGACAAACCAGGCCTAGGACGGCAATCAAGGGAGAGACGGGTTCGGCCACGACAGTGAAAATGGCCAATGGGCCGGTGATGGGCAAGCTAACGGGACAGAGATGCTTCAGATAAAAAGTGACGCTGAGCATCTGGGCCCAGGAGGGAAAGATTGGGGCAATCGCTTCCCATCCCATGATCACCACTCCGGGGATGATCGGATTCTTGAAGAGAAGGCTGAGAGCGAGAAACACGGAGCCATAGCCGAGACAAGCAAGAGCCGTCACCAGGAGATAGGACCACAACTGCCCGAGGCCCGGCCCATCAAAAACATACGACTTGCCCGCTGAACCAAAGCGGCTATAGGTGAGGCTGAAGCAAGCAAGGATGGCGGTTTCAAAGAGTGCGATGGCCACGATCGCGCCGGCAAGAAACTTTCCTATCACCAGGACTTCTCTTCTTACCGGGACGAGAAATTGATAATGGAGCGTGCGTTCCACCATTTCGCCTCGGAATAGCCACGTAAAGATCGCCATGCAAGCGAAGAAGATACCTAGGCGGAAATAATAGAGCTGGACGATTCCCGCAAGGACTTGTGTCTTGCTCTCGATTTGGGCCGGGTCGATGCTGGATCTGCCGAAAATGTCATCGATTAGGATGATAAGCGCCGGAATGAACGCGAGCAGGTAGATCCCAATCCTGCGACGCGTAAACAGGTTCCGGCGAACCTCGTTGCGCACAAGGATGGAGATCTGGCTTCCAAAGAGCCGCCAAGGTTGTTCTTTCGACCACTTCTGCGCCCGCGCGACTAGGTCTTGAGCGCTCACGCCGGTCCGCCATCCGATCCGATGAGATATTGGTAGATGGAGTTGACGTCATCGTCGGCGGGCGCGACCGCATCGACTTCGACGAGACCGCCGGAAACGATCTTGTTCAGCAAAAGATAGAACTGCTCCGCATCGCGCGTGCGCACCAGGACCCCATGGCCATCATCCAGAATTTTGGCCTCGACAACGTGATCGAGTTCGAACGCCGCCCCCGCCAACCGCGCCGCGTTCGAGCAACGGACAAGGATCTGCATCGGATGTTCGCGCACTTCCCTGCGAACCTCGCGAATCTGCCCCTCCGCAACAACGTAGCCGCTGCTCATCAGCACGACGCGGTCGGAAATCCGATCGACTTCCTCCAAGATATGGCTGGAAATGATGACGTGCATCCCCTGCTTGGCAATCGCTTCGAAGAGCGCGATCGATTCCGCCCGGGCCATCGGATCAAGGCCGTTGAGCGGTTCGTCGAGAACCAGCACGGACGGATGATGCGCGATGGCTTGAGCCAGGCGAATGCGTTGTCGCATCCCTTTGCTATAACCCGCCACTTTGCGCCGCGCCATTTGCGCCATGCCGGCGCGCTCCAGGGCTTCGTTCGTGAGCTTCGCAGCCTGATCGTGGGCAAAACCATGCAGACGCAACGGCCAATATATGAAGTCGTAGCCCTTCGTGCCGGGTGGGAAGGAATCAAACTGCGTGCAATATCCGACTTGCCGGAAGAACTCGATGGGTTGTTGCGGGGTAAGGCCGAGGACGGAAATTGAGCCTCGTGAAGGCCTGATCAGGCCCGTCAGCAAGTTCATCAGCGTGGTCTTGCCCGAGCCGTTGGGGCCGACGAGACTTGTAATCCCGGGCCCAAGTGAGAAGCTCACTTTGTTCACGCCCAGGACTTCACCGTAAAACTTGGAGACATTCTCGAATACGATTTGGCGGGCGTCTGGTGTCATCCGCGCACCGTCTCACGGGCGCGCAAGCGCGCTTTGAGAATGACCAGCGAAAGCAGGCAAACGAAAATCAGTACGCCCCAGGCCGCGGGAACCGGGATTTGTTTCTGACCAATCGGGCCTAATAGTCCGGTTGGTTCACGAAATCCATTTATCAAGATCAGCCGGAACATGTCTGAGAAATTCAGCAGCCGGCCCCAATACGTGCCCATGATGGCGTTGAACATCTCACCGATGCCGGCAGGAACGAAAAAAATGATGAAGATTACACCTGTGGCGACAATTCGCAACTTTACCCAAGCCGATACCGCCAGGGAAAGAAGGGAAAGCATCAGGATCCAAATCGCAGAGCACAATACGATCGGAATAATCATCCACAAGTGCGGCCAGATCCATCCGTTCCTGGCCAGTCCGGCCTGCAAGCTGAATAGGAGCAAGCAGGGAATCCAAGTGACGGCGGACAGCAGTAAGCCCAGCACCGCGAGTTTTCCGAGAACATAATCGGCCTTGCTGAACGGGCGGCTCAGAAAAAGAGGAAGGGCGCCGTTGGTCAGATCTCCAGCGATCAAGACGGGGCCCACCCAGCAGTTCAACAGAAAGGCTGCCTGCGTCTGCGCGATCATGATGACCAGGAAGTATGGGGTCTCCACCGAGAACAAACTAACGGAGCGCAGTTGCATCAGCAATTGCGCCGTTTTATTGTTGGCGATGAATATGTAACCCGCGAAGAATAGGGTTGGAACGAGGCTGAGAATCAATAGGATAACGAAGAAGCGGGATTTGAACAGGTCGGCGAAAGCATAACGCGTTAGGACAAAAAACCGCGACCATGGGGCCGTCAGCGAACCAGTATAAGAATTGTATCTGCGCTTATATACGGCCATCCGCCGCTCCCGTTTGTTCCATGGCACTGAGAAAGATGTCTTCCAACGAATCGCGCCGGTGATTCATCCGGCGAATCTGAACGCGTTTGTCCGCCGCGACCTTGAATACCTCCCGGATTTCCACGCTGTCCGGCATAACCACCTTGATGCGGCCGCCGGTGAAAACCGCGCACTCGCAACCGAGACCCTCAAGCGTGGCTATAAATGTCGCCTCGGCGCCAATCGTTTCCAACTCGAGGAACTTGCGATTGGCGCGCCGCTCCTCGACGAGGTTGCAGATTGAAGCAATTTGCCCGTTCCGCAGGATCAACACCTCATCGCACGTTTCTTCTACATCGCGGAGAAGGTGCGAGGAAAGTAGCAGGCAAATGTCACTGGCCTCCCGGATTTCGCGAATGAGTTCGACCAAGCGCTTGCGTGCAGGCGGGTCCATGCCATTCGTTGGTTCGTCCAGTATGAGGACCTTGGGGCCATGCGCAATCGCCTGGGCAAACTTCGCCAGTTGTTTCATCCCGAGAGAATACGTGCCCACCGGGCGATAGCGCGCTTCGCCTAACCCCACATAGACGAAAGCTTCGTGCGCGCGTTCCATCGCTTGAGCACGGGGCAGGCCGGAAATCTCCGCCATGTAGCGAACAAAGCGGACTCCGGACATTTTTGAGATAAAAGCGTCGTTCTCGGGCATGTACCCCACAAGAGATCGCAGCGCCTTGCCGTCGGTGTGAGAGTCGAGCCCGAGCACGCGGGCGCTCCCCTTGGACGGAGAGTGAAAACCCAAGAGGGTGTTGATGAGCGTCGACTTGCCGGCGCCGTTGGGTCCGAGCAGCCCAATAGCGCGACTCTTCAAAACGCCCGTCAGGCCGTGAAGGATCGTCCGGCCGCCGAGTTGTACTTCGAGCTCGTTGAGCTCGATCGTTGGGTTCATCATCTACCAATCACTACGGATTGGCTTGGCGCGAAGTTCCATGATCTGACAAACCCAGCAAGTGGATCAAGGTGGGAAGACTTGGATTCAAGTCAAAGAGCTTGCCGCTGCTTGCCACTTCGATGCGATCACTTTCCCCATAAGCACAGAATACGCTCGGCTCGGCTGCCAACTGCTGAACGAGCGCCAACTGCCCGGAAGTAATCTGGGAGGCCAGCGGTTTCAGAATCGGGCTGAGATTCTGATACATCATCGCGGAAAAGTTCGCCTGGTTGTCGATGGGAAGGAGAGCGCGAAACGAAGCGGAACGAGCTAGCGATGTCCCGTTCGCGTGAGTTTGCAGTGCCGCGAGGAGCAGCGCTCGCGAGGGCGCCAAGATCATATATCCGTCCGAGAAGGTGTAGTCGTACTCGGTCGAAAGCCCCGCACCTTGGGATTGAATGCTGTAGAACGTTCGTCCGCCGGCCTGCGCCTGATTGAGCGTTACGCCCGGCTGGTTCGACTTTTGCGCGTCCCGGTTAAAACTCTCCACCAGCTTATCTATCGCCACTTGAAGGGCTCCCGGATCGTTGACCTCGACAACTGCTTTCCACGAAGGCGTGGGAAGGACTGGTCCATCGAGAGCCAGCGTCAGTTCCCCGCCCAGCGCCCTCGCCAAGTCGTTGCGAAGGTCCAGCCCGAGTTCTGAATTTGCCTGAGCCAGACTTCGGCTGAAGTTGGGGTCGGAAGCGCCGATGGTGCTGAAAATGTCATCCAGCATGAGCGCCGGCTGCTTTGAAACGAAAGAAACCGCCGCGCCTGCGTTCGACGAAACATAATCCAGCGAACCCATCGGAGCTGGGGCTGCAAGCCAGGACGCGATGCCGCGCCTCTGGCCATTAAATTCCAGAGTAATGCGGTTGTCTCCTTGACTGGAAGACTCGCCGCGCGTCGCGATCAAATACTTTATGTCATTGAAGCCGCTATTCCGCAGCGCCTTCGATTCTCCTGGTTGGGTATGCGTACTGCTTAAAATCTGACCGAGGTTCGCGGCAAACAGAGTTTCGGTACCCCGGCTGTAGACGGTACCGATTCGCTGGCCAAAATCCGTCCCGGCGAAGACCGTTGCTCCGGCGTCGAGCTGCGCGCTCATCTCCCGCACCGAGGCCGCGTCGCCACCGGCGACAAGCATGTTCCGCCGGACAAGCATTATCATTCCGCGCTCATCGCCAGCGAGCGAGGAGAGCGACTGCGGGTCCACGACGCGCAAATTGACGTTGCCTTGCGCCCTCGTCAAGGTATCCGCGAAGCGATTCTGCAAATATTCCTTCAGTCCAGGCTGCCGCACTTCGGCCAGCAGGACGGGCCCATGCTCGTTGGGGGCGGAGCTTCCGCTGGCCGTAATCACCACTTCGTCGCCTAAATACTGGCTGATGAAGTGAATCTGCTCAATCAACTCTGGCGCCGTAGGATGCTGATTCGAGTTGCCGCCTTTGTTCCACCACTCTTGCAGAACTTTGCTCTGCGACAGCTGTTGCTGAAAGATTTGGTTTGCCTGTTGGAGCGCCTCTCCAAGATTGGGGATGCCGATGTACAGGACAGTATCCGCTGGCAGCAAGGGAAGAATTTTGCTCTCATACCGCGGACCGGGCGTCCGGATTTCCTCCAATTTCGTTCGAAGCTTCGAGAATTCTGCAAGCAACGCCAGCTCGTGATCCAGGTCGCTGCTCCATGCAATCTCTTCACGGACCGGAACGAGGCCGACGCTCTGTGTGGTCGCCACCTCATCGCCCGAATGCAGAATGGACTCCAGTCCGGCGTGTTTAACGTGCACCTCTCCCTCAATCACGGTCACCCGCGACCCTTTGGTGCCCGAATTCACGGAAAAAACTGTTCCGGTAACGGCGACGGTGCAATCCGGAGCGCTAACGTACAAGTGCCCGATGTGGCGCTTCGCGGCTTGCACGATAATGCTCCCCTGGTCGAGATGGATGGTCGTGTCGCGACGGCTGGCGCTTACCGCGATTTCCGCGCGCTGATTCATTTCCACTTCGGAGCTCTCGAACAGCCGCACCTTGGCATGTGAATTGGCAGCCGTGCGAATGAATTCACCTTCGCCGACTTCGTCACCCAACTTCAACGCGCTCTCGCCTGCGGGGCCAATGCGATACGCTTGCCCATCAATGGAATCGATCCGCGCGCGATAGCCCGCAGGGCCTGCGAAGTACCAGCTGCGCCCAGCCCACACCAAGGTAACCAGCAAAGCCACGGTTGCTGCCGCGAAGGACAACCTGACAACGCTCCACTGGAAACCGCGTGACGTCGGCTCCATCCGCCAGTTGACGCTCGTCGCGCCATCAACCACACGGCCGGTAACAAAGGAACGGCACGAGACACACTCCCGCAGGTGATCTTCCACGATTAGCGCGCGCGCCGGAGGAAGCTCTCGCTGTTGAAATGCCGGCAGCAGAGAACGAATATCGGCGCAGCCACGGATAGGCTGCAGAGCACTGGTTGCGGCTTCCTGGCCTTCGCCTGTTTGCAATCGCTGCCACACGCGCTCGGCCGACGCAGAAAGCGTCTTGGCATCGGCTTGTTCACCGCGAAGTTCGGAAATCGCCTGATCAAGGCGGGCGTCTTGCTTCGTTCGAAATAATTTCATGATGCACCTTTCATAAAGCCACAAAGGCCCTTTTTTAGTCGCGCGCGAGCACGATGCAGGGTTACCGCCACTACCGCCTGAGACGTGTTCATCGCCCGGGCAATTTCGGGATTATCGAGCCCTTCGAGATAGCGGAGAACGAACATCTCCGCAGCCCGGGGATTCAGAGTGGCAAGCTGCCGGCGAAGCCATTTCTTGATTTCCAAGGACGATAGCGCACGCTCAGGGGAATCACTGGAATTGGATTGCAGCTCGTCTGCCGTTTCAACCGGCACGAGCTCTCGATGGCCCCTCGACCGGATTAGATCCAGGGCGGCGTTGACCGCCGACCTGTGTAAGTAACCCTGCAGATTGGCGATACGGCCCGGGTCGACAGTCCCGCGGGCCAATCGGAGGAACACGGATTGCGCAACGTCTTCAGCGTCCGCCATGCTACCGGTGACGCGGTAAGCAGCCTTCAGCACACAAGCCTGGTGTGCTCGAAAGACTTCCTCAAGCTCCGCCAACGCCTGCGTCACCATGATGTTTTCTATCGCGGCCGCCAAGCTCCCCTCCTCGGCTCATCTACAACCTAAGACGCGATAGCTGGAAACTTCTTAACACACAATTTGAATTCCGGGGCAATTTGCTCGGCGGATGGTCCAGTCTTGGACCTCTTGCTTCTTTGTGGCCTGACGGTCGCGCCCAGCGGAACACGGCACCCGTGCACACCCGCTTCCAGCGAATTGTTCTCGAGTTGTCAGAACAAGCCACGCTGCCGGCGGGTGGCTAGTCCTTGAATTTTCAAAGGTGTCTCAAGCTACTGAAAACAAAAGAAGAAATGGCGGACGGGCCTGTAAGCCGGATTCTCCGGGGCGCGCTTTCGTTTCAGTAAGTTACGCAGAATCAACAAACCAGAACTGTTATAGCTGTTACGGGTGTTACCGGCGTACCAAATCATTGCACGTTTATTGCACGTTTTTCCTTTGCGCGCTCTTGCTCGTCATTGCGAGCGCGGCGCGGGCGCAAGAGCGCAGAGCCTTCGTCGTTCCATTCCACACCGCGAAAGGTTTGATCTTGCTCGACGGCCATTTGAACGGGAAGCCTGCAATGCTCTTGCTCGACACGGGAGCGAACATCAGCATCATGGATTACCGCGCTGCTGGATTCCCCGCCCTGAAGATCGACGCGCTCCGCTCGACTGGCGGGACAGGAGCAGAAGGCGCTTGCCTGACTCGCGAGATGCCAAAACTTTCTTTGGGATTGCGCTCCTGGCTCGCTCGCCGCACTTGCCTGATGGATTTGTCGGACACGTCGAAACGTATAGGAGCGCAGATCGACGGAATTGTCGGGCAGGACATTCTACAGACGTTCTCTGCCGTGCGGATTGACTACAAAGCGCAGACTGTCACGCTGGAGAATTGAAGCCATCAGCGCTCCAAAAGCCCGAGTAGAGGGTGGCAGCCGGTACCTTGCGCGGGTATGCCATTGTGCTGTAGCTTCGCACTTCCAGCTAAATTGGAGAGGCAAAATGTCAGACCAAATGGAGCGGGTTTTCGATCGCACGATGTCCAAAGAGAACATGCGAGCGCGGGGCAAACTACGGCTCAAGGAATGGGAGCGAACGAGTAGTGGATGGCCGCGAACGAGTGGTGGATGGGAAATAGACTCATGGGCGGAAAACGGTGAGCAGCCTCCTTACTGGCGCCCCAGGAAGAACTGGCTCAGCAGAAAGGATAATAAGCTGCAGAAGGTGGATGCGATGCTGCGCCCTGCCGGAGAAGACAGGGAGATTGAGCCGGAACGCGCCAAATTCATTCGAGAGACAGTCGAGCAATGGGAAACGGAATGGCTGCAAGAGGAGGAAGCAAAAAAAGCCATTTAAAGTGATACCAGCAGACAGCTATTGAAGAATGGCCGTCAAACTCAAAATTATTGGGAACGTGCTGCATCCGGCTGGAAGCGTAGTCCAGCCGACTCCTAGTTGATGTCCCGCCGTCGTTGATACAGAGAGCACTCCGCTATCTACAAACGTGAGCGAAGCCTGACTGACGGTAATAGTTGTCAGAGCTGACGAACTAGTGAAGTCCCACACCCCCACCACGCCTTGTGTCGAGCAGCCGACCGGCCCCGTCTGCATGAGAAATGTCAGACGTTTGATTGTGTGAGTGCTCGGCAGAAGAATCTGTGGGCAGGAGAACACGCCACCAGAGACATTACAGGTAGAGGCTGTTTGGCCAGGAGAAGAA
>Ga0137393_10000426_pt1 | contig 25121 bp, 23 predicted proteins | sample 15con2h34BmetaG_FD_101396 | JGI IMG/M metagenome (GOLD analysis project Ga0137393, IMG submission 101396) | Vadose zone soil microbial communities from Angelo Coast Range Reserve, California, USA - 15con2h3.4B metaG | ecosystem: Environmental > Terrestrial > Soil > Vadose zone > Saprolite...
ATGATCTACATAGCGATCCTGCTGGTCGGTTATCTCTATCTCTGGAAAAAGGGCGCGCTGGACTGGCATAAATAAGCGGCGCATACGGGTTTCGAAATCGTGACGGAGTCTTCCAGCCAAAACACTAATGTTGTAGCCGAACGGCTGCGCGCGTGGAATTCGAAAGCCGTTGCGGAAGTAATCCAATTCCGTGACGAGACCACGATCGTTGTTCCGCGCGAATTTCTTCGAGCTGGTGCGGAACACTGCCGTCAAGATGCCAAGCTGCAGTACAACCTCCTGAGCGCGGCGACCTGTGTCGACCGCTTTCCGCACGAACCGCGATTCGAATTGAACTATCAACTGGTTTCCATTCCGCGACGCGAAAGAGTGCGTTTAAGAGTGCGCGTTTCGGGGAACGATCCGGTTGTGGATTCGCTGGTGCCGGTGTGGCCGGGCGCGAACTGGCTGGAGCGGGAAATCTTCGACCTGTTTGGAATTCGCTTTAACGGTCACCCCGATTTGCGGCGCATACTCCTTCCCGATGATTGGGAAGGCCATCCGTTGCGCCGGGATTATCCCGTTGAGGGCTACCGTGACGTGCCGAACACGGGCGAACTTTTCAGAAAAAGCTCGACGCCATGACGACCGTTGATACCGCCACCGGCACAGCAAAAACCATGGTCCTCAACATGGGGCCACAGCACCCATCGACACACGGCGTGCTGCGAATTCTGCTGGAACTTGACGGCGAAAACGTGGTGAAAGCGATTCCTGACCTTGGATATCTGCATACCGGCATCGAGAAATCATGCGAAGACAAGACGTATTCGCAGGCGATCACCCTGACGGACCGGATGGATTACTTGAATCCGTTGGGGAACAACCTGGTGTTTTGCCTCGCGGTCGAAAAACTGCTGGGGCTGGAGATTCCAAAACGCGCGCAATACATCCGCGTGATGATGGTGGAGCTGCAACGGATTTCTTCGCATCTGGTCTGGCTGGGGACGCACGCGATCGATCTCGGCGCGATGTCGGTATTTCTTTACTGTTTCCGCGAGCGCGAAGAGATTCTGAAGATTTTCGAAATGTTCGCCGGTCAGCGGATGATGACCAGCTACATTCGAATCGGCGGGCTGGCGCTGGACCCGCCGACTGGCTGGCGACAGGCCATCGAACGATTCCTGAAAATGATGCCCAGCCGCGTGGACGAATACGAAATGCTGCTAACGGAAAATCGCATCTGGATCGGCCGGACCAAGGGCATCGGGTACATCTCCGCGGAAGATGCTGTCGCGCTCAGCATGACGGGCCCAACGCTGCGTGCGGCGGGCATTGCCTATGACAACCGGAAAGTTTTTCCGTACTCGAGTTACGAGGAGTTTGACTTCAATGTGCCGACGCGGACGGATTCCGACTGCTATGCGCGGTATCTGATTCGTGTGGCCGAGATGCGGGAGAGCCTGAAAATTATCCGCCAGGCGCTGGGCAAGATTTCGGATGAAGGGCCCATCAGGGCCGAAGCCCCAGGTGTGATTCCGCCGCAGAGAGAAAAAATGAAGACGGAGATGGAAGCACTCATCTACCACTTCAAGATTTTCACGGAAGGATTTTCTCCGGCGCCGGGCGAGGCGTACGTCAGCGTGGAATCCCCGCGCGGCGAACTTGGCTGCTTTATTGCGAGCGACGGTTCGCCGAAGCCCTTGCGGGCGCACTTCCGGTCCCCTTCGTATATCAATCTGCAGGCGCTCCCGAAATTGATCGAAGGGCAGTTGATCGCCGACGTCATCGCATGCATCGGCACCATCGACATCGTCCTCGGAGAAGTAGACAGGTAATCATGCAACTTTCCCCTCAGCTCACGGCGAAATTCGAATTGCTGCAGAACCGCTATCCGGTGAAGCGCAGCGCGCTGATTCCCATGCTGATGTATGCGCAGGATGAACACGGCTGCGTCAGCGACGAAATGATCGCGGAAATCGGGAAGCGCCTGGACCTCAACAATGTGCAGATCGAAGAGACGCTGGCGTACTACTCGATGCTGCGCCGGAAGCCGATGGGCAAGCACCACGTGCAGATCTGCACGAATGTGGCGTGCATGCTGAAGGGTGGTTACGAACTTCTGGAGCGCGCGAAGAAACGGCTGGTAATCGGCCACAAGGAAACGACCGCGGACGGGATTTTTTCGCTCGAAGAAGTCGAATGCATCGGCGCCTGCACCGGGGCGCCTGCCATGCAGGTGAATTACGACTTCTACGAAAACCTCACGGCGCTCAAGTTCGACCGCATCGTTGAGGATCTCGATGCCGGGAAGCGGCCCGAGCCCGAACCGGTCATCTCCGGGGCGCTGCACGAGCGGCATCCGGCGGAAACGCCGCTGATCAGCAAGCGCTGGGGAATCAAGGATTCGCACAAGATTGAGGTTTATCTGCAACACGACGGCTATCAGGCTCTGGAGAAGGCCCTGAAGGAGATGACGCCGGAGACGATCATCGAGGAAGTGAAGAAGTCCAGCCTGCGCGGGCGCGGTGGCGCGGGATTTCCAACGGGCATGAAATGGTCGTTCGTGCCGAAGGACTCACCGAAGCCGAAATATGTGATTTGCAACGCGGACGAATCGGAGCCGGGGACTTGCAAGGACCGGCCGCTAATGGAAATGGACCCGCATCAGCTGATCGAAGGCTTGGTGATTGCGGGGCGCGCGATCGGATCGCACCAGGGCTTCATTTATATTCGCGGGGAATACCGCTACGTCCTGGACATTGTGGACGCGGCGATTGCAGAAGCCTATGCGCGCGGCTATTTGGGGAAGAACATTCTTGGGTCGGGATTCGATTTTGATTTGCTCATTCATACCGGCGCGGGCGCGTACGAATGCGGCGAAGAATCCGCGTTGATGGAATCGCTCGAAGGCAAGCGGGGCTACCCGCGTATCAAGCCGCCTTTTCCCGCGGTCGTCGGCCTATATGGATGCCCGACGATTATCAATAACGTGGAAACTCTGAGCGCGGTGCCCCCGATTATTCGCGAGGGCGGCGAAGTCTACGCAAATCGCGGGACGCCAAAGAATGGCGGGACGCGCCTGCTGTGCGTGGCGGGCCACGTCAAAAAGCCCGGAATCTACGAGATTCCCCTCGGGATGAATATGAAAAAGTTCATCTACGAGATGGCTGGTGGCATTCCGGGCAACAAAAAGATTAAGGCGGTGATTCCCGGAGGAAGTTCATGCCCGCTGATGACGGGCGATGAACTTGACGTTGCGATGGATTACGACTCCGTGGCCAAAGCCGGTTCGATGCTGGGCTCCGGCGGCATGGTGGTAATGGACGAAGACACCTGCATGGTGGACATGGCGCGGCGCATCATGCACTTCTACGCGCATGAATCCTGCGGCTGGTGCATCCCCTGCCGCGAAGGCACCACCTGGTTGCGCAAAACGCTGGAACGCTTTCACGCGGGCTTCGGGCGCGTGGAAGACATCGACTTGATCGCCGACCTTGCGAAAAATATGCTGGGGCGCACGTTCTGCCCGCTCGGCGACGCCGCGGCCATGCCCACGATCAGCATCATGAAGAAGTGGCGCGGTGAGTTCGAAGAACATTTGAAGGGACGCTGCCCCTACAAGTCCGCGGAAGCGTTAGCCGGCGCGCGATAGGAATCCATGCCAGAACAGAAATTAATCCATCTGAAGATCAACGACCGCGACGTTCAAGTGCCCCAGGGGACGCTGCTCATCGAAGCAACGCGGCGCATTGGGACGGAAGTGCCGTCGTTCTGCTACTACCCTGGGCTTTCGCTGCAGGCGGCGTGCCGGATGTGCCTGGTGGAAATCGAAAAAGCGCCGAAATTGCAGACGGCATGCACCGTGATCGCCACGGAGGGCATGATCGTTCGAACGGACACCGAGCAGGTCCGCAACGCGCGCAAGTACATGCTGGAATTTTTGCTGACGAATCATCCGCTGGATTGCCCGGTGTGCGACAAGGGCGGCGAGTGCGAGCTGCAGGACATGGTGTTCCGCTACGGCGCGGATTCCAGCCGCTTTGTCGAGGAAAAGATTCACCGGCCGGAGGAAAAGTGGTCGGAGCTGGTGTATTACGATGCTCCGCGATGCATTCTTTGCTTCCGCTGCGTGCGCGTGTGCGATGAAGGCATGGACGTGAAAGCCCTGGGCGTGGGGATGCGCGGCGCGAACAGCGTGATTATTCCCAACCGCGAAGATCACCTGGAATGCGAAGAGTGCGGGATGTGTATTGACATTTGCCCGGTGGGAGCGCTGACCAGCGGGACGTATCGCTACAAAACGCGACCCTGGGAGATGAACTACGTTTCGACGGTGTGCACCCATTGTTCGAACGGGTGCAAGACGACGCTGAGCGTGCGCAATCACGAGATTCTGCGTTCGAATAACCGCGACTTGAGCGGCATCAACAAGGATTTCCTGTGCGTGAAGGGGCGCTTTGGCTTTGATTTCACGAAGCATGCGGAGCGCATCCGGCAGCCGCTGTTGCGCAAGGGCGACAAGTTGTTTCCCGTTTCGTGGGAAGAAGCGGCGCAGGCCGCTGCGACTAAGCTGAAACTGATTCATGACACGAGCAGCAAGGATTCGATCGGGTTCATCGGTTCGAATCGCACTTCGAATGAGGAAAATTATCTGCTGCAGAAGCTGGCGCGCGTGACGTTTGGAACGAATAACATCGATCATCATCGCACCGCGGATTTCACCGGCCTGGTGACGGCACTCGGCGAGCGGGCCGTCGATTCCCTGCTGACCATGGAGCAGCTCTATCAATCCAAGGCCGTGCTGCTGATTGGCAATGACCCGACGAATCAGAATCCGCTGGTAGGCTGGCAAATTCGAAGCGGTATCCGGCATTTCGGGACGAAACTTTTCATCATCAACGCGAAAGAGATCAAGCTGAAACGGAAGGCCACGCAGTTTGTAAACGTGACGGCGGGACAGGAAGCGGCCGCGCTGAAGTGGCTTGCGCATGAAGAAGGTATATTGCCGCCGACTTTGGTGGAACAGTTGGTGCTGTTGAAGGCCAGCCTTGAGGCGGAGGGCGACGTAGCCATCGTGTTTGGCGCGGAAGTTTCCGGCGCGGCGATTGCTCAACTTGTCGCCTTCGGCTCGAAATTGCCGGGGAAGACACGCTATATGGCGCTGGCGGATTACGCGAACTCGCGCGGCGCCGCGGACATGGGCGTTTTGCCGGATCGCTTGCCGGGCTACGCATACGTAGGCAGCCCGCGCGCGCACGAATCGTTTGAACACTTCTGGGGGTGCGGACCGATTCCCACCAAGGCGGGGCTGACCGCGCCGCAAATGGTGGAAGCAGCGCAAGCCGGAAAGCTGAAAGCTCTTTATGTTGTAGGTGCGAATCCGTTCGCGCATTTTGGCGCGCTTGGTTACGGCCGCGGGAAGCTGGACTTGCTGATCGTTCACGAAATGTTTCTAACGGAAACGGCGAAAGCGGCGGACATCGTTTTTCCCGCGACGTCTGCGTATGAGAAAGACGGGACGGTCACGAATACTTCGGGAGAAATTCAACTGCTCCACAAAGGCGCGGAGGTCATGGGCCCGCGCAGTGACTTCGACCTTTTGCGTATCCTGTCTCATCAGCTCGAAAAGCTGGGTCTGGGCAAGGCCTTTCACTACAAGACCCCGGCCGCCGTGTTCGAAGAGATTCGCAAAGCAGTGCCCGCGTACGACGTTCAGCAGGCGGGATTGCTAACAGGCGGCGCGGAGCCGACGCGCGTGCAATTTGCGAGAAACGGTCATGCGCCGTACGACGTTCCGGCGGGATTGATTCGCTCGGCTGAGGACACGCTTTTCACAAGCGGCACGCTGGGCCGCTTCTGCACGATGATGGAATCCCTGCCGGAGGCTAAAGCGAAGCTGTGAGCGCGATTCTCTCCGCGAACGCCGAGCTGATTATTACGATCGTCAAGATCGTGCTGCTGCTTTTCATTGTTCTCACGGTGAACGCATATCTCACCTGGTTCGAACGCAAACTTGTGGCGCACATTCAGTCGCGCTGGGGGCCCCACCGTGTAGGGCCGCACGGGCTGTTGCAACCTCTAGCCGACGGCTTGAAATTTCTTTTCAAGGAAGACCCGACGCCGGCGGGCGTGGATAAGTTCGTCTATTTCCTTGCGCCGCTATTGGCGCTGGCGCTGGCGCTGACGTCGATCGCGATCATACCGTTTGGGCCGGATCCCCTTCGGCTGTTTGGACGCGATATCTACCTGGGGATCGCGCCTCCGGATCTGAATATCGGAATTCTGGCGCTGTTTGCGATCACCGCGCTCGGTGTATATGGAGTGGCGCTCGCGGGATGGAGTTCGAACAACAAATACTCGCTGCTTGGCGGATTGCGCAGCTCGGCCCAGATGATTAGTTACGAGCTGGCGCTGACGATGTCCGTGGTCGGGGTGCTGCTGATGGCCGGTAGCTTTAACTTGACAAAAATTATCGAGGCGCAGGCGCGGCACCCGGAATGGGGCATCTTCGGCTGGAACATCTGGCCCCAGATTCTGGGTTTCATTTGTTTCTTCATCGCGGCGATTGCGGAGACCAACCGCGTTCCCTTCGATTTGCCGGAAGCGGAGTCGGAGCTCGTTGCGGGTTTTCATACGGAGTACGCGAGCTTCAAGTTCGCGATGTTTTTCATCGCGGAATACACCAGCATGATCACGATTTCCTGCTTGTGCTCGATCATGTTCTTCGGCGGATGGCTGTCTCCCTTCCCTGCTTCTTGGACCTGGACGCATTACCTGCCTTCGTTGATTCTGCTTCCGTTTGGATTGTGGGTCATTTGGGATGGCATCCGGTACGAGACGGTTTTTGGGCGAGTCATTCTGCCCGTTGTGGGAACGGGGATCACCGCACTGGGCGCCGCTTTTGTTTTGTATCCCGGGGTGAACGAATTTATTCAAGGGCCCTTCTGGCTGCTGTCGAAAATTTTTGTATTCTTGTTCATTTACGTGTGGATGCGCGGGACGCTGCCGCGGTTCCGCTATGACCAGCTGATGGCTTTTGGATGGAAATTGCTCCTGCCGATTTCGATCGTGAACGTGATGGTGACCAGTTTCGTGATCCTGGCGAAAATGCAGTGGGGCGGGAAATGACGGCGTCGCTGGTCGTGTTTTTCGCGCTCGCCGGCTTGGCGGTGATCGGGGCGGTCAGCTTGATATTGCAAAAGCACCCGATTCACAGCGCGCTTTCGCTGATCGTAGTGATGGTGGCGCTCGCGGGGTTGTATTTGCTGCTGGGCGCGGAATTTGTGGCCGCGGTGCAGATCATCGTGTACGGCGGCGCGATCATGGTGCTGTTCGTGTTTGTGATCATGCTGCTGAACGCTGGGGTCGAAGAGCATACCAACATTTCAAAGCTGGCGGGCCCGCCGGGCCTGCTGCTGGTTGTGGCGCTGGCGGGATTCATCACCGCGACCATTGTGAGAACGACCTCGGGCGTGCAAGGGTCGTCGCAGACCGGTGCCATGGCTTCGACCAGCGGCATTTCGAACATGTTGTTCCGGGATTTCGTTTATCCGTTCGAACTGACGTCGTTTCTCATTCTTGTGGCGGTGATGGGCGCCACGGTGCTCGCGCAGCGGGAGAAACACTGAAATGGTGCCGACGAACTACTACATTATTCTCAGCGGGATTTTGTTCGGAATCGGCGTGTTTGCGTTTGTTTTCAAGCGCAACATCATCACCATTTTCATGAGCATTGAGCTGATGCTGAATGCGGTCAATCTCGCGTTCGTGGCGTTCAGTCAGGCGTGGGGCAAGCTGGATGGGCAGGTATTTGTGCTGTTCGTGATTGTTGTGGCGGCGGCGGAAGCGGCCGTGGGCCTGGGAATCATCATTCTGATTGCGCGCAATCGGCAGACGCTGAACGTCGAGCGCGTGGACCTGATGAAACTCTGATGGCGACGCGCCCGATGCTCGAATATTTGTGGATTGTTCCGCTGCTGCCGCTGCTGGGCTCGGCGATCAATGGACTTTTTGGCGCCAAGTGGCCGAACAAGACTGTGAACTGGGTGGCGCTGGGATCGACGGGACTGTCGTTGGCCTGCGCGCTCGAAGCAGTGCGGGAATTTTTTGAATCGGGGCAGGTTCTCTTTCGCAAGGAATTCTTCACCTGGATTACAGCAGGGAATTTCCGCGCGGGTTTCGATTTGCAAATGGACCAGCTCACCGTAGTCATGGTGCTGGTGGTGACCGGCGTCGGCTGGCTCATCCACATCTACGCCACCGGCTACATGGCGCACGAAGGCGGTTACTACCGCTTCTTCTCCTATCTCAATCTGTTCATGTTTTTCATGCTGATTCTGGTGCTCGCTGCGAACTACGTGCTCCTGTTCGTCGGATGGGAAGGTGTGGGGCTGGCGAGTTATCTGCTCATCGGCTTCTACTTCCTTCGGAAGTCAGCGTCAGATGCGGGCAAGAAAGCGTTCATCGTCAACCGCATCGGTGACTTCGGGTTCATGCTCGGAATGTTCCTGCTGTTTCGGACGTTCCACACCCTGGACTTCACCGCGCTTTTTCAGGCTGCCTCCAACCCTGGCTGGGGTCCGGAGGGTTGGGGACAATTCGGCACGTTCACGGTTGCATGTCTGCTCCTGTTCATGGGTGCTTGCGGGAAATCTGCGCAGCTTCCCTTGTATGTATGGCTCCCGGACGCGATGGAAGGGCCGACGCCAGTTAGTGCGCTGATTCACGCGGCCACCATGGTGACCGCGGGCGTTTACGTTGTGGCCCGCTCTCACGTGCTGTTCGTGCATTCCGAAACAGCCCTGGTCGTTGTGGCCATCGTGGGCTGCGCCACGGCGTTTTTCGCCGCCACCATCGGACTGGTGCAGACGGACATCAAGAAAGTTTTGGCGTACTCGACGGTCAGCCAGTTGGGATACATGTTCCTGGCGTGCGGCGTTGGCGCGTTCTCCGCGGGCATTTTTCACCTGATGACGCATGCTTTCTTTAAGGCGCTGCTCTTTCTCGCGGCTGGTTCCGTGATTCACGCTATGGGCGGCGAACAGGACATGCGCCACATGGGCGGCCTCAGCAAGAAGATCAAGTACACCTACGCGACCATGCTCATCTCCACCCTGGCGATTGCGGGCCTTCCTCCGCTTGCCGGATTTTTCAGCAAGGATGCCATCCTGCTGAGCGCTTTTCAGATTCCGGGTGGCCATCCGTTGTACGTTCTTGGATTGCTTACCGCATTGCTCACTTCGTTTTACATGTTCCGTTTGATCTTCCTTACTTTTCACGGGAAGCCGCGCTACGACGAGCACAAAGTACACGTCCACGAATCGCCCTGGAGCATGCTTGGGCCACTGGTGGCGCTCGCCGTGCTGTCCGTAATCGGCGGCTGGGTAGCCGCGCCTGCGCTTTGGGGCGGTCCGGACTATTTTGCAAGCTTTCTGACGCCGGTGTTCGGCTCGCATGAAGGCGCCGAAGTCCTGAGCGAAGCGGCAGCTCACAGCCTCGAACTCACGCTCGCCGTGGTCGCCGTGGTAGCAGCTCTCATCGGTCTTGGAGTTGCGTACTGGCTCTACCTCAAGCGGCCGGAAAAGGCGGACGGACTCGCCAAGTCGTTGAAGGGCGTGCACACGATTCTGCTTAACAAATATTACGTTGACGAGTTGTACGCGGCGACGATCGTCAAGCCGCTGCTCTGGATTTCCACGAACGTGCTTTGGAAGACCGCGGACGTGGTGGCCATCGATGGCGCGGTGAACGGGATTGCACACGGCGCGATGGGCATCGGCGACCGCGTGCGCCGCACGCAATCGGGGAACACGCGCAGCTACGCGGTGTGGGTGGTCATCGGAGCGCTAGTGGTGATCGCGGTGATCTTCCTCTGGCCGGGCGCGGGAAAACCGGTCCTCGGGTGGGTGCGCTGATGCTGCACGGCGGACACTTGCTTTCCGTGTTGATCTTCTTCCCCGCCGCGGGCGCGCTGGCACTGATGATGCTGCGGGGCGATGATCACAAATACATCCGTTATATCGTGCTTATTGTCTCTACCGCTGAATTCTTCTTCTCGCTCTTGATGCTCCGCTACGTGCGTATGGGGGACGCTGGCTATCGCCTGGAAGAGTTTGCCCATTGGATCAATCAACCGCCGATCAACTACCACCTGGGTGTGGACGGCATCAGCCTCTTTCTGGTGATCCTCACGACGTTTTTGACGCCCATCTCGGTTCTCGCGTCGTGGAAGAGTATCGAGCACCGCTTGAAAGAATTCTTCGTCATGCTGCTGATGCTGGAAGTCGGCGTCGTCGGTGTGTTCCTTTCGCTCGATCTTTTCCTCTTCTTTGTCTTCTGGGAAGTGATGCTGATTCCGATGGCGCTACTCATCGGCATCTGGGGCCACGAGCGGCGCGTGTACGCGGCTGTGAAGTTCATCCTCTACACCATGGCGGGCTCGATCTTCATGCTGGTCGGTATTATCTGGCTGTACAACGCGACCAGCACATTTGATCTGCCGACGATTCAAAACATGCTGGCCACGGGCCTCCTTGCGCTTTCCCCGCGTACCGAGATGCTGCTGTTCCTCGCTTTCTTCGTGGCCTTCGCGATCAAGGTGCCGCTCTTCCCGGTGCACACCTGGCTGCCCGACGCGCACGTCGAGGCGCCGACGGCGGGCTCCGTGATGCTGGCGGGAGTGCTGCTGAAGATGGGCACGTACGGCATGATCCGCTTCTGCCTGCCGCTTTTTCCGGGAGCTTCGCGCCGCGCGGCCGGGTGGGTGGCGCTGCTGGCCATCATCGGAATCATCTACGGGGCGCTGGTGGCCATGGTGCAGCCGAATTTGAAGAAGCTTGTGGCGTACTCGTCCGTCAGCCACCTCGGCTTCGTGGTGCTCGGGATCTTCGCGTTCCACAACATTTCCATGCAAGGCGCGGTCTATCAGATGCTCGCGCATGGAGTTTCCACCAGCGCTCTGTTCTTGCTGGTGGGCATGCTCTACGACCGCCGCCACACTTTTGAAATCAGCGAGTACGGCGGGCTGGCGACACCGATGCCGAAGCTAGCCGCGTTTTTCCTTTTCGTCGCGCTTTCCTCCCTGGGCTTACCGATGCTCAACGGGTTCGTGGGCGAATACTTGATTCTTCTCGGGACCTATCAGAGGCATTGGCAATGGACCTCGTGGGCCGCGCTCGGCGTGATTCTCTCCGCGTGTTATTTGCTGTGGTCGTATCAGCGCGTGTTCTTTGGCGAAATCACAAAAGAGAAAAACCGCACGCTCCCCGATGTGTCAGCTCGGGAGAAGTGGATCCTGGTCACCATGGCCGTCGTGACGCTCTGGATGGGAATTGGCTCGGTCTTCATCACGCGCCGAACTGCGGCGGACGCTCAAGCCGTAATCGATCAGGTGGAACCCCAGCGGCCGTATGAAGCTGCCGCGCCCGTCAGGCCAGCGCAGCAAGCTGCGCGAGTTACCTACGGAGTTGGCAGCGCAAATTCGCCGGAAAGGCCGGGAACCCGCTAGATGAATTCCACGATTCCCAGCATCGCCGATTTTTACCGTGCTCTCCCGGAGCTGCTCTGGTGCGGGTTCGGTTTGCTGGCGATGTTCCTGCAGCCATTTGTTCGAAACCGGCACTTTTTCACGGGCCTCGCTTTCATCGGGGCGCTTGCGGGAACAGCCGGGTCCTGTCTCTCCTTCCGCAATCCCGGTGCGGGCTTCTACGGGCTGATCCAAGCGGACGCGTTCAGCTTCTTTTTTCACCTCCTGGTAGGCACGGTTGCAGTTCTGGTGGTTCTCGCGGCGGGTCCGTACCTCGATCGCGAGCGGCTTCCGGTCGCCGAGTTCTATGCGCTGCTGCTGTTTGCCACGGCCGGGATGGGAGTTCTCGCCTCCGCGCAGGAGCTCCTGACGGCGTTCATTGGCCTGGAGATGAGCTCGATTTCCAGCTACATCCTCGCGGGCTACCGTCGCGATGCGCTGAAGTCTGGCGAATCCGCGATGAAATATTTTCTGCTGGGCTCGTTTGCTACGGCGTTTTTTCTTTATGGGATTGCACTGGCTTATGGAGCAACCGGCACGACCCGGCTGGACATGATGGTCGATGCCGACGCTTCGGGCACGCTCTTGAAACTCGGCCTTTCGCTGATCTTGATCGGCCTTGGATTCAAAGTAGCCGCGGCGCCGTTTCAGATCTGGACACCGGACGTTTACGAAGGCGCGCCCACACCGGTGACCGCGCTCTTTTCCGCCGGGCCGAAGGCCGCCGCGTTCGCGCTGCTGCTTCGCATCTTCGCCACGGTCCCTGCAGCCACGCACTTCTGGTTCTGGGCCTTCTGGATTCTCGCCGTGCTGACGATGTTCGCCGGAAACTTGGGCGCATTGGTGCAGACGAACATCAAGCGATTGCTGGCCTACAGTTCCATCGCGCACGCCGGCTACATTCTGGTGGCTTTTGCCGCTGTGACTTCCATGGCCAAGGGCGGATCGGCCGAAGCCGCAGCCGCCTATGCGGCGGTGCTGTTCTATCTGCTCAGCTATGCCCTCGTGAAGCTGGGAGCGTTCACGATCGTTTCGCAGTTGGGCGGCACCGGCGAGAAAAATCTCTCGCTGGACGATTACGCCGGGCTCTCGCAGCGCCAGCCCGTCGTTGCAGCAATGCTGAGTATTTACCTGCTGTCGCTCCTCGGGCTGCCGGTCACGGCGGGCTTCTTCGGCAAGTTCTACATTTTCAAGGCGGCGGTAAATTCGCATCTGCTGTGGCTTACCGTACTGATGGCCATCAACAGCGTCATCGGCGCCTATTACTACCTGCGCGTCATCGTGCTGATGTACATGCGCGAGCCAAGCGCGGAAGTTGCCGCAGCTGCTCCGGTGGGATTCCCACTCACGGTGAATGTCGTTCTAGCAGTCACCGCTATCGGCACAATTCTTTTCGGCCTTATGCCGAATCCCGTCATCAACTTCATACTTCAGCCCACTCTTTTCGGCCACTAGCTAGGAATTCCCGTTTGCAAAAGCAAGCGAGGCTGAAGCCCCGCACCTACGTTTGAAATTATCGGACTGAAAAGAAAGCGGCCCGGAAGCACAAGCCTCCAGGCCGTTCCGCAATTCTTTCCAAATCGATTTAGATCTTCACGAAGATAATGACCAGCGTAAAAAGCGCGAGCGTCTCGACGAACACCAGGCCGAGAATCATCGCCGCGCGAATTGCCGCGGCCGCGCCAGGATTCCGCGCCATGCCTTCGCACGCAGCGGATGCGATCCGGCCCTGCCCCAGCGCCGCGCCGAACGCCGCCAGCGCCATCCCGAAACCTGCCGCAATCGCCATCAGGCCCTTGCCGCCGGCCGCTGCGCCCCCTGAGTCCTCAGCGAACGCGGACGGCGCAATCAGCATCACTGCCACGAGCGCTACCAACACCATCGTCCCCTTCTTCATCACTTCCTCCTTATGAATCGCCGCCAGGAGGTGGTTCCCGGACACCGTGCAGCCGGGCTCACACTGGAGCAGCGCTTTGCCGGCAAGATTCACCGGCAAAACTCAATTAGTGCTCGTCCGCCGTCGCCATGCCCAGATAGACCGAAGGCAGGACCGTGAAAATGTAGGCCTGAATGATTGAAACGAAAAGGTGTAGTCCGATAAACGCAATAGGAATCGTCACAGGGAAAATTGCCACGATTACGCCAAAGACCGGCGATTTTGCCCAAGCCGCAAGCGTTGCGGAGGTGAAGAGTCCCACGAAAATGCCGTAGAGCAGATCGCTGGCGAAAATGTTGGCCCAGAGACGAACCGTGAGCGAAACAATCCGGGCGGTCATGCTGATAATTTCCACCGGGAAAATCAACGGCGAGAGCCACGGCACCGGACCCGCGAAATGTTTGAGATACCCCACGGGCCCGTGGCGATTGATTCCCTGCCAGTTGAAGTACAGGAACGTTAGCATAGCGCAAGCCAGCGGCACCGATACCTGCCCAGTCGGCGAAGTGAACACGGGAAAAACCCCGAGCAGGTTGGAAAACAAAACGAATACGGAAATGGAACCGACGAATGGAATCAGCTTGCTCGCGCCGTGGTGAATATTTTCTTCCAGAAGGTCCTTGATGCCAAACCCCAGCGGATTGGTCAGCAGCATCTCCGCGACCTGCTGCGTCGCTCCGGGCTTCTCGACGGACAGCCGCGAGCGCAGAAAGAGCGCCAGGAGTGTCACGAGGACAAGAACCACGAAGGCCATCACGACGTGCTCTGGAATGGGAAGCTCCGGGTCGGTCGGTCGAATATGAAGCATCGAAAGCAGCAAGAGGGCAAATTGCCCGAGGTAGTGATTCACAAAATGCGTGATTCCGCTTACGTGATGTTCCATCGCATGTGTGACCGCGAGTCGGTCAGCTCCTTATTCGACTGGACGCAAGATTTCGTACACACTCGCCCCGATTGTTGCGGCTCCCAAAGCACACAAACCGATGATCATGCTCAGAATGGGAATTCTCAGAAGTTCAAAAATAGCATACACGGCGAAGGCTATCAACCCGTAACGAATGGCCATCGTGAAGTAACTTCGTAGCGGAACTGCGGGCTTTTCTTTGCCGGTCTGCGCTTCGGAGGCTTGCAGGAGCGCGTTGAGGCCGCGTTCCAGCAACCGAAAATTGAGCCAGGCCAGAACAGTGCCGATCCCGACCCCTGCGCCCCACACCGGGTCGCGCAGTACCGCAATGAGAAGACCGGCGAGCAGGCCGATAAGCAGCGTCAGCCAGGAGATGCGCCGTTCGGTCCTGGCGCCAGCCGGAGTTTCAGCCGTGTTCGGTTCCATCGCCGCTTCCCGAAAGACGCCGGAGGACGTCGCGCACTCCTGCGTAAAAGCCGACCGCGCCAAACAGGATGAGGAGCCACGGTTTGGTATGCAGCCAACGATCGAGAAAATAGCCGAACAGCCCGCCGACAACGACCGCAGCTACCAGCACGAAGGGGAGTTCCATCGCCATCGCAGCCTGATTCGAAACGTCTTTAACTTTTTCCACGCGAGGAAGGGTTGGATCCGTTTTGTCTGGCTTAGAGTCCGAAGGCATAATGCGCGAGCCGCGTGAACGGTTCAGGATACAGCCCGGCGGCGAGCGTGACAAACACCGTTACGCCGAGCGCCACGGCCTGCGCGTTGGTCATCACTGGCTGCGGCACTTCACCCGGCTGCTTGAGCCAGGCATGCACGATGATGCGGAAGTAGTAGTAAAGCGCGGGAACGATATACAACACCGCGAACACCGCGAGCACGGGATGCTTCGATTCGATGAGCGAGAGGAAGATAAAATACTTGCCCATGAATCCCGCGGTCGGCGGGATTCCGGCGAGCGAAAGCATGAAGATCAGCAGCAAGACCGCCGCCGCGGGGCTGCGCTGATAGAGGCCATTCAAGTCCTCGAGTTCCTCGCCGATCAAGCCCTTCTGACGGAGCACGATGATCACGGCGAACGCGCCCGCCGTCATGAACACGTAGGCAAACAAATAGTAAGCGATGCCTACAAGGCCGGTTTCATTCCCCGCGACGAGGCCGAGCAGGATGTAGCCCACATGCGATATGGAGGAATAGGCAAGCAGCCTCTTGACGTTCGTCTGCGTCAGCGCCGCAAGGTTTCCCCAGGTGAGCGACGCGACCGCCACGCCTGCCATGAGATAAATCCACGTCGCCTGTGAAATGGAGAAAACCACCAGGAACAACCGCAGAAGCAACGCGAAGCTCGCAGTCTTGGAAGCAACACTCACATATGCGGTGATGGGCGTGGGCGCGCCTTCGTAGACGTCCGGTGCCCACATATGAAACGGCACGGCTGCGACTTTGAAAAGCAAGCCCACGGCGATCAGCACGAAAGCGAGCAGCGGCAAAATTTGGAGCGTGAAAGGATCGAAATGCAGCGCCATCGGTGCTCGCGCGGCAAAGAATTGCCGCATCTGCTCGCCGGCTGGTCCCGCCTGCTGGCTGATAACAATCCGGCGGACAAGATCTTCGCGCCCTTCGAGAGCGCCGCGAATCGCACTGATATTAGTCGAAGCACTCAGCCCATATAGCAGCGAAAATCCGTAGGCGAGAATGCCTGAGCTGAAAGCGCCAAGCAGGACGTATTTGAGCGCAGCTTCGTTCGAACGTTTTTCGCGCCGCAAGAAACCAGTCAGCACATAGAAACTCAGCGCCATCGTCTCCAGCCCGAGGAACATGACGATCAGGTCCACACCGGAAGCCATCAACATCATGCCGACACAAGCGAACAGCAGAAGCGCGTAATACTCTCCCTCTTGTTCGCGCTCGATTTCCAGAAACTTCACGGACAGGAGAATCACCAGCGCGGTGGCCACAAGAAACAGCGCGGCGAAGAAAATCAGGAAGCCATCCACGACAACGGACTCATGAAAACCGGCGAGTGTGCCGCTGCCGGCGACCCGTCCCTGCAGCTTCCAAAGCGAGAGGCCGCTGAACAGCACGCCCGCGAAAGCGGCCTTCGCGCTGAAGTCCTTAAAGAAAAACCTCCAGAACCAATTGTTCTCCATGGACTCATCGACGGAAAACCCGATCAGCAGAATGCCCAGGCCGAACAGCGTCAATTGCATCTCCGGGAGAATGACGGCGCCGTCTCCCTGGAGATAACTGAAAATCGAATTGAGGATTGGGATGTTCATGCCGTTGGGCTATTTTGTTTCAGGGGCGGCAGAGTGAATTTCCGCAGTGGGCGTCTGCACGCGTTCCGCTTGGTAGAATCGGGGATTCACTTGCTCGACGATTCTCTGCACGGGCTTTTCGATATACGCGAAGAACGGCTTCGGATAGATGCCGATCCAGAATGCCAGAATCACCAGCGGCACGAGCGTGGCGTACTCGCGCAAGTTCAAGTCCGGCAACTCCTCATTGGCAAACTGCGTCACCGGGCCGAACATTACGCGCTGGTATAGCCACAGCAGGTAAGCCGCGCCCAACACGACGCCGAGCGAGCCCCATGCAGCCCACGCTTTGCTGACCTGAAACGCGCCCTGCAGAATTGTGAACTCCCCGATGAAGCCGTTCAGCAGCGGCATACCGAGCGAACTGAGGCTGATGATGAGATAGATGGCTGCGAAATTCGGCATCGGCGTAGCCAACCCGCCAAATTCGGAGATCAATCGCGTGTGGCGCCGCTCGTAGAGAACACCGACGATCAAAAACAGAGCGCCGGTGGAAATTCCGTGATTGATCTGCTGCAGCACGCTGCCGGCGAGTCCGTTTGGGTTGAGCGCAAAAATTCCCAGCGTGCAGAAGCCGAGATGGCTGACGGAGCTGTAGGCGATCAGGCGCTTCATATCCTTTTGCATCAGGCACACAATCGCGCCGTATATGATTCCGATCAATGAGAGGGCGATTACGATGTGGATGATCTTGGCGCGCATCGCCGCATCGGCGGGCAGCAGCGGCAGCGAAAAACGGATGAAGCCGTACGTGCCCATCTTCAAAAGGACACCGGCCAGAATGACGGAGCCGGCTGTGGGCGCTTCCGTGTGTGCGTCCGGGAGCCACGTGTGGAACGGAAACATCGGAACTTTAATGGCGAAGGCAAAAAAGAATCCCCAGAAGAGCCATGCTTTCAGCGAATCGGAAAAATTCTGCGCGGCAGCCAGCAGGGTGGGGACGTCAAACGTGCGCGTTCCTTCCGCCGCCACCGGTGCATAGAAATAGAGCGCTAGAATCGCCAGCAGCATCACCACGGACCCGGCCAGGGTATACAGGAAGAACTTGATCGCCGCGTAAAGGCGCCGGTCGCTGCCCCAAACGCCGATCAGGAAATACATCGGAACGAGCATCACTTCCCAGAAAACATAAAAAAGGAAGAAATCGAGCGAGACAAAAACGCCGATCATACCCGTCTGAAGCAACAGCAGAAGGATGTAGTATTCCTTCTGGCGCTGCTTGATCGCGCTCCACGAAGAAAGTATCGCGATCATCCCCAGAAACGTTGTGAGCATGACCAGCAGCAGGCTGATGCCGTCAATGCCCAGGTGATACCTCGCGCCAATGGAAGGAATCCACGCGGCGTTCTCTTCGAATGCGAAGCCGCCCCACCCCGGTTTGAACCATTTCAATAACGGAAGCGAAACCAGAAAGCCGAGTACGCCGAAGAGATTGCCGACAACGCGGTGAACGCCTTCCTTCTCCCGCGGCACGAAGAGCAAAAACAACGCCCCCACGAGCGGCGTGTATAAAATCACGCTCAGAATATGATGTGCAAAAAAGTCCATTCTTCGCCTCTCAGTGCACCGCGCGCAGCAGCGTATGCATATGGCGCCCGTAATACGCCAGCAGAACCGCCAATCCGACCAGAATCAGCATCGCGTAATTGGAAAACTTTCCGGTTTGCAAAAGCCGGACCGGATAGCTAAAAAGCTGCGTCAGCTTTGCGACGAGATTCAGCAGCCCGTCAATGACCCACTTGTCCCACCACATGGAAACCTTGGAGGCGTAGCGCATCAGCCAGCCCGTCCCATCCACCCCGAGGCCATCGATCACCTTCGCGTCGAAAACACCGAGCCACGTCCCCAAATCCTTGACGCGATTCACGATCAACGTGTCGTAAAGCTCGTCCACATAATATTTATGGAGAAGCAGGTCGTAAACGCGCGGCCATTTCGCGGCCACCAGTTCCGGCGCGATGCGCTTGGTCCTATAAAATTGATAGGCCAGCCAGATTCCCGCGCCGGCGATCGCCAGAGACAGCACCATCAGGAAATATTCCTTGGCCAATCCGTGATGCGCGAACTTTACCGCTCCCGTCTCCGTTACGGCGCCGGCCAGGACAGGTTCGAGAAATCGTTCGAAGCGGTTCTCTCCCCCCAAGGAACCCGGCCAGCCGATCCATCCGCCAACGATCGAGAGTCCTGCCAGAACCATCAGCGGGACGGTCATCGATGGGGGTGATTCGTGGACGTGCATTTCAACATGCTCATCGGCCCGCGAGTATCCGGAAAACGCCAGGAAGAACAGCCGGAACATATAAAATGCAGTCATCCCGGCGGTGATAAACCCAATCAGCCACAAGAAAAAATAACGATCAATAGCGCGCCCGAGAATTTCATCCTTGCTGAAAAATCCCGCAAACGGAAAAACTCCGGAGATCGCCAGCGTCCCAATCAAAAATGTCCTTGCCGTAGTCGGGATCTTGTTCCACAAACCGCCCATCTTGCCTAGATCCTGCTCCCCGGACATCGCGTGAATGACGCTGCCAGCGCCGAGAAACAGCAGAGCCTTGAAGAAGGCATGGGTCATCAAATGAAAAATGCCCGCAGCAAACGCGCCCACGCCCAGCGCCAGGAACATGTAGCCGAGCTGGCTGATGGTCGAATACGCCAGGACTTTCTTGATGTCGTTCTGCACCAACGCTATCGACGCCGCAAACACCGCCGTCACGGCCCCGATCACGGCGACAACATCCAAGGCGAATGGCGCGAGCTGATACACCGCGTTCATGCGCACTACCATGTACACGCCGGCGGTCACCATCGTCGCGGCATGGATCAGCGCGCTCACCGGCGTCGGGCCTTCCATCGCGTCCGGCAGCCAGACGTAGAGCGGAATCTGCGCCGACTTTCCAGCCGCGCCGACGAAGAGCAGCAATGCAATTCCCGTCAGCACGGGAGCGCCGTAAGCAAGCGTCCCCGCATGCACCGCCGCCTCGAGCGACTGCAATATTCCTGAATATCCCGGCGATTCCGGCAAACCCGCCGCCGTGAAGCGAATCGTGCCCAGAGTTACTGCCGTCAGCAACAGTCCCAGCAAAAATCCTGCGTCGCCGATCCGATTCACGATGAACGCTTTTTTCCCCGCATCGGACGCCGACTTCTTCAGGAAATAAAATCCGATCAGCAAATAGCTGCACAAGCCGACGCCTTCCCAGCCGACAAACATAAGCAGCAAATTGTTTGCCAGCACCAGCGTCAGCATCGCGAACATGAACAGATTCATGTAGCCGAAGAAACGGTAGTAACCGCCTTCGTGCGCCATGTATCCCACGGAATACACGTGAATCAGAAAGCCGACGCCGGTAACGACCAGGACCATAACCGCCGACAACGGATCCAGCAGGAATCCCCAGTCCGCCACAAACCGCACGAGATGCCCGCCACTCATCTGCATCGCGCCGGGCGTCAGCCATTCGAACAGGATTTTCTGCGCCACGCGACGCTGTGGATCGGCCGCGAGCAATTGCGAAACCGCGCCCACGGCATAAATAAAAGACAGTCCCACACTCCCGACGCATAGAACACTGATGCCGATTTTTGGGAGCCGCCTGCCGAAAAAAAACATCAGCGCCGCCGTTGCCAGCGGAAACAGTGGAATCAGCCACAGGTGATCGAGAAAGTAGCCTGTGGGATTCATGCGAGTTTTGTGCCTTCGCTCATCTCGTCGCGCGTCGCCCTACCACTTCAGCAAATCCATTTCGTCCGCCAAAACGGTCTCGCGGTTCCGGAAAAACGCGATAATGATGCCCAACCCGACCGCGGCCTCCGCCGCCGCATCCGCAATGATGAACAGCGCGAAGACCTGCCCCGCTACATCGCCGTACAACCGCGAAAACGCCACCAGATTGATGTTCACGGCATTCAGAATCAGCTCAATGGACATCAACACGACGATCACATTGCGCCGCGTAATTACACCGATCACTCCCAGCAGAAACAACGCCAGGCTCAAAAACAAATAGTGTCCAATCGGAAGCATGCGCTCCTCAGGTCCTCTTCTTTGCCATCACGACCGCTCCAATCATCGCCACCAGCAACAACACCGAAACAATCTCAAACGGCAGCAGGTACGAGCTGAACAAACTCTTGGCCACTGCTTCGGCATTCGGCGGCAATCGATTGACCGGCGCCGCCGTCAAAATCGGAAACCCCTGGCCGGGCATTTTTCCTGTCGTCCAGAACAACAACCCAATTTGTGCTGTCAGCGCCAGGGTCACGATCAGCGCCACCCATTTCTGCCGGGCGAATTTGATCTGGTGCAGGGCCACGTCCAGGTTGACTAGCATGATCACGAAAATAAACAGCACCATGATTCCGCCGACATACAAGATGATTTGCACGATAAAAATGAATTCCGCGCGCAACTGCAGAAAGATTCCCGCCGTCGCCAGCAGCGTCGCGATCAAAAAGATCGCGCTGTGCACGGCGTTGCGCCGCGTCACCATTAGTGCCGCGCTACCTACTGCGATCCCGGCAAAGAAATAGAATATGACTCTATCCAGCATAGAAATCCGTGGCCGCAGTCCCTTCCTGCCGTACTTGATTTTTTTGGTCGATCGACAGAATCGCGAGGGCCACCACCAGCGCCAGGATCGCCGCCGGTGTTGTCGCCAGCAGCAGCGCCCAGCCCTGCAGATTAAAGTAGCTGCCGACAATCAACGCCACACCAACCACGAGGACGTTGATGATAGATAGCGGGATCAGGAAATGCCATCCGAGCCGCATCAGTTGATCGAAGCGGTAGCGCGGTATCGTAAAACGCAGCCACATGAAGAAATAAAGATACACACTCACCTTGAAGATGAACCAGAATCCCCCGTGGATTCCGGCATAAAAAGGAGCCACCGCCTCCTTTAGAGACGGTTTCACAAACGGCAGCAGCACCGGCGCGGCCAACACCAACGCCACAACCAAACACAAGCCCGCCACAGCCAGCATGAACACCTGCTGCACACGCGTCGGCTGCTTTGGCATTCGCAAAGCGCAATAGCCCGCGATTCCGATCATCAGTAGCGGTGGGAGGTAATCCAGAAAATTCAGCCATCCTACTTTCGCAAACGGCCGCAGCCAGCCGCCCAGAAACAAAGTTGTCGCCACCGAAGCCACCACGATCATGTTCGTGTATTCCGCCAAAAAATAGAGCGACCAGCGGAATCCGCTGAACTCCGTCATGTATCCCGCCACCAGTTCGGACTCCGCCTCCGGCAAGTCAAACGGCGCGCGGTTGGTTTCCGCAATCGAAGCTACCAGATACGTGAAGAACGCCACCGGGGCTAGGAAACCAAACCACACTCCCTGGGTCCCCTGCGCGGCCACAATCGACTTGATATTCAGCGTCCCCGCAAAAAGCAAGCCGCACACCAACGCCATCCCCGCTGCAGTCTCATAACTCACCAACTGCGCCGAACTTCGCAGCGCCCCCATCAGCGAGTAATGGCTGTTCGAAGCCCAGCCACCCAGCACAATTCCGAAAATACCAAGCGCGCTGATGCCCACGACAAACAAAAGTCCAATGTCGAGATCCTGCGCAATTTGAAACGCCGGGCCGAAAGCCAGGCCAGCGATCGCCAGCAGCGCCGCGCCCACGGAAAACACCGGCGCCAGCCAGAACACCAGTTTGTCCGCGTCATCCGGAATGATGTCTTCCTTGATGAGCAACTTCACCGCGTCCGCGATGGGCTGCAGCAATCCGTGCGGCCCCACGCGCATCGGCCCCAGCCGTGCCTGCATGTCCGCCATCAATTTGCGCTCGATCAATACGATGTAGCCGACGATCAACGGCAGGACCGCGACGATGACCACCCCGCAGAGCAGCGGCGCCCAGTAGAGCTTCAAGAAATCCAGCGTCGCTTGAGCCGCGGCCTGCATCAGCGGTCCACTTCCCCGAGCACGATGTCGATCGTTCCGATAATTGCCACTACATCTGCGACCAAATGCCCCCGCACCATGCGATCAAACGCCTGCAAATTAATGAATGACGGCGGCCGGATCCGCACGCGATACGGCTGTACTGTTCCGTCGCTCACCACGTAATATCCCAGCTCGCCCTTCGGCGCTTCGATCGCGTGATAAACCTCCCCCGGTGGCGGCTTCAGCACTTTCCCCACTTTCGCCATGATCGCCCCCGGTGGAATGCTTTCTATCGCCTGCAAACAGATCAGTCGCGACTGCCGCATCTCTTCCATGCGCACCAGGTAACGATCGTACGTGTCGCCCGTGGTGCCCACGGGGATTTCAAATTTGTACTGGTCATAAGCGGCATAAGGCATGGCCTTGCGAATGTCCCACTTCACGCCGCTGGCTCGCAGCACCGGCCCAGTCACGCCGAAGGCAATGGCGTCCTCCGCGCTCAATACCCCCACGCCCTTCGTGCGCCCGATCCAGATGCGGTTGTTTGTCAGCAGCGTTTCGTATTCCACGATGCGCGACTCGAAATCCTTGCAGAACCGCTCCACATCTTTTTCAAACGTGTCATACGCCTCATACTGCAGCCCGCCGATTCGAAACGCATGCGTGGTCAACCGCGCCCCGCAATACTTTTCGAGAATCTTCAGGATTTCTTCCCGCTCGCGGAAGCAGTAAAAGAGCGGCGTCAGCGCCCCAATGTCCAGCGCATGCGTCCCCAGCCAAAGCAGGTGGCTCGCAATCCGCTGCAGCTCCGTAAGAATCGTTCGAATCACGCGAGCCCGCGGCGGCGCTTCTACTATCAGCAACTTCTCGATCGCCTCGCAATATCCCAGACCGTTGCTGACCGCCGCCACGTAGTCCATGCGGTCCACGTACGGCGCAAACTGCTGATACGTGCGGTTCTCCGCGATTTTCTCCACGCCGCGGTGCAGATACCCGATCACGCACTCCGACCCGATGACCCGCTCGCCATCGAGCTTCAGCTTCACGCGCAACACCCCGTGTGTCGACGGATGCTGCGGGCCCATATTAATGACCAGCTCTTCCGCCCCCAACAGCGTCTTGCCATTGTTTGTGGCTTCGATATTCAGCGTCGTGTCCTCTTCACAGCCAGGCCCGTCTCACTGTCCGCTTTCGATTCCAAGATTTTCCCGCACCCATGCCGTGTCCTGCTGAAGGATGTCGTAGTCCTTCCGCAGCGGATAACCTTGCCATTCGTCGGGCAGCAGAATCCGCTTCAGGTCCGGATGGCCGGAGAAAATGATCCCAAACATGTCAAACGCTTCACGCTCTAGCCAATTTGCCGCCACCCAGACTCCCACGACGCTCGGCACTTCTTCGCCTTCAGCAGCGTGCGCCTTCAGCCGCAGCCGCTCGTTTTTCGCAAACGAATAGAGATTGAGCACCACATCAAACCGTTTTTCCCGTTTCGGCCAATCCACGGCGGTCAGGTCCGACAGCATTTCAAATTTCTCTTCGTCGCGCGTGTAGAGCGCGATCTCCGCCAGCCGCCCGCTTTCCACGACGAGAATCGCCTGCTTGCGGTCCTCGATGGCATCCACGATGGCCGCGCCAAATTTAGCCCGGTACCGCGCCACCATTTCATTATTTAGTGGAGTCTGCAACACCACGGGAGGCTTGGGAGGAGCCGGTGGCGCCGCCGGTTTCGCAGGAGCAGCCGGCGCACCGGCGTCCGCCGGCTTTGCAGCGGGAGTTGAGACGGGAGATGGCTTGCTCGCGGGCTGTTCGCCCGTGGGCACTGATAGTGGTTGTGGTTCCTTCGGCTCGTCAGCCATGGACCCCGGATCTTGATAAATACAAGGTTAGGCTCCGCATTCACAATCTACAACGGCGGAGCCTTTCAAGAGATGGAACGCCGCGTTTCTAACACACGCCGCGGACCTCGTCAATTAGAACCACTTTGCGGAAATAGCCGCGCCGGAAAGCTCATACCCCGATTCGGCTAGGCCCATTCCAACGCGCCCTTCTTGTACAGCCACAAGTATCCGACCAGCAAGATTCCCAGGAATACCAGCATCGACGTCAGCGCAAAGAGCCCCATATGCGCCGCTACCCACCCCTTGTACAAAATCGCCCAGGGGATCAGGAACATGGTCTCCACGTCAAAGATGACGAACATCATGGCAATGATATAAAACCGCACAGAGTACCGCCGTCGCGCGTCTCCTTCCGGCGGGATCCCGCATTCATAAGGCTTCAGTTTTGCGCCGACGTTCGTGGAGGTGGGGCGAATGAGCTTTGCCGCAATGAGCGTCACTGCAGGAAACGCGATCACCAGTGCCGCATAAATCAGTACCGGGAGGTATTGGTTCGGCATGGCCCCCTCACGCGCAGCATCCTACCATCAATTCGAACGCAGGCAACTACCCGTTATTTCTCAAATAGCAGTTCGCCCGCCCGGCTCGTTGCTTTCACCACCGCCTTGATCAGCGTCACGCGCAACTTGCCCTCTTCCAGCTCCAGAATCCCGTCAATCGTGCA